>Ga0302314_10019995_pt1 | contig 11093 bp, 8 predicted proteins | sample III_Palsa_N2_3_FD_200533 | JGI IMG/M metagenome (GOLD analysis project Ga0302314, IMG submission 200533) | Peat permafrost microbial communities from Stordalen Mire near Abisko, Sweden - III_Palsa_N2_3 | ecosystem: Environmental > Terrestrial > Soil > Palsa > Peat permafrost | place: Sweden... | reverse complement strand
CTCGCCGAAGGTGGCGGAGTCGCCGTCCTCGCCGACCGGCGCGTCCAGGGACGCGGGGCGGACGCTGACGGACTTGAGGTGCGCGACCCTCGAGGTCGGGATCTGGAGCTCCATGGCGAGCTCCTCATCCGTGGGCTCGCGCCCGAGGCGCTCGGAGATCGCCATCGCGGTCTTGCGCATCTTGGAAATCTTGTCGACGAGGTGGACGGGCAGGCGGATCGTCTTGGACTGGTTCGCCAGGGCGCGCTTGATGGACTGCTTGATCCACCAGGCGGCGTACGTCGAAAGCTTGCCACCCTTGCGCGGGTCGAAGCGCTCCACGGCCTTCACAAGGCCGATGTTGCCCTCGCTGATGAGGTCGAGCAGCGGCAGGCCGAAATCCTTGTAGTCCATCGCGATCTTCACGACGAGGCGCAGGTTCGCCTTGATCATGTGGTCGCGGGCGGACTTGTCGCCGCGGCGGATGCGCCTCGCGAGCGAGACCTCCTCCTCGATGGTCAGGAGCGGGGTCTTCCCGATCTCCTGAAGGTAAATCTGCAGGTTGCTTCTGTCGGTCGGAGCGGCCGCGGGAGCGTCGGCGGGATCCGGTTTTTCCAGGAACGACGGCGGGCTGTCGAGCCTCGCCGGCTGCAAGGGAGCCGATACGATCCGGTTCCCCTCTTCTGCATCTCCCTCAGCCGTTGGGCTGTCAGCCCTGTTTTTGGTGTGCATTGAGATAACTGTTTGAGGACGTTAATGCCCTACTTGTTCCCCAACTTGAGCGTAAACTGTTCCCAGCAGCTATACGCACCGCTCCCTCTGAAGGTTGCGGAATTACTGCACCCTCCTTGGGTAATTATGACACACACGGGGTCAAACCGGGTGCAAAATGGCGCTAATGGCCCCTAGAAGCGCGAGGCGATCTCGGCCGCCTTCAGGAGGGCCCCGGCCTTGTTGATCGTCTCCTGGTACTCGGCCGCGGGGTCGGAATCGGCCACCACGCCGCCGCCGGCCTGGACGTACATGACCCCGTCCCGCAGGAGGGCGGTGCGGAGCGTGATGCACGAGTCGAGGTTGCCGTCGTAGCCGAAATAGCCGAGGGCGCCGGCATAGAAGCCGCGCTGCACGGGCTCCTTCTCGGCGATGATCTGCATGGCCCGCACCTTGGGGGCCCCGCTGACGGTTCCCGCGGGGAAGGTCGCCCGCATGAGGTCAAAGGCGGTCCTGCCGGGGGCGATCTGGCCCTCGACCTGGGAGACGATGTGCATCACGTGCGAGTAGCGCTCGACGAACATGAAGTCGGGCACGTGGATAGAGCCGAACGTGCAGACCCTCCCGATGTCGTTGCGGGCCAGGTCGACCAGCATCAGGTGCTCCGCGCGCTCCTTCTCGTCGGCGAGGAGCTCCTTCTCGAGCGCCGCGTCCTGCTCGGGGGTGGCGCCGCGCGGCCTCGTCCCGGCAATGGGACGGATCTCGACCAGCCCGTCGGTCAGGCGAACATGGACCTCGGGGGAGGCCCCGACCAGGGCGAAGTCGCCCGTGTCCAGGATGAAGGTGTAGGGCGAGGGGTTGACGGTCCGCAGGGCCCGGTAGAGGTCGAGGGGCGTCTTCGTGAAGGGCCGGCTGAACCGCTGCGAGGGGACCACCTGGATGATGTCCCCCGCAAGGATGTACTCCTTCACGCTGTCGACGAGTTTCTCGTAATTGGCGCGGGTGAAGTTTCCCGGGGGCACCTCTATCTTCGGGGACCCGATGAGGGGCGCCGGGGCCAGCGAGCTCGGCTTGCTGAGGATGCCGAAGAGCTCCCTGAGTTCCGCCTCGGCGTCGGCGTGGGCCTGGGAGGCGCCGGCGGCGTCGCCGACATGGGCGTTCACGCACAGGCGCAGGGTCTGCTTGGCGCGGTCGAAGATCAGCAGGCTGTCCGACAGCATGAAGTAGGTCAGGGGGATCCCGAGCTCGTCCCGGGGCGCGGCCGGCACCGTCGGCTCAATCCTCGTGACGTACTCGTAGCTGATGAAGCCCACGGCCCCGCCGGTGAACCGCGGCAGCCCGGGCAGCTTCACGGGCTTGAACTGCTTCAGCTCGGCCTCGACCAGGGTCAGGGGGTCGGCGGGCGTCGGCACGCTCCGGGGCGCCTTGCCGGGCTCGCGGATCTCCGTCATCGCCGGTCCGCAGGAGAGCGTCTTTCGCGGGCGGCAGCCAATGAAGCTGTAGCGCGACAGGCGCTCGCCGCCCTCGACCGACTCGAGGAGGTACGCGGGCCCGTGGGCCCGCAGCTTGGCGTACGCTGAGACAGGGGTCTCAAAGTCGGCCATCAGGTCGGCGTAGACCGGAATCAGGTTCCCTGTCCGGGCCAGGGCCAGGAACTCGTCCCTTGTCGGGTGGATATCCATGGTCACTCCACCGTCACGGACTTCGCGAGGTTGCGCGGCTTGTCGACGTCGCACCCGCGCTCCACGGCGATGTAATAGCTCAGGAGCTGGATGGGGATCGTGGCCACGATCGGAAGGACCGCCTCGTGGCAGTCGGGTATCGTGATCACGTCGTCGGCTATGCCGTCGGGAAACTCGCTGCCCTCGGTCGCGATCGCGATGACCGGGCCCTTGCGCGCCTTGATCTCCTGCATGCTGGAGACGATCTTGTTGAAGATCTCGCCCTTGGGGGCGAAGAAGACGCTCGGGCAGCGCTCGCTGATGAGCGCGATCGGCCCGTGCTTCATCTCCGCCGCGGGATAACCCTCGGAGTGGATGTAGGAGATCTCCTTGAGCTTGAGGGCGCCCTCAAGCGCGATGGGGAAGAGCGACAGGCGGCCGAGGAAGAGGAAGTCGGTGTGGTGGGCGTAGCGCCTGGCGATGGCCCTGATCTTGGGAGCTTGGGCGAGGGCCTTGCGGACCATGTCCGGGGCGCCCTTCAGGGCCTTCACGAAGTCGACGCCGTCGTTGAAGCTCATGTCGCGCATCCGCGACACGTAGAGCGCCACCATGGCCGCGAGGAGCAGCTGCGAGGTGAAGGCCTTGGTGGAGGCCACCCCGATCTCGGGGCCGACGTGCTGGAAGATGCCGCCGTCGGCCTCGCGGGCGATCGTCGAGCCGACGACGTTGTTGATGGCCAGGACGCGGTAGCCCTTGCGCTTGGCCTCGCGCAGGGCCGCGAGCGTGTCGATCGTCTCGCCGGACTGGCTGATGACGAAGAAGAGGGTGGCCGGGTCGAGCGGCGTGTTGCGGTACCGGAACTCGGAGGAGTAGTCGACCTCGACCGGGACGCGGGCGAAGCGCTCGATCAGGTGCTCGGCGACGAGGCAGGCGTGCCATGCGGTCCCGCAGGCGCAGAACATGAACCGGTCCACCTGGCGCAGCTCGGCCGGGGTGAGGTTCAGCCCGCCAAAGAGGGCCGTGCTGCCGTCTTCGGAGAAGCGCCCGCGCATCGTGTTCTCGAGGGCGAGGGGCTGCTCGAAGATCTCCTTCTCCATGAAGTGCGAGTAGGCGCCCAGGGTCGCGTCCTCGACCGTCCAGTCGATGCGGTCGACGACGGGCGAGACCTCGCTCTCGTCGAGGGTCGTGATCGAGAAGTCGTCGGACGTGATGTGGACGAGCTCCCCGTCCTTCAGGTAGACGACGTTCTTGGTCCGGCTGACCAGGGCCGAGGCGTCGCTCGCCAGGAGGTACTCGTCCTCCCCGACGCCGAGGATGAGCGGCGACGCCTTGCGGGCGGCCACGATCTCCTGGGGAAAGTCGGTGCAGAGGACCGCGATGCCGTAGGTGCCCTCGACGTGGCGCAGGGCCTTGCGCACCGCGCTCAGGAAGGCGCTCTCGCCGTCCTCGTCCTGCGTGTCCTTGGCATAGTGGTAGGCCACCAGGTTGCACAGGACCTCCGTGTCGGTCTCGGACCTGAAGGTGTAGCCCAGCCCGAGGAGGAAGGCCTTCATCTGGCTGTAGTTCTCGATGACCCCGTTGTGGATCATCGCGAACTTGCCGTCGCAGCTGACATGGGGGTGGGCGTTCGCCTCGGTGACGCCGCCGTGGGTGGCCCAGCGGGTGTGCCCGATCCCGACGGTCCCGGTGAGGCCGACCTTGGCGGCCTCCCTGGTCAGGTTCTCGACCCGGCCCACCTTCTTGAGCACCGTGAGGCCGCCCTCCTGCACGATGGCCACCCCCGCGGAGTCATATCCGCGGTATTCGAGGCGTTTCAGTCCCTCGAGGATGACAGTCGACGCCTTTCGGGCGCCGACGTAGCCTACTATGCCACACATGTGTTTCTTGTCAGGTTTGGATGATCGCGAACATTTAGTCTCGCGAAGTGACTGATCACGATAGAAAACGGAATTCTTATGACCACCCAAAAACGCGTGCTCGCGGTCATTATGGGCGGCGGCCGGGGCACCCGGCTGGCTCCCCTGACCCTCGAGCGCTGCAAGCCGGCCGTACCCCTCGCCGGCAAGTACCGGCTTGTGGACATACCCATAAGCAACTGCATCAACTCCGAGATCAACCGGATCTTCCTCCTGTCGCAGTTCAACACGGCCTCGCTGCACCGCCACGTCCAGGGCGCCTACCAGTTCGACCCGTTCGGCGGGGGCTTCGTCGACATCCTCTCGGCCGAGCAGACTGAGAAGAGCCTCGACTGGTACCAGGGCACGGCTGACGCCGTGCGCAGGAACATCATCCACTTCCGCAAGTACCCGCACGACCTGATCCTGATCCTCTCGGGCGACCAGCTCTACCGCATGGATTTCCGGGAGATCATCGAGCAGCACCTGGCGACCGGCGCCGAGGTGACGATCTGCGCCAAGCCCTTCCCGATCTCCAACGTCGAGGGCCTGGGCCTGATGCGGGTCTCCGACGACCTCGCGATCCGCGAGTTCGCGGAGAAGCCGAAGGACCCGCTCGTCATCAGCGGCCTGACGCTCAGCCCCGCGCTGGAAGCCAGGCTGACCGGGCGCTCCACGGAGCGCCGCTGCCTGGCCTCCATGGGCATCTACGTCTTCAACCGCAACACGCTCGCGGAGGCGCTCGAGAACTCGATGACGGACTTCGGGCGCGAGGTGATCCCGAGCCTGCTCGGCAAGAAGAAGATGTTCGCGCACATCTTCGAGGGCTACTGGGAGGACATCGGGACCGTGAAGGCCTTCTTCGAGGCCAACCTGGCGCTGGCCCAGCCGCTGCCCCCCTTCAACTTCTTCGACGCGACGACACCCGTCTACACGCACTACGAGTACCTGCCGGCCTCCAAGCTGAACAAGTGCCGGGTCGACAATGTCGTCGTGGCCGACGGGTGCATCATCACGGACTCCTCGATCAAGCACAGCCTCTTCGGGATTCGGTCCTATGTCGGGGAGGGCTCGGACCTCGAGGACGTGGTCATGATGGGGGCCGACTACTACGAGACCCCGCAGCAGATTTCCGCGAACCTCGCGCGCTCCAAGCCCAACCTCGGCGTCGGCCGCAATTGCCACATCCGGCGGGCTATCATCGACAAGAACACGCGCATCGGGGACGGCTCTCACCTGACGGCCGCGGGCAAGCAGGACGGGACCTATGCGGGCGGCTCCGTCGTCATCCGCGACGGCGTCCTCGTGGTGCCGAAGGGCGCCCTCATCCCCCCGGGGACGGTCGTCTAGGGGGCGCGGGCGCGGCGAGGGGAGCCGAGGGCCGCAGCCGCAGGAAGAGCCCGAAGGCGAGCATGAACAGGGAGTAGAACGTGCCGCGGCTCAGGCCCAGGATCAGCGAGGCGTCCGGCTCCCGGAACGTCTCGCCGACGATCCGCATCAGGGCGTAGCCGATCAGGAATTCCCCGGCCAGCGCCCCCGGGCGCTCGCGCACCACGTCGCTCCGCCAGAACCGCCACTGCAGGTAGGCGAGCAGGACAAGCCCCTCCAGCCCCGCCTCGTAGAGCTGGGACGGGTGGCGCGGCGGGATCATGTCGAGCGGCGTCCCCTCGGGCATGCTCCGCGGGAAGATGACCGCCCAGGGAACGGTCGTCACATGGCCCCAGAGCTCCCCGTTCACGAAATTGGCGAGACGGCCGAAGAACAGGCCCGCAGGCGCCGTGGTGGCCACCACGTCCCAGAGGTTCTCCAGGCGCACGCGCTCGGACCGGGCGAAGAGGGCGACGGCCACGATGACGCCGATCAGGCCGCCGTGGAAGGACATGCCGCCGTCCCAGACCTTGAGGATGCCGAGGGGGTCGGTGCCGAAGCTGCGCCACCCGTCGTAGAGAAAATAGGAACCGAGGCGGCCGCCGACCACGACGCCGAGGACGGCCGACACCATGAAGTCCGCGATCCGTCCCTGGGGCAGGAGGGAGCGGCCCGAGCGCGCGTAGAGGTGCAGGAGCCACCCGGACACGAGGAACCCCGCGGCATAGGCCAGGCCGTAGTACCGAAGGCCGAACTTTCCCGTGAAATGGATGAGGAAGGGGTCGAGCTGGTCGACCCAGTACGCCAGGCGCGGGGTCATGGGCGCCTGCTGCGGTCCTGCTTCTGGATCCGGGTGCGCGCCAACTCGCGCATGTCGACCGCGACGTCGTCCTTGTCGAAGATCTCCCGCCCAAGGAGGTGCTCGATCACGTCCTCCATGGTGACGACGCCCGCGGTCGCCCCGAACTCGTCCACGACGACCAGGAGCTTGTTGTGCGTCTTGAGCGAAAGCTGCAGGGCGTTGGCGACGGTCGCCGTCTCCGGGATGAACTGGGCCTCCTGCATGAACTGCTCGACGAGCCCGGCGTCCTGGTCATGCGCCTTGGCCTTGAGGAGGTCGCGGCCGCGCACGACGCCGAGGATGTCGTCGAGGTTCTTGCCGAAGACGGGCATCCGGCCGAAGGGCAGCGTCGGGTGGTCCTTGAAGACCTCGGCGACGGACGAGGAACGGTTGAGCGCCGTCACCACCGTCCGGGGCGTCATGATCTCGCTCACCCTCACGTTGTCCAGGGACAGGGCGTTCGCGATGATGCTTGATTCGCTCTTCGACAGCGTGCCCTCCTGGGCCCCCCGCTCGGCGAGGAGGATGATCTCCTCGTCGGAGCCGTGGAGCTTGGCCGGCGGCCCCACGAACGGGCGCACGACGAGGGCACACAGCCAGGTCACCGGCAGCAGGAACCGCCGGATCCACCCGATCGGGTAGACGACGTAGGGCTGCAGCTCACGCCGGTGGGCGATGCCGATGTTCTTCGGGAGCACCTCGGAAAACACGAGCAGGACGGCCCCGAATCCCACGGAGAGGGCGATCAGGGTGGGGCCGCTGTAGAAGTTGACGGCCAGGGCGCCCACGACGACCGAGCCCAGGCTGTTGGCGACGGTGTTCAGGGTCAGGATGGCCGAGATCGTGGCGTCGATCTCGCGCTTCAGGCTCTCCAGGAGCGCGCCCCGCCTCGGCCGGGTCTTCTTCAGCGACTCAATCTCGGCGATCGTCGTCGAGAGGATGATGGACTCGGCCAGCGAGCAGAGGAAGGAGGTCGCAACCGTAAGGATGATGACGAACGGAAGGACGTACCGGGGCATTGGGGGCATAGTGGGGTGATGCCCGGGATTTCCGAACACAAAAGAGCCTTGCAGGGGGTGGGGTCGAGCCGCCTCCATAGGCGTGATGGGAGACCTGAAGCGAACCCCCCTCAGGGATTTTCACGCGGCGCACGGCGCCAAGCTCGTCGACTTCGCGGGCTGGGAGATGCCTGTCCAGTACCGGAGCATCCTGGACGAGCACAAGGCGGTGCGGCGCGCCGCGGGCCTCTTCGACGTGAGCCACATGGGCGAGGTGGACGTGCAGGGCCCCGGGGCCTCCGCCTTCCTGAACGCCCTCGTGACCAACAATGTCGCCAAACTGTACCCCGGCCGCGTGCTTTACTCGCCGATGTGCCACCCCGACGGCGGCGTCATCGACGATCTGCTCGTCTACATGCGCGGGCCGGAGGACTTCTTCCTGTGCATCAACGCGGGCAACACCCCGACGGACCTGGAGTGGATCCGCGGGCGCGCGCAGGGGCACGACGTGGCGGTCACGGACCGCTCCGACGCCTACGCGCTCCTCGCGGTCCAGGGCCCGCGCGCCGCCGAGACCGTCCAGTCCCTGACCGAGGTGAAGCTGGGGCCGATCAAGTACTACCATTTCACGGAGGGCCTGGTGGCGGGCGTGCCCTGCCTCATCAGCCGCACGGGCTACACCGGGGAGGATGGCTTTGAGCTCTATCACCCGGCGGGCGAGGCCGTGAAGCTGGCCGAGGCGGTCCTGGCGGCCGGACAGCCGTTCGGCCTCGAGCTCTGCGGCCTCGGCGCCCGAGACAGCCTGCGCCTCGAGGCGGGGTTTCCCCTCTATGGGCACGAATTGACCCGCGAGATCTCGCCGCTGACGGCGGGCCTGGGCTGGACCGTGAAGCTCGACAAGGAATCCGACTTCGCCGGCCGCTCGGCCCTCGCGCAGGAGAAGAAGAACGGCTCGGCGCACAAGGTCCTCTTTTTCAAGACCGGGGACCGCCGGATCATCCGGCCCGAGGCGCCGGTGGCGGGCGCAGACGGCGTCGCCGTCGGCCGGGTCCTCTCGGGGACGCTCTCGCCGATGCTCTCCGAGGCGATCGGATCGGCGCTCGTCGAGACGGCCGCGGCGGACAAGCCGCTGCGCGTGGACGTGCGGGGCAGCCTTATCGAATTGCAACCCGTCAAGCCCCCGTTCATCGAACTCGGAAAGAAACCATGAGCAACATCCCCAGCGACCTGCGCTACGCGAAGTCCCATGAATGGGTGAGGCTCGGGGCCGACGGCACGGCCACGGTCGGGATCACCGACTACGCCCAGGCCTCCCTCGGCGACATCACCTACGTGCAGCTGCCGAAGCTGGGAGCCGTCCTCAAGCAGGGAACGACCTTCGGCGTCGTCGAGTCGGTTAAGGCGGCCTCGGACGTGTATGCGCCGGTGGGCGGCACGGTCACGGCCGTCAACACCACCCTCGACTCCGCGCCCGAGGTCCTCAACCGGGACCCCTACGGGTCCGGCTGGATCCTGAAGCTCAAGGCCGTGGAGCCGGGCGAGGCCGCGGCCCTCCTCGACGCCGACGCCTACGCGAAGCAGACCGCCTAGGCCGCGCCCTTGCGCTCCATCTTGCGGCGCTCGGTGGACTTGAGGATGCGCTTGCGCAGGCGGATGTTCTTCGGGGTGACCTCCGCGAACTCGTCCGCGGCGATGTACTCGATCGAGCGCTCCAGCGAAAGCTTGCTCGCCGGCGTCAGGCCCGTGGCCACGCCCGATCCCTGGGACCGGAAGTTGGTGAGCGCCTTGGCGCGGACGGCGTTGCACGAGATGTCCTCGTTGCGCGGGTTCTCGCCGACGATCATGCCCTCGTAGACCTCCTCGCCGGGGCCGACGAACAGGCGGCCGCGCTCCTGGACGGCCTCCAGCGCGTACGAGGTCGTGGTGCCGGCCTCGGTGGCGATGATGGTGCCGGTCAGGCGGGTGAGGACCTCGCCCGCGTAGGGGGCGTACTCCTTGAAGAGGTGGCTCATGACCCCGCGGCCGCTCGTGGCGTTGACGACGTCGATCTCAAATCCGATCAGGCCGCGGGTGGTGATGGTCGCCTCGATCATGGTGGAGTGGGGGAGCTTCTCCATGTTGGTCATGACGCCCTTGCGGTTGGCGAGGTTCTGGACGATCGCGCCGACACACTCGTCGGGGACCTCGATCCAGACGGTCTCGAACGGCTCGAGGCGTTTGCCGTCCTCTATCTTCTCGATCACGGTCGGGCGGGAGACGAGGAGCTCGAAGCCCTCGCGCCTCATCGTCTCGACGAGGACGGCGATCTGCATGGCGCCGCGCGCCTTGACGTTGTAGACGCCCGCGGCCTCGGTGTCCTCGACCTTGATGGAGACATTGGTCTTCAGCTCGCGGTAGAGCCGGTCGCGCAGCTGCCTCGACGTGACGAGCTTGCCCTCGCGCCCGACGAGCGGGCCGTCGTTGACGCAGAACTGCATCTCGAGCGTCGGGGGGTCGATCTGCGTGAAGGGCAGGGCGTGCTGCTCCTCGCTGGCGGCGATCGTGTCGCCGATGTCGATGTCCTCGAAGCCCGACAGGCCGACGATGTTGCCGGCCTTGCCGACCTCGGCCTCCACGGTGCCGAGGCCCGTGAACTCGCTCACCTTGGTGATCTTCGCGCGCATCTTCTTGCCGTCCGAGTTGCGGATGACAAAGACGTTGTCGCCGACGCGGGCCTCGCCGCCGAGGATCTTGCCCACCGCGATGCGCCCGACGTAGTCGCTCCAGTCGATGTTGGACACCAGCATGTGGAAGGGCTCGTCCGGCTTGGCGAACGGGGGCGGGACGTGGTCGAGGATCGTCTGGAAGAGGGGGGCCATGTCCTTCTTGGCCTCGCCCAGGTGGAACATCATGTAGCCGTCGCGGCCGGAACCGTAGACGACCGGGGCGTCAAACTGCTCCTCGGTCGCGTTGAGCTCAAGCAGGAGCTCCTGGACCTTGTCGTACATCTTCTTCGGCTCCGCGTTCTCGCGGTCGATCTTGTTGATGACGATCACGACTTTCAGCCCGTGGGCCAGCGCCTTGCGCAGCACGAAGCGGGTCTGGGCCTGGGGCCCGTCATAGGCGTCCACCAGGAGGAGGACGCCGTCGACCATGCGCAGCGCGCGCTCGACCTCGCCGCCGAAGTCGGCGTGACCGGGGGTGTCGACGATGTTGATGGTCTTGTCCTGCCAGTGGACCGAGGTGTTCTTGGCCTTGATCGTGATGCCCTTCTCCTTCTCGAGGTCCATGGAGTCCATGGCGCGCTCCTCGACCTGCTGGTTGGCGCGGTAGACGCCGCCCTCCTTGAGGAGCTTGTCGACGAGGGTCGTCTTCCCGTGGTCGACGTGGGCTATGATGGCGATATTGCGGATGTTCTGGTTCATGGCGCGGACAGGGCTGTAAATTTGAAAAAGAGCGCAATCCTGCCACTTGCCGCAACCGAACGCAAGGGGGAACCGGCGTCCCGAGGTCGCCCCGGGGCAACCCCCGGACCCATAAAAGAATAAGGCCCCGGAACCTTGCGGTTCCGGGGCCAAATTTGGGGGTGGGTGCTCGCCACGCACTCTTTCCCGTCGCACACGTTGGGCGCTCTCGCTTTCGCGGGCCGTATGCTCCCCGA
>Ga0302314_10019994_pt1 | contig 11093 bp, 5 predicted proteins | sample III_Palsa_N2_3_FD_200533 | JGI IMG/M metagenome (GOLD analysis project Ga0302314, IMG submission 200533) | Peat permafrost microbial communities from Stordalen Mire near Abisko, Sweden - III_Palsa_N2_3 | ecosystem: Environmental > Terrestrial > Soil > Palsa > Peat permafrost | place: Sweden... | reverse complement strand
CCGTACGAGGTCCGGCACGAAGCGCAGCGCAGTACCGGAACGTAGGAAGGCCAACCACCAACCACAAGCCGATAAGCAAACCGACGGCGCGCTCACTCTAAAGGAGCACGCCGCCGGATTGGCCTAACGAATCGTCACATCGAGTTCGCTCGCAGCAGGGTCCTGATTACCCTGAGCGCTACCGACAGGATGGCCAGGTCGAAGGAATCCGCCGAGGAAATCTCGCCGAGGATCGCTCTGGCGCGTTCAACCGCCGCCTGGTTCTTCTGGACCCAGGAGCCGAAGCGGGCCTCGGCGTCGGCCTCGCCGGGGGCGGCGGCCAGGACGTCGAAGGTGAGCTCGGCCTGGGCGGCGTAGAGGTCCTCGCGGACGGCTGCTCGGGCCATCGTCTCCCAGCGGTCGGTGCGGGGCAGGGCGGTGATGCGGTCGCGCAGCGCTCCTATCCCCAGGCGGTCCACCAGATCGAAGTAGCACTCGGCGACCTCTACCGGCGCGCGGCCGCTGTCCCAGGCGACCTCGACGATGCCTAAGGCCGAGTAGGCGGCGGATGCGGCGGCGCACCTTGCTGCCAGGACCTGCGGGACTCCTGCCTCGACCAGTTCGGCGGTGGCCGAGTTCAGCTGCTGCAGGTCGCCGCCCTTGAGCAGCTTCGGCAGTTGCGCGCAGACCTCGGCCACGCCGGCGGAGAACGCCTCGACCTGGGCCGAGATGTCCAGCGGGTGCTTGCGGTTGAGCAGGAACCAGCGTGCGCCGCGCTCGGTCAGCCTTCGGCCTGCGAGCCGCATCCTCGTCTGGACCTCGGCCGGAACCTTGTTGTCCAGCTCGTCGACGGCCTTCCAGAAGCTGTCCAGGTTGAAGACCTCGCGGGCCACGGTGTGCGCCCGGGAGATCTCCTCCGCGCTCGCCCCGGTCTCCTCGCGCATCCGGAACAGGAAGGTGATCCCGGCGTTGTTCACCAGGTTGTTGACCACCTGGGTGGCGATGATCTCCCGGCGCAGCGGGTGCGCGGCGATGAGGTCCCGCAGCCGCTCGCGGACGCCGCTGGGGAAGTAGCTGAACAGGTCCGACTCGAGGTACGGGTCCTCGAGCAGCTCGCTGGCCAGCAGTTCCTCGTTGAGCACGATCTTGGTGTAGGCCAGCAGCACGGCGAGCTCGGGCTGGGTCAGGCCTTGGCCTGCGGAGCGGCGCTCGGCGATTGTGCGTTCGCGCGGGAGGAATTCGAGGTCGCGGTTCAGGTGGCCTTCGGCGGTCAGGGCCCTCATGTACCTCGCGTGGACGTGCAGCAGCTGCGGGGCCTGGGCTACGGACGAGGCGAGCGCGACGTTCTGGCCGTAGTTGTCGGCGAGCACCAGGTCGGCGATCTCGTCGGTCATCGAGGCCAGCAGCTCGGTGCGCTCCTCGGCCTTGAGGACGCCGGACTTCACCGCCTGGTCGACCAGGATCTTGATGTTGACCTCGTGGTCCGAGGTGTCCACGCCCGCCGAGTTGTCCAGCGCGTCCGTGTTCATCCGGCCGCCGGTGCTCGCGGGGCCGCCCTGCAGCGCGTACTCGATCCGGCCCAGCTGGGTGAAGCCGAGGTTGCCGCCCTCGCCGACGACCTTGACTCGCAACTGCGCGCCGTTGACGCGGATCACGTCGTTGGCCTTGTCGCCGACGTCCGCGTTCGATTCGGCGGCCGACTTCACGTACGTGCCGATGCCGCCGTTCCACAGCAGGTCCACCGGCGCCAGCAGCACGGCGCGCATCAGCTCGGCCGGCGTGGTCCTGGTGACGCCGTCGGGCAGGCCGAGGGCGCGGCGCACCTGCGGGGTGACCGGGATCGACTTGGCCGAGCGCGGGAAGACGCCGCCGCCCTCGGAGATCAGCTTCGTGTTGTAGTCCGCCCAGCTCGAGCGCGGCAGGTCGAACAGCCGCTTGCGTTCGGCGTACGAGATCGCCGCGTCCGGGCTGGGGTCGATGAAGATGTGCCGGTGGTCGAAGGCCGCGATCAGTTTCGCGTGCTCCGAGCGCAGCAGGCCGTTGCCGAAGACGTCGCCGGACATGTCGCCGATGCCGACGACGCTGAACTCCTGCGTCTGGGTGTCCACGCCGAGCTCGCGGAAGTGCCGCTTGACCGACTCCCAGGCGCCGCGCGAGGTGATGCCCATCACCTTGTGGTCGTAGCCGACCGAGCCGCCGGAGGCGAAGGCGTCGCCGAGCCAGAATCCGTACTCGGCCGCGACCGCGTTGGCGATGTCGGAGAACGTCGCGGTGCCCTTGTCCGCGGCGACGACGAGGTAGTGGTCGTCGCCGTCGTAGCGCACGACGTTGGTCGGGGGCACGATCACGCCGTCGACCAGGTTGTCGGTGATGTCCAGCAGGCCCCTGATGAACATCTGGTAGCAGGCGATGCCCTCCGCCATGAAGGCCTCGCGGTTCGAGGGGTCGACCGGGTTCTTCACCACGAACCCGCCCTTGGCCCCGACCGGGACGATGACCACGTTCTTGACCATCTGCGCCTTGGCCAGGCCCAGGATCTCGGTCCGGAAGTCCTCGCGCCGGTCCGACCAGCGCAGACCGCCTCGCGCGACCTTGCCGAAGCGCAGGTGCACGCCCTCGACCCGCGGCGAGTAGACCCAGATCTCGAAGCGCGGGCGCGGCATCGGCAGCTCGGGCACCGCCGGGGCGTTGATCTTGAACGAGGTGTACGGCTTGGGCCCGCCGTCCGCGGCCGGCTGGTAGAAGTTCGTCCGCAGCGTGGCTCGGATCACGCCGAGCAGCGAACGCAGGATCCGGTCCTCGTCCAGCGAGGCGACGGTGTCGAGCGCGCCCTCGATCTCCTCGCCCATGCCGTCGATGAGCTCGTGTCCCGCGTCCGCGTGCGCCGGGTCGAAGGAGGCCTCGAACAGCCGCACCAGCAGCCGGACGATCCGGGTGTTGCCGCCGAGCACCTGCTCGACGAGGGACTGGCTGAAGGTCATCCCGCCCTGCCGCAGGTACTTCACGTACGCGCGCAGGATGGAGGCCTGACGCCAGTTCAGGTTGGCGCCGAGGACGAGGGTGTTGAAGCCGTCGTTCTCCGCGAGCCCGGACCATACGGCGGCGAACGCGGCGGTGAACCGGTCCCGCGCGGCGCTGTCGTGCAGCGTCTCCGGGTCGGACACGCGCAGCCCGAAGTCCAGGATCCAGGCCGCGTCGCCGCTGGTCCTGGTCAGTTCGTAGGGCTGCTCCTCGAGCACCTCGACGCCGAAGCGCCCCAGGATCGGGAGCACCTCGGCCAACGTGATCATCCGGCCTACGCGGAAGATCTTGAGCCGGTACTCGTCCGGCGCGGCGTCGGGGCGGCGGTAGACGGCCAGCGAGGAGTCGGTGCGGTCGTCCGCGTGGATGGCCTCGATCCTGGCCAGGTCCTGAGCGGCGCGCGCGGGCGGGAAGTCCGCCTTGTAGCCCTCGGGGAAGGCGTCCTTGTACTCGGCGGTCAGCGCGCTGGCCCGCTCCTCGCCGAGCTGCTCGCTCAGCAGGTCCTCGAGCGCGCGGTTCCAGGAGCGCAGCGCCTGGGCGAGCAGACGCTCGATCCGCTCGGCGTCCACCTCGGGCAGCCGCTCGCCGTGCTCCATCCGGATGACGAAGTGCAGCCGGGTGAGCACCGACTCGGTGGACTGGACGGTGTAGTCGATGACCTTGCCGTGCAGCTCCTCGAGCAGGATCCGCTGGAGCTTCTCCCGATTCGCGGTGTTGTACAGGTCGCGCGGCACGTAGACCAGCGCGGAGAAGAAGCGCCCGTACACGTCCTTGCGCAGGAACAGCCTGACCCGGCGACGCTCCTGGAGATGGAGCACCGCGCCGGAGATCTCGGCGAGTTCGCCCACCGGAATCTGGAACAGCTCGTCGCGCGGGTAGGACTCGAGGATCTGCAGCAGATCCTTGCCTGAGTGCGAGTTGAGCGAGTAGCCGTGCAGGTCGAGGACCTGACGGATCTTCTGCCTGACCACCGGGATGTGCTGCACCGACTCGGAGTACGCGGCGGCCGAGAACAGGCCCAGGATGCGGCGCTCCCCGATAACCTGTCCGGCCTCGTTGAAGATCTTGACGCCGATGTAGTCGAGGTAGCCGCGGCGGTGCACGGTCGCCCGGGAGTTGGCCTTGGTCAGCACCAGCAGCCGCGCCTCGCGGGCCTTGACCCGGACCTCCTGCGGCAGCTTGGCGAAGGTGCTCGGCGCGTTCTGCGGCTGGTCGGAGCGCAGGATGCCGAGTCCGGTGCCGGGGACCGCGCGCAGCCGGTCCTCGCCGCCGTCGGTGACCAGCTCGTATTCGCGGTAGCCGAGGAACGTGAAGTGGCCGACCACCAGCCAGCGCAGCAGTTCCTGACCGGCCGACAGCTCCTCGAAGTCGAGGCCCGCGGCCTGCGCGGCGACGCCCTGCGCGCCGTCGAGCGCGTCGGCGGCGGCGAGGACGGCGTTCTTCATCTTCGGCCAGTCCTCGACGGCCTCGCGCACGTCCCGCAGCACCCGGCGTAGGTCGGCCTCGAGCGCGGCGATCTTGGCCGGGTCATCGGCCTGCCGGTCGATCTCGATGTGCATCCAGGACTCGACGGTGGCGCCCTCGGGCTCGAAGTCCGGGTCGACGTCGTGCACCTTGCGCAGGTTTCCGGCAACGTCCCGGTCGACCGTGAGCACCGGGTGCACGACGAGGTGGATGCCGTGGCCGCGGCGGGAGAGCCCGGCGGTGACCGAGTCGACGAGGAAGGGCATGTCGTCGGTGACGATCTCCACCACGCTGCGGCGGACGCGTCCGGTACCCCAGCCGTCCTCTGCCGTCGGGGTCAAGACCCTGATCTTGGCGGTGCCCTGCGGGCGCTGCGCGGCCAGCTCTGCGCTCGAGGCGGCGGCGCCGACCAGGTCGGCCGGGCTCCGGTCGGCGAGATCGTCGAGTGCCACATGCCGGTAGTAGCGGTTGATCACCGCCTCTCCTACCGTGTCCGCGTGCCCGCCGGATCCGGCCAGTTCGGCCGCCTCCCCGAGCAGCGCCGTCTTAGCCGAGTCCAGTTGCGTCACCATGAGCGCTCGCTCCATACCAGCCGTGCGCCCTTGCACGGCAAAAAGACTTAGGCCGGGGCGGTTCCCGGCCTCGGGTACGCCTGAAAGGCTACCCGCCAAAGTGGAACGCCGGGATGCGGCTGTCCGATCACGTTGTTACGTCTGGGTTGTGGATTCCTACAGTCTGGACCGAACGAGGGAACACGGGAGCGAAGATCGGCGCGGCTAAAGCAGATCGCCGAGCTCCTGCGCGCCGTACCAAAGCAGGTCGTAGTCCTCGACCGCATCCACGGTGAACAGCGCGTCGGCGTCACCCTCGGCGGCGGCGGAAAGGGCGCTCGCCGCGGCCGAGACGGACTCCTGTGCGCCCGCCTCGTCGACGTGTAACGCCGCGATGTCGATCAAACGCACCGAGCCTGTGATCTTGATCACACCGGGCTCCGAGTCGCCTTTTTCGGCGGCGACCCGCGCGTCCGGGAGGTCGGAGACGATCACCACGCGGCGGCGCGGCGCGTCGGGCGCGTCGGCCAAGTGGCGCAGCGAGGCGCGAGCGGCGGCGGTCAACGCGGCGTACTCCAACTCTTCCTCGTCGCCCTCGGAGTACCAGGCCCGCAGCGACTCGGTGACCGCGAAGCCGTCCGGCAGCGGCAGTTCGCCGTCCGCGGAGAGGCGCGCGAGCAGGGGCAGGGTGGCGGGGAGGTAGACGCGCATGTGATGAGACTAATGCTTGGGCGGATCCTTCGATCAGCGGGCGGTCGGCGCGGCCTCCGGATGGAGTTCGTGCGAGGACGCGAAGCCCGCCGCGACGGTGCGCAGCGCCGTGTCCAGTACCTCGACCCGGCGGTTCGGATCCATCAGGTTGGCGCCGAGCACCTCGAGGTCCTCAGGCCCCGGACACAGCACGTGCACCGTGGTCCCCTCCTTCCGGGCCTGGATGACCTCGTGCAGCATCTGCCGGGTCACCAGGTGCCGGTAGCCGCGCTCGATCCGGCCCATCACGCTCGCTGGCTTGTCGTAGCCGCGCGCCGCCGACGGGGCCAGCAGGTAGATCTCGTCGAGCGCCCGGCCGCCGGGCATCTCGCCGGCCGCGAGCACGTCGAGGTTCGTATTGGACACCGTGCCGCCGTCCACGTAGCGACGCTCGCCGACCCGCGCGGGCGGGAACCAGCCGGGGATCGAGCACGAGGCGACGACCGCCTCGGCCAGGCCGACCGGCGGCGCCCCGGCCCGGCCGAACACGACGCGGTCCCCCGAGTCGTAGTCCATGGCGACGATGCGGATGCCGGGGTGCGGCGACCAGGTGCCGGAGGGGATGACGTCCTCGACCATTCCGCCGATGTCGCCGAGCGAGCCGCGTCCCGGCGGCATGAAGGCGGAGAGCACGGCGGTGCCCGGGTAGCGGCGCGGATGGCGCACCGAGCGCGCGATCAGCCGCGGCGAGCCGATGCCGGGGATCGGAAAGGGCGGGGCGGCGCCGCCCGCGGCCTGGTCGTAGTCGAACATCCGCCCGGCCAGCGGACCGCTGAGCACCTCCTCGCCGCGCTGGTGGTGCCACAGGTCCTCGGCCCCCGCGCCGGCGCCGATCAGCGCGGCGAGAATGGACCCCGCGGACGTCCCGACGATCAGCTGCGAGCTGCGGATGTCGAGGCCCGTCTCCTGTTCCAGCGCGCGCAGGGCGCCGATCATCCAAGCCGCGCCGAGCGTACCGCCGCCGCCGAGCACCAGGCCGCGGCGCACGACGGGCAGCTGCGCGTGACGGCTTCGCACGTTCTCCAACACGTTCTTCACCATCTCATAAGCTTTTGTCGGCCACGCGGCGGGGCGGCTCCATCGAACTCCCCCGCACGCAGCAACGAGGCTGGGCCAGAGGGTTGATCCGCGCGGCGGCTCGGGGCGGGGGCGGACGGGGCGCGTGGGACGGCGCTTGGCCAGGGCGGCGCGTCCGCCGCGCGGGACGGATGACGAATGTGCCCTATGCACCTCCATAACGACTCGACAACTCTGGGTGAGGAGGGGAATCCGCCCGCCCTGCGGGTAGTTGCACTATTGCGGGGAGGTAGCCATGAATGTGAGGACTGTCCACCAGGCCCAGGCGAGCGGCTTGGTGCTCGGTGACCGGCACGAGCGCACGATCTGGCCTTTCGCCGCGCTCGTGGCCGGTGCGGGTACCGTCATGCTCGCCTATGCGCTGCTGTCCGAGCCGGGCTGGCTCACCGGCCTCGCGCTGACCGTCTGCGGCACCAATCCGACGGGACCGCATGCGGTGCTGCTCGCGGCGGTGCTGCTGGTGCTGGGCTGGGGACTGGCCCGCGGCCGGCAGACGGCGTGGGCGCTGACGCTGGGTCTGCTGGTGTGGAGCGCCGGCGCCGAGGTCGAGGCGGCCATCGCGCCGAGCCCGGCGGCTCCGTGGCGGCTGGCCCCGCTCGGCTTCGCGATCATCGGCTTCTGGCACGCGCGGGCCAGGTTCCGGGTCCCGCTGAACGCCGACAGGCTCAGGCAGGCGGCCGAGATCAGCGCGTTCTCCGCGACCGCGATCCTCATCGTCGGCGGCGGCGGCCTCTTCATGGAGCGCGGGCGCTTCGAGACGCCGCTGTCGGCGCCGGACATCGGCCGCGAGGTCGTGTCGGTGGCCGCGGCCAACCCCGGCCCGGCCGCGTTCAACGGACCGGCCTGGCAGATCAACGGCCTCGCCCTGGTCAGCGGCGCGCTGCTGGTGTTCGTCCTCGGCTGGCTGCTCGCCTCGGCCCCCGCCCCGCGCCCCGGCAACCGGGCCCAGCGCGCGATCCTGCGGGCGATGGTCTCCCACCCGGACTCGGAGACGCTCGCCCCCTTCGCGCTCCGGTATGACAAGAGCTACGTATTCTCCCCGGACAACCGGGCGGCGGTCGCCTACCGCGTGCTCGCCGGCATGGCCGTGGCCGGCGGAGACCCGATCGGCGCGGTCGATTCGTGGCCGGGAGCGGTGGCCGAGTTCAGCGCGCTGGTGGAACGCAGCGGCTGGCGGCCCGCGGTCCTGGGAGCGGGCCCAGTGGCCCGGCCGCTCTGGCAGGAGCGCGGCATGCGCTGCATCGGCATCGGCGACGAGGTGATCGTCGACTCGGCGGCCTTCACCCTGCGCGGACGGACGATGCGCAACGTGCGCCAGGCCGTCCATCGCACCGAGCGGGCCGGCCTCGTCACCGAGATCATCCCCGAGCGCAGCCTGGCCCCCGGCCTGGCCGGCCAACTGCGTCGCATCCACCGCGAGTGGCTCGGCGCGTCCGGCCGGGAGCACGGCTTCGCGATGAACCTGGACGCCATGGCCCGCGGCGTGCACCCGGACGCGCTGGTGGCGGTGGCGATGGCCCCGGAGGGCTACGCCGTCGCGTTCCAGCGCTACCTGCCCGCGGGCCACTCGGGCAGCGGCGCGGCGCTCTCGCTCGACGTGATGCCGAGGACCCCGCTGTCCCCGAACGGCGTCAACGAGCGGCTGATCGTCGACGTGATCGAATACGCCAGGACCCACGGCTACGCCAAGGTCTCCCTCAACTTCGCCGCCTTCCGCCCGCTGCTCGCCCAGGCCAGGTCGGCCCCCGAGTCGCTGACCAGGACGCAGCGCACGACGATCCGGGCCATCGGCCTGCTCGACCCGCTGATCCAGGTCGACTCGCTCTACCGCTTCAACGACAAGTTCCAGCCCGGCTGGATCCCCCGCGCGGTCCTCGTCGGCTCCTGGTTCGACCTCCCCCGCTTCGCCATCGCCGCTTTCGGCCTCGAGTTCGCCCTGCCGTACGACCGCAGGCGCACCGGCCGCGCGGTCGTCGCGGGCGATCCCGAACTGGTGCCGAGCGGCGGTCCACAGCCTGTGGAGGCCCGGCGGGCCGTGCGGCACTAAGCCGTGGTGTGGGCGAAGTGCCGCGCCGGCCGCCTGGAAGCGCCCAGACATTCCGCTGATCGGATCAGTTGAACTGCAGCGCGGTGCACAGCCAGTCGAAGCCGACGGGCCTGCCCTGGCGACTCTGGCCGCCCTGGCCCTGGCCGAGCGACGCGGACTGCTCGAAGCGCAGGGCCACCGCGCGTACCCGGGCGCCGTCCTGGACGACGACCGTGGACTCGACGATGCCGGCCGCGGGCTGGTGCAGGCGTACCGAGCGGATCATCGAGCGGGAGGCGAACCGCGGGGCACGGCGCTCGCTCGGGGCCGGGCTGGTGCCGGTCGGGCCGCCGGGCGCGCCCGCGGGTCCCCCGACCCCGTAGGGCGCGGTCAGCTGGCCGACCACGTCGCGGGAGAGCCAGCGGCGCATCTGCTCCAGCGGCCTGCGCTCGAGCAGCACGTCCACCACCGCCTCGGCCAGCCGGCCCACGCCCGCGATCGGCTCGGACTGCGGCAGGCCGAGCGGGTCCACGTCGAGCCGGTGGGTCCAGCCGGTCACCCAGGACCTGAGCCAGCCGCGCTGCCCGGGCGGCGGCGCCGCGCCGCCGTAGTCGGCCAGGGCTCCGGCCACCCGCTGCAGGCCGCTGTCGGTCAGGCTCACCTCGGTGATGAAGAAGGTGTCGTCTTCGAGCATCTTTCGCCCCGTTCTCAATCGAGACTCCTGGAGACTCTGATGCCACATCAGACTGTTGAAGGGGGCGATACGTTGCCCTGCTTACGTCAAGATCACTCGATACGGTGAGCCCCGCTGGGCCGGTCGGCAGCTGCCGGAACACGCCGATGCCCCGCCAGGCGACGTACCTGACGGGGCATCCGAGCGGCCTATTCGGCGCCGCTCTCTTCGCTACTTCTTGCGACGCCGGCCCTGGTTGCGGTTCTGCTTCGGCTCGGGCTTCGCGTCCTGGATGTCCTGCGCCGCGTCGTTGACGACGGTGCGCTCCTCGGCGTCGCCGGTCTCGCCGGGCGCGGAGTAGTTGAGCTTGGCCGGCTGCTTCGGCGCGTCCAGGCCCTTGGCGTTGAGCTGGGCGGTGGCGGCGTCGGCGCGGGCCTGGGCCTCCGGGTCGTCGCTGGCCGCCTCGACCTGCACCTCCAGGTTGAACAGGTAGCCGACCGACTCCTCCTTGATGGCGTCCATCATCGCGTTGAACATGTCGAAGCCCTCGCGCTGGTACTCGACCAGCGGGTCGCGCTGCGCCATCGCCCGCAGGCCGATGCCCTCCTGCAGGTAGTCCATCTCGTACAGGTGCTCGCGCCACTTGCGGTCGAGCACCGACAGCACGACCCGGCGCTCGAGCTCCCGGGTGATGGTCTCGGACAGCGTCGCCTCGCGCTTGTCGTACCCGGTGAGGATGTCCGCGGTCAGCTCCTCGGTCAGTATCTGCGCCGTGATGCCGGACTTGCTGCCGACCGACTCCTCGACCTCCTCGAGCGTGATCGAGACCGGGTAGAGGGTGCGCAGCGCGGTCCAGAGCTTCTCGAGGTCCCAGTCCTCGGAGTAGCCCTCAGAGGTGGCCGCCTCGACGTAGCTGCGGACGGTGTCCTCCATCATGTGCCGCACGTGCTCGCGCAGGTCCTCGCCCTCGAGCACGCGCAGCCGCTCGGCGTAGATCACCGTGCGCTGCTTGTTGATCACGTCGTCGTACTTCAGGACGTTCTTGCGGATCTCGAAGTTCTGCTGCTCCAGCTGGCTCTGCGCCGACTGGATCGCGCGGGTGACCATCTTCGACTCGATCGGCACGTCGTCGGCCACGTTCGCCGCGGCCAGCACCCGCTCGACGATCTGGGCCTTGAACAGCCGCATCAGGTCGTCGCCGAGCGAGAGGTAGAACCGCGAGGCGCCCGGGTCGCCCTGGCGTCCGGCACGGCCGCGCAGCTGGTTGTCGATCCGGCGGGACTCGTGCCGCTCGGTGCCCAGCACGTAGAGGCCGCCCGCCTCGCGCACCTCCTCGAACTCGACGGCAACGGCCTTCTTGGCCTTCTCCAGCGCCTCGGGCCACGCCGCGTCGAACTCCTCCGGCGTCTCGGCCCGGGTCAGACCGCGCTGCTGCAGCTCGGCCTCGGCCAGCGCCTCGTCGTTGCCGCCGAGCTTGATGTCGGTGCCTCGACCGGCCATGTTGGTGGCCACGGTGACCGCGCCCTTGCGCCCGGCCTGCGCGATGATCTGC
>Ga0302314_10019991_pt1 | contig 11094 bp, 7 predicted proteins | sample III_Palsa_N2_3_FD_200533 | JGI IMG/M metagenome (GOLD analysis project Ga0302314, IMG submission 200533) | Peat permafrost microbial communities from Stordalen Mire near Abisko, Sweden - III_Palsa_N2_3 | ecosystem: Environmental > Terrestrial > Soil > Palsa > Peat permafrost | place: Sweden... | reverse complement strand
GCGCGCGGGCGACCACGGCCGCGGCTTCGCGGTCGTCGCCAACGAGATCCGCGTGCTCGCGGGCCGCGCGGAGCGGCTGTCCAAGGACTACCGCGCCAACCTCTACAAGAACGACCTGATCACGACGACCACGTTCCAGGACCTGCAGGCCGGCGGCAAGATGATCGTCGGCGCGGTGATCGGCCTCGAGCTGATCAACAACAGGTCCAAGGACCTGCTGACCGCCGAGGCGGGCGCGGCATGATCACCGACCGCGCCAAGGCCGGCTTCGACCGGCTGCTGGTGGCCTCGCTCAAGAGCGGCATGTCCGCGGGCGGCGCGAGCGTGCGCGTCGGGGCGGTGGGGTCGCTGGATCGGATCCGCGAGAACAAGATCGTCGTCCTGACGGTCTCGTCCTACCTGTTCCGCGCGATCGCGATCCTGTACTTCAGGCCGGACGCCGCGACCCGCGCCTGGTTCGACCGCAACGCGGAAGAAGGCGCGCCCGCGCTGGCGGACGCCGAGTTCCTCGACCGCGTCGCCGAATGCGGCAACGTGTGCTGCGGCGCGCTCAATCGCGAGCTCGGCGCGTTCTTCCCGCATGTGGGCATGTCCACGCCCAACATCATCGACAAGGACTGCATGCGCTACGCCGACCTGCTGGCGTGCAGCCTCACCAAGCACTACGAGATCGTCCTCGAAGGCGGCCCGACGCTGTTCGCGACGCTGTGCGTGGCCGACTACGGGCTCGTCGACTTCCACGTCGACCCGAGCGCCGAGGCCGCCGTCGACACCGGCGAACTCGAGATGTTCTGATTCCCTCCAACCGAGAAAATTCCCATGGCAAACATCCTGGTGGTCGACGACTCCAGCACGGTCCGCGACGAAGTCGCCGGCTTCCTCAAGCGCAACGGGCTCGACGTCGCCACCGCGGTGGACGGCAAGGACGGCCTCGCCAAGCTGCTCGCCGATCCGCAGATCAAGCTGGTTGTCAGCGACGTCAACATGCCCAACATGGACGGGCTCACGATGGCCGAGAAGATCCGCGGCCAGCTGAACAACAAGACGGTCAACATCGTGATGCTGACCACCGAGAACAGCCCGATCATGAAGGAGCGCGGCAAGGCCGCCGGCATCAAGGGCTGGATCGTCAAGCCGTTCAAGGGCGACGCGGTGCTGGCCACGTTCAGGAGGCTGGTCGAGGCCTGATCCGAGCTCGCCCCAATGTGACGTCGATGTGTCGCCGCGGCGAATCGCGGCGCGGATTGCACGCCGTCCCGGTGAATTTCCGCAAGCGCCCGAAAGGGTTCGATGGTCGAGGGGCTCGACCGATATCCGGCTTGTCTAGGCAATCGGCTCCGGGGGAAACGATGGCCGATCATCAAAAGCAACGACGTCGGCCTCGCCGCCGCGTCCCACCGAAGCGTTGCCCGTGAACCCGGGCGCGTGACGGCTTCCGCAGGGTATCCATCATGACCATACGACAACGAATCATGTTGCTCATCGCACTCGTCTTCGCCGCGCTCGCGGTGGTGGGCGGCTTCGCGGTGGCGCAGGCGCGGCAGAGCGCCGCCAAGGTGAAGACCGTGACGGAAGGCGTCGTGCCGAGCGCGATGGAGTCCGCCGCGCTGCTGACCAAGCTCAAGGACGTTCAGATCGCCGCGCTCGACATGGTGGGCGCCCCTGACGCCGCGACGGTCGAACAGACGCGCGCGGCGCTGGTGGCGCGCAAGGCCGAGCTGCAGACCTCGCTGGCCGCGCAGCTGAAGACGGCCGACAGCAAGGCGCAGACCGGGCTGATCAAGGAGGCGCAGGAAAGCCTCGAGAACTATTTCAACTCGATCGACGACACCGCCAAGTTCGTGCTCGCGGGCAACAAGCCGCTGGCCGAGGCCAACATGGCGGCCAGCGTCGAGCAGTACCTGCGCGAGCAGGGCGAGATCCTGCACACGCTGCAGGTCGAGAAGAACCGCAGCAAGGACGCGGCGATCACCTCCCTCAACGGCGACATGAGCCGCACCCAGGTGACGCTGTCGGTCGTGACCGTCGGCGCGGTGCTGGGCCTGTGCTTCATCGGCTTCATGCTGTATCGCCAGATCGTGCGTCCCGTCGGCGAGATGGAACGCAAGATGACCGAGATCGCCACCAGCCAGGACTTCACGCTGCGCGTGCCCGTCACGCGCGCCGACGAGATCGGCAAGTCGATGATGGCGTTCAACGCGATGGTCGAGAAGATCCAGGAGAGCACGGAACTCGTGCGCCAGAAGACCGCCGACATCCACGCGATGATGCAGGCGATCCCGCAGGGGGTGCTCACGCTGGAGGCCGGCGGCCGCGTCCATCCCGAGTACTCGGACTTCCTGCGCCGGATCCTCGGCACCGACAAGATCGGCGGCGAGGACGTGATGACGGTGCTGTTCGCCGGTGCGAGTCTCGGCGCGGACGCGCTGTCGTCGCTGGAGACCACGATCGCCGCCTGCATCGGCGAGGACGAGATGAACTTCGAGTTCAACGCGCACCTGCTGCCGCTGGAGATCGAGAAGACCTTCGCCGACGGACGGGTCAAGATCCTCGACCTGCACTGGTCGCCGATGACCGACGCCTCGGGCACGATCAACCGCCTGCTGGTGTGCGTGCGCGACGTCACCGAGCTGCGCGAGCTGGCGCGCGCCGCCGATGCGGGCAAGCGCGAGCTGGCGATCATCGGCGAGATCCTGGGCGTGACGCACGAGAAGTTCCACGAGTTCATCGCGGGCTCGCTCGCGTTCTTCGACCAGAACGCCGCGCTCATCGCCAAGGCTTCGGACGGCTCCGACGCCGACCGCGCCGAGGCCGTGCAGGTGCTGTTCCGCAACATGCACACGATCAAGGGCAACGCGCGAACGCACGGGCTCGTGCACGTGACCAACGCCGTGCATCACATCGAGGAGCGCTACGACGCGCTGCGCAAGGGCGAGGCGGCGTGGGACGGCGCGACGCTGGATGCGGAGCTCGTCGAAGGACGCGACATCCTCGAGGAATACGTGCATGTCAACGAGGTCAAGCTGGGCCGGCGCGGCCCGGGCCGGCGTGGCGGCGTCGACAAGTTCGTGATGGTGCCCAAGGATCAGCTGCAACGCCTGCTGGGTCGCCTGGATCGCGTCGACGCGGCCGATCCGGCCTCGATGGCCAGCGCGCTGGGCGACATGCGCCAGGCGATCGAGCTGGCCGGCACCGAGCGCCTGCAGGACGTGCTCGCTGGCGTGCTGGACTCGCTGCCGTCGCTGGCGCGCGAGCTCGGCAAGTCGGCGCCGGACGTCGCCATCGACGACCGCGGCATCCTGGTGCGCAGCCAGGTCACGGGCACGCTGCGCAACGCGTTCATGCACCTGGTCCGCAACGCGATCGACCATGGCATCGAGAGCGCCGACGCCCGCATCGCGGCGGGCAAGTCGCCCATCGGCACGATCAGGCTCGAGGCCGCGCTCGACGCCGACCATCTTCGCCTGGTGCTGCGCGACGACGGCCGCGGCCTGGCGCTGCGGAAGCTGCGCGCGAAGGCCATTGCCAACGGTCTCATCTCCGAGACGGAGGCGATGACGGCCGCCGACCTGGCCAACCTGATCTTCGCGCCGGGCTTCTCGATGGCGCAGGTGGTGACGCAGGTGTCGGGGCGCGGCGTCGGCATGGACGCGGTGCGTGGCTTCATCGAGGCCGAAGGCGGCGAGATCGCGATCGAGCTGGCCGAGACCGCGACGCCGAACGACGAGTTCACGCCGTTGCGCATCGTCATCGCGCTGCCGGCGAAGTTCGCCGTGGCGCGCGCGCCGCGCGAGGACGCGGTCGCGGTCGCCTGAGTCGGCGGCTTGTTCGACGACGGCGGCTGCGGCCGCCGTGGTCGTTGGCGGTCAGCAGCTCTCGATGTCGAGCCCGCTCGTCGAGCCCTTGGCCTTGTGCTTGGCGGCGGCGGCGGCCGAGGCGACCTGCTCCGCGCGCGTGAACCGGCCCGGGCGGATCGGCACGGCGCCGATCGACAGCGTCGTGAACTTGAAGAACCGGTTGACGCCGTGGCGATCCTCGGCCTCGATGCCGCCGCGAGCCCGCGCATCGGCGTCGAACAGCGCCAGCGCCGCGGCGTTGAACGACGCGAGCACGCGTTCGCAGCGATCGAGCCAGTCGTCGCTCTGGAACAGCACGACGAAGTCGTCGCCGCCGACATGCCCGACGAAGTCGCGCCGCGGATCGCAGTGCGACACCAGCGTGCGGGCGACGAGGCGGATCATCTCGTCGCCGCGCCAGTAGCCGTAGAGGTCGTTGTAGGGCTTGAAGTCGTTCAGGTCGGCGTAGCAGGCGACGAAGTCGCCCTGGGCCGCGAGCAGCCGGTCGATGTGCTCGCTGATGGGGATGTTGCCGGGCAGGAACGTGAGCGGGTTGGCGTGGCGCGCGGCCTCGATGCGCACCTCCGTGACCACGCGCACGAGCTGCTCGCCGGTGCCCAGGCCCAGGTAGCGTCCGCCCTCGGTGACGATGAAGCCCTCGGTGAGGTAGCGCTGGTCGGAGGACGTCAGCACGGCGGTCATGCCGTCCAGGCCGGTGTGCTTGTCGAGCACCAGCGGCGTCGTGTTGGCGAACGTGATGCACGGCTTGCGGCCGTACAGCTCCTTGAAGTACGGCTTGGCGTAGCTGTCGACGAAGGTCTGGCGGTTGATCAGGCCCACGGGCTTGCCGTCGTCGACGAGCGCGACCGCGCGCAGCGCGGGATCGGCCGCGAGCCGACGCGCGACGTCGTCGATCGTCATCTGCGAGGGCAGCGGCGGCACGTCCAGCGCGAGGCGCTCGACGGTGAAGTCGGCGCCGGCGGCGCGGGTGATCTCCGGCAGCACCGCGATCTCGGAGCTGATGATCGTCTCGCCGGCCGGACGCAGCACGCTCACGGCCGGCACCGGCTGCGGCCTGCCGAGGAACCAGCCCTGGCCGAGCTCGATGCCGAGGTCGCGCACGACGCGCAGCTCGTCCTCGGTCTCGATGCCTTCGGCGACGAGCGTGGTGCCGAAGGTCTCGGCGAAGCGGGTCAGGCCGCGCAGCGTCTGCACCTTGACGGGCTCGGTGGCGACGTCGTGGATGAAGTACTTGTCGATCTTGACGATCTCGGGCCGCAGCTCGGCCCACAGCCGCAGGCTCGAGCGGCCGTCGCCGAAGTCGTCGAGCGCGAAGCGCAGGCCGGCGGCGCGCAGCTCGGCGGCGATGGCGACCAGGCGCGGCAGGTCGGCGACGTGCTCGTGTTCGGTGATCTCGATCACGAGCGCGGACGGCGCGACCGAGGCCGCGTGCAGCGCGCGCATGACGCCGGCCACGGTGAGGCGGTCGACCATCTCGATGATCGCGAACGCGCTCAGGTTCATGAACAGGCGCGTGTCCGGCTTGCGGACGATCCAGGACCGGATCCCCTCGTCTAGACAAGCTTGCTCGGCCCTGACGGTGAGGCCCTCGGCGCGCGCTGCCTTGAAGAAATCGTCCGGCGTGCGCAGCGCGGAATCGGTGGGAAGCCGGATCAGGCTCTCGTGGGCGACGACCTTGCCGTCCTTGAGCTGCACGATGGGCTGGTAGTGGGCGCGCAGGGTGCCGCTGTCGAGGACGTCCTGCGCCCGCTGCAGGAGAGGAACACTGTCGAGTTGTTGAGTCATGAAGGGTGTCGTGCGAAACGCGGGGCGGGAGCGGAGCTGCGCGCGCCGGGCCTGCGCGCCACGCCCCCCTCTTCGACAGCGATATCGACGTATTGGCCACCGAGATTAGGCGGTGTTCGTGACAGTTCACATGGCGGTGGCGGCAACCCCTGCAGCAGTCAGCCGATTGGAGTCGCTCCCCGCATGAAAGACGGCTTTTGAACACTTCGTCACTTGGTAATGTCACCGGACTCGGCGAAAATCGCGGGTTGCTCCCAAATACACGTCGTTGGTGATTCCATGTCGAAAATTCGTTCCGTCCTGACGCTCGCCCTGTGCGCGTCAGCGCTCTTCTCCGCCTCGTCCTTCGCCACGGCGGACTCGATCACCGGCGCGGGCTCGTCCGCGGCCGCGCCGGTCTACAAGATCTGGGCCACCGAGTACGCCAAGGCCAAGGGCACCACGCTCGACTACGCGCCCGTGGGCTCGGGCGCGGGCATGACCAAGATCATCAAGCACGAGGTCGACTTCGGCGCCTCCGACTTCATCGCCAGCGCGGCCGACCTGAAGAAGAACGACCTCGTGATGTTCCCGACGGTGATCACCGGCGTCGTGCCCATCGTCAACATCGCCAAGATCGGCCCGGGCCAGCTGCACCTCACCGGCGACCTGATGGGCCGCATCTTCCTCGGCCAGGTCACGCAGTGGGACGCGCCCGAGATCAAGGCGCTGAACCCCGGCGTCAAGCTGCCGAGCCGTCCGATCCACGTCGTCGCGCGCGCCGACGGCTCCGGCACCACGTACCACTTCTCGGACTACCTGACGCGCACCAGCCCCGCCTGGAAGGCCAAGTACGGCGTCGCCAGCCACTTCGACTGGCCCGCGGGCACGATCGCGGTGAAGGGCAGCGGCGAGATCGCCAAGACGGTGCTCGCGACCGAGGATTCGATCAGCTACATCGACTACAACTACGTCATCGACGACGACCTCACCGGCGTGTCCCTGAAGAACGCGGACGGCCAATGGGTGACGGCGAGCGTCGACGGCTTCCACCAGGCCGTGATGCACAGCACCTGGTATTCGGTGGGCGACTTCTCCACCGAGATCAACGACCTGCCGGGCGCCGCCACCTGGCCCATCACGATGGGCACGTACATCGCCGTGCCGCGCGTCGCGGTGTCGGGCGATCGCGCCGAACGCACGCTGCGTTTCCTGACCTGGGCCTACCTGAACGGCGACGCGCTCGCGCGCCAGGCCAAGTTCGTGCCGCTGCCCGAGCGCGTGCAGGCGAGCGCGTATCGCGAGATCTCGCGCGTGATGAGCACCAGCGGCGAGATGCTGGGCGCCAAGACGATGGGCAACCTGGTCGACTGACCGGCCCCGTCGCTCAAGGCCAGATGGCCGTCAGCGCGTGCGCGAGGCGCGCGCCGCCGACGGTCAGCTGGCGCTTCTTGATCGGCGCCATCGAGTCGTCGTAGCGGCCCGTCAGCGGCACCGTCCACTGGCCGTTCGTCAGCGGGCCGAACTGCAGGTCCTTGAACGCGAGGCGGGCCTGGGTCAGCGTCGTGCCGGCCCATTCGGCCGACCAGCCGTAGATGTCGCCGCGCGTCGCCGGCTCGGCGCGCGCGAGGGCCAGCCAAGCGGCGTCGATGTGGTTGGCGTGCAGCGCGTCGGGGATGTCGTCCCATGTGGCATGCAGCAACTCGCTGCGATGGTTGGTGGCGACGCGGATCGTGGCGATCTTGTTGCCGCCCTGCGTGTCCATCAAGGGCTCGAAGGGCACGACCGCGGGATCGACCACCTTGCCGCAGGCGTCAAGATAGACCGCACCGACGTGCAGCGGCTGCGTGATGTCGCCGACGTAGTGCGACAGCAGCAGCAGCGCCTCGCGTTTGTCCTTGATGTCGAACGGCGCCGGCGCGGGCTCGCCCTTGAGCACGCGGATCGTCGCCGAGATCGCGGCGACGACGTCAAAGTTGCGCGTGCCCACGTCGCCCAGCTGGTAGCGCCGGCGCTGGATCGCCTCGTCCGTGTAGTGGTACTGCGTGTGGCACGACGCGTCGCCGGGCGCGCGCGGGCAGTTGGTGTCGTTGCGCCTGACGAAATCGATCATCTCGGCCTGGCCGTCGGGCGTCTCGAAGATCGCGCATTCCGAATACTTGCCGGCCGACGTGTACGCGAAGTTCCTGCCCGGGTCGACGCCCTTGGCACAGTCGGCCCACACCGCGGCCTGCTCCAGCGTCAGGCCGCCCAGCAGCGCGTCGACCTGTGCCTGCGCGTGCGTGCCGGCGATGAGCCGGTCGGCGAGCGCGCCGACCGTGTGGTGGCCGTCGGGTCCCCAGGCCGAGGCGGCGGTCGCGGCCAGCGCCGCGATCAGCGCGACGAGGAGGAGACGGACTTGGCGCGGCATACGGACTCCTTCATGGCGGCGGGAATGCCGGTGTCGCGCGAACCGGCGGGCGACGCGCCGGCGACGGCGAGATCGGCGGACGCAGGCGGCCCGGCGTTGCGTGCATGCGCGAGAGGCCGCGATGGCGCGGCCGTCTTCGCGATCCGCAGCACTGCCATCATGCCGTTGTCCTCGTGGTCGACCAGGTGGCAGTGGAACGGAATGTCGCCCGCCATGCCGGCCGGGAAGGTCATGCGGATGCGCACGCGGCCCGGCCGCACCGGGCCCTCCTTGCTGCGATAGCCGGTCGCGGTCGCGTACGGGATCTCGACGACGTCCAGCAGCTCCGGCGCGGCGGCGGCCTGGCCGTCGACGTCGAGCACGCGGAAGTGCAGCTGGTGGATGTGGAACGTGTGCAGCTCGTTCGTCCAGTTCTCGATGACCCATTCCTCGGTGGTGCCGGCCTTCACGGTGATCGTCGGCGCGTCGCCCATCCTGTAGGTGCGCAGCACCGCGCCGGGCCTGCGCTCGAAGATGTAGAAGTCGGTCTGGTCGTCGGTGCCCGGGCGCGGGTACTCGGCCATCGCGATCACGCGGCGGCGGTCGATCTTGCGCGAGAGCATGCCCGCGAAGAGGTTGCGCGGCTGCGCGTCGCGTGCGACGTCGGCGGGCGCCGGCACCGCCCCGGACGCGTGGCGCGCGCCCGCGGCGATGACCACCGCCAGGCGGCGTTCCGGCAGGCGATCGCCGGCGCAACCGGTGTCGATCGCATGCGTGACCAGGTAGGCCTTGACGCCTGGCGGCGGCGCCGCGACGTAGAACTCGACGCGGCCGCCCGGCGGCACCGCCTGCGGCTCGGTGGTCGGCGCCGGATGCAAGCGATGGCCCGCGTCGTCCGACAGCGGGCTGCCGTCGCGCGCGGCGATCTCCAGCGGCAGCGCGCGGCCTTGCTCGTCCTCCACGCTCAGGCTCAGGAACGCGTCGGTCGCCGCGTTCAGCAACTGCCAATACTGCTTCGTGCCGCTGGCGATCTCGAGCCGCGCGAGCGACGAATCGGGCGCGTCGCCGACCGATACCGGCGTGCCGTTGAGGCTGATCTGGTCGATGCCGGCGGTGGAGGCGCACAGCAGCTCGTGCGCGGTGTCGACGGCGTTGCCGGGGGCCGGATGCCGCGCGGCCGGTGCGGCGGCGGGCGCCGCGGTCATCGAGGCCGCGGGCGTCTTGCCGGCGTCCTGGTCCTGCGTCTGGCGCACCACCAGCACGCGCTCGACGATGCCCGCGGCGCGGCGCGCGTCGTGCTCCGGGCCCTCGACGACGATCGCGCCGGTCAGTCCCATCAGCATCTGCGCCTGCACCTCGCCGTGCACGTGCGGGTGGTACCAGTAAAGGCCCTCGGGCATCGAGTCGGGGATGCGGTAGCGATAGGTGAACGCGCGCTGCCCGCAGGCGGCCGGGCCGACCGCCGGATCGGTGCAGACGGTGAGCACGTCGTCCTGCGGGGCGACGGGCGGCACGGCGAAGCCGTGCACGTGCAGGTTGGTCGCGCCGGTGGCCGCGTGATGCATGCCGGGCACGACCCGGTACAAGCCCGGGCTCGCGGGCACCGCCACGTTCGCGGTCTTGAGCGTGCCGGGCGCCATCACGGCCTCGATCTGCGCAGGATCGACGATCTCGTTGCGCAGCGTCAGCACGAGGCTCGCGCCCTGGCGCGCGCGGATGACCGGCGCGTCGGCGATGCCATCGGCGACGTAGCAGAGGCGAGCGCCGTCCTGGCGCACCGTCAGCGTGGCGCCGTCGGCGGACGGGCGCAGCGCCGGCATCTCGTGGCCGGGCGGCGGCACGCCGACGCCGCACGGCGCGGCGTCGGTGCTGCGCGCATCGAAGGCGGGCGGCTCGACGACGTTCGCCGCGACCGCTTGCGCGGACGCGGCGAACAGGGCCGATGCGAGCGCGAGGCGCGCGCGGCTCATCGGGCGCGCGTTTCCCGGCGCGGCCTGCGCGGAGGCGTCACTGCTTGAACAGGTCGGCCATCACGTCGACGTTGCTGTCGCACGCATGGTTCAGGCAGGGCAGGTTGAACGCTGCGTCGAGCGTCTTGGTCAGCGAGTAGTGGTTGTAGTACTTCGTGCTCGAGACGCGATGCGCGCCGTAGTTGGTGTCGACGATGGTCACGACCTGGTTCGACGTGTGCGTGCTGTAGTCGTTCTCGTCCCACAGCACGACGATCGCGCTCTTGCGTTCCGCCCACACCTTCGACGCCTTGATGGCGGTGACGATGCGCTGCAGCGCGAGGTCGCCCTGCAGGATCAGCGACGGGTTCAGGCCGGTCTGCGTGCCGTTGTCGTCGGCGTCGTAGTTGCAGAAAGCGGTGCCGTTGCCGCGGCCGTGCATGTCGTTGCACTGGTTCGGTGCGATGAACGCGAAGTTCGGCACCGTGCCGTCCTTCAGGTCGGCGAACAGGCCATGCTCGCCCTCGAACGAGGCGATGCGGCGCAGGCTCAGCTCCGGGTCGTTGCCTTCCTGCACGGACTTGAAGTACGCGAACGGGTCGTGCTTGACCGCGTACAGGTAGACGACGTTGTCCGCCGACACCGGGTTGGCCGCCGTCGACAGCGCGGCGAAGTTGGACGTGACGTTGACGCCCGCCGCGTTGTTGCCGCCCACGCTGTAGAAGCCGTCGCTGACGTCGACGCCGTCGGCGCCGATGATCGGCAGGCCTTCCTGGTAGCTCTTCCACGACTTGCCCGCGCGCACCAACTGGTCGGCGATGGTGATGCCGTCGATGTTGGCGTCGGCCGGAATGGACTTCGTGCCGTCGAGGTTGGCCAGCGGCGGCGCGGACGTCTCGTTCATCGTCAGGTCCAGCGCGGGCGTCGGCGCGTCGGTGCCGCGGCCGTAGATCGGGCAGACGAGGCCGGTGCTCGGGCTGTCGGTGTTGGTCGCGCGGCCCGGGGCGATGTTCGGGATGCAGGCGGCGTTGTGCCAGTCCGGGTATTGGTCGGACAGGTTGTTGAAGTTCGAGCCGCCGACCACCTCGAGGTAGTTGGTCGAGCTCGGATGCGCGATCGCGAAGTAGTACTTCGC
>Ga0302314_10019988_pt1 | contig 11095 bp, 9 predicted proteins | sample III_Palsa_N2_3_FD_200533 | JGI IMG/M metagenome (GOLD analysis project Ga0302314, IMG submission 200533) | Peat permafrost microbial communities from Stordalen Mire near Abisko, Sweden - III_Palsa_N2_3 | ecosystem: Environmental > Terrestrial > Soil > Palsa > Peat permafrost | place: Sweden... | reverse complement strand
ACCTGGGGCGCGGTCCTGCGCGCGGTCAACCTGCCCGACGTCGGCGGCGACACGATCTGGGTGGACGCCGGCCTCGCCTACGACCGGCTGCCCGAGGACGTCAAGGAGCGCCTCGAGGGCCTGCACGTCATCCACGACTACCGGGACGCCCTGACCAGCTCCGGGTACGACTACCCGATCGTCGCCCACCCGATCGTCCGCACCCACCGCGAGACCGGCAAGAAGATCCTCTTCGTCAACTTCACCGAGCACCCGTGGATTGTCGGGCTCGACCGCGACGAGAGCAGGGAACTGCTCTCGATCGTGCACGACCAGTACCGCAAGCCCGAGCTCCAGGTCCGGTTCAGCTGGCGTCCGGGCTCGATCGCGTTCTGGGACAACCGGGCCGCGGTGCACTACGCGGTGCGCAACTACGGCGACTTCCCCCGCCTGCTCGAGCGGATCCTGATCGCCGACGACCCCCAGTACGCCGAGCTCTAGGCCCCGCCTCACCAGATCAGACAACCTGAATGTGCCATCGGCGCGCCGCCGCAAAGGCGCGCCGATGGCATATTCACGCGATCCAGTAACGCTCTCCATCCCGCAAGGAGACACCATGGACCTCTACCTCAAGGGCAAGCGTGCCGTCGTGACCGGCGGCAGCCGGGGCATCGGGTTCGCCATCGCCGACACGCTGGCCGCCGAGGGGGCGGACATCGCCATCCTGGCCCGCGACCCGGACCGGCTCGCGGCCGCGGCCGCGCGGCTGCGCGAGCGCGGAGTCCAGGTGCTCGCGCTGTCGGCCGACACCACCGACGACAAGGCGGTGCGGGTCGCGATCACCCGGGTCGCCGAGAAGCTCGGCGGGGTCGACATCCTGGTCAACAACGCCGCCACCCCGGCGGGCGCGTCCGCGCCCCGGGACCTGGCCGACCAGGACGATGACGAGATCCTGGCCGCGTTCGACACCAAGGTCCTCGGCTACCTCCGCACCGCCCGGGCCGCCGCCCCCTACATGACCGCCCAGGGCTGGGGCCGGATCATCAACATCAGCGGCCTCGCGGCCCGTAGCGTCAGCACCACCTCCGGCTCCATCAGGAACGTGGCCATCGCCGCCTTGACCAAGACCCTCGCCGATGAGCTCGGCCCGCACGGCGTCAACGTCACCGTGGTGCACCCCGGCTGGACCGTGACCGAGCGGACCACCGACCACATCGCCGCCTACGCCTCGGCCCACGGCATCACCGAGGCGGCCGCCCAGGTCATGCTGTCCAAGAACATCAGCATCGGCCGCCCGGTCACCGCCACCGAGCTGGCCCAGGTCATCGCCTTCCTCGCCTCACCCCGCTCCGTCGCCATCAACGGCGACACCATCGCCGCCGGCGGCGGCGCCCGCGGCCCCATCCACTACTAAAGAAAACCCACAACCATCAGAATGAACGGACCGTAACTCCGCCCCGTCCCGCCTCACCAAGTAAGCCACCACTGGCCGCTCCGCGGACCCGGCCCCCGCTCAACCGCCTCCCGCGCCACCGAGGGCGCTGACCTGCATGATTGGGTGTCGTGAGCCGCGAATAGCGGTACTGCCAACACCCGATCTTGATAACCGGCGAGGCCCCGGCCCGCCCATTCCCCTCCCGGTGAAGCGCTCACTCAGCTGACCAGCGCGGCCACCGGAAGAACCGCCATCACCCTCAACTGACCAGCGCGGCCACGATCAGCACCGTCGTCACGTTCAAGTGACCAGCGCGGCCACGACCAGAACCGCCGTCACGCTCAGCTCGAGGATCGCGCCGAAGACATCACCGGTCATGCCGCCGAGCCGCCGCCGCGCGGTTTCCTGCAGCAGCGAGCCGGCCAGCAGGCCCGCGGCCGCGGCGACCAGGCCGCGCACCGCCAGCCCCGGCTGGCCCGCGGCGACCCCAGCGATCGCCACCCCGCCGGCCAGCGCGCAGACGGCGAAGACCCGATCCAACGCCGTGGTCTGCCCGGCGACCAGGGCACCGAACCCGCCGGGCCGGGCGGCGGGGGACCCGGTCGCGAGGACGATCGAGACCCGGCCGGTGACCGCGGCCAGGACCAGGGCCGCGGCGGCCAGGGGCAGGCGCGGGATCGCGGCCAGCGCCGCCACCTGGATCAGCAGCAGCAGGACGAGCGTGACCACGCCCATCGGGCCGATGTCGGAGCGGCGCATGATCGCGAGTGCGTCGGCGGGAGAGCGGCGGCTGCCGAGCCCGTCGGCGGTGTCGGCGAGGCCGTCGAGGTGCAGCCCGCCGGTCAGCAGCGCGAGCAGCGCCACCGCCAGCGCCGCGCCCAGCGCCCGCCCCGGTCCAGTCCCGTTCACGAAGCCGACAACGAGGACAACGGCCGCTCCGGCCAGGCCGAGCAGCAGGCCCACGGCGGGCAGCCAGCGGATCGCCCGCGCCCCGTCGCCGTCCGCGAGCTCGCCGTCACCCCCAACCGGGATAACCGTGAACAGGCTAAGCGCCGTCCGCCACCCGGGCTGCCTCACCGCTCCACCACGGTTCGCCATCCGGCCCGGCCCACCCCGGCCCGCATCACGCGTATCACCCACCTCACGCGGCTCACCGCAGGCGCCGGGCGATGCCCGCGACGCAGAGCCAGACCTGCTCGCACTCGGCCGCGATCCGCGCGTTGAGCACGCCGAGGTCATCGCGGAACCGGGCGCCGGAGACGGTGGCCGGGACGACACCGGAACCAACCTCGTTGCTCACCGCGACCACGTGCCGCGAGGTCGACCGCCAGGCGTCGAGCAGCGCGTCCACCCGGGCGGCGATCTCCTTGTCCGCGCCGGCCGCTCCCGCCCACAGCCCGGAGTCGTCTATCACCCCGGCGAGCCAGGTCGACAGGCAGTCCACCAGCACGGGAACGGCCTGCCCCGCGGGCGGAAGCCCGCGGCCGGCGAGCACGCCCGCCAGGTCCAGGGTCTCCAGCGTGGCCCAGCGCGCTGGCCGCCGTTCCCGGTGCACCCGGAGCCGCTCGGCCCAGGCCGGGTCGGACTCGTCCGCGGCCGGCCCGCAAGCCACGTAGTCCACCCGGTCGCGTCCGGCCAGCAGCCGTTCCGCGGTCACCGATTTCCCCGACCGGGCCCCGCCGAGGACCAGCACCCGGAAGGGCTTCCCCCGCCGCGGCCGCCCCGGCACCGGTACCGGCCCGGGCGGCCGCAACGGCCGCGGATCACCGTCGCGGACCAGGCGAATCATCCCGTCGTGCCCGCCTTCCTACGCCAAAAGAACGGGAATCAGCAGACCACACGCCCCCGCCCCGGTCAAGGCGGTCGGATCACCGTAACGCCGTCCGGGCCGCGATCACCGCACCCGGCCCCCGGCTGGCGTAGCATCCCGGTGTGCAGACGAGCGTGACGACCGTCCGGGTGGCAGGCCGCGAGATCGTGGTCGAGGATGACGGCCCGGAGTCGGGTTTTCCGGTTCTCGTGCACCACAGCGGGTCACGGCACTTGTTTCCCGGTGCGGTCCGCGACGCCCGGGCGAGCGGCCTGCGCCTGATCTCCTACGACCGCCCCGGTCAGGGCGGGTCGACGCCGCAGCCGAACCGCACCGTCGCCGACAGCGGCGCCGACGTGCGGGCGATCGTGACCGCCCTCGGCCTGCCGCGAATGGCCGTCTGGGGAACGTCGGCCGGGGGACCGTACGCCCTGGCGACCGCCGCCCTGATGCCGGAGGCCGTGGCCTCGGTATGCCTGTTCGCGTCGGTCGGCCCCTGCGGCGAAGCCGGGCTGGACTTCGCCGAGGGAATGGGAGACGGCTTCGGGGAGCAGATAGCGGTCTTCTTCGCGGACCCGGATAGGGCCAAGGCTGACTTCCTGGCCGGCGCCGCCGAGTGGGCGCCCCTCGGCGGCGATCCGTCCTGGTGGCTGGGCCGGTGGGAAGACCAGGACCGCCAGGACCCGGCCTACAGCCAGGAATGGGCCGACTACCTCGCCCTGATTAACCGGGACGGCTACGCGGGCACCGGCGAGGGCTGGTGGGAAGACTGGGCCGCCTCCTTCCTGCCCTGGGGCTTCGACCCCGCCGCCGTCCAGGTCCCCGTCGCCTTGTGGCACGGGCTCAAGGACACGTCGCCCCCGCCCGCGCATTCGCGCTGGCTGGCCGACCGCATCCCGCACGCGACCGCCCATTTCCCGGCGGACGAAGACCACACCAACGCCGAAGAGCACAACCGCGCCCCCGCCATCGCCTGGGTCGTCGCCCACCAGTAACCGGCGCGGACCCACTCGGCCCAGTTTTCGTCTTGGCCTAGCGCCCGGACAGAATTAACCGGTTCAGTAGGGCTGGAAATGTCCGGGCGCTAGGTAAAGAGCCGACAGGCATGGCCGGCGAGCCCCGGTCACCCGATACGGAGCCACGCGGTTGTGTCCGGCGGGAGCAGCCCGTCGTCCGAGAGCGCCCCGCTCGCCAGCAGGACCTCGGCGTCGTCCGGGAGCGCGACCGGCCCGGACGACAGGTTGGCGACGCACCGCACGACACCGGAATCCGCCGCCGCGGCGCGGTCGAAGGCGAGCACCCCGTCCGCCGACGGCTGCCAGACCAAAGCCGAGGAAGCCGAGGAAGCCGAGGAAGCCGACGACGAAGACGCGGACACAAGCAACGACCGCCGGATCCGCAGCCCCTCCCGGTACAGCCGCAGCATTGAATCGGAAGCGGCCAGCGACGCCGAGACCGTCAGGTCGCTCCACTGCTTAGGCTGCGGCAGCCACGGCTCACCCGAAGCTCCCTCGGGGGAGAAGCCGAAGGGCGGCTCCGTCCCCGACCATGGCAGCGGCACCCGGGCGCCATCCCGGCCGGGGTCCTCCCCGCCGGTGCGGAAGAAGATTGGGTCCTGGCGCAGCTCGTCCGGGATGTCCTGCACCTCCCACAGACCCAGTTCCTCGCCTTGGTAGATGTACACCGAGCCGGGCAGGGCCATCGTGAGCAGCGCCGCCGCCCGCGCCCGCCGGGTGCCGAGCACCAGGTCGACCGGGAATCCGTGGAAGTACCGGCGCCGGTCTAGGCTGAACGCGGTGTCGGCCCGGCCGTACCGGCTGACGATCCGGTCCACGTCGTGGTTGGACAGCACCCAGGTCGCGGCCGCGTCGCCCAAGGCGATCGTCTGGTCGATCACCGAGCGCAGGTCAGGCGCCGACCACGGGCAGCTCAGGTAGGGGAAGTTGAAGATCGTGTGCAGCTCGCCGTCCCGCACGTAACGCACCAGGCGGGCGGCGTCGGGCAGCCAGACCTCCCCGACCAGCACCCGCCCGCCGGCCTCGTCGGCGATGGCCCGCCACGACCGGTAGACCGAGTGCACCTCGTCCAGGTCGACAAACGGGTGGGGAACACCACCGGAAAGAGAGTCAAGGTCCGGCAGCGACGCGTCCTTGCACAGCAGCGCGGCCGAGTCGATCCGGATCCCGTCGACCCCGCGGTCGAACCAGAACCGCAGCACGTCCTCGAACTCGGCCCGCACGGCCGGGCAGTCCCAGTTGAAGTCGGGCTGCTGGGGCGCGAACAGGTGCAGGTACCACTCGCCCGGCGTGCCGTCCGCCCCAGAGACCCGGGTCCAGGCCGGCCCGCCGAAGATCGACTGCCAGTCGTTGGGCGGCAGGTCACCGCCGGGCCCGCGCCCGGGCCGGAACCAGAACCGCTCCCGTTCGGCCGACCCCGGCGAAGACGCCAGCGCGGCGACGAACCACGGGTGCCGGGAAGAACAGTGGTTGGGCACCACGTCGATGATGGTCCGCAGCCCGAGAGCGTGCGCGGAAGCGATCACCGCGTCGGCGTCGGCCAGGCCGCCGAAGACCGGGTCGACGGAGCGGTAGTCGGAGATGTCGTAGCCGGCGTCGAACATCGGCGACGGGTACCAGGGGTTGAACCAGATCGCGTCGACGCCGAGCGCGGCCAGGTACGGCAGCCGGTCAAGCGCTCCCGCGAGGTCGCCGATCCCGTCGCCGTTCCCGTCCGCGAAGCTGCGGACGTAGAGCTGGTAGATCGCGGCGTCTCGCCACCAGGAGTCGGATGACATCGACTCATGCACAGTGTGAACCTGCTCTCTCTCGATTGATCATCCGCGGGTGGAGCACCCGCGGATTCAGTCAGCCGCGGATGCCGCCCGCGGTGAGGCCAGCCATGATGTTGCGCTGGAAGATCAGGAAGAACACGATCGTCGGGATGGCGGCCATCGCCGACGCGGCGATGATCAGGTTCTGCGGCGTGCCGACGTAGGCCTGCCAGATGCCGACGTTCAGTGTCTCCCTGGTCGGGCTGTACCCGTATTCCACGAGCAGCGGCCAGAGGAAGTCCTTCCACACCGCGACCAGCCCGAAGATCGACACGACGGCGATGATCGGCCGCGAGATCGGCAGCACGATCCGCCACAGGATCAGCAGCCCCGAGGCCCCGTCGACCTTGGCCGCGTCCAGGTAATCCCGCGGTATGGAGTCGAAGAACCGCTTGAGCAGGAAGATATTGAACGCGTTGGCCACCGACGGCAGCCAGATGGCCTCCGGCGTCCCGATCAGGTCCAGGTGCACGATCGGCAGGTTGGCCACGGTCACGTACTGCGGCACCACCAGCACGGTGGCCGGGATCATCAGCGTGGCCAGCATCAGGAAGAAGATGACGCCGCCGAGCGCCGGCCGCAGGGCCGACAGCGAGTACGCCGCGGTCACGTCGAAGACCAGCTGGAACGCCAGCGCCCCGAACGCGTAGTACACGGTGTTCCACATGAGCCGGGCCATGTCGAGCCGGTCGAAGGCCTGCAGGTAGCCGCCGGGGTAGATGTGGTGCGGGTACAGCGTCGGCGGGGTCGCGATCGACTCGGCCGTCGACTTGAGCCCGTCGGTGAACAGGAAGTACATCGGCCCGATGAACACCAGCGTGAACACGACGATCGTCAGGGTGAGCACCACCCGGTAGGTGATCCGCCCGCGGCGCCGGTTGAGCTGGACGCTGGAGATCAGCGTCCGGGTAGACGCAACTGAAGCAGCCATCAAGAACCCCTATCGTCGCTCGCGGGTGGCCCACAGGAACCCGCCGGAGAACACCGCGAGCACCAGCATCAGCACCACGCCGAGGGCCGACGCGCTGTTGTAGTTGCTGGCCCCGCTCATCGCGAACGCGTACTGGTAGATCAGCATCACCACCGACAGCGTGTTGTTGCCGACCCCGCCGCCGCCGTTGGTCAGCACGAACGACTCGACGAACATCTGCATCGTCGACACGACCTGGAGCATCAGCAGCATGAGCAGGATCAGCCGGGTCTGCGGGATCGTGACGTGCCGGATCCGCCGGATTATCCCGGCGCCCTCGAGCTCGGCCGCCTCGTACAGCTCGCCCGGGATGTTCTGCAGCGCGGCCAGGTAGATCAGCGTCGCCCCGCCCATGTTCATCCAGGTCGACGCGACCACGACCGAGATCATCGCCGTGCTGATGAAGCCGGTGCCCGGCTGGAACACCCACTGCGAGACCGGCAGGTGCAAGATCCGCAGGAGGTCGTCGAACAGGCCGTACTGCGGGTTGTAGAAGTAGACGAACAGCAGCAGCGCCGACGCCGGCGGCAGCATCACCGGCAGGTAGACGAGGATCCGCAGGTAGCCCCGCGCGTGCCGCAGTTCGTTGAGCAAGATCGCCACGAAGAACGGCACCGCGTACCCGACGACCAGCGCGAGCAGGGTGAACTCGAGGGTGTTCCGCCAGGCCTGCCAGAACGTCGGGTCGCGGAAGATCCGGACGTAGTTCGTCCAGCCGGCGAACGCATACCCGCCCCCGTAGACCGGCTTCTGGAACGACATGATGACTTCGCGGACGATCGGGTACCAGGAGAAGAACGAGAAGCAGAGCACCGCCCCGATCAGGAACCCCCACGCCCCCAGGTTGCGCTGCACCTTCGGTATCAGGTGGCCGCGGTAGGCCGGCCGCGGCGGACGCCGCTCGGCGCTCGCCGCGGGCGCTGTGACGCGCACTGCCATCGGATCCTCCTGCTCGCTGTCGGGATAAACGGGTAAAAAAGGCCGGACTCGGGGCGGGCGGCGGGGGGAGCCGCCCGCCCCGAGGTTCGCGGTGGGGCTTCATTCAGGACTCAGGTGAACGGACCCTGAGTTCCCGCCTCACCCCGCGCTGTTCGCCAGGATCGTGTTGACGTTGCCCGCCGCCGTCTTGAGCAGCGCCGGGATGTTGGCGTTGGCCTCGGTCAGCACGGCCAGCATCACCGGGTCGAGCGACTTGTAGACCGCCTGGGCGTCGGTCGGCTCGCCGTCGCCGTTCTCGTTGGCCTTGACGAACGACGCGTAGTAGGACGTGTTGACCGTGGCGTACTGGGTCCTGAGCTGGTTGATCGTGGTGCCGGTGGCCCCGTCGAACAGCTCGGGCTCGGGGAACCCGACCGGGAAGCCGTCGGCCTTCTGCCGGGAGAAGTTGAACTGGCCGTCGCCCGGCGTCAGGTCCTCGAAGTCGATGAACTTGATGCCGGCCTGGATCTGGGCCGGGGAGTCGTGCTTGGCGAACACGTAGTCGTTGCCGCCGGACAGCGACCCGGCCGGGGTGCCGGTCAGGCTGGGCAGGACCCCCATGCCGATGTCGCCGAGGTCGCCCTTGTCGGTCGGCACGATCACGTTGTAGATGTCGTCGGGCGCGGCGATGTACATGCCGAGCTTGCCCGCGGCGAACTGCTGCTGGAGGGTTCCCCAGGCCAGGCCCTGCGTGGGGCTCATCGCGTTGTCGGTGAACCGCAGCGTGTGCAGCGCTTCGAGGATCGCGATCCCGTTCGCGGTGTCGAAGGCCGCGGTCGGCGCCGCCCCGCTGTTGCTGACCATCGTCCCGCCGAGCGCGTCGATGTACGAGGAGAAGTGCCAGCCGCCGTTGTTGCCCGCGCTGTAGTCGCCCCAGCCCTCGATGCCGTTGCCGAGCTTGGCGATGGCCTTGGCGTCGGTCTCGACCTCAGTCCAGGTCGTCGGCGGGTCGTCCGGGTTCAGCCCGGCCTCGGAGAACAGCTTCCGGTTGTAGATCAGGCCCTGGGTGTAGTTGGAGGTCGGCAGCCCGTAGACCGTCGAGCCCGCGGTGACCGCCTTCATCGCGCTGGGCACGATGTCCTTGAGGTTGGGCACGGTCTTGGCGTTCACGTAGGACGTGATGTCGGCCGCCTGGCCGGCCAGCAGGACCTGCGGCAGGTCGGTGAAGTAGGTGTAGAAGATGTCGGGCTCGGTCCCGCCCCGCAGCATCGCGGTGAACGTGGCGGGCACCTCGCACGGGTAGTTGTACACGCTGTTGACGGTGATCGTCGGGTTGGCCTTCTCGAAGAGGGCGATGTCCTCCACCCACTCCTTGTGCTGCACCGGCATCTGCGCCGCGGGCGGCGCGCAGTCGATGCTGACCGTCACGTTGCCGCCACCGCCGGCGTTCTGGCCGCTGCTCGCCGGGCTGCTGCTCGAGCAGGCCGCGGCGGCGAGAACAACCCCCGCCACAGCGCCGATCGCGACTAGCTGTCTGCTCCTCATCGCTCCATCCCTTCCTTGGGAGATAGGAGGAACATACGTTTCCGGACTTCAGCATGCAAGATCTTGACATTATGATGAAAAGACACATCTTTGTAACGGAGATAAATCGCAATGACCAGCAGAAATAGGGGGGGTTGCGCTGCAATATCTTGCTGAAAGATGCAGTATGTTTGCGTCATGACGAGAACTCCAGTCCGGCGCCTCGCCGACGTCGCCAAGAAGGTCGGGGTGAGCGAGGCCACCGTCAGCCGCGTCCTCAACGGCAAGGCGGGCGTGTCCGACAGCACCAGGGAGGCGGTGCTCACCGCTCTCGACGTGCTCGGCTACGAGCGCCCGAGCAAGCTGCGGGGTCAGCGCGCCCGGCTCGTCGGCCTCGTCCTGCCCGAGCTGCAGAACCCCATCTTCCCGGCGATGGCCGAGGTCATCGGCGGCGCGCTGGCCCAGCGCGGCTTCACCCCGGTGCTCTGCACCCGCACCGCGGGCGGCCTGTCCGAGGTCGACTACGTCGACCTGCTGCTCGACCAGCACGCCTCCGGGGTCGTCTTCGGCGGCGGCCACTGCACCGAGGCGGCCGGCCCCCACGATCACTACCGGCTGCTGCGCACCCGGGGCGTCCCCGTCGTGATCATCAACGCCGCGGTCGACGGCCTCGACTTCCCCTGCGTCGCCACCGACGACTTCGCCGCCGCCGGCCAGGCGTTCGGCCACCTCGCCGCCCTCGGCCACGAGCGCATCGGCCTGCTGCTCGGCCCCGAGGACCACATGCCCTCGCGCCGCAAGCTGGCCGCGTTCAACAACCACGTGAAGCGCGCGGGCAACACCGTCGCCCCGGTCGAGCACGCGCTGTTTTCCCTGGAAGGCGGCCAGGCGGCCACCGCCCGCCTGCTGCGTCAGGGCGTCACCGGCATCATCTGCGCCAGCGACGTCCTCGCCCTCGGCGCGATCCGGGCGATCCGCCGGGCCGGCCTCACCGTCCCCGGCGACGTCTCGGTCGTCGGCTACGACGACTCGGCCTGGCTGAGCTGCACCGACCCGCCCCTCACCACCGTCCGCCAGCCCATCGAGTCCATGGGCAAGTCCGCCGTCGCCCTCCTCGCCGCCCAGATGGACGCGGCCGACACCCAGCCAGAAGAGCTCCTCTTCGAGCCCGAACTGGTAGTCCGCGGCTCAACCGGCCCCGCCCCCGCCCGCCCCCCAATCCCCGCCGACACCCTCGACTGACCCACCGGCCCCGTAATATGCGACCCATGCCGGACGCCCAGCCCCGCCCCGAGCCGTTCACCGCGCGGACCGCCCCCGCGGCCCTCGCCGACCTCCGCGCCCGGCTGCGCGCCACCCGCTATCCGGACCAGCCCGCGGACGCCGGCTGGTCACTCGGCACCGACACCGCCTGCCTCCGCGACCTAGTCGCCTACTGGGCCGACGAGTTCGACTGGCCCGCCCAGGAAGCCGCGCTCAACCAGCTCCCGCGCTTCCGCGTCCCCCTCACCGCCCCCGGCGGCACCCTCAGCATCCACTTCATCCACGCCCGCGCCGCCACGTCACCCGGTCCGGTACTGCCGCGCACCGCATCGACGCGGGCCTGCCCGTCTTCACCGGCGACCCGGC
>Ga0302314_10019987_pt1 | contig 11095 bp, 11 predicted proteins | sample III_Palsa_N2_3_FD_200533 | JGI IMG/M metagenome (GOLD analysis project Ga0302314, IMG submission 200533) | Peat permafrost microbial communities from Stordalen Mire near Abisko, Sweden - III_Palsa_N2_3 | ecosystem: Environmental > Terrestrial > Soil > Palsa > Peat permafrost | place: Sweden... | reverse complement strand
ACGGGACGGCACCGGCGGTGCCGCCGACCCCGCCGCTGGGTAGCGGGCGGGCTAGCCGCGGCGGAGGATGAGGATCATCCGCCAGGCGCTGGCCGCCTCAAGCGGGGTCGTCGTGTCGAAGTCGCCGTAGCTGGCCGCGATCGTCAGGCCCGCGCCGGCCGCGTTGGCCAGGCGCACCGCGGCGGTGAACTCGGTCAGCGTCCAGAACCGGTTCGGCACCACGTCGCTGACCGTGCGGACGGTGCCGTCGGCCGCGGTCGCCGTGATCGTCATGCGCTCGGCGGTGACCTGCGTCAGCGGGTCGATCCGGTCCTCGCGGCCACCCCAGCGCACCTGGGCGCGGACGCCGCCGGCCTCGATCGTCCACTCGTTGCTCGTTCGCTGGGCCGGCCCGAAGAAGTCCGCCGGGTGGGCGAGCTCGACGATGTAGAGGCCGCCGACGACGAGGTGAGCGGCCACGGCGGTCAGGTGCGGCACCAGGTCATCGAGGGTGAACAGGTGACAGGCCGAGTTCAGCATGGTGATGGCGAGGTCGAACCGGCGCCCGGCGCCGTCGGCTCCGGGCCCGTCGACGGCGTCAGCGATGCGGAAGTTCCGCATGTCCGCCTCGACCACGTCCAGGTCAAGGCCCGCGGTCTTGGCCTGGGCCGCCGCGTACGCGCACATCGCCGGGGAGCGGTCGAGCGCGGTCGCGCGCAGGCCGCGGCGGGCGAGCTCGCGGGCGTGCTCGGCCGGGCCGGCGGCCAGCTCGAGTACCGACCGGACGGTCCCGGCCCCGGTACTGGTGCTACCGGTGTTACCAGTGTTACCGCCCCGGTAGTACTCGTCGCACCAGGCCAGCAGCGCGCCGGCCTCGGCCGGGACATCCCGGTAGGCGCAGGCCAGCTGGTAGAGCTCGGGTTCGTCGTAGATGCCGGTCACCCGAGCAATCATGCCAGGCTGGACGGGGGGAACGACCGGAATCCTCCTCGCCGCGAGCAACCCGAACATCACCAGCCAAATCCGCAACGCATCTACCGCCGCCCGTCCTCGTGGGGCAGACTGACCGCATGATGACTGAGGCGGAAGCGCTGCAGACCCTCGCCCGCGAGGACCCCGCTGTCGCCGACGACGCGAGAGCGGCGCTCCGCTTGCTGACCCGGGGCGGCGGCCTGGCGGCGATCTCGCTGCTGCGGCTGCAGGAGTTCCTCTGGGGCGCGCTGCCGGGCAGCGCCCCCCAGGCGTCGGAGAAGCACCTGGCCGTCGCGGCCGCGCTCGGACGGCTGCTCACCCTGGCCGGGATGGAGCGGTACGCGGAGGTCTGCGCGGGCACGGAGACCTCCCGGATCATCGGCGCCTACGCCGGCTCGCGCGACACCGGCCTCGACGCCTACGCCCGGGCACTGGGCACCTCGCACGCCGTGCCGCCGGACACCGACCTGCTCGCCTGGTCGTCGGTGATGGGACCGGACGAGCGGGCCGCCTACGACGCCTGCGGGGCGGCGATCGAGCTCGCCGTGGCCGCGCAGGAGCTCAAGGTCGGCGTGAGCGGCTGGAAGACCAAGCGCGCGGCGCTGGTCGAGCGGTGGCTCACCCGGTCCACCGAGGACCCGGAGCTCGACTCCTGGCTCAGCCGGATCAGCGCCGAGCGCATCGAGGAGTGGGCGCACGGGCACCCGGGCGAGCGGTCCCAGCTCGCCCGGCGGGTGATGCCCCGGCTGCTCGAGCCGCCGGACCTGCCCGACGAGCCGCTGCCCACGCTGACCTGGCTGCTCGGCCACGCCGAGCAAGGGCTCCGGCTGACCGCGCGGCACTACATCGCGCCCTCGCTGGTCGGAGAGGCGGCCCGGATGTTCGGCTGGCACCCGTCCGGCGCCGGGGCGGCCAGCAGGCGGCACCAGGAGCTCGAGATCTACCCGCTGCACACCCTCCGGGCGCTGGCCCAGCACGAGATGGGCGCGGTCCGGCGCAGCGGCGCGGCCCTGGTGCTGACCAGGACCGGCCGGCTGATGGCCGATGACGCGGCCGTGCGCTGGCACATCGGGACGGCGGCGCTCATCGGGCCCGACGATGAGCCGGACCCGGACTTCACCGTGGCCGTGCGTGAGGCGGCGCTGCTGCTGATCACGCTCAACGACGGCCCGGTCGAGTACGAGGAGCTGGCCGACCGGCTGACCGAGCTGCACGCCGCCGAGGGGTGGTCGTCCCGCTCGGGCGGCAGCCTGGCCGAGGCGATCCGCGGTGAGATCCACGTGCTCCGGCACCGGCTGCGGGCCCTGCACCTGCTCCAGGAGAGCACGGGGGCCGGTCTCTCCGGGCCCGGGATCTCCTCCACCCGCCTGTCGGTGGGGCTGACGGCCACGGGGACGGCGGCGGCGCTGTCAGCGCTGCTGTCGCGGGCGCTGCGGCCGCGCCACCACGAGCACCCGTAACCGGCGCCGCGGGGGCGGTCTCAGAGTTCGAAGCGCAGCGGCCGGTAGCCGGTGTAGTTCTCGGCCAGCGACTGGGCCTGCGCCCGGGATGACGTCACGTAGCGGAGCTGCGCGGTCATGAGCTGCTCGTCGAACCGGTCCGCGGCCGGGTTGACGTGCAGCATCGTGGTCATCCACCAGGAGAAGTGGGTGGAGCGCCATACCCGGTCCAGGCAGCTGTCGGAGTAGCCGTCGGCCTGCTCCCAGTCGCCGTCGCGCAGCGCCGCGCGCAGCGCGTTGGCCAGCACCACGACGTCGCCGAGCGCGAGGTTGAGGCCCTTGGCCCCGGTCGGCGGCACGATGTGCGCGGCGTCGCCGGCCAGGAACAGCCGGCCGTGGCGCATCGGCGTGGCCACGAAGCTGCGCATCGGCGTGACCGACTTGTCGGTGATGCGGCCCTCGGAGACCGACCAGCCGTCCAGGGCGAACCGCCGGTTCAGCTCGGTCCATACCCGGTCATCGGACCAGTTCGCGGCCGGCTCGTCCGGCGGGACCTGCAGGTAGAGGCGGGATACGGCGGGCGAGCGCATCGAGTAGAGGGCGAAGCCGTCGGGGTGCCTGGCGTAGATCAGCTCGTCGGTGGAGGGGGCGGCGTCGGCGAGGATGCCGAGCCAGGCGAACGGGTAGGCCCGCTCGCAGACGGAGATGCCGGGAATGAGCGGCCGGCACACCCCGTGGAACCCGTCGCATCCGGCGATCACGTCGCATGTGACCTCGTGCGCCACTCCGGCCGAATCCACGTACGAGAGCACCGGCCGGTCCGACGCTGTCTCCGACACGGCCACGTCGGACGCGGAGAACTCGATCGCGCCGCCGGCCGCGAGCCGCTGGGCGATCAGGTCCTTGACGACCTCGGTCTGCGCGTAGATCGTCACCCACCGCCCGCCGGTCAGCTCGCGGAAGTCCAGGTGGTGACGTTCGCCGGAGAACTGCAGGTAGATCCCGTCGTGCTCGATGCCCTCGGCGTCCATCCGCTTGCCCAGGCCGACCGAGCGGAGCAGCTCCACCGTCCCGGCCTCAAGCACCCCGGCCCGCTGGCGGGCCTCGCAGTACTCCCGGGACCGGTTCTCCACGATCACCGAGTCGATGCCCGCCAGCGCGAGCAGGTGCGCGAGCAGCAGGCCGGCCGGCCCGGCACCGACGATGCCGACCTGGGTACGCGAGAGAACCGCCATGGCGATCGAGACTCCTCCGGTGTCCGCTGTCCGTAATCCGAACGATAGTGCAGTAAGCGAACATACGGCCAGCGTGCTTACCATTGACATCATGCTCGACGAACCTGGCCAAGGCGAAGACCCCCCGCCCAAGGCCCGTCCGCTCAACGTGGCCGGGGCGCCCGGCGAGACCGGCGAGTTCGTCCAGTCGCTCGAGCGGGGCCTGTCGGTCATCCGCGCCTTCGACGCCGACCACAGCCGGCTCAGCCTGTCCGAGGTCGCCACCGCCACCGGCCTGAGCCGGGCCGCCGCCCGCCGTTTCCTGCTCACGCTGGTCCAGCTCGGGTACATGCGGTCCAGCGGCGGCCGCTTCGAGCTGCGTCCCAAGATCCTCGAGCTCGGCTACGCCTACCTGTCCAGCCTGACCCTGCCCGAGGTCGCGATGCCGCACCTGGAGGAGCTCGTCGAGCAGGTCCGCGAGTCGTCGTCGGTGTCCGAGCTCGACGGTGACGATGTGGTCTACATCGCCCGTGTCCCGACCAGGCGCATCATGGCGGTCACGATCTCCGTCGGCACCCGGTTCCCGGCCTACGCGACGTCCATGGGCCGGGTGCTGCTCGCCGCCCAGCCGGACGCCTGGCTCGAGGCCTACCTCGCCACGGTGTCCCTGCATCACCTCACCGGCCGTACCATCACCACGGCCAGCGGGCTCGGGCAGGAGCTGCGCCGGATCAGGACCCGGGGCTGGGCGCTGGTCGACCAGGAGCTCGAGGAGGGGGTCCGCTCGATCGCCGCGCCGATCAGGGATCTCGACGGCACCGTGATCGCGGCGGTCAACGTCGCCACCCACGCCGGCCGCCGCACCCTGGACTCGATCGTCGCCGACCTGCTCGGGCCGCTGCAGGCCGCGGCGGCCCGCATCGAGCGCGACCTGGCCAGCGCCCGGGCAACCGTCGCGACGGCACGCCGACCCGCCACCTGACACACGGGCTGGCTCCTGCCACACTTAGGGTCCATGCGCACGCTGCTCGCCGATCACCCGCTGGTCACCCACAAGCTCACGCTGCTTCGGGCCAGCGCCACCGACAACGCCACCTTCCGCATGCTCGCCGACGAGCTGGTGACCCTGCTCGCCTACGAGGCGACCAGGGACATCCGGGTCACCCAGACGGAGGTCACGACCCCGGTCGGGATCGCGACCGGGGTCAAGCTCGCGACCCCAGGCCCGCTGATCGTCCCGGTGCTGCGGGCCGGGATCGGCATGCTCGGCGGCATGACCCGGCTGCTGCCGACGGCCAGCGTCGGCTTCGTGGGCATGGTCCGCGACGAGGAGTCCCTCGTCGCGACGACCTACGCCAACCGGCTGCCCACCGACCTGACCGGCCGTGAGGTATTCGTCCTCGACCCGATGCTGGCCACAGGGGGCACGCTGGTCACGGTGATCACCACGCTGATCGAGCGGGGCGCGACCGCGGTCACGGCGATCTGCCTGCTGGCCGCGCCGGAGGGCCTGGCCCGGATTGACGAGGCTTTCCCGGGCGGCAACGTGCGGATCATCACGGGGGCGATCGACGACCGGCTGAACGACAAGGGCTACATCGTGCCCGGCCTCGGCGACGCCGGCGACCGCCTCTTCGGCGAGATCTAGGCGAGCCTACCCGCTGCCGCAAAAGATCATCTTTTCGATTTGATTGCGGTTTCCGGTGCTGTAGCACCGGAAACCGCAATCAAATGTTCGACCTCGATGCTCCCGGCGGCGGGGGGTCGCGGCGCTCGAGGGCGGCCAGGCGGAGCTCGAGCTGGTCGACGCGGTGGCGGAGGAGCTCGAGCTGGGCCTCGTCGGAGAGGCGGCGCTCGGCGCTGCGGCGCAGCCGCGGTGAGGCCTCGGCCCGCTCGGCGACCACGGCGAGGGGGACGAGGCGCTGCGGTCCGTGCGGCCCGTCGACCAATCTCGACGGGAGCTGACCGGTGCGGTACCAGACGCGCAGCGCCGCCCGGGATACGCCGGTCTCGGCCGCCGCCTTCTCCAGCGTCACCCATTCGGAGCCCTCGAGCTGAGCCGTGAGCTCGAGTTCCATCTCCCACTCATCGAGCCGGTCTTCCCAGTCCATGGCCCTCCCTTGCCTATTTTCGCTGGTAACCCTATTAATAGCATGGTATTGACTGGGTTAGAAGCCGGGGGCACGCTGGTTCCATGTTCGAGCGATTCACCGCCCACGCGCGCAGATCCGTCGTCATGGCCCAGGAAGAGGCCCGGCGGATGAACCACAACTACATCGGGACCGAGCACGTGCTGCTCGGCCTCCTCCGCCAGCCCGACGGGGTCGCCCTCCGCGTCCTCGACGGGATCGGCGTCACCCTCGACGGCACCCGCGAGCAGGTCATGGCCATCGTGGGAGCCGGCCACAGCGAGATGAAGGGCCACATACCGTTCACCCCCCGGGCCAAGAAGACCCTGGAGCTGGCGCTACGCGAGGCCCTGCAGCTGCACAACAACTACATCGGCACCGAGCACATCCTGCTCGGCCTGATCAGGGAGGGCGAGGGCGTGGCCGCCCAGATCCTGCGCCTCCACGCCGACCTGCTGGCGATCCGGGCCTCGGTGCTCGATCTCGTGCCTCTCGGCGAGGCCGAGAGGCCAGAGAGGTCCCGGACGAAGGTGGCGACATCGGCGGCGGCGGCGCTGGGCCGCATGCAAGACCTGATCAGCGGCAAGTCGACCGTCGAGGAGGCGCTGCGGACCATGCCCCCCGCCCGCGGGCTTTCTTACGCCCGCGACCTCCCGTCCGCGCCCGCCCCCACCCCCGCCGTGGACGCCGCGCTGGTCGAGGCGGCCCGGCTCGCGGAAGGCTCGCCGCTGGGGTCGCACCACCTGCTGCTGGCCGCGCTGGCCGACCCCGACTCGGCCGCCGCCCGGGTGCTTACCAGCCTCGGCGTCGATCTCGACCAGGCGCGCGCGGCCCTGCGGACCGCCGAGGTCACCGGGACCAGCGACGAACCCCTAGAGGAAGCGGGGCGCCGTCAGATGACCATCCAGGTGACCGACGAGATCCTCACCGTCGTCGCGGTCGACCCGGTCCTCGTGGCCGCCGGGAAGGCGGCGCTTGAGGCGGTGAACGCGGACGCCGGCGTAGACGCCATCGCGGGCGAAGGCGGCCCGGCCGGGGCGGCCACGGCGACCACGATCCGCGGTGACCACCCGGCCGCCGCCAGCCTCTCCGCCGTCTGGCTGGAACTGCGCAAGTCCCTGACCGAGATCGCGGCCGGGACCGCGGCCCCAGCCCCGGTCCCGGTCGCGGTCGCGGAGACGACTCCGGCAGCGGACACGGCACCCTCATCCGGCACCGCCCCGTCATCGGACGCCGCCTAGCGGGTCCCGGCCCGGCGTTCACCGAATGCCGGGCCGGCCGGTGGCCGGGCGGGCGGAGCGGTGGCCGGGCGGGCGGGCGGGGCGATGGGAGACTCGGGGCATGACGGTCGATATGCCGGGAACGCTGATCGGGGCCGGGCGGAACGCGGACGTGTACGACACCGGGGACGGGCGGGTGCTGCGCCGGTACCGGGACGGGCGCGACGCCCGGGCGGTCGCCCGGGAGGCCCGGGTCATGGCCCATGCGCGCGAGTTCGGGGTGCCCGTGCCCGAGGTCTTCGCGGTCTCCGGCTCCGACATCGTGATGGAGCGCGTAGCCGGGCCGACGATGCTGGACGAGCTGGCCCGCCGCCCGTGGACGGTCCGGCGGCAGGCCCGGCTGCTCGCCCGGCTGCACGCCCTCGTGCACCAGGTCCCGGTCCTGCCCGAGCTCCCCGCCCTCCTCGGCGACGAGGACGGCGACCAGGACGCGGACCATCAGGTCCTGCTGCACCGGGACCTGCACCCGCAGAATGTCATCCTCACCGCGACCGGGCCGGTGATCATCGACTGGGAGGGCGCGGCCCGCGGGCCGGCCGACTTGGACGTGGCGCTGACCTGGGCGATCGTCGGCTTCTCGGAGGTCGGCGGCGGGCGTATGCGGGTCACCACCGCGCGGGCCCTGCAAGGAGCGTTCACCGGCGCGTTCGCCCGCGCGGCGGGCCCCATCGACCAGGCCTGGCGCGGTACCGCCATCCGGATTCGCCTGGCCGACCCGAACACGCTGCCGTCCGAGCGCGTCCGGCTGCGGAGCTTCTCCCCCAGCTGACCGGCCGCTCGCGCTCAGCGCTGGCCGGGGCGCTCCAGGTACCGCTCGTCAGGCGGGGCGAAGCCGAACTGGCGGTACAGCCCGTGCGCGTCGGCGGTATGCAGGCACCAGCGGAACAGGGCGCCAGGTCCCCGGTCGATCATCGTCGCCACCAGCTCCTTGCCCAGGCCCTTCCCCCGGGCCTCGGTCCGGACGAAGACGTCGGCCAGGTAGGCGTAGCCCACGCCGTCCGAGACCGCGCGGGAGAAGCCGACCAGGCGGCCGGTGTCCGCCTCGTACGCGCCGACGACCCGCCAGGCCGCCGCGAGCTGGGCCTCGAAGTCGGGCCGCTCGCGGAACCGGCCCCAGTAGGCCTCGGTGACGAGGAAGTCCCAGACCGCGTCCGTGTCGACGCGTCCGGGGTCATCGTCGAGCTCGTAGCCGTCATAAAAGAAGATCACGCCCGCACGGTACCGACTGAGGCACCGCGGTTGAAAGTGAGTTTTCCCTGGCTGGGCAGTGGAGGGTCGGGGCGGAGCACGGGACCGTTCATGGTGAGGGTCTTGGGTTTGACACCAAAGGGCGGGCCGCGGCTTGTGCGGCCAGGGCATTGACCGGCGATTTTGACTTCCCTACGGTCGGAGGAAGTTCCAAAGGAGGAATCGCCGGTGGCCGACCTTGACGTCGTGGTGGTGGGAGCCGGGTTCGCGGGAATCTACGCGGTGCACGCGTTCCGGTCCGCGGGGCTGACCGTGCGGGCGTTCGAGGCGGGCGGCGGGGTCGGCGGTACCTGGTTCTGGAACCGGTACCCGGGGGCGCGCTGCGATGTGGAGTCCAAGGACTACTCGTACTCCTTCTCGCCCGAGCTCGAGCAGGAATGGTCGTGGAGCGAGCGGTACCCGGCCCAGCCCGAGGTGCTCACGTACCTGAACTACGTGGCCGACCGGTTCGGGCTGCGGCCGGACATCCAGCTCAACACGCGGGTGGCGGCGGCCCGGTGGGACTCAGGACCGGCCGAGTGGGCCGTGACCACGGACGACGGGGTGACGGTGACGGCCCGGTTCCTCGTCTCCGCGGTGGGGTGCCTGTCGCAGTTCCAGGTGCCGTCCCTGCCCGGGCTGGCCACGTTCGCGGGTCCCTGGTATCACACCAGCCGGTGGCCGGCGGAAGGCGTTGACTTCACCGGCCAGCGGGTCGGACTCGTCGGCACCGGGTCGACCGGGATCCAGGTCGCGCCGGAGATCGCCGCGGTGGCCTCCCATTTGACCGTGTTCCAGCGGACCGCGAACTTCGCCGTGCCCAACCGGAACGCACCGGTCGACGGCGACTGGGAGCGGTCATTCAAGGCCTCGTACCCGGAGTACCGGCAGCAGGCGCGGCGCTCGGCGCTCGGCGTCCCCATCGACGGGACCGGACGGCCGGCGCTGGCCGAACCGCCGGCCGAGCTCGAGCGCACCTACCGGGAGCGGTGGCAGGCAGGCGGGGGGATGCCGCTGCTCGGCGCGTACACCGACGTGATGGTGTCACGGGAGGCCAACGACACCGTGGCCGAGTTCATCAGGGACCGGATCAGGGAGACGGTGGCCGACCCGGCGGTGGCCGAGCTGCTGTGCCCGCGCGACTTCCCGGTGGGCGCCAAGCGGCTGTGCCAGAGCGACGAGTACTACGCGATGTTCAACCGGGAGAACGTGACGCTCGTCGACCTGCGGTCCGCGCCGCTCGAGTCGGCCTTCCCGGGCGGGCTGAAGACGGCGGCGGACAGCTACGAGCTCGACGCGCTGGTGTTCGCGACCGGCTTCGACGCGCTGACCGGGGCGCTGTTCGCGATCGACATCACCGGGGCGGACGGGGTAGCGCTGCGGGACGCGTGGTCGGCCGGGCCGCGGACCTACCTGGGGCTGGCCACCCCGGGGTTCCCGAACCTGTTCATCGTCACCGGGCCAGGGTCCCCGTCCGTGCTCAGCAACATGGTCCTGTCCATCGAGCAGCACGTGGAGTGGATCAGGGACTGCGTGCGGTACCTGCTGGCGGAGGGGTACCGCTCGGTCGAGGCGACCGAGGCGGCCCAGGACGCGTGGATGGAGCACGTGACCGAGGTGGCCTACTCGACGCTGTTCCCGCTCGCCGACTCCTGGTACCTCGGCGCGAACATCCCGGGCAAGCCCCGGGTCTTCACCCCCTACGTGGGCGGGTGCGGTCCGTACCGGGACCGCTGCGACGCCGTGGTTTCCGCTGGTTATGAAGGTTTCGTCCTGTCCGCGTCCGCGTCTGCTCGGAGGTAAACGGTGGCCGGTTCTGTGCATCCCCAGGCGCAGCAGCTCCTCGACGGGAAGGCGGCCTCGGGCGCGCCGCCGCTCTGGGAGCTGACGCCGGCCGAGGGCCGGGCCGGGGTCACCGCGAACGCCCGGCTCATCGGGGCCGGACCGGACGTCGCCTCAGTACGCGACATCGTGATCCCGAGCCACGGCGGTGACCAGCCCGCCCGGGTGTACTCGCCGTCGGACGGGGCGCCCGGGGTCGTGGTCTACTTCCACGGCGGCGGCTGGGTCATCGGGTCGGTCGAGGACTGGGACGCCTCGTGCCGCGCGCTGGCCGTCGCGTCCGGCTGCGACGTGGTGAGCGTGGAGTACCGGCTCGCTCCCGAGCACATCTTCCCGGCGGCCGCCGACGACGCGTACGACGCCGTGGCCTGGGTCGCCTCGGCGGCCGGCCTGGCCGCCGGGCGGCCGGTCATCGTCGCCGGGGACAGCGCGGGCGGCAACCTGGCCGCGGTCGCCGCGCTGCGGGCGCGGGACGCCGGCGGGCCGCCGATCGCCCTGCAGGTGCTCGTGTACCCGGTGACCGACTGCGACCTCGACCGCGGCTCTTACCACCAGTACGCGGGGAGCGAGCTCATCTTGAACCGGGGCGACATGGTGTGGTTCTGGGACCACTACGTGCCCGATCTGGGTGCTCGCGCCCACCCGGACGCCTCGCCGCTGCGGGCCGCGGACCTGGCCGGGCTGCCGCCCGCGTACGTGATCACGGCCGAGCACGATCCGCTGCGAGACGAGGGCTTCGCCTACGCCGAGCGGCTGCGGGCGGCGCGCGTACCGGTGGAGCACCGGCACTTCGGGTCGCAGATCCACGGGTTCTTCACCTTCGTGAACCTGCTCGAGGACGCCGACCGGGCCGTGACCGAGGCGGGGGCGGCGATCCGCGCGGCGACCGCGGCGGGCTCGCCGGCGTCGGGCGGCGCGGGCGGCGCGGGCGGCGCGGCCAAAAAGGACTGAATGCGATGATGGCGGATTATTTTCCGTCCTGGAGCACGGAAAATCATCCGCTGTCTTCCCGA
>Ga0302314_10019982_pt1 | contig 11098 bp, 11 predicted proteins | sample III_Palsa_N2_3_FD_200533 | JGI IMG/M metagenome (GOLD analysis project Ga0302314, IMG submission 200533) | Peat permafrost microbial communities from Stordalen Mire near Abisko, Sweden - III_Palsa_N2_3 | ecosystem: Environmental > Terrestrial > Soil > Palsa > Peat permafrost | place: Sweden... | reverse complement strand
GCCCTCGCGCGCGGTAAATGATGCGCCGAACGGCCCGATTTCGATCGCTGCCGCGAATGTTTGATTTCCGACGAGCGTATTGGCGGCAGCGAGCGCAAGCCGATCCATGGCGCCGCTCGGCACCAGGCCGTAGCGCTGCGAGCCAGGCCGGCCGCCGTCCTGGACAGAGCTCGCGGGCCCGATGCTGTCGACGACGAGCTTGCTCATGACGCCATCAGCTCGGCGATGATTTCACCGGCTTCGGCGGCACGATCCTGCTCGGCGAAGGTTTTGTCGTCGACGACCGAAAACGTCACACGGTCGCCGGGCTCCAGCAGGAAGGTCGGGTCGCGATGCAATTGATAGGTTCGCACCGCTGTCCGGCCCAGCAGATGCCAGCCCGACGGGCCGGCCAGGCACTGCACGCCGGTCTGCACGCCGCCGATGGAAACGGTGCCCGCCGGGGTCAGCAGCCGTGGGTTCTGGCGCCGCGGCATCTGCAGCGAAGCCTCGAGGCCGCTGAGATAGGACCAGCCGGGCGTGAATCCGATCATGGCGACGCGATAGTCGCCGGCGATATGCCGGGCCACAATGTCATCGGGTGTCGATTTCAGCTTCTTTGCGACATCCTCGAGATCGACGCCATGCTCGCCGCCATAGGCCACGGGAATGCGCCAGCGCCTTGTGCTGGTGACGGGCGGCACCGGCCGTTCGGCCAGCGCAGCGAGCTTCTCGCCTAATGTCTCGAAGCCGATTTGCAGCGGATCGTAGTGCACCAGCAGGGATCGGTAGGTCGGCACCGTCTCCGTGACGCCGCCAACTGGTTCTTCCGCAAGTGTCCGATCGAGCGCCAGCACGCGCCGGTTCGCCGTGTCGTCGATGTTGCGGCTGAATTCGACGGTGATGGCGCTGTCGCCACTGGGCAGCAGGCGGGGAGGGGCAAGTGGCGCGGCCATAGCTCTGAACTCGTCGGCCTCACAAACGCGTAGGCGGATGCCAAGCTCTAGCGCGTTTTGCATCGAAGTGGAATTCGCTTTGTCGAAATGAGCCTGCAAGTTCAATAAATTAAACGGCATATCGGTGATAAGGCGTGGTTATTGCGCTGGGCGATGCGGCGGCTTCGAAAGGCAGGCTGCGCCCCTTGACGCGCCCCCCGTGCCCCGCAAGATGCGGCCGCCGATCAATCCCTACCGGAGCTTCCTTTTCGATGTCCCTGACCCCTGAAGCGATTGCGACCCTTTCCAAGGTGTCCACCGCCACCATCACCACGGTTCTTCTCAAAAAGGGCCTGCGAAACGTCTGGATGCGCGGCACGCGTCCGCTGCGGCCCGGACAGCCGCGGCTGGTCGGGCGCGCATTCACGCTGCGTTTCGTGCCCGCACGCGAAGATCTGGCCACGCCGGAATCATGGTCGTCGCCGATTTCAACCCGCACCGCGATCGAAGCGATGCCCGAGGGCTGCATTGCCGTGGTCGACGCCATGGGCGTCACCGACGCCGGCATTTTCGGCGACATCCTGTGCGCGCGCATGGTCAAGCGCAAGGTCGCAGCGCTGATCACCGATGGCGTGGTGCGCGATCTCGAAGGCGTGCTCGGCACCGGCCTGCCGGTCTGGTGCGACGGTTTCGCGGCCCCTCCCTCGGTCGCTGGCCTCACCTTTGTCGGCTGGGGCGAACCGATCGGGTGCGGCGGGGTGGCGATCTTCCCGGATGACGTCATCGTCGCCGATCAGGACGGTGCGGTCGTGATTCCCAAAGCGTTCCTTGACCTGATTCTCGCCGAAGGCGCCGAACAGGAGCGGATGGAAGCCTGGATCGTCGACGAAGTGAACAAGGGGGCCCCGCTGCCGGGCCTTTATCCGATGAATGCAGAGACCAAAGCGCGTTACGCGGCGACCAAGAAATAACATCAAGAAAGAGAGGTAACCCCATGGAAATCCATGTCGCAGGCTCGCGTCCGACACGACGCGCGCCGAAGGAGAATTTTACCGGCACGGTGTGGCAGGATCCGGTCATCATGACCCCTGCGCCCGCGCATCTGAATTGCTCGCGCGTCTCGTTTGAGCCAGGGGCTCGCACAGCCTGGCATACGCATCCGCTTGGCCAGACTCTTTACGTGATCTCGGGAATTGGCCGGGTCCAGGCCAAGGGGGGACCGGTCCGAGAAATCCGGCCGGGCGATGTGGTCTGGATTCCGCCTGGCGAGAAGCATTGGCATGGTGCTTCCCCAAGCAACGGCATGACCCATATTGCCATGCAAGAAGCGCTTGACGGCGTTTACTCGAGCTGGATGGAGCACGTGACCGACGCGGAATATTCCGAAAAACTCGGATAACGCGGCGGCCGTTGCTAGATGCGACCTGACCGTTGCTGATGCCGATCGAAACGCTTGCCCCGCTGGGGCAGGCGGCGCTCGTCGAGGCAATCTGAACGCTCCATTGACCGTCAAAACTGGCGGCCGCCGCCGGGGTGGCAATGGAGGCGCCGACCAGCATCAGGATGCGCGTGGCGATCGTGGTTTTACAAAAGTAGCTCATGATGTTCCCCTTTGTTCCGACGCGAACAAAAGTCCCACATCGGGACATTGTGGACTGTGATGGTCGTCACATGGACCAAGATGAGGGTGAATCCGCCGAGCCGGGACAGGAAATGCAAGGCTTCGCGCGATCGTATCAAACAGCGTAGAAGCTTCGCATGATTCCGTGGTTGCAGATCGATACGACCCGCGTGCCCGGCGCCGACGTCGAACTTCGTTTGATGCGAAGGGGCGCCGAGTTCTCGATGATGCTCGGCCAGAACGAGTTGATGAACAGCCGTCTCAGCGGATCGGAGGAGGCACTCGCGACGCTGGCGTGCCGAAGAATCGACGGCGTCAAGCGCCCGCATCTGTTGATCGGCGGACTGGGCATGGGCTTTACCTTGCGCGCCGCGCTCGCGGTGTTGGACGCGCAGGCACGGATTACGGTCGCCGAACTCGTCCCCGCTGTCGTCGCCTGGGCGCGTGGGCCAATGGCCGATATCTTCGGCAATAGCCTGACCGATCCACGCGCCGACATTCGCGAAGCCGATGTGGTCGAAATGATCAAAGCGTCGCCGTCGGCGTTCGACGCCATTCTGCTCGATGTCGATAACGGCCCGGAGGCGTTGATCCGCAAGGCCAATGACGCGCTCTACGACCTCAAGGGCTTGCAATCGATCCACCGCGCGTTGCGGCCGGGCGGCGTCCTCGCGGTCTGGTCATCCGGGCCAAATCCCGCATTTTCGAAACGGCTTCGCGCCGCTGATTTCGAGGTGAATGAAGTTGGCGTGCGCGCAACGACCAAGCGCAGCGGCGCCCACCACGTCATCTGGTTCGCGACAAGATCCAGCGCCGCACGCTAGCGGTGGATCGCTGTTTGTGATGCAGCTTCACGGCTTCTGAAGTACCTTCATCATGGCGTCGCCAAGAATCTTCGGTTCGCGAGGTGGCAGAAAGGTTAGGCCGGCGGCTTCCGCGAGCTTCGTTACGGTTCCCGCGGCCTGTAAATCGGCAAGCGCCTTGTTGACTTCGACGAGCAGCGCCGGATCGTTCGCGAGCCCTACATAGCCGCGGTTGACGCCGATCGGATAAAAATATCCGGAGGCGGCAAGCCTGGTGTCCGGATGGGTGGCGCGATAGGCGTCGAACCGGCGCAGGTCGAGCAGCGTTGCGTCCAGTTCGCCGCGATCGAGCGTACCGAGCAGATCGTCCCGGCCGGGGACCAGATGCGTGATGTCATCGATCAACCGCCCGTTGTCGAACGTCATCAGGATAGCATCGGCTAGGGTCCCGCTTTCGATGCCGACCCGTAGCCCAGCCAGATCGCCGACACCGGCGATATGGTGGCCGCGCGCCTTGGGGCCGAGCACAATGGTCAGCGGTGAATAGATGTAGGGCTCACTTGCTGCGAGCACGCCGAGCGGGACGCGTCGTCTGTGATCAGGGCCGGTTGCGCCTTCGAAATCAGGCAGCTTCGCGGTCTTGACCCCCGGCACGATCAGGGCGTCCCTGGTCAGGGCATAGCTGCCGACGAGGGAGCAGCGACCGTCCGAGAGCAGGGCGTTGGTTTCGAGGGCAGGGCTGGAGTCTTCATCCAGCTTGCTTCCGAACCATTGCACCTCAAGCGGCCGGCCGAGCCGTTGCGCGACCTCCCGGGCCAGCGTGAGGTCGAAGCCGCTGTCGGGGGCGCCGCGACGATGGGCCGATAGCGGTGGCAGATTTTCGTCCAGGCAGACTTTCAGGACGTCGCCAGCGGCGATCGCTGATGTCGCCGACATCGCCATTAAAACAACCGCCGCCGCGGACGCCGAAAGCCACACACTCATGGTTTCCTCTGGCTTGAAATGTAGGCCCAAAGAGATGAGATATCGTCGTCATTCAGAAGGTCGCCCCAGGGCGGCATCTTGCCATTCTTGCCGTTCTTCACCGTGGTGAAGAAGCGCTCCTTGTCGTTGGGAAATTTACGCAAGTCCGGCGTAATCGTGCCGGCGTTCATCATGCCGGGACCGTGGCAATGCGAGCATTTCTCGGCATAGGTGGTTTTTCCCTGGCTGATCTGTGCCTGATCGCCGCCGGCGTCCTGCTGCGTCGTGGCGGCCGCCGTCGCTGTCTGCGCGGTTGCCGCCGCTATCGTCGCGACGGCGGCGAAGCACGCCGCCGCCCAATTGAAAGCCCGCTTGATCACGCGCGAGCTACCTATTGCGGTTTCTTCACGGCGAACACCCACAACGATCCGCCGGTCGGCACCTGGGCCAGCCGCTCGTCGCCGGAGAACAGCGAGTAGACACCACCATAACCGCTGGTGACCGCGACGTACTGCACACCGTCCTGCTGCCAGGTAACCGGCTGACCTTCGATGCCGGAGCCGGTCTGGAACTGCCACAGCTTCTTGCCGTTGCTCGCATCGAACGCTTCGAACTCGCCCGTTAGCCTGCCCGAGAACACGACGCCGCCGGCGGTCGACAGCACCCCGGAGAAACGCGGGATGTCGCTTGGCACTTCCCACTTGGCCTTACCGGTCATGGGATCGATCGCCTTGAGGTGGCCGCGCGGCCCGGTACCCCATTCCCACAGATCGGTCAGGTCCATGCCGGTATACCACTCGCCGGCCTTGTAGGTCACAGGCTCGGTCTTGTAGTGGCCGCCGAAGGCCAGCGTATTGGCATAAGCGAGGCCGGTTTGCGGATTGAACGACATCGGTTCCCAGTTTTTGCCGCCCAGGATTGAGGGATACACCACGACCTTCTTGCCCACGCGCGCATCCTTGGTGACATCGGTCTCGACCGGACGTCCGGTCTTCATGTCGATGCTTGAAGCCCAATTCACCTTCACATAGGGATTGGCGGCAAGCAGCTTGCCGTTGGTTCGGTCGAGGACATAGAAGAAGCCGTTGCGATTGGCGTCCATCAGGACCTTGGTCGGCTTGCCTTCGACCTTGATGTCGGCGAGCACCATCTCGGCGACGGAATCATAGTCGAACGGATTGTTCGGCGAGAACTGATAGTGCCATTTGATCTTGCCGGTCTTCGGGTCAAGCGCGAGCACCGAGCAGGTGTAGAGATTGTCACCGGGACGCACTGCGGCGTTGAACGGTCCGGGATTGCCGACGCCCCAATAAACCGTTTTTAACTCGGGGTCATAGGAGCCGGTGATCCACGTCGATCCACCGCCAAACTTCCAGGTGTCGCCTTTCCAGGTATCGCCGCCCGGCTCATCTGGGTTTGGCACCGTATAGGTGCGCCACAGATGTTTGCCGCTTTCAGGGTCCCATCCGTCGATAAAATCGCGGGTGCCGAACTCCGCTCCGGAGATGCCGGTCAGGACGACGCCATCGGCGACGAGGGGCGCCATCGTCATCGAATAACCTTCCTTGATGTCGGCAGTCTTCTGCCGCCACAGCTCCTTGCCGGTCTTGGCATCCAGCGCGATGACATTGGCATCGAGCGTGGTGCGGAATAGCTTGCCATCAAGGATCGCGACGCCGCGATTGATGATGCCGCAGCAAACGATGCGCGGTGTTTCCGCGGGATATTCGACCTTGGTCTTCCAGATCTGCTTGCCGGTCTTTACGTCGACCGCCATCGTGGCGCTGTTGCTGCTGATATAGATCACGCCTTGATAAACGATCGGCTGCGATTCCTCGCTTCGGTCGTCGGCAAGACTGTAGTTCCACACCGGAACAAGATTCTCGACGGTTTTCTTGTTGATTTGCGTCAGCGGGCTGAACCGCTGCAAATTATAGCCCATCCCGTAATTGAGTACGTTGGATGTATCGGTCGCACCCTTGACCAATTGATCGGTCGTCTGTGCACTCGCGCCGAATGGCGCGAGGATCGCAAGGCCAGCGGCCAGCGCGATAGCTCTCATGCGTTCCTCCCAGTGAATAGCGCGCCTATTTTTTGACGCTGCGTGACAACAATCTTCTGGAAACACCGGAGCGTCAACACGAAAACCAAAACACGCGCGTTTCACCGCGGCGTGGAATATTGTGCGGCGCCAGAGTTGCGATATCTGCGCTAATTCGCACGATCAGTGTTGAGAACCGCGGGTTGGCCCCGACGGCGCGGCACAGCGATGGATGCCGACTCGAATCCTTCCAGTCGAACCGGGCGGATATCTGCCAGCCCTGCTCGCGAAGTCGGAAGCTATGGGGACGTGCTAGTTCAGGCGGTTCCAGGTCTGGCCGCCGCAGAACATTCCGCCGAAGGCGCAACCCTGCACGCGCAGGGAATCGGTACCCTTCATCGCGATGGTCGAGTCGTAGGTGTTGCCGGTATTCGGATCAAAAATCCGGCCGCTCCATTTGGCGTCCTTGCTGGCCTTCATGTTGATCAGAACCTGCTCGCCATTCTGGTTCGACTTCTTGTCCACGGAATAGCCGCAGAGATTCGCACCGCACTGCTCGATCCGGACCTTGCCTTCCTTCTCTTCGGTCAGCCACAGGCCGAGGGGTGTATTCGCCGGTTGAGTATTTGAAGTTGGAGCCACCGCGGCCTGTTTTTGCACCGGTGGCGGAGGCGCTGCTGCAACGGCAGGCGCCGGAACCGGCGGCGTCGCGGGAGCAGCCTCCGGTTGAACGGGCGCAGGCGCGGTCGCAACGGCGGTGTCCGCCGGCGCGACGTTCGCGGTGGCGCTCGACGGTTCCGGCGGCGCGTTCGCTGGCGCAATCGCGGCAGACGGCGCCGGCTCGGTCTGGGCAGCGGCCGGCACCTGCGGATCGCCCTTTGCCTGCTCGGGGGTCTGCTTGCGCGAACGGTCGTTGTCGCGATCGCCATGCGCGCGCTTTCGCCGGCCGGTATTATCGTAAACGCCGGGGATGGAAACCGTGCCACGATCCGGATCGATACGGATCGTGCGTCCACCATAGTCGAAGGTGTACTGAGCCTGCGCGGCGGTGCTCGCCAGCAAAAACGCGGCCAGAGCGAAAAGCCTTTTCATCGTGACCTCCTGAGCAGGGGAATCCCGGTTCGACCCTACGCTTCGGGGAATTTCACAACGTGATACAGATCACTTTCAATGAATAAGTCGTAAGGCAGCGGCTTTGGTTCAAATGCGCGACCGTCAGTCTAATTTGATCGCACACCGAGCGTCAATTTCCGACGAAAGCCGGCTTCCGGCGATCCCCGATCGTCCCACTGCGGAAAGCTATCCAAACCAGGCGGCATAGATCTTCTGGTAGCTGCCGTCTTCGGTGACGATGTGCAGCCATTGATCGACGAAGTCCTTCAGCGCGATGTCGCGCTGCAGCCAGTAGGCTTTCTCGGCAAAATCGAACGGTCGGTCCGGGTGCACGGCGCAGAGCACGCCGGTATGAAGTTTCTGCTGGTATCGCGTCTCCGAGGCGTCCGTCATCATCAGGTCGGCGTCGCCCTTGGCGATTTCGTCGAAGATCGTGACGTTGTCATTCCAGGTTTTGATCTCGGCGTTTTTGACATTGGCCCTGGCAAATCGCTCGTTGGTGCCGCCGGGATTGACGATCACGCGCGTGCCCGGCCTGTCGATATCGGCGATGGTCTCGTATTTGCCCTTGTCGGCGCAGCGCGCGATCGGCGTCTTGCCCTCGCGCATGATCGGCGTCGAGAACATTCCCTTTTTCTGCCGATCCAGCGTGATCGAGATACCACCCATCGCGATATCGAAATTGTCGGCCTCGAAATCCTTCATCAGCTGCGGCCAGGCGGTCTGGACATACTCGACCTTGACCCCGAGCGCCTTGCCCAGCGCTTCCGCCATGTCGACGTCGAAGCCTCGAAACTTGCCGGTCGTCTTGTCGAGAAATGTGAAGGGCAGATAGTCGCCGGTCATGCCGATCCGCAGCGTGCCGCGCTTGACGATGTCATCGAGCCGCGAGGACTGCTGGGCCTGCGCCGAGGCGGTCATCAGGAGCAATGCGGCGGCGAGGGCGGCGAGAACGCGAACCATTGGACGTCTCCGAAAGCAGCATCCGGTGGCGGATTAAGTTCCGAGCCGTGCCGTGCATCGGCACCATATCGCGGCGATGGGGAGAATCAAACGCGCCGCCGGAAAGCAATGGCTCATTGACCAATTCGCAGGGTACGGTCGTTTGCAAAGCAAATTTTGGCGCCCCGTTCGTTCGCACCCCTTGTGGAGGACTCGCGACTTTGACCATTTCGATGTATGAATCGTCCGTCGGCATTTTCAGCCAGTATCTCGGCAATTTGTCCGACATTCTCGATCGTGCGGCCGCGCACGCTGCCGAACGGCGAATCGATCCCTCGATTTTGCTGCGTTCGCGGCTCTACCCCAATATGTACGACCTGACGCATCAAGTCGGCGAAGCCAGCCGGCACGTCGTGCTCGACTGCGCGCTGCTATCGGGGGCGGAGCCGCCGGCATTCGGAGATAGCGAGCCGGACCTTCCCGAACTCACTTCGCGCATCGCGACCGTGATCGCGTTCATGCAAAGCCTGCAGCCTGCAGCGATCAACGACGCTGCCGAGAAGGAAGTCGTGTTCACGTTCCGGAACGGTTCGACACGAAAATTCACCGGAAAATCGCTGCTACTGACGTTCAGCGTGCCGCAGTTCTTTTTTCACGTTACCACGGCGTACGACATCCTGCGCCATAATGGCGTTGATCTCGCCAAGAAGAATTTTCTGGGGCCGCCGACACCGGCCTGAGCCAATGCCGTTTGCGGGCGAGATCGAATTACATCTCGCCGCTGTCGTTGCGGGTCAGATTTGCCGCCGCGGCGCGTCCGGTCATTTCGCTGCGAAGCTGCTGGAATTTCCGCTGCGCCTCGTTTTCGCGGTCGTCGACCAATTGAATCGCCGCGTCTCCCGACATCGGTCCTGTCGTGATCGGTGCGGAATGCTCGCCGATCGTCTCGTCGACATAATATTCGCCATTGGCCTCGTGGCGCACAATCCATTTGAAGCGGATCGCAGCAATCGGGCCAGGACCGACTTTCGAATAGCCGGCGGCTTCGATCATTTCGGGGGCGAGGGGCTTTTCCTCAACCGCGACGGCTTCGGGCTCGCGATCGGTTTCAGGCTCGCGATGGATTTCGGGCTCGCGATGGGATTCCGGGTGATCGAGGATGCTGGCGATCGCCGCCAGCGCGTGATCGGTCGGGTCATTCTGGCTCAAGATACGTCCTCCGCATACGGCGCCATCGGCGGAAGAGCTCTTCCCGCCGCCTGTGCCGGCGTCCATCACTTACCCGTGAATGCGGCTGAGTTTTGTCGGCCTATGCGCAAACTGGCGGCAATTTGTCCTTCCAGGGGCGGGCCTGTTCGAGCTGCGCCGCCAGACGAAACAGCGTTGCCTCGTCGCCCAGGCGTGCCGCGAACATCATGCCGAGCGGCAATCCGGCCTTGTTCCACGCCAGCGGCACCGACATTGCCGGCTGGCCGGACATGTTGAACATGCTGGTGCCAGGCATATAGCGGCGCAGGATCGGCACGATGTGCGACGGGTCTTCCGACATCGGATCAAGCTCGCCAATGCGCAACGGCGGCGCGCAAAGCGTCGGCGACAGGAAGACGTCGCAGGTCTCGAAGAACGTCGCGAGGCCACGCGAAATCTGGAAAGCGGCGAGCTCTGCCGCCACATAGTCGGTCGCAGTCTGCTCCTGCGCGTTTCGCGCCATGGCGAGCGTCAACCGTTCGAAGTCGCGGTCGGTCGCCTGGCGTCCAAGACGCTGTTCGGTCAGTCGCACGGTTAAGCTCGTGTTGGCGCCGACGATGACCCCCATCACGGCCGCGGGATCGGCGGCGAGCGCCGGCGCACGTTCCTCGACGTGGTGGCCGAGCCCGGCGAGCAGCGCCGCGACATCCCGCACCGCCGCGGCGATCTCGGGATCGATGGCGTCGCCAAAGGGCGATTTGTCCGTAAATGCGATGCGCAGCCGGCCGGGATCGCGGCCGACTTCCTGCGCGAATGGCCGCTGCGGCGGCGGCGCGACATAAGGGCTCGAGGCTTCGGGGCCGCACACCGCGTCCAGCATAACCGCGCTGTCGCGCACGCTGATGCTGACGACGTGACCGCAGGAAAATCCGCCCCAGCCCTGGCCGCGATCGGGGCCCAGCGGATTGCGGGCGCGAGTAGGCTTCAAGCCGAACACGCCGGATGCCGAGGCCGGAATGCGGATCGAGCCGCCGCCATCGCTGGCATGCGCGACGGGAAGAATGCGGGCAGCGACCGCGGCAGCGGCGCCGCCGGACGAGCCACCCGAGGAGTGATCGAGATTCCAGGGATTGCGGGTCGGTCCGAACAGGCGGCATTCAGTGGTCGGCAACAGCCCGAATTCGGGGCTCGCGCTTTTTCCAAAGATCGCAAGACCGGCATCGAGGAAACGCTGGGCGAGCGTGCCGGTATGATCGGCGACATTGTCCGTGAAAACGCTGGCGCCAAACGTGGTCCGCGTGCCCTCGAGGAGATCCAGGTCCTTGAGCAGGAACGGCACGCCGGTGAGGGGGCCATCCGGCAACCCCTTGTCGATTTGCCGCCTCGCGAAGTCGTCGTGCCTGACGACGACCGCGTTGATCTGTGGATCAACCTTGACGGTGCGGGCGATCGCCTCATCCAGCAGCTCAGTGGCGCTGACCTGCTTTTTGCGGACGAGATCGGCAAGACCGAC
>Ga0302314_10019980_pt1 | contig 11098 bp, 8 predicted proteins | sample III_Palsa_N2_3_FD_200533 | JGI IMG/M metagenome (GOLD analysis project Ga0302314, IMG submission 200533) | Peat permafrost microbial communities from Stordalen Mire near Abisko, Sweden - III_Palsa_N2_3 | ecosystem: Environmental > Terrestrial > Soil > Palsa > Peat permafrost | place: Sweden... | reverse complement strand
CGGTGAGGGCCTGCCCGTGCCCGACATCTTCATGGAGCCCAGCGGCCACGTCATGCTTCGCGACTCGTCCGGGGTTCTCTGGCGAGCCGATTTCGAGGTCGACGACAAAAAGCACGCGCTACACCTCTTCCAAGAGGATCATTCAATCCTCTACAACCTCGCCGCGCCCGATCCGGCTCATCTGGTGCTGACGCCGACGGGCAAGCACGCCTCCACCGATGGCACCTTGCATCTCAGCCGTATTCCGTTGCCCAACCATTATCCATTACTCGACCGCGGCTTCCATCTCATCAATGAATGGGGACTGGAGCGCTGGCATGAACGGACACAAAAGGATACTGCCCTCGGATGGGTGAGAGCCCAGATCTATCAACTCATCCGGTAATGACCAAAGAATGTGCTGTGTCAGCAGCAGCCAAAGGGTGGCACCCGCCAGAAGCACCGGTAGAAGTCCAGGCATCAAGTACAGGTGCCTCTTTGTGAGCGTAGTTCCAGCCGACGTCCCCAGGAACCCTGCTAAACCGAGCGCGAGCAGGAGCAAGGAGAGCTGAGGTAGCGTGACATGCGCCCGGCTCTCGAGGAACGGTCGCAGAATCGAACTTCCCGGCCCCGAATGTAATGCGACCATTCAGCGTCGCTCGGACATGCAGCAAACGGAACGTCATCTCCAAGAGCGCAACGTTTTGTTCATAGAGAAACCGCGTTATCGAGGTTCTGAGCGGTCGCAGCGAGATACCGTTTCAATCGCTCTCTGGAGACGGCACGTTAGATTTCGATCAAAAGTTGAGGGGGATGGGGCAATGGAATCCTCCGAAGGGCCGCGCTAATATCGAGTTGAGGCTTCTGGGAGCATCCCTGCCGCAAGGCATATTCCCAGGGCCAAGAGCGAGAAGGGGCCAGCGATGGCCCCTTCTTCTTTTGCGGCACGTTCTCATCTTGGCTCTGGCGTTGGAACTTGTAAATGTCAAGAAATGAATAAGTTGCAGACCTCTGCCGGGGCTCGGCAGAGGTCTGCAACCTGCAAAAATGCAGGTATCAGAAACGGCGGCGGATGCCGAGGTTTTCGAAACGCGAAGGGTGCCGACGGGTGCTGAAGAAGCTAACTGACGGGATGCGCGTTTGTCATTATCCATCCGGAGCCTCACGTTTAAGTGTTGTTTCGGGAGCAGGTCGGCTTGGTTGTTACCAAATGAGATCGGCATCCACAAACGCGAGCCGACATGCGGTGGCCGGGTAAGGTCAGGCGAGGATTAAGAACGAGCATGGTCTCAAGGTATTTTCATCTATAATTTGCCGTGCTGGCGGTTCCTCGGGGCCTGGGAATCTCCACAAGAATTCACCCAAGCACTGACATGCGAACTCAAAGACTGGCGTCGGAACGTCATCTGGTTCTATTGGCAATGACGGCCATCATTCTGCTCTCTCGCGTCAACCTGATTGCGCAGCAGCCTGCGATCACGCGAATCGTGATTGAGAAAAAGCCTGGTGTCGCAGACGGTGAAGCCAACGCCACCGTGGAGGGGACGCTCGTCGTAAAAGGAAAACGAACGATAGGAAACAAGAGCGGACGCATCGCAACGCACGCGGTCCAAGCTTGGCCGATCATGCACGGCCAAGCCGCGCTCCTGTTACTGTCACCTGAGAAGAAGGGGCAACAATACCGCGTCCACTATTATGAGCTGCATTCCGGAAAGTGGCGCTCTCTCGGGCAGGTGCCATTTGCCCAGGCAACTTTGGCGGAGGCAGAGGTGGGATCTGCGCCCTGGGCTTTTGCCATCGGAGGTATTTCTCTCGGAACAAGCTCTGACAGAAAGCAGCAGGTTATCTTTGCCGGGGACCAGCAAATGATTCACGCCGAGCTGAAGGGCGCTTCCGCCCCCCGGTTCGCCGGCGATTCGTTTTTCTTTCAGTCGGCTGGCCAGGAACAGCAGCTTAAAATCTCCGATCTCCTTGGGCAAGAGGCTGTCGGTCATATCTATGCCGTTCCCAACACTCTTTCTGCGAACGGCTTGCACGCGGCCTACCTTCAGTTTCGTTCTAACGGGGAATCGATTACCGTCACTTCGACTGGTGAAGTTCAAGAGAGTCGCTGGCTCACGGACGGTTCCAAGCTCTTCATCCTTCCGACGAAGGTTCCCGGAGCCACCTGGGATCTCGCCGACCTGAAAGTCGTTACGGGGATTCCGGCAGGAAGCAGGTTGAACGTACGTCTCCTCCACCCACTCTCGTCCCGCACCGCCAAAAAGGATATGCCGGTTACTGCCATATTGATTTCGCCGGGAGTATTCGGTGGCGCCATCCTGATTCCGCAAGGAAGCGAATTTGATGGGACCATTGTCGCTGCGCACGGCGTCAACTGGGGTATCCGGCACGAAACCGCAGCACTTACGCTACATTTTGACTCCGTCAAACTTCCAGACGGGAGTAAGTTGCCGATTGATGCGCAGGTTCTTCAGGTAGAAAATTCCCGAGAAAATGTAACCACAAATGGCACGATTCAAGGAGTACGGTCAACAGGAACCATAGGACATTCCGCGGAGAACGATATCGCCTCGATAGTGCAGATTGATCCCATGGCCTATTTATTTGCGACGGCCTCGGGACCCGCCGTCCTTGGATTCGCGGAGCCCGAGATTCTCTTCAATGCCGGTACAGAATTCGATATTGCATTCAACAAGCCTGTCATCACGGCGACGCAATATGAGCCGCGGGTCCCTCGAATGAATCTCTCTGGAACTCCAGCTGAACAATTCAATGCCCTGCTAAGGGGGCTTCCTTTTCGCACTCAGACGGAAGCGACACACACTCCTTCTGACATTACTAACTTGATCATTCTGGGACAGCCTGCCTCTCTTCGCCATGCGCTCGATGCCGCTGGCTGGGTCTCTGCCGACACACTTGATGCTGCGGCCGCCTTTGAGACAGTAAAGACGGTCTCTGGAAACCAGAACTATAGCCAGGCCCCCATGTCGGTGCTGATTCTGGGAGACGAGAAACCACTTTTCACCATGGAGAAAAGTACCGACACGTTCTCATCTCGCCATCACCTGCGTGTCTTCGCCACCGGGAAGATCTTTGATGGAGAACCGGTCCTGACAGCTTCTTCCACGCAGGATATCGGCATCGCTTTTTCAGCGAAGCAAAAGACATTTATTCACGTAATCGATCCATATATCGACAATGAGAGATCCAAGGTTGCCAATGATCTCGCCTTCACCGGGTGCGTGAATGCGACTGAGTTAGCTCCAAGGCCCTGGATACCGCAGGATGCCTACAACTCCACTGGCGATCATTTATTTACAGATGGCGACGCGGCGATATTGAAGCTCAACGATTGCGCCAATCCGAACTCTACACCGACTACGACGGCAAAACGGGCGCCACTTTTTGAACGCAGCACTCGAGACACGATGCTGACTATCAAAGACACCATATATAGAAGCAACGTCGTATATACCGGCATATCGGGCGGAATAGGGCTACACAAATACCTTTCAACGCGAAATGAGTTGGGAGAGGACGCTGGCAACTGGAGGAAGAGTGACGCATCCGGCAATGAGTACAGCGTCGTAGGTGCGCCGAAGCGACAAAACTGGAGCGGAACAAGCGTCTCATCGACTTCTGAACCAGATGCCGAAGCACGTGCGCGCATAGAAGCGCACAAGTGGGATCCACCGCGTTTTGAGATCGCACTCAATCTTGGGTATTCCAATTATAGAACCCATGAGAATGAAGGAGCTCAAGTCGGAGCGTTCTCAAGTAATCCAGCTAATTGCGACTATCTTCTCGAAATGGGCGATGAGCTTGGTGATGGATGGGCTGCCGGAGTCTCCTTGACTATGAACAGTTGGAAATGGGTATCCAATGAATTCACCTACATGCGGCAACAGACGAAGTTTAATCTTGTCGGTATCAGCGACACCGATACTTGTCAGGGACCGACACCGCAGCCGGCTCTGAATGGCCCTCCGGTCGGTTGGGCTACACGACGCTTCGCCTACAACACAGTTCTCAATCTGCGGCCGCCGCGATCGAGATGGCGGCCATACATCACTGCGGGACCAGCCCTGCAACTACTTGCGCTTGCTGACGCTCCGCTCAAAACGCCCAGCGGTTTATTTCATCTTGGGCTCTCCAACATCGGACTCATTCAGGCAGGGATTGATTTCGGTAATACTCCGCCGCTCGAGGGAGGCGGAATCTATCAGCTCGCGCTCCAATACGGCGCAGGTTTCAAATATCGAGTACTTCCGCGGCTTACGGTACGTGTGGATTACGCAGAGACGTGGAGCGCAAATCCTCAAGTAATCAAGAAGAGTTATAAAGGATATCTTCCACCGGGACTTGACAACACATACACCACGATAGTGACCGACGTATCATCACCCTTTAAGTACATCCAACAGAGAGCCACAGTAGGTTTTGCCTTCACTTTCTGAGGAAAAGGTTGAATAGAGTACGACGATAGAAAAGAGCTTAAGAAGTCGTCTCCGATGACCTGGCTTCTGGTATTTGACAAGTGATTGGTCATGATAAGTCGGCCTATCGGCAATGATCGTCCCTACCGCGACCTCATCGAGCGGCAGATCAGCTAAGTAAACGTTGGCTTGTAGGAACCAGTCGCTTGATGCTGAACCTCGGTGGAGGTCTGCGTCACATATCCTGGGCAGACTATTTATTCAGATGACTCTGGTTCCGCTCGAATTGATTGCAAGGGTACAGAAGGGTGCCGAGACCACTCGGGGAAGAAGTGCGGTGGGCAAACGCGAACCGAGTTTATTTGTGACGACCAAGTCGACATCTCGATCTTAATCTCCCGTCGATGGTCGCAGCAGCAGCAATGCGAGAACAACAAGTGTTGGCCCCATCACATGCGCCGCACGGCGAAGCCTCTCTGTTGGGAAGTGTTGAACCCACCAATTTGCGGTGGGATTGGACGACCGATTGAGAGGCTTCTTCAACCGGAATGCGCGGCGGATTCTGAGCATCTTTGCACCTCCGCTGACTTGGTGTCAGCATGGCGCAAACCTAAGGGCGCTGAGGATGCGGCGTCCAATAACAAACAGAGAGTTTGTTATTCCAATGCGTGATAACAACAGAACAGAAGAGGTTTGAAATGTCGGCTCTTGATGAGCGTCAACACTACTGGAAGCGGGGAAAGGCGTCCAGGCGCGAGATGCTTAGGTGTCCCGCAGATAGAGTTCGATGGCCTCGGTTGTCCAGGTGGAAATCCCGCTGCCAAAGAAATTACGATCTTCTGTCCAAACGGGGCACTTCAACAGGAGTGAAGTCGCCACGATAGGCCAGTCATCTACATCACGGGATACCATGCGGTCCCGAGCAGAGGATTCGTACTCTTCGTACAGCTCGTTGTCCACGACCTGGACGATGCGCGACAAGTGGTTGAGTACGAGAATTCCAGGCGCGGGCTCGATCTGCCGTTTTGCGGCGATGAAGGAGATGTACTTGGGGCATCGAGAAAGCAGATTTCGGGAGTGAAGAAGAGTACCGAGTCTTCGTAGATTTCGAGCAGGCTCCGCACTCGAGTCCCAAAGACGGCTCGAAGAAGAATATTCGCGTCGACGACGAGCCGTTTTTGATCGGCCATTGTTTCTACTTCGCCTGTCTCTGCTTGAAGTCAGCGATGACTTCCTCTTCCGAAATCCCACCAGCATCGAGGATCTCCTGCCAACGGGCGGCAGCCTCCCGCAGAGCATCCTTGTCAGCTTCGGTTCGCTTTGGGCGGGCGGGGATGAAGTAGCCTACCGTGTCACCGTGGCGAGTGATCGCGACCGGCGACTCCGACGCGAGCAGGTATGTGGCGAGCTTGTCGCGAAACTCTCTCATGCCAACTTTCACGGGCTCCATGGTTACTCCTTGCGTACTCATGTGTACGCAAGGAGTAACCATGGGGGCCCAATCCAGGCCCAATTCTGGAAGTCGACCGACTCGGAGCTGCTGGCTCAATTGTGTTCAAATTTCACTATATGTTCGCTTTGCGCCTCCCCGCTTTGGGAGCGGGGAGGGCAAAAAGAAGTTGTTTCTCACTGCCGGTTATTTCGGCAGCTCACGGCCCGGCGCCCGCTGCGTCACTTCCTGAACGATCCACGCGTTGCCATCGGGGTCTTGGAAGGCAACGTAGGAGCTGTAGCTCTTGCGCTCAGGATCAGGACCGGGGATGCGTGCTTCAGGGGAAAACGGCGAACCGTGGAAGACGTCGGTCGCCTCAACACCGCTGGCCACGATGTGCATTTGCGCCGCCACAAAGAGGGCAGGTGACGAGAAACTCTAGTGTCGTACTGATATCGCTCCGGGTCCGGAACAGTGCGGATACGTCAAGATCACCTATCTTTATGGATTTCCTATGCACATCAGCGCGTTTGTCCTCATGGTAGCTACCGCCGCGGCTTCTTACGACATATATAGGGCAAAAGATCCACGGGAAATCTGATCTGAAATACAGATCCTCTCAATGGCATGCTTTCGACGGTAAGCGCGACCCTCCACTCCATTGAGTCGCTTACTCACCTCGCCCGCTGAAGACTTTCAAGCCTACGCGACCGCTCGCCAGAGCAGGGGCGCAGACGCACACTCTAAAAAGATCAAATTGAGTTACAAATTGATTTCAGACGCGTCTCCAAAAATGCGGTCGAAACCAGCTTAAGGTTGCTGAAATCAACCTGAAGTAAACCTTAATATCAACAAAAAAACGCAAATCGGCGCTGTTTTGTCGGCCATTTAACACCCCAGTTACAGAAATGAAGTGGTGCGTTCACAGTTCGATCTTACGCTCGGTTTCACCATGAGACAAAAAAGACTGAGAGCCATGCTGACGATCCTTTTTGCATCAGCAACTCTCCACGGGCAAGTGCAGCAGATCAACGCTGCTGTGGACAAGTCCACCAAACCGATTCAACACAACGCTTACTTCATCGACCCCACCCTACTCGATCTCACTCTGATCTTTCCACCGCCTCCGGCACAGACGTCAGAGATAACCAAAGCCGAACTCAGTGAAATTCATCGCATCGAGAAGGCTCGCACGCAGGAGCAGATTGCCGCAGCACAGGCCGACGATCAGAAAGAAGACATCTTGCTGTTCAAGCAGGCCTTCGAGAAGGACTTTACAGGAGTTGCGTTGCCTCTCACGGCCGATCTCTCCGTTCACATCCGCGACGATGAGGAGGTCCTGGGCAAGCTGCTGAAGAGCTCCTTCCATCGTCCACGCCCATTCCAATTCGACAGCAGCCTTCACGCGGTCTGCGCACTGAGCAAAGAGCCGAACTCGTATCCCAGCGGGCACACGCTCTCAGGCTATCTTCTTGCGTTCACGCTGGTGCAGATGATGCCTGAGAAGCAAGAGCAGATCCTTCAGCGAGCCGACGACTACACTCACAGCCGTCTCGCCTGCGGGGTCCATTATGCGAGCGACGTCGAGGCAAGCCGCAATATCGCTTACGTCATGTTCGGCTACATGCTGGCAAATCGGCGCTTTCAGAAAGAGCTTGCGGATACGCGCGTAGAGACGCGACAGCATCTTGGACTGCCGCTGACGACGTCTCACACCTGACGCTTTGGCTTTCCTGTTGAGTAATCAGACGCGCGATCCGCAAACAACATCCAGCTCGAAGATAGACAACCCTGAACCAGATTTGTACGGGAGGAACAATTGAAACAGAATCATAAAACTTACCTGAGTCGCGTGCTCGCGATCGTGTGTTTCGCGGCAATCTATTTGATCTCATCGGCTTGCAACCTGTACGCACAGCAACAGGATTCCTCGGCGTCCATTTCCGGAAGGGTTGTTGACTCGAAGGGGGCGCTCGTCCGCGATGCGGCCGTCATCGTGAAAAATCAGACGACCGGCGCGGCCAGCCAGGCAAATGCCGATAACGTCGGGCACTTTACGGTGACTGGCATTCCATCAGGGCGCTACACGCTCATCGTGAATGCAAAGGGTTTTGCCTCAACGACCCAAGAAGACGTGCAAGCCTCGGCGCACCCGGCCGAAATCTCTATAACTCTTGCCATCGGCAGCTTTGCACAAAGTGTCGAAGTGCAGGCCAACAACTCCATTGCAAGCCAGCATGCACTCTCGCAGGGCTCGCTCGATGCGGAAACAGTCCAATCCAACATTAGCGGCGAGTTCATCAGGAACTTCACGCCGGCCACAACCGATTTTTCCGAACTCATCAACATTGCCCCGGGCACTATCAGCTACAATTCCAACGGTGTGGGACTCGGGCAGGGAACGATGTATTTTCGCGGCTTCGTGGACGGCGATTACAACATCACCTGGGACGGCATCCCCTTCAACGACAGCAACAACCCCACCCATCACTCGTGGGCCTTTTTCCCCGGACCATGGATCGGTGGTGTCAATTTCGATCGCAGCCCCGGCACGGCATCGACCATCGGGCAAGCGACCTTTGGCGGTTCCATCAATCTGCTCTCTCCGGAGATGCCAACTGAGCAGTCCATCCAGACCCAGGTTTCGTACGGATCATTTAACACCCTGCTGGTCGATGGACAATACAGCACCGGCATGCTGGGCCCACACAAGAACCTCGGCGTCACGCTGGATGTGCACCACATAACCAGTGATGGCTTCCAAACCTTGAACTATCTGCAACGCAATGCCGGAGATATCAAGGTCTTCTACAGGTTGTCGGATCGCACCACCATTACCGGATACAGCGGTGTCGTGCGCCTCTTCGGCAATGCGCCCAACGTCTCCCCCTACCGCGCCCAGATCAACACATACGGCTGGAACTACCTGATGGAGAACAACGACCCCACCAGCGCGTTTTACCAGGCGTACAACAGGAACACGGTCCCGACGGACTTCGAGTATGTCGGCGTTCACTCCTCGCTCAACCACGGCTGGCAGGTGGATGTGAAGCCCTACACCTACAGCTATAACAACGCGCAGTACTACGCCAACGACAACCCGAACGATACGACCGGCCTTGCTACCGGCCCCAACGGCACCAGCGGATGGATCACCGAGGCCAACTGCTCCATAGCAGTGAATGACTCGAACGGTACGAGCGCACCTTGCGCAGTCGACAAACTCAACAGCTATCGCAAGTATGGCGAGACTTCGACGGTCAGCCAGAGTTCGAAGTATGGCGTCTTCCGCGCCGGGCTCTGGTATGAGTGGGCAACCAGCGATCGCTATCAGTTCCCCTCGGATCCGCTGACCCGCCAGGACCAGTCCGTGCCCAACTTCCACGAGAATTACTGGACCAACTCCTATAACCCGTACGCCGAGTTTCAATGGCATGCGACGCAGAAACTGACCGTCACCGTTGGCGATAAGTACGCCATCTACACCCTGGACTTCAAGCAGTTTGCCGATAACGGCAAGGTGGTGGGGAATCTCAATGGCGCGCCTTTCACTACGTCCTCCGGTAGTTCGGGGGTCAACTTGCCTTCGGCGTCCGCAAACTTCCGGCTGACAAATAACTGGTCGGTCTACGGCCAATATGGCAAGGGCGACGAAATTCCTCCGACCAGCGTCTTCGACGTCACAGGTGGCGGCAAGGAAGTCTCCAAAATCCCCACGCCGCAGCTGACGAACACGTATCAGTTTGGCACGGTCGTAAAGCTGAACCGCGTGACCCTGGACGCGGATTACTTTCATGTGAAATTCCAGAACAACTACATCCCGTTCCTAGTGGCCAACCCCAACAATCCGGGTTTTGACCTCAACGAGTACTTTCTGGGCCCGGACTCCTTCACGCAGGGTTTCGAGGCGGAGGCCAATGCCTCGCTGGGCTATGGCTTCAACGTCTATGCCAATGGAACGGTAGGGAAAGCCAACTACACCGGAACCGGCGTCCCCTCCGGTCTCAATGTGGCTGACACGCCTGCTTACACCCAGGGCCTGGGCTTGACCTATCAGGCGCATGGAATGGATCTGGGCCTCATCGAGAAGCGCGTCGGCGGCTACTACAACGACAACGGCGCGTTTCACAATCAGGCCTATGTTGCACCTTACAACAACGTCAATCTCTTCCTGAACTACACCATCCGCAAGGAATCGTTCTTCGACGGGTCGAAGGTCAGTTTCAGCATCAACAACCTCTTCAACAGCGAAAACGTCACCGATATCTTTCCCTTCAACAGTCCAACGCCTGTGGGCACATCGGCATACCTTGCGACCACTGCCGTCTCGCAGCTGGATCAGCTCAACCTGACCTCAGGACGCAGTTTTGTTGTCAGCTTCAAATTGGGGATGTTCCCAGGCCGCCACAACTAATCGCACCCAGCCATGCCGTGCCGGTGCTTTTACCGGCATGGCATGGCTCCCAAATTGAGAGCTGGGCTCCTCGAAAGATGTCGATCCGATCGACATGCTGCGCGCCATCTATGGGATCTTTCCGACCCCCGACGATGCCTTCGCAACGCAACAGCTAGCGGGCCTGTTTCTCAGTGTTTATTTCCTGTTCCAATGCCGCCAATCCGGCCAGAATCGGCCTCTTGAGTGATCTGCTGGATGGCGCTTACACCCAGCCAGTCGCAGTCTTGGTATCGGCAAGACGTAGAAGCGCAGTACCCGCGCCGAAAATGCATCGCGAACATATGCTCTCCCTGCGATCGGGTTTGGCGTGGAGTCATGCTTAGGCGCGCGGTTGATCCGAGGTGAAGGCTGGGTCGGTACCAGGGATGTGAACAGTTGCACCCCCTTGACTACTGCGCAGGAAACGGCGACTTAGCCAGGCGCGAACTGGTTCGTCGTAGAGCTTGAGGCAGGCATAACCGATAGCGACGGACGTGCACCAGAGAAGAATACCCCAGCCGGTCCGCTGCTCGAGGGTGCGTGGGCCGCGCGCGATCCACGCTGTATAGATGTAAATCAGCGGGTAATGCGTGATGTAGAGAGGGTAGGAGATATCTCCGAAAAAGCGGCAGAGTCGGTTGGAGGCGGCTTCGGCGTCACGCTGGCCGGCACCGATTGCGACGATTATGGGGAAGACAACGATGATGCAGAAGGCTTCATAGAGGCCGTTCACCCAAAGGTGGTCGGGACCGCCGAAGCGCGGAAGCGCAAAGCAGAGGGTCAGCAAAAGGCTGCACACATAAAAGCTATGGC
>Ga0302314_10019979_pt1 | contig 11098 bp, 11 predicted proteins | sample III_Palsa_N2_3_FD_200533 | JGI IMG/M metagenome (GOLD analysis project Ga0302314, IMG submission 200533) | Peat permafrost microbial communities from Stordalen Mire near Abisko, Sweden - III_Palsa_N2_3 | ecosystem: Environmental > Terrestrial > Soil > Palsa > Peat permafrost | place: Sweden... | reverse complement strand
AGGGTCCCCATGGGATGCAGCGACGGGTCCATCGCCAGGGCGCGCCCTGGAATCAGCGAAATTCCCGCCGCGCCGGGCGGGTCGCGCCCATCGTCGACACCCGCCTTGAAGAAGACGTAGCGCGGGTTCTGCCGCATGATTTCATCGGCCTCGGGGCCGCGATGATCGGCCAACCATTGGCGGATGGCGTCGCCGGAGGTGTCGCCGTCGGCGAGCAGGCCGCGATCGCGCATGACGCTGGCGATGCCGACAAAGGGTTTGCCGTTGCTGCCGTTGAACATGACCTTGATCCGCCGGCCCTCTGGCAGCTTCAACACCCCCGAGCCCTGGATCTGCATAAAGAACAGCTCTTCCGGCTTCATCCAGGCGATCGGCGACTTGACCGGCATGGCGTCGATAACCGTGCGATCGACATAGGGGGTGAATTTACCGTCGATCACATGGCCGGAGACCTTCTTGCCCACCAGGCTGGCGTCGAACTGGCCCAGGTCCAGCATGATCAGGTCGGCAGGCTTGGTGCGGACCGGCGCCGTGTAGGCGCCTTCGCGAACCGCTCGCGCCTCATATTCCGGCGCGAAATAGGCGGTCAGCAGGCCCGTGGCGCCAACGCGCTCGGGACGGAAGCTGGCTTCAAGAAAATTACGGGCCGAGGATTCGTCCCATGGGCCCATGGCCTTGGCCCGGAGGCAAAGCCCCTGCAGCGACGGATCGCGCGTCGCCGAACAGGCGCCGATGAAGGCCTGCACCGCGGCGACATGATCCTCGTGATCCCAACCCGGCAAGGCCGCCAGTGTCAGTTGCGGTTCGGCGGCTTGGCTCGACAATGGCGCAAAAGGCCTCGGCGCCGCGGCCTGAACCTCGACCGGCGGTGGGGTCGTCGCCGCGCAGGCATATAGGAAGAGGCTGCTGGCGAGGACCGCAAGGGCGCCTAAACGGGGAAACAAGACTTAAGCCTCGGCGGCGTCGACCCGGGTCAGGGTCCAGTTCGGGTCTTTATTGGTGAATTTGCGCTCGAAGGTCCACAGTTCAGCGGTCCGCTGATCGTCGACCGCTTCGCCTTCCGGGCCCTTTGAGCGCATGCGGATTTCCGCGAGGAATCGCACCCGGGCCCGGGCGACATCACCGGCCACTTCAAGGTTGTCCACGTCCGTACGCGGGGTGGTCATGAATTCCACCACCTGCTCACGGCCTTCGCTTTCACGCTGCGCCATCACGGTCTCGAAGCCTGAAAGGACGCCTGGCGAGACCAGCTTTTGTAAGGCGGCGCGATCACCCTTTGCGAAGGCGATCACAATGCTCTCGTAAGCGGATCGGGCGCCGTCCAGAAAACGGCCAGCGTCGAAGCTGGGGTCGCGCGCGCGGATGGCGGCCAGACCGCTGGGGGCTATGCGCAAATCGGCGTCGGCCGTGCGCGCGTCACTATCCCCGGCCGCCGCCAAGCTGTTGGGCAGCGGGGAGTCTTCAGGCTGACGCCCGACGCGCCGGCCCAGCACCGAATAGAGCTGGTAGAGGACCGCGGCGGCCAGGACGGCGAAGATCAAGAGCTGCAAGAGTTTCACTCAGACACCGGAAGATGGACGAACCGCTTGACGCGATCAGCTCATGATTAAGCCGCCTTGCCTAATATAGCGTGTTTCTGGCGTCGCGTCAGAAACGGCTTGGGCGGGCGTCGCGTTGCACCGACGATGCGCGCGTGATAGCAGGCCCGCTTTCGCCCTCCAAGCTAGAGCGCCCGTTGGCGCCGGCCCGCCTTGCTGGCCGCAACCGGATTTTTCCCGCCGAATGACCGACATCTCTCCCGCTGGCGCCGTCGAAGCCCCTGGCATCCGCATCCTGGCCCAGTTCATCCGCGACCTGTCGTTCGAAAACCCCCGCGCGCCGGAATCCCTGCGGCCCCAGTCGGAGCCGCCGCAGATCGATCTCAGTGTCGAGATGAACGCCCGCTCGCGCCCGGACGGCCTCTATGAGACCGATCTTAAGCTGGTAGTGACCGCCCAGGCGCAGGGCGAGCCGGTGTTCCAGGTCGAGCTGCTATTCGGCGGCTTGTTTCAGATCACCGGGGTTCCAGAAGCTGAGATGGAGCCGGTGCTGCTGATCGAATGCCCGCGCTACCTGTTCCCATTCGCGCGCCGTATCATCGCTGATTTGACTGGCGAAAGCGGCTTCCCGCCCTTCATGCTGGAGCCGATCGATTTTGGCGCCGTCTATCAGCAGCGCCTGGCCGCCGGCCAGCAGCCGACCGGTCAAGCCTGACGCAAGTCAGGCTTCGCCGCCATCGAGGGTGAGCCACAGGGCCTTGCCCTTCATGGCGCTCTGCAGAAAATCCGCGTGGGCGGCGCGTTCATCCTCGGTGATCCGAGGCGCCAGCGGGCGCGGCCGCGCGGCGTAGACGGCCCGCTCGATGGTCACGGTCTCCTCACTGGTCGCCGTGGCGATCGTCAGGTCCAGCTTGCGGGCGTTGCCGCCACGCAGCTCGAGATAGACCGCCGCCAGCAGCTTGGTGTCGATCAGCGCGCCGTGCTTTTCCCGTTCGCTCAGGGAAATCTTGAATCGCTTACAGAGGGCGTCGAGGGAATTGTACATCCCGGGAAAGCGTTTCTGGGCCAGGGGCAGGGTGTCGACCCAGCGTTCGGGACCGAACCCGGCATGGCCGACCCGCTCGAGCTCGGCGTTCAGAAACCCCCGGTCGAAGGGGGCGTTGTGCGCCACCAGGTCGGCCTCTCCGATAAACTCGACCATTTCTTGCCAGACCTGGGGTTCGTGGAACCTCGGCTTGTCGGCCAGCGATGCGAGCGAGATGCCGTGCACCCGTTCCGCGTCGGGATCGATCGCCCGGTCGGGATGGCAGTAACGGTGGAAGTGCCGCCCCGTGGGCAGATAGTCTTCCAGTTCGATACAGGCGATTTCGATCAGCCGATGGCCCGTTTTCGGGTCAAGGCCGGTGGTTTCGGTGTCCAGAACGATCTCGCGCGCCATGGCCTATTCTTGAGACCGTTCGCGGTCGGCTTCAAGCGCCGCCTTGTGCGTCTCAAGACCGCCGGGCGTCCGCAGCACCGCGATGATTTCGCGCACCTGGAGCCGGGCCGCCTCCATGCCTTCGCCGGTGTCGACGATGAAGTGGGCGCGGGCGCGTTTTTCGCGGTCGTGCATCTGGCGGGCGAGGATGGCGTCCAGCCGCTCGGCGCCGTAGCCGGGCCGGGCCAGCACCCGTTCACGCTGGACCTGTTCCGGGGCGGTCACCACCACCACCGCATCCATCCGCGCCTCGCCGCCGGTCTCGAACAGCATGGGAATGTCGAGCAGCACCATATCCACATCCGCGGCCTGCGCGTCGGCGAAGAATTTGGCGCGGCCTTCGGCCAGCAAGGGGTAGATGATCCCGTTCAGCTGCTGGAGCCGCTCTGGATGGCCGAACACCTGGGCGCCGAGGGCCTGGCGATCGACGGCGCCATCCTTGACCGAACCCGGAAACACCGCCGCGATCGCGTCCACAGCCGCGCCGCCAACGCCTTGCAGCTTATGCACTTCGGCGTCGGCGTCGTAGACCGGCGCCCCTTCCGCGGCGAACATCGCCGCGGTGGTGGACTTGCCCATGCCGATAGAGCCGGTCAGGCCGATGGTGATCACAGGGCTGCCTCCAAAGCCGCCAGCGCCAGGCGCCGAACGTCGACCGAGGTCGGCGGCGTCTGGCCGAAAAAGGCTTTAAACGATGGCGCCGCCTGTCCGATCAGCATGGCCAGGCCGTCGACGGTGGTGAATCCCTCGGACGCCGCGCGCGCCAGAAAGGCCGTGCGGAGCGGCCGATAGACCATGTCCATGACCACGGCGCCGGCCTGCAGGCCGTCGAAGGAGACGGCGAGCGGATCCTTGCCGGCGAGACCCAGCGAGGTGGCGTTGATCACCACCGAAGACGCCGTCATGGCCTCTCTCAATCCGCCCCACTCATGCACGGTGACCGGGCCGCCCACGGCTCGCGCGATCGCCTCGGCCCGCGCGAGCGTGCGATTGACGATGCGGACCTCCGGCGCCCCGGCGTCCAGCAAAGCCGCGACCGCGCCCCGCGCCGCGCCCCCCGCGCCAAGCACCACCACCGGCCGCGCGGTGATGTCCAGATTCGGCGCCTGCTCCGAGAAGGCCCAAAGAAGACCCTCCCCATCGGTGTTATCCGCGCTGATTGTCCCGTCGGATTCGAACACGAGGAGATTAGCCGCCCCGGCGCGCCGCGCCCGTTCGCTGGCCCTGTCCGCCGCCGCTAGCGCGGCCTCCTTGAAGGGCAGGGTGACATTGAGGCCGCGCAGGGCGCCGCCGCGCAGGCCGTCGAGCAGTTTCGGGAAATGTTCGGCGGTCGGCGCCAGGGCGACATAGACCCCATCGACCCCCGCCGCTTCGATCCAGGCGTTGTGGATCAGCGGACTCAAGGAGTGCCGCACCGGGGCCCCGACTACCCCAGCGACTGTCGTCGTGCCGGAAATCCTCATGCCGGGATCGCTTCCAGCCGGCGAAGCTCCGCCAGCAGCGGCAGGATCGGCAGGCCGAGCACTGCGAAATAGTCGCCCTCGACGGCCGAAAACAGCTGAACGCCCTCGCCCTCAAGCGCGTAGCCACCGACACAGGCCGTGGCGATCTCGGCGTTCCGCGACAAATAGGCGTCCAGGAAGTCCTCGCTGAACGCGCGCATGGTGAGACTGACGGATTGAACGTCGCGCCAGATGATGTGGCCGTCCTGCGCGAGCGCCGTCGCCGCATGGAGCTGATGGGTCCTGCCGCGCAATCGCATGAGGTCGGCGCGGGCCTGATCGAGATCGTCGGCCTTGTCGTAGAGCCGGCCTTCAAATTCGAGGGTCTGGTCCGCGCCGATGGTCAGGTCTAGCGAGCCCTTCGACGCGGCGATCGCCTTGGCCTCGGCCAGGATCTCAGCAATGCGGCGCGGCGACTGACCCTTTGCCAAGGCCGCGGCCTTGATCGGCGCCTCATCGATGCCGGCGGATTTCAGCGCCACCGCCACGCCGGCGTTCTTCAGGATTTGGGCGCGCGCGGCGCTTTTCGACGCCAGGACGACTCTCAAGGGCCGACCTCGACCTGGCCCCGGCCGGCGTTCATCACATTAATCACCGCCGCGGCGGTTTCTTCGACCGACCTGCGCGTCACGTCGATCACCGGCCAACCGTGCTTTTCATACAGGCGGCGCGCCCGCACGATCTCCGCCCGCACCGCCTCGGTGTCGATATAGGTGCTTTCGCGGTCTTCCCTGAGATTCAGCAGGCGGTTGCGGCGAATCTCGATCAGGCGGTCCGGCGATATGGTCAGGCCGACGACGACAGCCCGCTTCAGCTGGAACAACGCCGCCGGCGGCTCGGCCCCAGGAACCAGCGGCACATTGGCGGCGCGGATGCCGCGGTGCGCCAAGTAGATGGACGTCGGGGTCTTCGAGGTCCGGCTGACCCCGACCAGGACAACGTCCGCCTGCTCCAGGTTCTGGGTGCTTTGACCGTCGTCATGCCCGATCGCGTAGTTGAGCGCGTCCATGCGGTTGAAATAGTCGTTGTCGAGGGTGTGCTGGGCGCCGACGCGAGTCGACAGCGAGGCGCCGAGATAGCGAGCCAGCGCCGCGACCAGAGGGTCCAACGCGGCGATGCACGGCATTTCCAGATCGCGGCAGCCCTGCTCGAGCGCGGCCCGCAGTTCCGACTCGACGATGGTGTGCAACACCACGCCCGGCGAGCCCTCCACCTCCTGCAGCACACGCTCAAGCTGACGGGGGGAACGAACCAGGGCGTAGATGTGTTCGATCGGCAGCACGTCATCGAACCGCGCGCAGACCGCCCGCGCCATGGCGTTCAGAGTCTCGCCGGTGGAATCCGAGACGAGGTGGAGATGGAAGTAGGTGGCGTATCGGCCGCTGCTCATCGCCTTCTCTTGAGGATCCTTTCGGCCTCCGGGCGATGCGGCCGTTAACAAAAGGTTAACGAGTCCGGCGCGGTCCGGGGGATGGAGCGGGAGAAAAGCGGCTTCGGAGGGCTTTGCCAAGGCCGCCTGGGGGAAAACCGACGCCTCGTCCGCATTCGGTTCGACTTTCAAGGCCAAGGTGGACGGCCCGGGGACCACCGCTCACATCTGTTAGCGCCTCGATTAGTCCCGGCTTAATCCAGAGGTAGGCTCGGCAGACATTGAGCGAATCCGGCGGGTTGAGATCTGTCCCCACAATTCACAAGCCAGGCGTTGAAAAATTGGTCTTGAGGATAAGCCGGGCGGCAGGTTGGAGCGTTCGCCGCCAGGGCCGGTTTTCCACACGGCGCCCCCCTCCTACTGCCTTCACCTAAAATCCTTTAACCTTTCATTAAGTAAGAGGACGGGCCTTCGGGCTTGAGCGTGACGCCCGGACGGGATTTAAGACCGGTCATGAACGCGTCCTCGCCCGTCACCACGCCACTCCTGCTTCGTGCTCTCTCAGGGGAGACGCTTCCTCGTCCGCCGATCTGGTTCATGCGGCAGGCTGGGCGTTATCTGCCCGAATACCGCGAACTTCGGGCCCAGGCTGGAGACTTCCTCGCCCTCTGCTTCAACCCGGAAATGGCGGCGGAAGTGACGTTGCAGCCGATGCGGCGATTCGCCTTCGACGCGGCCATCATGTTCGCCGACATTCTGCTGATCCCGGGCGCCCTGGGCCAGAAGGTCTGGTTCGAAGCCGGGGAGGGCCCCAGGCTTGGACCCTTGCCGTCGAACGAGGCTTTGCGAGCTGAGATTGACGCCTCCACCGAGCGGCTGGCCTCCATCGGCGAAACCCTTCGTCTCGTCCGCGCCGAGCTGGAGCCGGAACGGGCGCTGATCGGCTTTGCGGGCGGGCCGTGGACGGTAGCCACCTATATGATCGAGGGCCGAAGCAGCGATCGGACCGGGGCGCGGACGTTCGCCTTCGCCCAGCCGGAGGTGCTGGACGAGCTGCTCGACATCCTCTCCGAGGCGACGGCTCGCTATCTGATCATGCAGGTGAAAGCCGGCGCCCAGGTTCTGAAACTGTTCGAATCCTGGTCGGAGAACCTGCCGGAAGACGTGTTCGAGCGCGTGGTCACCCGTCAGCATCGCAAGATTGTCGATCGCTTGCGGGCCGCCGGCGTGACCGTCCCCGTGATCGGCTTTCCCCGTGGCGCCAGCGGATTGGCGGAAGACTATGTCGCTGGTTCAGGCGTTAACGGCGTCACCCTCGATGTGCAGGCCTCGGCCAAGCTCGGGCGGAAACTACAAAAGACGGTGACCATCCAGGGGTCGTTGGATCCGCTGCTGCTACGCGCCGGCGGCGACGCCCTCACCCGTCGTGTGGATCAACTGCTGGAGCAGTGGAGCGAAGGGCCCTACATCTTCAACCTCGGCCACGGCATCATACTGGACACGCCAATTCCCCACATCGAGCGGGTGGTCGAACAGGTCACGACCTGGCGGGGCGCCTGACGGTGGCCAAGGCCGGGCGCCGCATCGCGGTGGTGCTGTTCAACCTGGGAGGCCCGGACAGTCTGAAGGCGGTTCGGCCTTTTCTGTTCAATCTGTTCGCCGACCCGGCGATTATCTCGGCCCCGGCGCTGATCCGCTATCCGCTAGCGGTGCTGATCTCCCTGACGCGCGGAAAGATGGCCCGTGGCAACTATGCGATGATGGGCGGCTTTTCGCCACTCGGACCAGAAACTCGAGCCCAGGCCGAGGCTTTGGAAGCCGTGCTTACGAGCCAAATGGATGATGCGGTAAAGGTCTTTATCGCCATGCGGTACTGGCGGCCGACCAGCGAGGAAACCGCGCGGGCGGTGGGGGCGTTCGCGCCGGATGAGGTGGTGCTGTTGCCCCTCTACCCGCAGTTCTCGACAACAACGACCGCCTCGTCCCTGAAAGCCTGGAAAAAGGCCTATCGCGGTCCTGGCCGGGTTCGTTCGGTGTGTTGCTATCCGCTACAGGCTGGGCTGATCGAAGCGCATGCCGCAGCGATCGAAGGCGCCTGGGAAAAGGCGGGAAGACCTTCTGGAGTTCGGTTGCTGTTCTCGGCCCATGGATTGCCGGAGCAGGTGATCGAAAAGGGCGACCCCTACCAGGCCCAGGTGGAAGCCCTGGCGGAAGCCGTCGCCGCGCGGTTGGGCGAACGCTGGGACTGGAAGGTCTGCTACCAGAGCCGGGTCGGCCCGCTGAAGTGGATTGGCCCGACCACGCTGGACTGTATCGAACAGGCCGCCGCCGAAGGACTGGGCGTGATGATCACGCCGATCGCCTTTGTCTCCGAACATGTGGAGACCCTGGTCGAGCTCGACCATGACTACGCGACCTTCGCCAGAAGCGTGAACATCGCCCATTACATCCGCGCGCCGGCTTTGGGCGTTCAACGGGACTTTATCGAGGGCCTGGCGGACGTAGCCTTAGCGGCGCTGAAGACAGAAGCTGCACTGGCGCCCGGGTCGGCCTATGTATGTCCCCGGCGCTGGACGGGGTGCTCGGCGGTCGCGGCGCGGGAGGGGCTAGGACTATGATTCATTACTATAATCTGCTGCGCGGCCTGCACATCATCGCCGTCATCGCCTGGATGGCGGGCATGCTCTATCTGCCGAGGCTCTACGTTTATCACACCCGCGCCGCGGCCGGATCGGAGATGGACGAGACCTTCAAGGTGATGGAGACCAAGCTGCTGCGGATGATCATCAATCCGGCAAGCTTCGCGGTGCTGCTGTTCGGCGCCGCCCTGGTCTGGGTTGATTTGCAGCGGTTAGGTCCCACCTTCTGGGACAAGCCTTGGTTCATCGTGAAGATCGCCGGGGTGATCGCCCTATTTGGCTGGCACGGATTTCTGGCGGCCAGCCGCCGGGCCTTCGCCGAGAACCGAAATACCCGTTCCGAGCGGTTCTGGCGCATGAGCAACGAGTTGCCGTTCATCGTCGCCATCGTCATCGTATTGTCGGCGACGACCAAATACGGCGCCTGACTTAGGCACGTGCGGATGAGCCAGGCTTGATGTCCCACCTTGACGTCTCTGGGTGACTGTGGTTCCGCTGTGCCTGACGCGCGACAGATGTTTCGCGCTCCTTCTTTCGCTGGATCGCCGCGGCCCCGCGGCGCCGATGTCCAGCCAACCATCTCAAGCGCCGCCCGTCCGGGATTTCCGGCGCCCTCCAAATCAACCAGGCCCGCACATCGGGTCCTCCGCCCGCCCTGCGCGTTCGGAGACTGAACGAAGAGTAGATTCAAAATGACCGACGAATCCGTCGAAGACACGCTGATCGACGTCGAGGGCGCCGAACTTTCGTCCGAACAGGGCGACAACGGCGATGAGGGTCCCTCCGCCGCGGCCCAGGCCATCGCGGCCATGGGCCTTACCAAGATGTCGCTTCAGGAACTGAAGGAACGGCCGGCCGCCGACCTGGTGGCCTTCGCCGAAGCGCTCGAGATCGAGAACGCCAACTCGATGCTCAAGCAGGACATGATGTTCGCCATCCTCAAGGCCGTGGCCGAGGAAGGCGTGGAAATCTCCGGCTCCGGCACCCTGGAAGTGGTGCAGGACGGCTTCGGCTTCCTGCGCAGCCCGGAATCCAACTACCTGTCCGGCCCGGACGACATCTATGTCTCGCCCTCCCAGATCCGCAAATTCGGCCTGCGTACCGGCGACAGTGTCGACGGTGGCGTCCGGTCTCCCCGCGAAGGCGAACGGTACTTCGCCCTGGTCAAGGTGGACCAGGTCAATTTCGAGAGCCCCGACAACGTCCGCCACAAGGTGGCCTTCGACAACCTGACCCCGCTCTACCCCGAAGAGCGGCTGACCATGGAGATCGAGGATCCGACGCTGAAGGATCGCTCCGGCCGGGTCATCGACATCGTCGCCCCGCTCGGCAAGGGCCAGCGCTGCTTGATCGTCGCCCCGCCGCGGGTTGGCAAGACGGTGATGCTGCAGAACATCGCCAAGTCGATCGCCGCCAACCATCCGGAATGCTACCTGATCGTGCTGCTGATCGACGAGCGGCCGGAAGAAGTCACCGATATGCAGCGCACCGTGCGCGGCGAAGTGATCTCCTCGACCTTCGACGAGCCCGCCACCCGTCACGTCGCGGTGGCCGAGATGGTGATCGAAAAGGCTAAACGCCTGGTCGAGCACAAGCGCGACGTGATCATCCTGCTGGACTCGGTCACCCGCCTCGGCCGCGCCTACAACACGGTGGTGCCATCATCGGGCAAGGTGCTGACCGGCGGTGTGGACGCCAACGCCCTGCAGCGGCCGAAGCGTTTCTTCGGCGCCGCGCGGAATGTGGAGGAGGGCGGTTCGCTGACCATCATCGCCACCGCGCTGATCGATACCGGCAGCCGGATGGACGAAGTGATCTTCGAAGAGTTCAAAGGCACCGGTAACTCTGAAATCATCCTGGACCGCAAGGTCGCCGACAAGCGTATCTTCCCGGCTATAGACATCCTGAAGTCGGGAACGCGTAAGGAAGATCTGATTACGCCGAAGGATATACTTCAGAAGACCTACATCTTGCGTCGTATCCTCAACCCGATGGGTCCGCAGGACGCCGTCGAGTTCCTGCTTGATAAGCTGCGCCAGAGCAAGAACAACGCTGATTTCTATCAGTCGATGAATACCTAACCGAGTCGCCGCAGGGGGGGGGGACCGGATGAGGATTTTCCACGCGCCCAGAACCCGGTCTGTCCGGGTGCTGTGGATGCTCGAGGAAATGGGCGCGGACTATGAGGTGGTGAAGCCTGGCTTCCCGCCCACCGACCCTGAATTCCTGGCCGCCAACCCGACCGCGACCCTGCCGTTGTTTCTCGACGGCGACGTCCGCCTGACCGAATCCATCGCCATCCTGCAGTACCTGGCCGCCCGGCATGGGCCGACGGATCTGGCGGTGAAGCCGGACGAGGCGGGGTTCCCGGACTATCTTCAGTTCCTGGAGGTCGGTGAGGCGAGTCTGGCTACACCCCTGACCGTCATGGTTCGCACCCGATTCATGGCGCCCGAGAGCCAGAAGTCCAACTGGACGTTCGAGAGTTGCGCGGCGGTATTTGCCGACCGTGTTCGGCTGGTGGCCGACCAGCTGAAGGAGCATGACTTCATGGCTGGCGACCGGTTCACCGC
>Ga0302314_10019978_pt1 | contig 11099 bp, 7 predicted proteins | sample III_Palsa_N2_3_FD_200533 | JGI IMG/M metagenome (GOLD analysis project Ga0302314, IMG submission 200533) | Peat permafrost microbial communities from Stordalen Mire near Abisko, Sweden - III_Palsa_N2_3 | ecosystem: Environmental > Terrestrial > Soil > Palsa > Peat permafrost | place: Sweden... | reverse complement strand
CGCACGAGCGCCAGCGGGTAGTTCATCTTCTGCGCCGTCTCCTGCTCCTTGGCCTGCAGGGCCTGGCGTGCGTAGTCATAGGCCCGCGCGTGCTCGCCCACCTCGGCCCAGCATTCCGCCAGAAACGCGAACAGCACCCCGGGCGCCTTCCAGCCCTCGATGCGCAGGCCTTCGCGCAACGTGGCCTCGCCGAAATGGAGCGCGCCGGTGGGCAGCGTCATGCCGGCCGGCGCGGGCAGCGTGAAGCGGTGATGCAGGTCGGCCAGGACATCGAAGATTCCCACCTGCAGGGAATCGAGGCCGAACCCGGCTATCAACGATTGCGCCTCGTCGAGCACGGCGAGCGTGCGCGCCGGCTGGCCCGCCGCCGCCAGCCCGCGGGCCTGGAAGATCAGGTTCAGCGCGAGGTTGTGGCCGGAGTTGGACTCGCGGTACATGTCGATCGCCTCGCTCATCGGCTCCAGCGATTCGACGGCCAGGCCCATGGCCTGCAAGGTCTGCGCGAGCGCGGCGCAGGCGATGGCGAGATTGATGCCGCGCGAACCCACCGACAGCGCGAGGATGGCCTCGCTCAGGATCGTGCGGCTCTCCTCGTAGGCGCCGAGGTTGCGCAGCAGCTCGCCGACGCGCGTGTTGGCGGCGCCCATGAGGGTGGGCCAGCCGGTGTCGCGCGCGCGCGCGGCCGCGCGATCGAAGCAATCGGCCGCGAGGTCGTAGTCGCCCAGGCCCTGGATCGCGGCCCCGGCGTTGATGGTCGTCACGACCTCCAGGCGCACCATGCCCACCAGCCGCGCCTGGCGGCTGGCGTGCTGGTAGACCGCTGCGGCGGTGCCCGGGTCGCGGTAGGACAGCGCGAGCGCGCGCGCGGCGCTCCACAGCGCATCCCAGGCGATGCCGGCCTCGGGCCAGGCCTTGCCCGGCGCCTCGAGCCCGGCCGAGATCTCGAGATCGGGCTGCGAGAACGAGCGCTCGTAGCTGGCCCACATGCGGGCGACCGACAGCCGCTCGGGCGCGCCGCTGGTCTCGAAGAAGCCGATGGCGCGGTCCAGCGCCTGCAGCTCGCGATCGCGTTGACCGCGCGCCTTGGCGAGCACCGATTCCACCAGCCAGGCGTCGCCTTCGGCCTGGGCGTCGGATGGCGGGTCGACGTGGCGCCGCGCCTCGGCCAGCCAGCGTTCCGAAGACTCGAATTCGCAGTAGAGCGCCGTCGCCTCGCAGGCCGCGAGCGCGACGCGCGCCCGATGCACCACCGGGGTATCGGGCGCAGCGTCGTGGTCCGGCAGAGGCCCCCCCAGCACAGGCATCGCGCCCTCGATCAGGCGCAGCGCACGGGCGCTGTCGCGCTGGCGCAGGTGCCACGCAAGCGCCGCCGTGGCGGCGAGCGAGCCCTCGCCTCGCGGGTCGCTCAGCACCGCTTCCAGGCTCGAGATCTCGGCGTCGGCTGCATACAGCTTCATGCGCGAATTGTAGGGTCCTCGCGACGCACCGATTCAGCTGGCAGTCCTGAGCCAGCCGAACACCCGATCGGCCATTGCCGTGCGCGGCGTGAGGCGACTGCGCATCAGCCACAGGGGCGCGCGCGGGGTGGCGGGCACCTGCGCGAGATGCACGCAGCGCCCCGTGGCCAGGGCGTCGGCCGCGAGCACCTGCGACAGGTAGGCGATGCCGGCGCCGCGCTCGGCGGCGTCGAGCAGCAGGCGCTCGTCCTGGATCGTCGCCGCGCGGCGACGCCGCGACTTCGGCGGCGCCGGCGGCACCAGGCCGCCCCATTCGGGCGCACTCTCGTGCAGCAGCAGCGGCGCCTTGTCCAGCACCTTCGGAAACGCGGCCGCGCGCAGCCTCTCCGCCAGCGCCGCGCTGCACACCGCGATCGCACGATCCTCCAGCAACGGCACGCATTCGATGTCGGCGCCCTGCAGCGGCTCGCGCGACACGATCAGGTCGACGTCGATGCGATCGATCGCCGTGACGTCATGCCCGGACATCAGCCACACCTCGATCCCGCCGTGCGCCGCGCGCAAGGCCTCCAGCCGCGGCATCAGCCAGCCGTGCGCGAAGTCGGACGGGCAGGCGAGCAGCAGCGAGTCCTTGTTGCGATACGGCTCGATGCGGTCGAATCCGGCACGCAGGCGTCGCAGCGTGTCGGTGGCCGTCTCCATCAGCAACTCGCCGGCGCCGGTGAGCCGCACGCCATGGCCCTGGCGGATGAACAGCCGCTGGCCGACATGCGCCTCCAGCTTGAGCACGCGCTGGCTGATCGCCGATTGCGTGAGATCGAGCTCGTCGGCGGCGGCCGACATGCTGCCCAGCCGCGCCGCGGCTTCGAACGCCACCAGGCCGGAAAACGGCAGCTCGCGGCGCGCCGAGCTATCAGAAATATTCATATCTCTTTGGAACCGGCTAATGGGCAACGGCGGTCTGTTTTGCGAGCATGGGGATCTGGAATCAACCGGATCTCCCCATGAACGAACCCGTCCGCGCCACCGATCATGCCATCCATCGCCGCAGCCATCTCGGCTACGAGAACGAGAACACCTATTCCGGTGTCTTGTCCTTCATGCGCCGCCGCTACACGCGCGACCTGGCCGGCGTGGACGTCGCCGTCACCGGCATCCCGCTCGACCTGGCCACCACGTTCCGCCCCGGCGCGCGCCTGGGGCCGGCCGCGATCCGCGCCGCCTCGGTGCAACTCAACGAGAAGCTGCACCCGTGGGGTTTCGGCCCGTGCGATCGCCTGGCCGTGGTGGACTACGGCGACTGCCCGCTGGACCACCACCGCCCGTCGACGATCGTCGACAGCATCGCCGACCACGCGCGCCGCATCATCGCCGGCGGCACGACGATGCTGTCGCTGGGCGGCGACCACTTCATCACGTATCCGCTGCTGAAGGCACACGTGGAGAAACATGGCCAGCCGCTGTCGCTGATCCATTTCGACGCCCACTGCGACACCTGGGCCGACGACGCACCCGATTCGTTGAACCACGGCACGATGTTCTACAAGGCCATCCGCGAGGGCCTGATCGATGCGAAGCGCTCCGTGCAGATCGGCATCCGCACGTGGAACGACGATTTCATGGGCATGAACATCCTGGGCGCCGACTGGGTGCACGAGCACGGACCGAAAGCCGCCATCGCCCGCATCCTCGACATCGTCGGCACCCACGCCAGCTACCTGACCTTCGACATCGACTGCCTCGACCCGGCCTTCGCGCCCGGCACGGGCACGCCGGTGGCCGGCGGCCTGAGCAGCGCCCAGGCGCTCGCCATCCTGCGCGGACTGGTGCCGGTGAAGCTGGTGGGCCTGGACGTGGTCGAGGTCGCGCCGTCGTACGACCACGCCGAGATCACCGCCATCGCCGCCGCCCACGTGGCCGCCGAGATGCTGTGCGTGCTCGCCGCGCAGCGCGGCTGAGCCGACCCGCGAGCCTCAGTTGTCCACCCGCAGCACGCCATGCACCGCCGTGGCGTCGCCCAGCAGGAACACCGTGTAGACGCTGCCGCTGGTGAGCGTCTGTCCGCTCACCTCCCACAGCGTCGTGCCGGCGGAGGTGACCTGCAGATCGGCCGCCGCGGCGCTGGCCGCGATGTTGGCGTCGTCCGACGCGGCACCGAACGCCACGCTGTCGCCCACGACCACGCCGCTGGAGGTCAGCATCGCGCTGCCCGAAAGCCCATTGAGACCGTTGACCAGCTTCATGCGCACCGGCAGCGACGTGCTGGTGGGACTCGAGTCGTCGTCGGTCAGCAGGTTGATCGTCGGCGCGGCGGCGCTGCCGGCCACCAGCAGTGTGTAGTCGCCGCCGGCCGCGGCGGACAGGCCGGTCTTCGTGATCGCCACGCCGGCTATCGACAGCGTCAACGTGAGATCGCCCGCGCTCACGGTGCGCCAGGCGCTGACGGTGGGCGATGCGTAGCTGTCACCCAGCGTCGTGCCGTTGGCGCTCGCCGAGACGACGCTGCCGTTGGCCGCATCGGCCACGAGCCGCAGGCGCACGTCGGGGTTGGCATACGAGGTCAGCGTGCCTTGCTGGTTCAACAGCAGGCCGTTCAGCAGCACGCCACCGCTGCTCTTGGTGAGGATCAGCGTGGCGATCTGCTGGCTGGTGAGGGTCAGCGCGGGGATGTCCAGGCGCAGGTCGGTGCGGTCGCCGGTGCCCGTCACGCAGACGTGCCACGAGCTGCCCGTCGTGGCGGCCACCACCGATGCGTAGCCGTCCTGCAGGCCGGTGACCGCGGTCGCGACGGGCGAGTCGGCCGTGGTCAACGCGGCGCAGGCGGTGGCCGTGACGTACACGTCCACGCTCGCGGCCACGGCCGGGGCCGCGTTGAAGATGCGCAGGCTGGCGTAGCCCGAGGTCGGCTTGTCCGCGTCGTCGGTGAGCGTGGCCGTCTTCAAGGACCCGGCGTCCACGTAGGCCACCAGCGTGAAGTGGTCGCCGGTGGCCACGGCCTGGGTCGTGGAGGCCGCGGTGCTGCTGGAGCCCGCGGTGCGCAGGTCGAACTCGTAGGTGTCCGGACTGACATCGGCATAGCTGCCGACGGTGTCCGTGGCCACGGCGTCGCCGATCGCGCTGTCGGACTCGTAGAGGCTGATCGTGCTGTAGTCGGTGGTCGCGTTGACGAGCCGTACATGGCCCTCGTCGGAGCTGCCGCCGCAGCCATGAAGCAGCGGGATGCAGAGTGCGAGCGCGAACGCGGCGCGTGGGATCGGGGGCATGGTCTTCTCCGGGAAGGCTGGGGTTGCGGCGGGGGACGAGCGTCGCCAGCGCGGCACTGTGCCGGTGGCGCACTGCGCTGCTGTTGCTCGCGCTTTCCCGTCCCGACACGTTGTGTCCGGGCCGATCGATGCGGCGCCGGGTGCCTGTCTTCCTCGTGAACCGCCCCGTCGCCGCCCGGTGAAGGACAGCGTCGGACGTTGCTGCGGCATGCCGATGTGTCAGCGCCGCCGCGGCACGCTGACAAATGTGCGAGCCCGCGACATGCGGCGTCGGACAGACGCCGCGCAGACTCGCGGCCACATGACCTTCGCTGTTCCCAAGACCTTCGTCGCGCTGGCCCTCGCCGGTGCGCTCGCCGCACCCGCGTCCGCCCACGCGTCCCGCACGCCCCACCGCGAGACATTCACCATCGACTTTCCCACCATCGACGCGGACGCCGCTGCACGGGCCATGGCCACCATCCTCGATCGGCCCATCGTCGTCGACCCGCGCGTGAAGGGCACCGTCACGTTGTTCAGCGACACGCCGGTGACGCGGGCTCAGGCCTTCGCGCTGTTCCAGTCGGCGCTGCGCGGCGCCGGCGATGCGGTGGTGGAGTCCGACGGCCTGCTGAAAGTCGTGCCCGAGGCCGAGGCCAAGGTGCAGACGGGCGTACTGATGGTGGGCGGCGTCGCGCGCCAGGGCGACCAGGTGCTGACGCAGGTGTTTCGCCTGTCGTACGAGAGCGCCACCAACATGGTGACGGTGCTGCGGCCGCTGATCACCGCCAACAACACCATCAACGCGAACGCCGGCAACAACACGCTGGTGATCACCGACTACGCGGGCAACCTCGCGCGCCTGGGCGCGCTGATCGCCGCGCTCGACACGCCCAGCGCCACCGATGTCGAAGTGATCCCGCTGCAGTACGCGCTGGCATCCGACCTCGCGACGGTGGTGCAGCGGCTGTCCGACCCGACGGCCGCCATGACCGGCAGCACCGGCGCCACCGGCCCGTCAGCGGGCTCGGGTTCGGGTTCCGCCGCGGCCGCGCCCGCGAGCACGACTGGCTTCGTCGTGCTCGCCGACCCGCACCTGAACGCGCTGCTGGTCAAGGGCGCCACCCCCGCGCGCCTGGGCGCGATCCGCGCGCTGGTGGCGCGCCTGGATCGCGCGGGCGCGGCGCGCAGCAACATCCACGTGGTGTACCTGAAGTACGCCGACGCCGTGCGCCTGGCCACGGTGCTGCGCGCCGCGTTCGCCACCGACGCGAGCCGCGTGGGCGGCAGCGGCGGCAGCGGCAGCGGCAGCGGCGACAGCGCGTCCGCCAGTCGGCCCGTCGGCGCGACGCCGGCGACATCGACGTCCTCCGGCAGCAGCGACACCGCTTCGACGCAGACCACCGCCCCCGTCGCCGGCGCGGCCGCGCCGTCCATCGGCGGCTTCATCCAGGCCGACCCAGCGTCCAACGCGCTGATCGTCACCGCCGCCGAACCGCTGTACCGCGAGCTGCGCGCGGCAATCGACGAGCTGGACACGCGCCGCGCGCAACTGGTGGTGGAGTCGGTGGTCGTGGAGGTCGATGCCAGCAAGGCGCTGGACGTCGGCATGCAGTGGCAGTCGATCTTCAACATCGCCTCCGCCACCGGCCTGACGCTGGGCACCGTCGCCCAGGCGATCCAGGCCACCTCGGGCACCAACATCCTGTCGACGGCCAACCTCGTGACGCTGGACAACGAGGAGGCCAAGATCGTCGTCGGCCAGAACGTGCCCTTCGTCACCGGCCAGTACACCAGCACGACCTCGAGCGCGACGAACCCGTTCCAGACGATCGAGCGCAAGGACGTCGGCATCACGCTGCGCATCCGGCCGCAGATCGGCAGCAACGGCACGATCCGCATGGCGATCTACCAGGAGTCGTCGTCGGTGGCCTCCACCGCCGCGACCGGCACCGCAAGCTCCGGCCCCACCGTCAACAAGCGCGCGATCGAGACCAACGTGGTGGTCGACGACGGCAAGATCATCGTCCTGGGTGGGCTCATCGAGGACAGCTACAGCGTCGACCGCGAACAGATCCCGCTGCTGGAGCAGATCCCCTATGTGGGCGCGCTGTTCCGCAATCTCTCGCGCACGCGCAAGCGCACCAACCTGCTCGTCTTCCTGCGTCCGGTGATCCTGCGCGACGAAGCCGCCGCCACCGCGTTGACGATGGACCGCTACGACTACATCCGCGCCAGCCAGCAAGCCGTGCAGCAGAACGCGCCCGAGACCCTGCCGGGCGAGGCCGGCGTCACGCTGCCGGCCGATCCGAAGGCGCCGTTCAGGCCGGAGTGAACGGCAGCGTCAGGTAGAGCTTGCCGAGGTCGGTCAGGACGCCGGCGCCTGCGCTCAGCAGGCTGGTGAAATGCGCATCGCTGTTCCAGCGGCCGGTGAACCACGCGTAGCGGAACACGTCGGGGCGGGTCTCGCAGGTGCTGACCATGTCGGTCATCTGCGCCTCCTGCTTGGCGAGCGTGTCGATCGCCGCCGTGCCGTCGCCCGTGTGCCAGTTGGCGAACTCGGTGACCCAGAACGGCTTGCCGTACTTCGTCAGGCGATCGAGCTGGGCGTCCAGGCCGTAGTCGTACCAGTGGAACGCGAGGTAGTCGATCTGCGGACTGCGCCCGCCGTTGGCCGATTGATACGCCGCAATGAACGCGTCGAGCCAGATCACCGGGTCGCTGTAGTTCGGCATCGTGCCCCAGGTGATCGCCGGGCCGACGATCTTCGCGCCGGTGGCCGCGGCCACCGCCTCGTAGCCGGGCCACGCGGCTGCGGCCTGCGCGGGCGTCAGGTTGGCTTGGTCGACCAGGTTGGGCTCGTTGAGCACCAGCAGGTACTTGATGCCCGGGTGGGCCTGGATGTAGGCCTCCGCCGAAGGCGCGTCATAGCTCGCGTTCCACAGCATCGGGATGTAGTCCATCGCCGCCTGCGCCGCCGCGTTGGACGGCAGCGCGTTGTTCGGATGCGCGCTCCAGTTGTACCACCAGCTGACACCGGCGGAGAGCGCCTGCAGGTCGGCGAGGCTGGAGAAATCGTAGGCGACGCCGCGCTTCGGGCTCTTGAGCGGCGCCGGCCCGGGCGCCGGTGGCGGCGGATTGGGAATCGGGGCCGGTGGTGACGGCGGCGGCGAGGGCGGCGGCGCCGAAGGAGGCGTGGGCGCCGTGGGCGCCGGCGCGGACGAGCCGCCACCGCCGCAGGACACGAGCGCGAAGTTCGCGGCCAGCATCAGCATGCGGCGCCGCAGGTCGCTGTCGGGCGCTGGTTCGTCAATCATCGCGTCTCACGCTCTCTCCGGGTTTTGTCCGCATGCTGGCCGCGGCTTCTTGCTCCGCAGCCGGCGAGGCGCGTCGAGGCGCCGTTCAGGTTTGTCGAGGAATCGCAAATCCCGTGCCCAATGTCGCGTTGAGCGCAGGTTTGGCGTATCCAATTGCAAGTTGGCGGGCGTCACCGGATGGAACCGGTTCCTCCCTGGAGCGGCCGTGCGTCGGCTTGCGGCCGATGCGACGAAATTTGTCAGTCGCCGAAGTGACGGATTGAGTCACTTGCGAGGCCGCGCCGACGCGTCTCGTCCGCGCCGTACCCCCTTTGCGTATCCAGATGTGAGCGACTTGAACCGCAGGCGCCTGCGCTGGAATGTCGGCCTGCGACGGCCTCGCGCCGGGCCGTTGCAAAATGCCGGTTGCGATTCAAGGAGACGCCATGTCCACCGTCAAGATCACCTCCGCCATCAGCGCCAGCAACAGCGGCCCCTTCGTGCTGTTCGGCGGCATCAATGTGCTGGAGTCCCGGGACCTCGCGCTGCGTGCGGCCGAGGAGTACGTGCGCGTCACGACCCGGCTGGGCATCCCCTACGTGTTCAAGGGCAGCTTCGACAAGGCCAACCGCTCGTCCATCCATTCGTACCGGGGGCCGGGCCTGGAGGAAGGCCTGCGCATCCTGGAGGCGGTCAAGACGACGTTCGGCGTGCCGCTGATCACCGACGTCCACGAGCCGCACCAGGCCGCCGCCGTCGCCGAGGTGGTGGACGTGTTGCAACTGCCGGCCTTCCTGGCGCGCCAGACCGACCTGGTCGTGGCGCTCGCCCGGACCGGCCGCGTCATCAACATCAAGAAGCCGCAATTCCTGAGCCCGTCCCAGATGGCCAACATCTGCGAGAAATTCCGCGAAGCCGGCAACGACCAGCTGATCCTGTGCGACCGCGGCACCTGCCTGGGCTACGACAACCTGGTCGTCGACATGCTGGGCTTCAGCGTGATGAAGAAGACCACGGGCGACGCGCCGGTGATCTTCGACGTCACCCACTCGCTGCAGCAGCGCGAGTCCGGTGCCGCCGCCTCAGGCGGGCGGCGGGCACAGGTGGTCGAGCTGGCTCGCGCCGGCCTGGCCGTGGGCCTGGCCGGCCTGTTCCTCGAAGCGCACCCGGAGCCGGACAAGGCCCGCTGCGACGGCCCCAGCGCGCTGCCGCTGGACCAGCTGGAGCCCTTCCTCGCGCAGATGAAGGCGCTGGACGACGTGGTCAAGGCATTCCCGCCGTTGCATATCCACGGCTGAAGCGCGTGGCCGAGGCGGACGACGATCGCCTGATCGCCCTCGCGCGCGCCACGCCCTGGTTCATGCGGGCGCTCGCGCAGGTGCGCACGCTGGGCCTGCGCGAGTGGTGCGTCGGCGCGGGCGCGGTGCGCAATCTCGTCTGGGACGCGTTGCACGAGCGCACGGCGCCGTCGGCGCTGACCGACATCGACGTCGCCTGGTTCGACGCCAGCGATCCCTCCGCCACGCGCGATGCCGAACTGCAACAACGGCTGCACGCGCTGGCGCCCGAGACGCCGTGGGAGGTCACCAACCAGGCGGGCGTCCACCTGTGGTTCGAGAGTCACTTCGGCCACCCGGTGGCGCCGCTGCACTCGTTGACCGAGGCCGTGGCGAGCTGGCCCGAATTCGCCACCGCGGTGGGGCTCTCGCTGGACGACGAAGACCACCTGCACGTGATCGCGCCGCACGGGCTGGCCGACCTGTTCGCGATGGTCGTGCGCCGCAATCCGGTTCGGGTCAGCGTAGAGACCTATCGCGAACGCGTGGCCAGCAAGCGCTACACGCAGCGCTGGCCGCAGGTACGCGTCATCGCAGCCTGATCGATCAGGCCTCGCTCAGGCTCTTGCGGTTGCGCAGTTGCGGGAACCAGCGCATCCACAGGCCGACGACGACCAGCGTGCCCGCACCGCCCAGCACCACCGCGCCGACCGGCCCCAGCAGCGCCGCCGTCGCGCCCGATTCGAACTCGCCGAGCTGGTTGCTCGCGCCGATGAAGATCGAGTTGACGGCGCTGACGCGGCCGCGCATCTCGTCGGGCGTGTCGAGCTGCACCAGGGTCTGGCGCACGACCACGCTGACCATGTCGACCGCGCCGTTGATGAACAGCGCCACCATGGACAGCCAGAACGCGTGCGACAGGCCGAACACGATGGTGGTGATGCCGAACACCGCCACGCAGGAGAACAGGATGGTGCCGGCGCGGCGGCGGATCGTCCAGCGCGCCAGCACCAGGGACATCAGCAGCGCGCCCATCGCCGGCGCGCCGCGCAGCAGGCCCAGGCCTTCCGGGCCCACGTGCAGGATGTCGCGCGCGAAGATCGGCAGCAGCGCCGTGGCGCCGCCCAGCAGCACGGCGAACAGATCGAGCGAGATCGCGCCCAGCACCACGGGCTTGGCGCGGATGAAGCGCACGCCGGCCAGCAGCGTGTCCATCGTGATCGGCGCGCGCGGCGCGGGTTTGTGCTCGTAGCGCGCGCTCCAGACCAGGCTCGCGCCAAGCACGAACAACACGGCGCAGACGACGTACACCACGCTGGCACCCGCTGCATAGAGAAAGCCGCCGAGCGCCGGGCCGCCGATGATGGCGGCCTGGTTGCCCGACGAACTGAAGGCCATGGCGCGCGCCAGGATCTGTGCCGGCACCAGCAGCGGCGTCAGCGCCTGCTGCGCCGTCATCTGGAACGAGCGTGCCACCCCCAGCAGCAGCGAGACGCCCAGGATCAGGTCGCGCGAGATCCAGCGCTCGTGCGTGGCCAGCAGCAGCACCAGCGCCGCCACCAGCTGCAACGCCAACGCCATCGAGACGATGTGGCGCCGGTCGTAGCGGTCGGCCATGTGGCCCGACACGAGCGCCAGGGCCAGCGCCGGCACGAACTGGAACAGGCCCACGAGGCCGAGGTTCCACGCGCTGTGCGTGAGGTCGTACATCTGCCAGCCGACGGCCACCATGACCATCTGGTTGGCCATCGTGCCGGCGACGCGGCCGGCCCAGAAGCGGAAGAAGGAGGGGTAGGAAGCGAGCGAGAGCGACACCGTCATAGGGGC
>Ga0302314_10019977_pt1 | contig 11099 bp, 9 predicted proteins | sample III_Palsa_N2_3_FD_200533 | JGI IMG/M metagenome (GOLD analysis project Ga0302314, IMG submission 200533) | Peat permafrost microbial communities from Stordalen Mire near Abisko, Sweden - III_Palsa_N2_3 | ecosystem: Environmental > Terrestrial > Soil > Palsa > Peat permafrost | place: Sweden... | reverse complement strand
CGCGAAGCGGATCACATGTCACGAAGTGACCGCTGCCCGCGCAGGGCGCTCGTCCGGCAGGACAAGGGGAACGAAAGGCCCTGTGGAAAACGTAACGTTCTCTGAGGAAAAGCGTCTGTTTTTCCAACAGAGTAGCGGCGGAGGGCCAGGTTGCCGAGCGTTGGTGGAGATGACGCCACCGGCGAAGCGTGTTAGGTTCGCATGGAATCGGTTGGTTTTTCACGAATCCTGCGGGAGACGGGTTTTTTCGGATTGCGTGTAGGTTAGAGATTGGATTTTTTTCGCAGTTTGCGTTGTTGGGACCAGTAAGAGAAGGGAACGAATGGGTAAATCACTTGTGATCGTGGAGTCGCCGGCGAAGGCGAAGACGATCAATAAATATCTCGGATCGGATTACATCGTGGAGGCCTCGATTGGCCACATTATGGATCTGCCGAAGAACGACATTGGCGTGGAGCTGAAGCACCGGACGTTTGAGCCGACACTGATTGTGTCGCCTGGGAAAGAGAAGATTGTCGATCGGCTGAAGAAGCTCGCAGCCAAGGCGGACATGGTGTATCTGGCGCCTGACCCGGATCGCGAAGGAGAGGCGATCGCGGCGCACCTGTCGATGCAGCTGCTGCCGGTGGTGAAGGATAAGTCGAAGATTCGGCGGGTAACCTTTAATGAGATCACGCAGAAGGCGGTTAAGGCGGCGTTTGCGCATGCTCGGGATGTGAACGAGGATCTCGTCGATGCGCAACAAACTCGGCGTGTTTTAGATCGCTTGGTGGGGTACCAGGTGTCGCCGCTGCTGTGGGATAAGGTGCGGCGTGGGCTTTCGGCGGGACGCGTGCAGACGGTGGCGCTGCGGCTGATTGTCGAGCGCGAGAGCGAGATCAATGCGTTCAACCCGGTGGAGTACTGGACGCTCGATGCGGACCTGAACGCCGGGAAGGATGGGCGGTTCACGGCTCGGATGACGGGCGTGGGCGGCAAGCCGGTGCGGGTTGCGAACGGGCTGGATAAGGAAGGCAAGGAGCAGTTTCTTTCGAATGCGCTGCCGGATAAGGACGCGATTGATGAGGTGCTCGGCGAGCTGAAGGGCGCGAGCTGGTCGGTGCGTGGGGTGGAGAAGAAGGAGCGGAAGCGGAATCCGCAGGCTCCGTATACGACGAGCAAGCTGCAGCAGGATGCGTCGGGACGGTTGGGCTTCAACGTGCGCCGGACGATGGGCGTGGCGCAGCGGCTGTATGAGGGCGTGGAGATCGGCAACGAAGGTACGGTCGGGTTGATTACGTACATGAGAACCGACTCGACGCGTGTGTCGCCGGATGCGATTGCGGAGGCGCGGGAGTTTATTGGAAAGCTCGGCGCGGCGTACCTGCCGGGCAAGGCGAACGAGTATGTCGGGAAGAAGCAGGCCCAGGCGCAGGATGCGCATGAGGCGATTCGGCCGACGAGTGTGAAGTACACGCCGGATTCGATTCGGAAGTACTTGTCGGATGAGCAGTTTCGGCTGTATCGGCTGATCTGGCAGCGGTTTGTGTCGAGCCAGATGATGCCTGCGCTGTTTGACCAGACGACGGTGGATGTGGCGGCGAAGGCGGCGAAGAATACGTATGACTTCCGCGTGAGTGGAAGCGTGCTGAAGTTCGACGGCTTTTTGAAGTTTGAAGAGGCCGACAAGAAGGCAAGGGCGGCGGCGAAGGAGAAGGCCACCAAGGAAGAGCAGGCGGCGGTCGATAAGCTGGCCAAGCAGGCGGCGGATTCGGCGAATGATGCTGAGGGCGAGGCTGGGACGGGTGCGGGTTCGGCTTCTGAGGAAGATCGCAGGTTGCCGGAGCTGACGGCGGGGCAGGCGTTGCAGCTTGAGAAGCTGGGGCCGGAACAGAAGTTTACCGAGCCTCCGCCACGGTATAACGAGGCTTCGCTGGTGAAGGTGCTGGAGGAGCAGGGGATTGGGCGGCCTTCGACGTATGCCTCCATCATTAATACGATCCAGGATCGCGACTATGTGAAGAAGATCGGGGCGAAGTTTGTTCCGACTGAGATTGGCACGGTTGTGACCGGGCTTCTGGTGAAGAACTTCCCGTACATCTTCGACGCGCAGTATACGGCGAAGCTGGAAGGCGAACTCGACGCGGTTGAGGACGGCGAAGAGAAGTGGACGGACCTGCTGAATGGGTTCTATGACCACTTTGAGAAGGAGCTGATCTTCGCGGGCGAGAACATGGAAGACATCAAGCGCATGGAGCAGGTGACGGATGAGATCTGCGACAAGTGCGGGAGTCCGCTGATTTTGAAGTGGGGTAAGTTCGGCAGCTTTTACTCGTGCAGTGCCTTCTCGAAGGCGAAGCCGCTGACGGTTGCGGCTGGGCCGTGGAAGAAGGATCAGAAGGCAGTGACGAAGAAGGTGACGACCGCGTTCAACTTCCCGATGGAGGTGAAGGCGGTAACGGAGGATGTGACCGACTTCTCGAAGGAAGTGGCGGATGTGAAGGAGTTCGCGGCCGCGGTTGGGATGGCGCAGGGCAAGGGCAAGAAGGTGACGGTCGAGCCGGTGAGCTGCGACTTCACCAAGGAGAACTTTGCCGCCAAGCCGGACCTGAGCGCGCCGGGGGCCGATGATGTTCCGGAAGAGGAGTTTTGCGATAACTGCGGGCGGGTGATGGTGCTGCGAAATGGGCCGTGGGGTCCGTTCATGGCGTGCCCGGGGTATAACGAGGATCCGCCGTGCAAGACGATTCGGAAGCTGACGCAGAAGGTGCAGACGAAGCCGCCGGTGGTTCTGGAAGAGCCGTGCCCGAAGTGCGGCAAGCCCCTGCTACAGCGGGATGGGCAGTATGGCGAGTTCATCGCGTGCAGCGGGTATCCGAAGTGCAAGTACGTGAAGCAGGAGCTGCTCGAAGTGAAGTGTCCGAAGGACGGCGGGGATATCGCCGTGCGGAAGACGAAGCGCGGGGATGTGTTCTACGGCTGCGTGAACTATCCGAAGTGCGACTTTGCCAGCAACTTGAAGCTCGTGAACCAGACGTGCCCGCAGTGTGAGAGCGCGTATCTGCTGGAAGTGGCGAACGACAAGGGGACGTTCCTGATCTGCCCGAACAACCGGGAGGCGCTGCCGAAGCGGAGGGCGAAGAAGGGTGCGGCGGAAGAGGCCGCTCCGACGACGCCGGAGTGCAGCTTCGAGGAGCAGATCGCGGGGCCACCGCCGCCGGTGGTTGCGCTGGCGGATCCGGCGAAGACGCGGGCATTGGTCGAGAGCGTGGCTTAAGCGCTTCAGGCTGGACGGCGCTCCGAGGCGAACTTTCGCTTGGAGCGCCGTTCTGGTACAACTGCGCTAATGGCACTCGGGGTTCCAGAACCCCGGCGGCGTTGGCCGCAGATCGTTCGGACACCCGTAACTTATTGAAAAGATAGCAGGTACGTGGACATGGCAAAGGCAGTATGGAACGGCCAGACTCTCGCGGAGAGCGAGACCTACGAGACGGTGGAAGGAAATATTTATTTTCCGGAAGAGACGGTGAAGCGGGAGTATTTGCGGCCGAGTTCGACGACGTCAAGCTGCCCATGGAAGGGGCAGGCGCGGTATTACTCCCTACTGGTGGACGGGCAGGAGAACCCGGATGCGGCGTGGTACTACCCGGACCCGAAGCCTGCGGCGCGGAATGTGAAGCACCATATCGCGTTTTGGCGTGGGGTTGAGGTTACGACCTAAAGCTTGTCCTGCCGGACGGGCCCGCTGCGCGCGGGGCGGTCCCATCGTGACATGTGATCGCTTCGCGTGGGGCTCCCGATGGTCGCAAGATGAGTTTTGCGCCGACCAACGGGAGGAGCGACGCGAAGCCCAATACGCGTCACGAAGAGACCGCCGCCCGCGCAGGGCGCTTTTTCGTCTTGACGCTTTGTAATGCAAAGCATATGCTTTGCATTACAAAGCGAGCTTCTCTATGGTTGATCTTGATCGGGCACTTGTCGACATTCGCAGCATCCGGCGCCAGGTAGCGCAGACGACGGAGTTTCGTGGATACGGCCCCGCGACTCTGTTTGCGACTGCTGTTCTGGCCGTTCTTGCCGGGGTGGTGCAAGCGTACTGGGTGCCGGAGCCTGCAGCTCACCCGGCGCAATACGTTGCGCTTTGGATCACAACGGCTGTGGTGTGTGCCGGGTTGATCGCGACCCAGATGCTCACGCGAGCGAATCGACTTCACTCTGAGATGGCGGATGAGATGATTCGCATGGCTGTCGCGCAGTTTCTTCCCGCGGCTGCAGCGGGCGCCATTCTGCCATTTGTTCTGTTGCATGTGTCGCCGGCAGTCTTCTGGATGCTGCCTGGCTTGTGGCAGATCATCTTCAGTCTTGGCGTGTTTGCTTCGTGCCGCTGCCTGCCCCGGATGATGATCCTGGTTGGGGAGTGGTTTCTTTTGGCCGGTCTGGCGTGTATCGCCCTGGGCGACAACCGGAGCCTTGCGCCCCTTGCGATGGCCGGGGTGTATGCCATCCCGATGGCTGGTGTCGCAGTGATCCATCTTTACGAATATAGGAAGGCGGCGACCGATGAAGCCTGAGCGTTCCAGGGAAGAGGCTCCGTTCGCCTACCAAGGGCTTGATCGTGTCATTCATGAACGAGCGCGGTTGAGCGTGCTGACCTCGCTCGTCACGCATCCGAGTGGGTTGACGTTTGTAGAGCTGAAGGGACTGTGTGCGCTCACGGATGGAAACCTGGCGCGCCATCTACAGGTCCTCGAGGAGGAGACGATGGTTCGCCTCACGAAAGAAGATGACGCGGGACGGATGCTGACGACTGCTCGAATTACCGCTTCAGGCCGCAAGCGCTATCTGGAGTACCTCACCGTTTTGGAGCAGGTTGTCCGGGACGCGGCGTCGTTGTCGCGCGAGGTTGAGGATTCATCCGGTGAACTCTCGCCCGCACTTCCCTAGGGTCTTGTCCTTTCGCGTTGCATGGTGCAATGCGTGCGTCTAACAACTTTGCAATGCAAAGTTAACCCGTCCTAAAACAGATCGTTCCAGGAGAGTCAAACCATGAGCACCTTCGTTCCTCCTCCGCCTGCATCCACCAATATTTCGTCCCGCTCGTTGGGAGTGAAGTTTTTCATTGTGATGTTGCTGGCGGTTGTCATGAGCATCTCGGGGTTTTTCGTAGAAGGAATGACAAGTGAACGGGCGAGCATTCGAGGAGTCGCTTCGGCATCCGAGAACGCATCTGTCGCGCAGCCTGCGACGGTTCTTGGGGTACGGCTGGCGGACTCGTTTCGCTCGATCCATCGCTCCCTGCACTACATCACGCTCTTCCTTGGGCTTGTCTTCCTGACCTATTTCTTGTTCGAGGTGCATACCGGAAGGAGGGTGCATCCGGCGCAGTATGCCCTGGTCGGGGTCGCGCAGACGATCTTCTATCTACTGCTTCTTTCGTTAGCCGAACACGTCGGGTTCGATATGGGTTACCTGGTGGCGGGTGGGTCGACGGTTGCGCTTTTTACGTTGAATACGGAGTGGATATTCGGCAGCCGGACGCTCGCTCTGCGGTCGCTTGCCGCATTTACGGCGCTCTACATGTTTATCTATGTGCTGTTGCGTGTGGAGGCCTATGCGTTGCTGGTCGGTGCGATCGCCAGCTTTGCCGCTGTTGCTGCGGCGATGTATATCACGCGCAGTGTGGATTGGTATGGCGTTGGTGCTCCGGGGCTAGGGGTTGCGTCGTCGTCGTCTTCAAACGGATCGAAGATGAAGGAATCGTGGCTGGATTGAAGGCCTGCACAAACGAACGCCCCGGCGATCTGCAGGAGATCGCCGGGGCGTTTTCGACGTTTGGAAAAGAGCGGTGTTGTTCTGCCAACCTGTCGGACTAGTAGGCTTCGGCGGGGTTGACGGGGAGGCGGACCTGGAAGCAGGTTTCGCCGGGTTTCGACTGCACGGTGAGGAAGCCGGAATGCTTGTTGACGATGCGCTGGGCGGTGTCGAGACCGAGGCCGAGGCCGTGGCCGGGGGCTTTGGTGGTGAAGAAAGGCTCGAAGATGCGGGATTGCAGGGTGGCTTCGATGCCGGGGCCGTTGTCCCAGAACTCCACCAGCGCGGTCTGACCGGCGACGCGGGTCTTGAGGCGCAGGGTGGGTTTGGCGTGGGGTTGGTACTTGGTGAAGTCGGGTGAGGTGACGGCGTCGATGGCGTTCTCGAGCAGCGCGGTCCAGACCTGGTTGAGCTCGCTGCCGTAGGCCCCGATGCTGGGAACGGCGGGATCGAAGTCGAGCTCGACTGAGATGTTCTCGAGGCGCGAGTGGAACATGGCGAGGGTGTTCTCGAGCGACTCGGGCAGGTCGACATCCTGGATCGGCGCCTGGTCCATGTAGGAGTAATCCTTGATGGCGCTGATGAGGTCGAAGATGCGGATGGTGGAGTCGACGACGGTCTCGGCCATGCGCTCGGCGCGAAGGGAGCTGGCGACGGTGGCGAGCGCGACGGGTAGGGTGTCGGGGTGGAGGACGTCGGCGAGCTCGTCGAGGATGAAGGTGCCGAGGCGGGTTTCGGCGAGCGCGGGGGCGATGTTCCAGGGCTCAGGGACGTTGTGGGTCTCGAGCCAGCGGATGAGTTCGTCTTCGCGGTCGGCGAGGACGAGCGGGCTCTCGGGGGTGGCGCGCAGGCTGTTGGTCTCGTTCATGAGCACGCGGGCGCGGTCGCTCCAGGCCATGTAGGCGCTGGACTGGTCGGCGGAGAGGCAGAGGCTGCCGAGGCGGTACTTGTGGACGCCGTAGTTGCGCAGTTCGGCGAAGAGGCCGGCGGCGGAGCGCTGGGCGGCGGAGGCGGGGTTGTTGAGCTCGTGGGCGAGGTTGGCGGCGAGCTTGCCGAGCGAGGAGAGCTTCTCGGACTGCTGCTCGATGCGGGTGACCTCGCGGACGCGGTCGAGGAGAGCGGAGACGCAGCGCTGGGTCATCGAAGGGATGGCGGCAAGCATCTCGGGGTAGAGCGACTCGTGGATGGTGAGGGTCCAACAGGAGCCGACGCAGTAGCCTTCGCCGCCGAAGGTCTTCATGCGCGAGTAGGGCAGCTTGCCGGTCATCTGACCGGAGCGGCCGATGAAGAGGGCGAGGCCGCCGGAGCGGAAGCGGCGGACGTGGATCTCGCCGCGGAGGACGAAGTTGAGCTTGTCGGCGGGCGCGCCGTCGGTGAAGAGGAGATCGCCGTCTTCGCCGACGGTCTCATCGCCGTGGGTCGCGAGCCAGATGTACTCTTCGTCGGTGAGACCGGCGAGCGGTGTGACGGAGCGCAGGGCTTCGACGATGCCGGAGATGGGCGTCGGCTCGGCGGGCGAGGAGACGAAGATGCGCTGCGGCATCGGCGGCAGGGTTGCGGTGAACTCGTAGGTGTTCTGGGTAGCCATTCGAACCTCGTTCCGCTGGGGGGTTTCGGACTTGGGTTGGGAAGAGAGTGCAGGGCCGTCTTGTTATTGTGACAGGTGTGGCGGGGAACTCTTGCACTGTTCGTCGTGTGATTGCGTAAAGGTTTGAAGAAGACTCGATCGTCGCGGGAGCGTGGGCCTTTGGGAGTTTGTTTCGGGGCGCGATCTCTACGTCTTATCCCTGGGCTTTATCTCGAGCGCTAGTTGAACGGGGTCGAGTCTACTCTTTTGTGCCAACTATATTGGCTTTGTCCTGTGCAGGTTAGATCCAATAGAGGGTTGACAGCTATTTGTGGCTCATTCTGGATTGGACTCTTGGGGAAAGGAAGAGTTGCAGCAATCTCATGGAAACCTCTGGATTCTTCCAGCCAGAAGGGCCTTTTGTGTGGAGAGTCTTTCCTTCGAGGTTTGTATATCTCTTCTTGCTGGTTTGGTTGGATCAGGCCGTCCTGTCGTAGGTCTGTTGTTACCTTGTGATGCGGACAGGTCGAGGAAAGGAGTTGCTGATTCCGCTGTTTCATGCTTGTTGCAAGATGGGGTATGCGGTAGAATTGTGGTTAATGCGTCGTAGGGCGCAGGTGGATGACCGTATGGTCAGCGTGAGAAGCCAAGACATTCGTCTTGGCGTTTTCATTTAAGAAAGATCTTCCCGTATCCAACGATGCGGCCATCGTATGAATGACGGTTGTACTTCGATTCCAGAAGGTCTGCAACTTCCTTTTCAAATCCGGTGAGGGGTTTTGCTCGATCCTGCTCTTCCAGAATTCTCCTTTTTGCCGCGTAAGCAAGTAGATCCGCGAGCTGAAGTCCTGGAACATCGGCGCTCTTGGCCTTGATCTTGATATCGCTGGTGGTCAGAATGCTCGAAAAGAATTCTGGCTTAAAGTATCTTGCTCCACCGTTACAGACCGCCTGGTAAGCAGCTTTGAGTTGTTTGTCTTCTCGGCCACCGCGCCCTTCCGCCAAGACGTCTCCAACTTGCTTACTGAAGCGAAGCCACCCGCAGTATCGTTCGAGCATGATCGCCAAAGAGATGTGGTATGGGTTTGCGTCACTCAATCCGTAATGCCGATTTTGCGTCAAACTCTTATCGATCACCACAGCGAAGGCGCGAAAGTCCGAAGCAGCTATAAAACGCAGCAAATCTTCTTGAAAAAGTCTGTTCTTGGAAGAGTCGCTGAGGCATTTGAAGGCACCCGATTTAGCGCAAATATCTTCTCGATGCAGGACGATTGGCTCGTCCATCTCAAATCCAAAATGTGATCTCTTGAGCCGGGCAATCTCTCCACTAAATGATCCCAGGCAGTAGTCGTATTCAAGCGAGCAACCGAAGAGACACAGATAGTTCTTGTCCCAGGTTGCGTGCTTTGTCTTCGCTAAGGTGTGATCGCAGATTCGTCGATGTAAAGTCTCTGCTTTCGACTGTGCATTCGGCTATGCTAACGCGATTCTTGCCACGACTTGCCGCTGGTGCTAGGGGTTGGTTTCGGCGGTTTCGAGGGTGGGGATCTGGTGGCCGCTGGTGGCGGCTCCTGCGTCGGGCGAGAGGCCGAGGGCATCGAAGACGGGGGCCAGCGAGAGGATGGAGGTGAAGAGGATCGCCAGGTGGAAGTCGTGGAGGCTGGGGGTCGCGGCGGGGTGGCCGTGGACGCTGGCGACGGTGCGAAGAGCGAGGGCTCCGACGGCGACGCCGACGCCAAGGGAGAGCTGCATGATCGCCGAGAGGAAGCCGTTGGCCTGGCTCATGCGGGTGGAGGGAATCTCGGTGTAGGCGAGGGTGGTGAGGCAGGTGAATTCGAGGGAGCGGCAGGCGCCGTGGAAGGCAAGGATGGCGAGGATGAGGACGGGCGGGGTGCTGGGCGAGAGCGTTGCGCAGAGGAGGAAGGAGAGGGCGGTGATGAGGCCGTTGACGATGAGGATGCGGCGGAAGCCGAAGCGGCGAAGGATCTGGATGACGAGGGACTTCATGGCGAAGTCTCCGGCGAAGAGGGCGAGGAGATAGAGGCCGGAGTGGAAGGCGTTCATCCCGAAGGCGATCTGGAACATGAGTGGGAGGAGGAAGGGAAGGACGGCGACGGCGACGCGGAAGCTGCTGGCTCCGTAGACGGAGAGGGAATAGCTTTTGAGCTTCATGGATTCGAGATCGATGAAGGAGTAGCTGGAGCGGCGTGCGGTGCGGACGGCGAGAGCCCCGCTGAGGAGGCTGGCGGCGAGGAGGGCTACGGGGAAGGGCCAGCGGCTGCTGCCGCCGCCGAGGAGCTCGATGGCGTAGACGGAGCCTGCGGAGGCGATGCCGGCGAGGGCGAAGGTGAGCCAGTCGAAGGAGTGGCGCTCTGCGGGGTCGAGGCGAGTGTTCTCGATCCAGAGGAGGGAGAGGCAGAGGGCAATGAGGCCGAGCGGGAGGTTGAGGAAGAAGATCCAGTGCCAGGAGAAGTAGGTGGTGATGAAGCCGCCAAGGGGAGGGCCGATGACGAAGGCGCTGAGGCCGGGCCAGGTGAGATAGGCGATGGCCTGGGTGAGCTTTTCTTTGGGCGTGGTGCGGAGGACGATGAGGCGGCCTACGGGGACCATCATGGCTCCGCCGATGCCTTGGAGGACGCGCATGAGGGTGAACTCGGTGAGGGTGTGGGCGAGGCCGCAGAAGAGCGAGGCGAGGGTGAAGACGGCGATGGCGGCGGCGAAGATGGAGCGCGAGCCGAAGCGGTCTGCGACCCAGCCGGAGATGGGGATGAAGACCGCGAGGGTGAGCATGTAGGCGGTCATGCCGATGTTGAGGTGGACGGCGCCGATGTCGAAGCTGCGGGCCATCTGGGGGAGGGCCGTGGCGATGATGGTGCCGTCGAGGTTCTCCATGAAGAAGGCACCTGCGATGAGCGAGGTGACGAGGATTGGAGAAGGCTTCGACATACGTACTATTTTACGGGCAAGGGCGTGTCCTGCCGGACGGGCCCGCTGCGCGCGGGGCGGTCACTTCGTGACTTGTGATCGCTTTGCGTGGTCCGACCGATGGTCGGCATAGGATTTCTTTGCGAGCATCGCGAGCACCACGCGACGCGATCACACACCACGAATTGGTCGCTGCCCGCGCAGGGCGTTTCTTATCTTATTTCTTTGTGCCGGACCACTCGAGGTAGGACTTGAACTCGCCGGAGCCGGGAGGAGCAATCTGAAACTTGCCTTCCATGCTGTTGCCGGTGCGGTGGTAGAAGAGGCGGAAATTGGGACCGCTGTTGTTGGATTGAAAGATGACGGTGTCGGCGTCGGGGGCGGCGACCGCGTAGTGGATGACGTGGCCCTCGGAGTCGAGGTAGAGAGCGGCGACTTTGTCGGGGCCTTCTGGATAAAGAGTGAGGAGGTCGTTGTGCTTGCAGTCGAAGGGCTGCGGCGATGCGCAGGTGTCGGCGGTGGAGGTACGGACGATGGCGTGGCCGTCGAGGTCTTCGCGGAACGTGTACGCGCCGGAGACGCCGGCCTTGGCGGAGCCGACCGAGCCAGTGCGGGCTTGCCAGGTGCCGATGAGAAGGTGGAGGCGATCCCAGGTGGTGGGCGGGGCCGGAGCGGCGGATTGGGCGGCGGCGAAAGACGTCAGGCCCAGAATGCTGGTAAGTAGAAGCTTGCGCATGGAGCTCCTTTGAAATCCCCATTGGTATGGGACTGGATGACTTGATATTGCAGGACCTGGCTGGCCTCAGGCGAGACGCGG
>Ga0302314_10019974_pt1 | contig 11100 bp, 10 predicted proteins | sample III_Palsa_N2_3_FD_200533 | JGI IMG/M metagenome (GOLD analysis project Ga0302314, IMG submission 200533) | Peat permafrost microbial communities from Stordalen Mire near Abisko, Sweden - III_Palsa_N2_3 | ecosystem: Environmental > Terrestrial > Soil > Palsa > Peat permafrost | place: Sweden... | reverse complement strand
TCGTGCGCCCGTCTCGCTGCCATACCGCGGGCGCCGTGAACAGCTCACCACCACCGGGTGTCGGCAGTTGCTGAACTTCGCCACCGAGCGGGTGGCGACGCGCCTGGACGCTCGAGGGGGGATGGCCGTCCAGTTGCGAGAGCGCTAGCACGCGCATGATCCCGTCCTTGCCGGCCAGCACGACACGGTCCCCGCCGAGCAGCGCGGGGGCGCTCGAGCCGAGGTCGAGGTCGTTGGTGTTGAGGTGTTCCTGGTCGGCCGGCGTGAACGACTGGCGCAGGCTCAGCGCGGGGAACGTCAGCTCAAGGACGCTGTCGCCGAAGTCGGTGGTCCCGTTCCACGGCGCGTTGCCCGTGTCGATCAGTATGCGCTTGCCGCCGGGCTCGACGACGGGCCCCGAGCGCGACAGGATCGCCGAGTCGCTCACCGGGCAGCTCGTCGGGACGATCACCGCGCGGCGGTTTGCGCACAGCGTGTTGAACACGCTGTCCAGCTGCCCGCTGGCGCGATCGATCAGAACGACATGGCCCTGGTAGACGGGCGTGTCACCGATGTAGCCGCCGGTGGCGACGACGATGTCCGGGCCGTCGATGTTGATCGCCGCCGCGAGCTTCTCGCGCGTCGGATCGCGCGTGACGCTCACCGGCCAGCTCCCATTGGGATCCTCGCTCCCGTCGGCGAGCGACAGCTTGTGGATCAGGCCGTTGGGCGAGGCCGCGTAGACGGAGGTTCGGTCGGGGTCGATCAGCGGGCTGGCGGTGGTGATCTGTGAGCTTCCCGCCCACTGGGAGTAGCCCGGCGGCGTGAACGTCCACAGGATCTGCCCGCTGCCGGCATCGATCGCGAGCGTCTTGCCGTATGTGGTGGTGACCACCACGACGTTGTGTGTGGCGCCGTTGACGAGCGCGCCGTGCACGTAGACGGGCGAGGAGTCGACGGTCCCGTCGAGCGTGACGGTCAGATGGTGCAGATGGGCGAGGTTCGCGCTCGTGATGCCGGTGGCGAGTTCTGAGACGTCACCGCGCTGCGGATTCAGCCCGAACTCAGGCCATTCGAGCAGCCGCTGGGCGGCGGCGCCCGACGCCGGCGGATCGGCTGGGGAGGGGATCGCCGCGACGGCGGCCCTGGGTGTCGGGATGTCTGCGGTCGTGCTGCTGCCGCACCCCGCGAGCAATGCGCATCCGGCTGCCATCAGCATGACGCGAAGGCGGCCTCTACGCGCGAGGAGGCGAAGATGTGCAATACGCATCCAACACGTTTGTAGCGCATCCGCAGCGTGCGATGTGTAGGTATGCTGGCCCCGGTAGGTGCACCGACAACCGGAGGATCGAGACATGGCCAGAACCCCGCAGGTCGGCGAGCAGGCGCCGGATTTCGAGCTTGAGGGCACGGACGGCCCGTTTCGGCTCTCAGCGCACCGCGGCGAGCGAGTGGTGCTGCTGTTCTACCCCGCCGACGAGAGCATGGTGTGCACGAAACAGTTCTGCTCCTACCGCGACCGGGCCGATGATTTCGCGGCGCTGGACGCGACCGTCGTGGGCATCTCCGCGCAGGACCTCGCCTCGCACGAGCAGTTCACCGCCAAGCACGGCCTCAACGTGCCGCTGCTGGCGGACGTCGACAAGTCGGTGGCGAAGTCCTACAGCGCGTACTCATCGCCGCTCGGCACCAAGCGTGCGGTGATCATCATCGACGAGGACGGGATCGTCCGTCATCGCCATGACCACATGCTGGGACTCGACTACCAGTCGGTCGATGAGCTCAAGTCCGCGCTGGAGGCTCTGCCCACTCCCGCTCCTCGATGACGATCGGGCCGCTCGTCGCGCCCTCGCCGCTTCCCCGCTGCTCCTCGGCGGCGCGTCCCGCGTAGATCTCCGCCAGCTCCATCTGCAGGCTGCGCGGTCCTTCGCCGGGCCCCGGTGAGCGTCTGCTCCAGCCGCCCTCGCTGTCGAGTTCCCAGGAATTCTGGTTATCGGCGAAGGCGCGCGCCAGCGAGTCGAGCAGCTCGACCCGCAGCTCCGGCGAGGCGATCGGCACCGCCAGCTCCACGCGGTGGTCGAGGTTGCGCGGCATCAGGTCCGCTGAGGCGATGTAGACGGTGTGCTCGCCGTCGCGCTCGAACGCGTACACGCGCGAGTGCTCGAGCAGCCGCCCCACGATCGAGACGACGCGGATGTTCTCGGAGATGCCGGGAACTCCCGGGCGCAGGCAGCAGATCCCGCGGACGTTCAGATCGATTTTCACGCCCGCCTGCGAGGCCGCGTACAGGGCCCGGATGCAGCGTCCGTCGACGAGCGAGTTCATCTTCATCTGGATCGATGCCGGCGAGCCCTCAGAGTGCGCGGCGATCGTCTGCTCGATCTGGGCGATGATGCCGTCGCGCAGATAGTTCGGCGCCACCAGCACCTTGCGGTAGTGCAGCGGGCGGCCATAGCCGGTTAGGTAGTTGAACATGTCGGCGACGTCCGCGCCGATCTGCTCGTCGGTCGTGAACAGGCCGAAATCCGTGTATAGGCGGGCGGTGGCCGAGTGATAGTTGCCGGTGCCGATATGCACGTAGTTGCGCACCCCGTCGCCCTCGCGGCGCACGACCAGCACGCACTTGGCGTGGGTCTTCAGCGAGGGCTGGCCGTAGACGACGTGCACGCCGGCCTCCTCCATCGCCCTGGCCCAATGGATGTTCATGCGCTCGTCGAAGCGGGCCTTGAGCTCGACCAGCGCCACCGCCTGCTTGCCCCGCTCGGTGGCGTCGATCAGAGCGGGGACGAGCGGCGAGTCATCGCTCGTGCGGTAGACGGTCTGCTTGATCGCCAGCACATTGGGATCGGCGACAGCCTGTTCGACGAGCCGCTCGACCGACGTGGAAAAGGAGATGTAGGGGTGGTGCACGAGCAGATCGCCTTCGCGCATCGCGCCCAGCACGTCCGGCCGCTGGCCCTCGCGGCGGAGCAGCCGCGGATGTGTGATCCCGACTACCGGCTCTTCGCGCAGCTCCGGATGACCGGGCAGTTTGACGACCTGCCACAGCGCGCCCATGTCGAGCAGGCCGTCGACCGGGTAGACCTCGTCCTCCTGGACCCCCAGCAGCCCGGCAAGCTCCTCTCGCAGCGCCTCCGAGCAGCTCGCGCCGACCTCGACCCGGACGATCTCACCGAAGCGTCGGCGCCGCAGCTCGTCCTCGACCGCTTGCAGCAGGTCGGCCGCGTCGTCGGATACCTCGAGGTCCGCGTCGCGCGTCACGCGGAAGACGTCATAGTCGGCGATCTCCATGCCCGGGAACAGCGCATCCAGGTGATGGGCGATCACGTCCTCCAGCGGCACGAGCAGCACCGGCGCCGGTGATGGCTGTTTGAGCGCCACGAAGCGCGGCAGGATCTCGGTCGGAACCTTCACCCGCGCGAACACCGTCTGGTCGGTGACGGGGTCGCGGACGAGCACGGCGAGGCTGAGCGACAGGTTGGAGATGTAGGGGAACGGCCGGCCCGGCGCGACCGCCAGCGGCGTCAACGCGGGGAAGATCTTCTTCTGAAAGTGCCGGGCCAGCTCCGCGCGCTGGTCATCGTCCAGTTCGCGCACGCCGACCACGTTGATGTCGTGGTCGGCCAGGGCCGGGCGCAGCCGTCCTTCGAAGCAGTCGGTCAGTCGCCGGCCGAGTCCGAGCACGCGCTCGCGGATCAGGGCGATCGTCTCCGAGGGTGTGCGGCCGTCCTGGCCGGGATTCTCCACACCCGCGTCGATCTGGTCGCGCAGGCCCGCCACTCGCACCATGTAGAACTCATCGAGGTTGGTCGTGTAGATGGCGCAGAACTTCACGCGCTCGAGCAGCGGCACGCGCTCGTCCTCGGCCAGCTGGAGCACGCGCTCGTTGAAGTCAAGCCAGGAGAGCTCGCGGTTCAGGTACAGCGACGGATCCGCGGTATTGATCTGCGCCGCTGTCGCTGCCGTCGTCTCTGCTGTCGTAACTGCCGTCGTCCCTGCCATCGTCTCCGCCGTCGCGCGTGTCGTCACCGTCGGCGTGGCCTGCCGGGTCGTCTCTTCGGTCGAGGCACGGACCCAGGCATCGGGGGCGCGGGCCGCGGGACGGTCGTTGTGCTGGTTGTCGCTATCTTCGCTCATTGCTCTCAAGCTAACACGCTAGGCTGCTCGGGAGGAGATGGCTCGACAGCTCTGGCTACTACGGCACGCCGAGGCCGAGCCCCACGGAACGCGCTCAGATGCTGAGCGGAGGTTGACCGTGAGAGGCGAAGATCAGGCGAGGGCGGCCGGCCTGGCGCTGGCACGGCTCGAGCCGAACTTCGATGAGGTGCTGTTCAGCCCCAAGGCGCGCGCGCGCCAGACGGCTGAGCTGGCCGCCGAGAAGTGGGGTGAGGAGCAGCGCAGACGGCTGCGCGCCCATCCGCCGCTCGCCGGTGGCTTCGATGCGAAAGCGGCGCTGGATGCGCTTGCCGCGACCAGCGCCGACGGCCGCCTGCTGCTCGTAGGCCACGAGCCGGATCTCTCACGCTTGGTGGGCGAGCTGACCGGCGGAATTGCAGACTTGAAGAAGGGCGGCCTGGCGGTGTTGCGGCTAGAGGGTTCCCGCGGTGAGCTCGTGGTCCTCATTCGGCCCAGGGAACTCGCTCTGATCGCCGACGCGGCTCTCGGGGTGGTTGTCAGCCCAGCCGACGGGGATTGACGAGGGCACCTCGACCTCGCCGACCTCGAGCGATTCGGCGGCAAAGCGATAGCCGATGCCGAAGTGCGTGTGGATATAGCGCCACTCCGGCGAGGCCTTCTCGAGCTTTTGGCGCAGCTTTCGCACGAACACGTCGACCGAGCGGTCGCCGCGCACCATCGCATAGCCCCACAGGCGCGAGTAGATCTCCTCGCGCTCGAGCACACGTCCCTCGGCGGCCGCCAGCAGCTCGATCAGCTCGAACTCGCGGCGGGTGAGGTCGAGGCTCGCTCCGCACACGAACGCCTGGAAGCGGTCGGAGCGGATCTCGACCTCGCCGGCGGTGATCGGTTTGCTCTCGCCCCTGCTCGTGCTGCGCCGGCGGCGGCGCACGACGCCCTGGACGCGTGCGATGACCTCCTCGGGGTGGCAGGGCTTGGTGATCCAGTCATCGGCCCCGAGTCGCAGCCCGCGCACTCTCTGGGCCACAGTCGAAGGGCCCGTGCAGACCACGATGCCGAGCTCGGGAAGTGCGCCGCACAGTCGCTCGAGCCACTCCCAAGCCTGCGGACCCAGCACGGCCAGGTCGACAACCAATGCGCTCAGGCGCATCGCCGCCACCGCCTCGACCGGCACGGGACTTTCGAGCACGCGATGCTCCCAGCCGAGACGGTCCAGGCGCTTGCTGAGAACCTGGATGAAACCACTATCGCGGTCGAGCACCGCGATGCGCAGAGCCGAAGATGCGCCCCCCGCACCCAACGGTGTCGCCTCATCCCTGGCGCCGATGGCTTCCGTCATCGGGTGGGAGTCTAGGGTAAGCGGCGGGGTGGAACGCTGGGTGTCGCGAATGGTCACAGGAAATTTACACCGGACGAGAACGTGAAATCGGCGCCTGTCGCACGGTTTCGGCAGCGTTCGCGGGCTGTCACGGCTCCTGCGGGCCCGGAGTCGGAGCTGCATCTGGACGGGCCCCCGCAGCGTGGGGTGAGTCCGAGAACTCGCGGAAGAGCCCGGTGACCACGAAGGCCACCTGCTCGCCGATATCGACGGCGTTGTCGCCGATCCGCTCGAGAGCGCGAGCCACCAGGATCATGAGCATCGCCCACTCGCGCGTGTCGGGGTCGTCGCCGATCTCGAGCGCCAGGCGGAAGATCTCGCGGTTGAGGCGGTTGATCTCGCGGTCCTGACGGACAAGGTCCTCGGCCAGCCCGACGTCGCGTCCTGCGAACGCGGCCTTCGACTGGACGACCTCCGAGCGCGCATGCGCACCCATCTTCGCGAGTGCCTCGAGCACCTCCTCGCGCACGGGCGGCTCGTGCCCTGACAGGGGAATGAGCTTCGCGATGTTCACGCACTGGTCGCCCATCCTCTCGATGTGCTTGATCATGTGCAGCAGGGCGGCGACCAGCCGCAGGTCTCCGGCGACGGGCGCCTGCAGCGCGAGCAGCGAAAGGATGCCCTGGTGGACCTCCAGGTAGCGCCCGTCGACGCGGTCGTCGTCTGCGATCACCATCTGCGCTAGCTCCACATCCTGGTGCTGCAGGGCCTCGAGCACCCGGTCGAGCTGCTCGATGATCAGGTCGAGGCCGCCCAGCGCATGGGTTTCGAGTTCCTGCAGCTGCTGTTGAAAGTGCGCTCGTCCATGCGCGCCCTCCGCGGTGATCAGTCCGGCGCCGCTGCCGTTTGCCGGCGAGCGCGAAAGCCGGCCGCCGGCGCTAGCCGAACTTTCCGGTGACATATTCCTCGGTTCGGGGATCGCTTGGTTTGGTGAAGATGTCGTTCGTCGGGCCGACCTCGACGAGATCGCCGCTGAGCATGAACGCGGTGCGGTCGGCCACGCGCGCCGCCTGCTGCATGTTGTGGGTCACGATCACGATCGTGACCCTGCTCTTCAGCTCGTCGATCAGTTCCTCGATCTTCAGCGTCGCGATCGGGTCGAGCGCCGAGCACGGCTCATCCATCAGGATCACCTCGGGTTCGACGGCCAGCGATCGCGCGATGCACAAGCGCTGCTGCTGGCCGCCCGAGAGCCCCGCCCCGGCCTCGGACAGACGGTCTGAGACCTCATCCCACAGCCCGGCGCCGCGAAGCGCCGTCTCGACCTTGGGATGCAGGTCGCCGCGCCCGCGCGAGCTGAGCCGCAGTCCGGCGGCCACGTTGTCGAAGATCGACATCGTGGGGAAGGGGTTGGGCTTCTGGAAGACCATGCCGATCGCGCGCCGGACCGCGACGACGTCCACAGAGGAGTCGTAGACGTCGAGGTCGTCCAGCAGCACCTTGCCCTCGGCGCGTGCGCCGGGGATCTCCTCGTGCATGCGGTTGATGCAGCGGACCAGCGTCGACTTGCCACAGCCTGACGGGCCGATGATCGCCGTCACCTCGTTCGCGTTGAAGTCGAGGTCGATGCCCTTGACCTGCTCGGTGTCGCCGTAGAAGGCGCGCAGTTTCTCGAGCTTGACGCTCAGGCCGGGCTTCGCCGGGACCGCCTTCGGGGCCCCGCCGGTTATGGGAGAAGCCGAGGAGTTCGAGGCTGAAGCCGTTTGCGACCGGCGAGCGGCATCCGACTCGATGATCTCGTCGGGCTCCACTTCAGCTAGCTCTGAGGCCGGTCCGTCGGATGTCATGCAAGGCGACTCCTTCGCGAGATGAGACGAGCTATCAGGTTCAGTAACAGGATCATGACCACAAGGGTCAGCGCGGCACCCCATGCACGGTTTACCACGGCCGTCGTGGGAGATGTGACGTCATTGTAGATTTGCACAGGCAGCGAGTTCATGAACTGGCCGAGGTTGAACGTCGTCTGCTTGGTGGCGGCGGCGGTGAACAGCAGCGGCGCCGTCTCCCCGGCGGCACGCGCGATCGCCAGCAGCACTCCCGTGACCATGCCCGGCAGCGCGGTAGGCAGCACGATGCTGAAGATCACCCGCCAGCGCGGCGCTCCCAGCGCGAGCGCCGACTCGCGCAGCGCGCCCGGCACCAGCTGCAGGATCACCTCGGCCGAGCGGATCACGACAGGAAGCATCAGCAGCGACAGCGCCAGCGAGCCCTTGTAGCCCGCGTACGTGCTGCCGGTGCCGATGATCAAGACGATGTAGATGAACAGGCCGAACAGGATCGAGGGCACGCCGGTGAGCACGTCCACGAAGAAGCGCACGAGGTTGGCGAACCAGCTGTTCTTGCCGTACTCGACGAGCCAGACCGCGATCGCCACACCGATCGGGACGGCGATCAGCGAGGCCAGCGCGACGATCTCGATCGTGCCGAGTATCGCGCTCTTGATCCCGCCGATGGACGAGCTTTTGAAGAACGTGTTGCCGGTGGGGTCGGTCGTAAAGAAGTTGAGGCTCCACGAGCTGAGGCCCTTGCGCAGCAGGTAGTAGACGATCAGCAGCAGGGGGATCAGCGCGAGCACGGTGCACGCGAGCACGAAACCGCGGGCGATCCGGTCCTTGCGCCTGCGCGCCGGGCTGACCGCGAAGCGCGACAGCTGGTGTGAGGGTGGGGAAGGCGGGTTCTGAGAGCTCATGCGCCCGCCGAGGCTCCCGCGAGCAGATCGTCCGCGCCGGCCGTCGGTCCGCCTGTGTTCCGCTGTGGTCGGTTCGGCCGCGACGCGCGCAGGACGAAGCCCCGCGCCACGCCGTTGACGAGCAGCGTCAGCACGAACAGCACGAGCCCGGCCGCGAACAGCGCCGAGCGGTGCAATCCCTGGGCCTCGCCGAACTCGTTCGCGATGACCGCGGCGAGGCTGTAACCCTGTCCGAACAGGTGATGGCCGATGGTCGGTGAATCGCCGATCAGGATCGTCACGGCGATCGTCTCGCCGATCGCCCGGCCGAGGCCGAGCATCGCGCCGCCGACGATGCCCGAGCGGCAGTAGGGGAGTACCGCCGTGCGGATCATCTCCCAGCGGGTCGCACCCAGCCCCAGCGCCGCCTCCTTCTGGTCGGACGGCACGGTCGCCATCACCTCCCGGCTGATCGCACTGACGATCGGCAGGATCATGATCGCCAGCACAAGGCCCGTGACGAAGTAGTTGGGGATCGTCACGGATCCTCCGCCGATGAACGGTATGAACGAGAGGCGGTCGGCCACCCATTGCTCGGCGGGCTGCAGGTGGGGCGCCAGGAAGAAGATGCCCCACAGCCCGTAAACGACGGAGGGGACCGCGGCGAGCAGCTCCACCAGCATCGTCAGTGGCGCGCGCAGCTCCGTGGAGTAGATCGCGGTGGCGACCGCCACGGGGACGCCGATCAGCAGCGCGAGCACCGATGTGATGAGCGTGCCGAGGAGCAGTGGCAGCCCCCCAAAGTGTTCGGCGGCCACATCCCAGGGCTGTCCGAACACGAAGCCGAAGACGCCTTCCTTTTCAAACGCCGGGCGGGCTTCGCCGACGAGTTCAAAGAAGAAGAAGACGATCAGCGCGAGGATCAGCGCGGCGAGGACGGTGAGCCCGTACTTCAGCAGGCGGTCGGGCAGCCGCGCGAGCGGTGACCGCGCGAGAGTCGCGCCGTCACCGCCCGGGATCGATGCCGCCTCCAACCTGTCAGCCGCCGATCTTCGTACCGTTGCATTCGAGCCCGGACACGGCTTCCTTGGACTTCGAGAGAATCGAGGCCGGCAGTGCAGCGTAGTCGGCCTGGGAGAGAATCGACTGGCCCGAGCCGAGGCCGTATTCGAGGAACTTCACGACGCCCTTCGCTGCGCTTTCCCCGCCCGGCGTACCGGCCTTGCAGAGGTCCTTGTTGACCACGATGAACGTCTGCGATGTGATCGGGTAGGCGGTTGGCGTGGGGGAGTTGATCACTTTGATGCCGAGGTTCGCCGGGACCGTGACCCCTTCACCGGCGGCGCTTGTGGATGCGAGGGTGGGCTCGACGAAGCTGCCCGACTTGTTCTTCACCGATGCGTAGGTGAATTTGTGCTCGAGCGCGTAGGCCTGCTCGACATAGCCGACCGCGCCGGCCGTCTGCTGGACCGCTCCGGCGACGCCGGCGTTGCCCTTCGCGCCCGTGCCCGTCGGCCACGGCACGTCCTTGCCTTCGCCGACCTTGCTCTTGAATTCGGGATCGACAGCGGCCAGGAAGCTCGTGAAGCCTGAGGTCGTGCCCGAAGAGTCGGAACGGTGGATCACCGTGATCGCCGTCGAGGGGAGTTTCACTCCCGGGTTCAACGTCGCGATTTCCGGGTCATTCCAGGTCTTGATCTTGCCGAGGTAGATGTTGGCGATGGTCTTGCCTTCGAGCTTCAGCCCCGTCGCCACTCCGGGGAGGTTGTAGGAGACCGTGATCGCACCGAGGAACATCGGGATCTGCACCGCGGCGCTGCCGTTCTTGGCGATCGCCGTTTCGTCCGCCGGCTTCAGCGGCGGGTCGCTGGCTCCGAAATCCACGGTTTTCGTCTCCAGCGCCGTGATGCCCGCGCCCGAGCCGACCGCCTGGTAGTTCACGGTCAGTGGGGAGAGCGAGGAAGCCCACTGTTCATAGACCGGTGCGGCGAACGTCGAGCCGGCTCCGGAGATCGTCCCTGATGCACCGCTGGATGAGCTGGTTGTGCTGGTGGAGCTGGTGGACGATGTGGAGCTGCTACCGCACGCGGCGAGGCCGAGCGCGAGCGCTGCAACGCTGGCAAACGCGCCAATCCTGTTCTTGGTCACTGCGACTCCTCTGGCTTGATTGCTTGGTGACGGGCCGAGGCGCTCACGGGAGCGCCGGCTGATCCAGCTGGTGGGACGTGCAGTCTGTTAACCGCCGGACGTCCCGATGTAAAGATTTCGTGAAAGCGACTTGGCATCGGTGCGGGCGTTGGGCTTGGAGCTGCTGTTGCGGGTGCCGGTCCGACCTACCGGCTGCTCGCGTGCGGGCTGCGGTTGGAAGCGGTAGCCGAACCCGGGATGGGTGTGGATGAACCTGTGGTCCGGCATCGCCGTTTCGAGCTTGCCGCGCAGTTTGCTGACATACACGTCCACCGAACGGTCGCCCGGCCGAAGATCACCGCCCCAGACGGTGTCGTAGAGCTCCTCGCGCGTGATCACCGCGCCCATCCTTCGCGCCATCGCGACGAGCAGCTCGAACTCCCGCACCGACAGCGTGAGGGCACGTCCGGAGGCGAGCACCAGCCCTTCGCCCAGCCTGATCTCAAGCTCGTCGGCATACAGGACGCCGGTGTCCGGGAGGCTTCCCACGATCAGTAGCATCGGCGCTCGCGCGAGCCTCGACGTTGCAAACCCGTAATCGAGCGGTGAAGAAATCGTGAATGGCCCGACCTGCGCGGGGACCGCACAATATCCTCGCGCCGATGAGCTTCCTCCAGCGCGGTCTTGACGCCACCCTGATGGGCCTCGTGGAGGAGTCAGGGCGCAACGTGCAGCGCTGCGGGCTGCTGCTGCGCGACCTGCTCGTGGACTACCCCGAGCACGCCACGCTGGCCCAGGACCTGAAGGTGTG
>Ga0302314_10019973_pt1 | contig 11100 bp, 9 predicted proteins | sample III_Palsa_N2_3_FD_200533 | JGI IMG/M metagenome (GOLD analysis project Ga0302314, IMG submission 200533) | Peat permafrost microbial communities from Stordalen Mire near Abisko, Sweden - III_Palsa_N2_3 | ecosystem: Environmental > Terrestrial > Soil > Palsa > Peat permafrost | place: Sweden... | reverse complement strand
CGCCGCCTGATCAACGAGGCGGAGCTGGAGCCGGTGTTCCAGCGCCACGGGTTTGAGTCCCTCGCGCCGGAGACCCTGCCGCATGCGGGCCAGGTTCACCTGGTGATGCAGGCCTCGGAAATTGTCGCGGTGGAGGGCGCCGCCATCACCAACATCATCTTCGCCGACAAGCCGCTGAAGCTCTATCTGATGTGCCCCTGGGAGACCCTCAATCCGTTCTGGGAGGGCCTCACCACCCAGCTGGGCCACGATTTCGTCTATGTCGAGAGCGGCAAGGCGGAATGGTACGACGCCTTCAAGGTGGATCCCGAGGACCTGGAGAAGGCCCTGAGCCGCTAGGGTCGCAACCCCACCCATTTGCGCAGCGTTCGGCGCATCACGTGCTTGAACTTGTAGGCGTTCTTGTTGGTGTAGAGCCACAGCAGGCCGCGCCCCGCCAGCCGGCGGGCGCCTGGCGGATAGCGCTCATCGACAAAGCCGCGGCCAATGCGAGCGAACTCTCGCCGGTGCAGCAGACACTGCTCGAAGTCCTGTTCCACCAAGGGCGCGCGGGTCTCGCCGAACCGGACCGGGCGAGATCGGATCAGCTGGTGAAATGCGGTCTCGTCGGTGGCGGCGATCCTGAAGTCGAGCATGAAGGGCAGCAGGCTGAGGTTGTCCCACGACCGGGCGTCCTCGGCGAAATGGCTGGTGATTCGCTCCACCACGGGCTTCAGCGCCGCGGTGCGGAACAGGCCGTAGATCCAGCTGGGATGGGAGCCGAACAGCAGCCGCTGCTGGTCGCGCAGGCCACGATCGCCGCGCAGGCTGGGCATGCGGTACTCCCGAACCGGGACCCCGTCGAACTGGCTGACCACCCGTCCCACCGCCAGATCCTTGTCTGGCTGCGCCTGCAGCAGTCCATATAGGACCTCAAGATAGTTCAGGTCGGAGACATCGTCGGCGGCGCGCCAGAGGAAGTAGGGGCTATCCGCCGCGCCCAGCGCCGCCTGAAAGTTCGGGACGGCCCGGATGTTCTGCTTGTTGCGATGATAGCTGAACCTCGGGTCGTCCTGAACGAACCGGTTGGCGATCTCGCCGGTGGCGTCGGTCGAGGCGTTGTCGAAAATCAGCACCCGAAAATCGCCAAAGCTCTGCTGGCGCAAATTGTCCAACGCCTGGGCCAGGAACGCCGCGCCGTTATTGACCGGCACGCCGACCGTGATCGGCGCCGGCGGTTCTGGCTTACGCATGGATTGGGCCTGGGAGAGTTTCCGACGCTATCGGGCCGCGTCGCGGCCGGGCCTCATAATAGGCCCGCGCCGCCTTCTCAACAATCTGAAGCCCGGACATCGCGCCGGGCGGTCGATCAGTTCACCGGACGGGTCGACTGATCCTTGGCGATCTCGGTCACAAGCTTCAACACCACCCGGCGCAGGGACGGCGGCGCGGCGGCATAGGCGGCGAGCAGTTCCGGAGCGCCGGATTCGCGCAGGTGGGCGGTGTCCTGCCGGAACAGCGGGCTCGGCATGCCGGCGTCGTCCAGATCGCCGATCAGATCGACGACACGGCAATCCAGCGCATGGGAAATGTCCACCAGCCGCGAGAAGCTGACGCGGTTGAAGCCGCGCTCATACTTCTGAATCTGCTGGAAGGTCAGGCCGATCGCGTCCGCCAAAGCCGTTTGCGAAACGCCCAGAGCCTTGCGCCGCTGGCGGATCCGCAGCCCAAGGGCCACGTCCAGCTTGTTCGGCGAATGCTCCTGCTGACTATCTTTCATCTCGGTACAACCTTCTGAGGTGATATGTGATCGTGTGTAACTTTAATTGGGTCGCTAGCCTATATGCGGCTTAGCGGCAAATAGACGTGTCTTTTTGGGTATGCGCCGGTACGGCGATTCGCCTTAGGAGTGCAGCCCGCGATGGACGCTAGCCGCACGCGGCGCAACAGGCAATTGCAATCGCTGACATGTAACGATTGCTGAAGGCGTGACCGTGGCTGTGCAGCCGAATGGCGCCCAATGCGTTTTAGCCAGCATAGGCAGGTCCTTGGTCGACGGCGAGCGCGACTTACAGTCTAGCTTTGCTTGTCCTCGCTGGGACGCCGGGGCCGGGAGAGCCGCCATGAATACCGTCTACGTCATTGTAGTATCTGCCATTGGCGCGTTGACATTCTTCAGCATGGCATTGGCTAAGCTTGTGCCGGATGAATATGACCATGGCGCGCTGCGCCTGGCGCCGGCCAGGAGTCGCGCTATCCGGGTGCGACAATAGGGTTGGCCAGGCCGAGTCAGGCCGGCCGAGGCATCTCGAACATGGCGTCGGGCCGGATCGCGGCATAGTCGCCCATCTTCCCGGCGCGCAGGATCGGCTGGCCGGCGGCTGTGTCATAGACCCCGTCCTTGATCAGGCCGCGGTCGATATGCACGGCCACCACCTCGCCCAGCACCAGCCAGGTCTTCACGGTCTGGCCCGATGCGATCTGTAGCTGGACCAGCTGAGTCAGCCGGCACTCGAAATTGACCGGGCTCTCCTTCACCCGCGGCGCCGCGATCAGCCGGCTCTGCGCGGGCGTCAGGCCGCCCAGCTCGAACTCGTCTACGCCGGCGGCCACCGTGGCTGAGCTGGCGTTCATGGCCTGGGCCAGGGGCCAGGTCGCCAGATTCCAGGTGAATTCCTTGGTCGCCGCCACATTGGCTACCGTGTCCTTCCAGCCAATGCTGGAAAAGCCGATGATCGGCGGCCGATAGTTGAAGCCGTTGAAGAAGCTGTAGGGGGCCAGATTGCGGCCGCCCTCGGCGTTCAGCGAGCCGATCCAGCCGATCGGCCTGGGGCCGACAATGGCGTTGAACGGATCGTGCGTCAGGCCGTGGCCGCTCGTCGGTTCATAATAGTGCGCGCTGTCATCGGCCATGGCGAGCTTTTAGCAGGCCGGCCGGCGCGTTAGAACCGGCTGCGTTTTCAGGAGTAGATCATGAGCCCCGCCGAGCAGTTCGCCCAATCCCTGATCGGCCAGCAGGGGTCGCGCTGGCGGCTGCCGACGCCGGCCCTGGTGGTCGACCTCGATCGCCTGGAGGCCAATGTCGCCCGCCAGGCTGCGCGGGCGAAGGCTGCCGGCTTGGCGCTGCGGCCACACGCCAAGACCCACAAATCCGCCTTCGTGGCCAAGGCTCAGATCGCCGCCGGCGCGGTCGGCGCCTGCTGCGCCAAGCCGGGAGAGGCCGAGGCGTTGGCCGCCGCCGGCGTGACCGGGCTTCTGATCACCTCACCGATCGCCTCGGCCGATGTGGCGGAACGCTGCGCCGCGCTCACGCGGCTCGATCCGGGCCTGATGGCGGTTATCGACAATCCGGTTGGCGCGCGGGTCCTGCAGGCGGCGTGCGAGGCTGAAGGCGCGGAGATCGGCGTGCTGATCGATGTGGACGTGGGCATGGGCCGCACCGGCGTCGCCAACGTCGAGGCGGCCGTCGCCCTGGCGGCGGAAGTCGCGGGTTCGCCCCGTCTTCACCTCGTCGGCGTGCAGGGCTATGGCGGCTCCTGGCAGCACATCGAGGGCGCCGACAAAAGGCTCGCCGCGGTCCAGGCCGGCATGGCCAGGCTGAGCGCCGTGGTCGAGGCGCTGCGGGCAGGGGGCCACGCCTGCGCCCTGATCACCGGCGGCGGCACCGGCACGGTCACGGCGGACGCGGCGACCGGCGTCCTGAACGAGCTGCAATGCGGTTCCTACGTCTTCATGGACAACCAGTATGCCGACGCCCTGGGCGCGGACGACGATGGCGCGTTCCAGACTTCGCTGTTTGTCCAGTCGCGGGTGATCAGCGCCAATGCGCCGGCCTGGGTGACCATCGACGCGGGGCTGAAGGCCTTCGCCACCGACGGCCCTCCGCCGCGCCCGCTGACCGCCCCCTTCGTCGGGCTGGCCTACTTCTACTTCGGCGATGAGCACGGCGGCCTTCCGCGTCCGACCGGCGGTCCCGTGGTCCTGGGCGACCGCGTCGAGCTGATGGTCCCGCACTGCGATCCGACCGTGGACCGCTACAGCGCCTATCACCTGGTGCGCGGCGACACCCTGGTGGGCATCGAACCGATCCAGGCGGCGCGGCAGTCGCGGTGAACGGTCAGGCGCGCTCAGGCGTCAGACCGGCTCGGGTTGCTGTGCGCTCGATCGGTGCGCCTCGGGCGAGCGCCAGCGGCGGATACGGTCCAGGTAGATGTAGATCACCGGGGTGGTGAACAGGGTCAGCACCTGAGACACCAAAAGGCCGCCGACGATGGCGTAGCCCAACGGCTGGCGGAACTCCGAGCCGGTGCCCAGCGCCAGGATCATCGGGATGCCGCCGAACAGGGCGCAGGCGGTTGTCATCAGGATCGGTCGCAGTCGCCGGTGCGACGCTTCGCGGACCGCATCCTCGGGTGACATGTCGTGCTCCCGCTCCAGCCTGAGCGCCACGTCGACGATCATAATGCCGTTCTTCTTCACGATCCCGATCAGCAGGATGATGGCGATGATGCCGATGACGTTCAGGTTCTGACCCACCGCCAGCAGCGCGAGCAGGGCGCCGACGCCCGCCGAGGGCAGGGTGGAGAGGATGGTCAGCGGGTGGATGTAGCTCTCATAGAGCACGCCCAGGATGATGTAGACCGCCAGCAGGGCGGCGACGATCAGGATCGGCTCGCTGGACAGCGACTGCTGGAACGCCTGCGCCGTGCCCTGGAAGGATCCGGTCAGGGTCGCCGGCGCCCCGAGCTTTTCCCGGGCCGTCTCGACGATGCCGGTGGCTTGGCCGAGGGCCACGCCGGGCGCCAGGTTGAAGTAGAGGGTGGCGGCGGGGAACTGTCCCTGGTGGCTTATGCTCAGGCTGCTGGTGGCGTTGGGGTCGACCTTGACGAAGAGGGACAGGGGCACGTCCTTATTGGTCAGCGGCGACAGCAGATAGATGTCGTTGAAGATGGCGGGTGTCAGCTGCATGTTCGGTGGTGCCTCGACCACCACGTGGTAGGCGTTCAGCTGGGTGAAATACTGCGCCACCTCATGCTGGCCGATCAGGTTGTAGATTGCGGTGTCGATATCCGACGGATTGATGCCATACCGACCGGCGGCTTCGCGGTCGATGGTCAGGTTGATGGCCGCCGCCTGCGACTGCTGGTCTGAACTGACGTCCTTCAACTGCGGCAAGGCTGAGAGGGCGGCCAACAGCTTCGGCGTCCACTCATTCAGCTCGTCGATATCGGAATCGGCCAGGGTGTACTGATATTGCGCCCGGCCGGCGCGGCCGCCCACGTTGATGTCCTGCGCAGCCTGCAGGGAAACCTGGACCCCGACCAGCTTGTTCAGCCTCGGGCGCAGGTCGTTGATGATCTGGTCGGCATTCATTTTGCGGCCCTCGTCTTTGGGCTGCAGGCTGATGCTGACGTTGGCTTGGTTGTTGCCGCCGCCGCCGGCGAACATGCCCCAACCCGAAACGCCGGGTTCCTTGGCCAATACATCCGATACGTCCTGCACCTTCTGGCTCAGCTTGGCGAATGAGGCGTCCTGGGATGTGATCAGCACCCCCTGGATGAAGCCTGTGTCCTGCTGCGGGAAGAAGCCGGTAGGGACGACGGCGTACAGCACAACCGCCAGGACGGCGGTCAGGATAAAGACCACCAGCGTCACGCGCATATGCTGCAACACCACGTCCAATGCGCGCGCATAACCACGCTCCACGCGGGCGAAGGCGTTGTGTATGGCGATCATGACCCGGCCCTTGGGATGCTCCGGCGGTCGCAGGAACCGCCCGCAGAGCATCGGCGTCAGGCTCAGCGACAGGACGACCGAGATCACCACCGCCGCGCTGAGCGTAAAGGCGAACTCCCGCATCAGGCGGCCGACCACCCCGCCCATGAACATCAGCGGCGAGAAGACGGCGATCAGCGAGATGGAGATGGACAGGATAGTGAAGCCGACTTCCTGGGCGCCGCCTAGCGCCGCCTCAAGGGGCGCTTCGCCTTCCTCAATGCGTCGCCAGATCACCTCCACCATGACGATGGCGTCGTCGACGACGAACCCGACCGCGATCGACAGGGCCATCAGGGACAGGTTGTCGAGACTGAAGCCCGCCACCAGCATCACCGCGGCCGTGCCCAACAGCGACAGCGGAATGACCACGCTGGGGATAAGCGTCGCGCGAACGTTGAGCAGGAAAACGAAGATCACGCCGACCACCAGCAAGATGGTGATCAGCAGGGTGATTTCGACGTCCTTGACCGATGCCCGGATCGTCTGAGTGCGATCGGCCAGAACGTGGACGGCAATCGACGGGGGGATATCGGCTTGCAGCGCGGGCAGGGCCTTGTTGATACGATCCACCGTCTGGATCACGTTGGCGCCGGGCTGCTTGAAGATGATCAAGAGGATCGAGCGGCTGCCCGCGGGCAGGGTCTTGTCCACATTCGCCAGGCCCGGATAGATCCAGGCGCCGACCTGGTTGTTCTCGACGTCCTGGACCGCGGTCCCCAGATCCTTGATGCGGATCGCCGCGCCTTTGTTGTAGCCGACCACCAGGTTTTTCCACGCGCCGACGTCCATGATCTGGTCGTTGGCGTAGACCGTGAAGCTCTTTTGCGGGCCGTTGATCGCACCCTTCGGCGCGTTGACGGTATTGTTGGCGATCGTAGCGCGGACGTTGTCGATCTGCAGGCCCATCGAGGCCACCTTGCGTGGATCGATTTGAATGCGCATGGCGGGCTTCTGCTGGCCGCCAATATTGACCAGGCCCACCCCGTCGATGCGGGAAATCTGCTGCGATAGAATGTTGTCGGCGTAATCGTCGACCGTTGAGATCGGCAGAACCTCCGACGTGAGCCCGATGATCATGATCGGCGAGTCGGCCGGGTTGACCTTACGGATCGTCGGTGGGCTGGGCAGATTGGTGGGTAACTGGCCGGTGGCGGCGCTGATGGCCGACTGAACGTCCTGCGCCGCCGCGTCGATGTTCCGCGACAGGTCGAACTGCAGGGTGATGCTGGTTGAGCCGTAGGAACTGGCCGAGGTCATCTGGGTCACGCCGGCGATCAGCGACAGCTGCCGCTCCAAGGGCGTGGCGACGTTGGACGCCATCGTCTCGGCGCTGGCGCCGGGCAGGCTGGCGCTGACCTGAAGCGTCGGGAAGTCCACCTGCGGAAGGGCGGCGACCGGCAGGTTGAAATAGGCCACCAGACCGAACACGAACAGCGCTGCGGCGATCAGCGAGGTCGCGACGGGACGGTGGATAAAGGGACTGGAGAGACTCACGCGGCGGGCTTCTTCGAAGTCGGATTGCCGCCAGTCGCCCCGGCCGGCGGGCGGGGCGCGACGGTCGAGCCAGGGTGCAAAGTCATCTGCCCGTCGGTGACAATCGTCTCACCGTTCTTGAGCCCAGACTTGATGACGGCTGTGACGTCCTGGGTGGTCAACACCTGGACCAGACGCATCTGCGCCTTGTTGTCGGGGCCAACCACATAGACGTATGCGCCTTTGGGTCCCTGGTTCACCGCCGCCGCAGGGATGGTCACCGCGTTCGACAGAGTCTGCAGGGTCAGCCGCACGTCAAGGAACTGGCCGGGCCAGAGCTGTCGGGCCTCGTTGGCGAAGCGCGCCTTCATCTCGACCGTGCCGGTGGCCTGGTCGACGTGGTTGTCGGAGACGGAAAGCTCGCCGGTTCCCAATAGCTGGCCGGTTTCCTGGCTGAGCGCCGTTGTGGCCAAGGGTTTGGTAAAGCCGCTTGAGGCCTGGGCCAGCCGCTGGAAATCGCCCTCCGGCACGGTGAAGGTCACCGCGATAGGCGTAAGCTGATTGAGGGTGACGATGCCGGTCGTACCCGCCACGGTGACGATGTTGCCCGGATCGATCAGGCGAACGCCGACACGGCCGGCGGCGGGCGCGGTGATACGGCAATAGCCGACATTGATCCTGGCGGCGGCGACATTGCCCTGGTCGGTCTGGACCACGCCCTCGTCCTGTTTGACCAGTTCGGCCTGGTCTTCTGCCTGTTGCTTGGAGATCGAGTCCTGCGCGACCAGGGTCTGGTACCGCTTCAGGTCGATCTGCGCCTCTTCCAGCAGAGCCTGGTCTTTCCGCAGCGCCCCTTCGGCCTGGGTGAGGATGGCCTGATAGGGGGCGGAATCGATTTCGGCCAACAGGGTCCCCGCGCCCACGTCGGCGCCCTCTGGCGCGACATATTTGAGCTTGCCGGTAACCTGGGCGTTGATGGTCACCGCCTGCCAGGCCTGAGCCGCGCCGATGGCCGAGATCGTCATCGGCACGTCCTGGACAGTAGCCTTGGCCGTGTACACCGGGACAGGCGGCGGCTTCGGCGCCTTGGCGGGTGGGTGGAAGATGATCCAGATCCAGGCGAACAGGCCGACGAGCACGACGGCCAGCGCCACGAAACCCCATCTGATCCGTCGAGGCGCCGCCATTCAGCAATCCTTCTTTGGCCCCGCATCGCGCGCGAGCGCCGTCGTCAATGCATGGCTCGGCCGAGCCGTTGAGACGGGCGGTTACCTAATGCCCGTTTGGTGCAGGGATGTTGCAGAAACGGCCGAACGCGTGTCCGCCTGAACACGTCCGCCGCCATTTCGCCATGTCCCTCGCCAGGTCCGTCCGCATCGAATCGACCGCGCCGGACCAGCCGCACCGGCTGCTCCATAACATGCGATGTCTGCGGCGTCTTGACGCACCTGCGTTTTTTGGACGACGGGTTGCAGGGTCCTTCGGACTGTTGCGACTCGATCCCATGGATTCCGCCGTGACGCCTTGCAGGATAGAGTTGCTGCGAACCCACTTGCGACGCTAATGCGATCTCGTTCAGTCGCCGGAAGGAAACACCTCATGAAGTCCGCTTTCATGGCGCCGCTCTTGGCGGCCGCCCTGGCAATGTCCGCTTCTGCGGCGGTCTCGGCGATTGCGCCGGCGACGGCTCCCGCCCCCCGGCATGCCGCCGCTCACGCCAGCAACCACACGAAGAAGCCGGCCGGCCATCCTGATCGCCAGGCGAAGAAAGCGACCGGTCGCCATGTCGGCAAGGCAAAGCCCAAGACCGCGCCGCCCAGCCGCCATTTGCGCGGCGCCCGCGCACTCCATGCCGCCCGTGATACGCCCGTTGGACGTCACGCCCACAAAGTCAGTCATGCGCGGGCCGGCAAGGCGTCTCATGTGAACGCTCACCTGCGCGGAAAACATGCCGCGCCCGTGGGGCGCCACGCCCGCGCCGACCGGCATGCGAAGCGGGGCCACGAGAAGAGCAAGAAGGCCTGCGGCTGGCATCGTCACCACTGGAGCTGCGTCTAGCGCCCGCCCGTATCCCTGCGTGGATGCGGCGGCTTGACGCACCCCGGGATTAGGGCACACTCCGTTTCGGCCCATTCCGGATCGCCGAGATCCGCTTACGCCGACCCTGCCAGGACTGTTTCGGGTGCAGGCCAGCGTTGGTGAGTTGTTGAGGGGAACGCTAGGGTCCACGAATGCTACTCAGGCAACATCCATAGGAAACCGCCATGAAAAACGCTCTTATCGCCGCTCTCGCCGTCTCCGCGCTCGCCTTGCTGGCGCCCTCGGCCGCCTCGGCCCACCATCGCCACCAGGTTTGCACCTGGCATCACCATCACCGCGTCTGTCACTGGATGTAGCTGGCGGGCGAACGGATCGCAGGATCCGTCGAGTTTCAGGCCGGCGCGGGCGACCCCGCGCCGGCCTGTTTCGTTTTGCGCCGGTCGCGGGCGCGCCAGCGTCGATCAGGCCGGCTCGGTTTCTTCCTGAACGACAAACCCCTTCCAGGTGTTCATGTAGTTGACGAACGCCGGGCCGAGCCCCTCCGCCTGCAAGTGGGCGCGCGTGACGGGCAGGGCGATGGTGTGGAAATCAGGGTTGGCCTGGACCTGCTTGGGAAAATCGTGATGCAGGATGGCCGCGCGGCCTAGCAGGACGAAGTCCGCGCCATGCTCCAGAACCCGGCGCGCGTCGCCGCCGCTCATCAGCTTGCCAGCGGCGCCCAGCCGGGTCTCGCCGCGCGGAAGATCCGCGAACCAGTCGATCAGCGGCTTGTGGGCGAACGCCTGCTCCACCGGGGCCTTGAACACATCCCATAGCGACATGTCGACATAGTCCAGGTCCCCCGAAGCCAGCATCCAGCGCGCCACCTCAAGCTGGTCGGCGAATTTCAGGCCGAACCGCTCGGGCGAGATGCGCAGGCCGAGCTGGAAGTCCGGCCGGGTGCGCGCCCGCACGCCCTTGATGATCTCAAACACGATCCGCGCCCGGTTCTCCAGCGAGCCGCCCCAGCGGTCGGTGCGCCGATTGGTTTCGGGACTCAAGAAGGCGCAGACGATGTAGCCGTGAGCGCCGTGGATCTCGACGCCGTCGAAGCCGGCCTTCTCGGATCTGACCGCCGCGGCGACGAAATCCTCCACCAGCTGCTCGACCTCGCCCTCGCTCAAGGCCCGCGCGCCGGTCTCGGCGTCTTCGGACGGACCCACCGGGGCCTCGCCGATCAGGTCCTTCGGCGAACGGATGCCGGCGTGATGCAGCTGGACCGCCGACAGCGCGCCCTCTGCCCTGATCTTGGCGGCCAGGCGGGTGAGGCCCGGCAAATGGGCGTCCGACCAGACCCCGAGCTGACCCGGAAAGCCCTGGCCGATCCGCTGCACATGCGCGGCGCAGGTCATCACCAGTCCGAAGCCGCCGGTGGCGCGATAGGTCAGCCAGCGGAATTCGTCCTCTGACATCACCCCGTCCACGCCGCTCTGCAGGTTGGTCAGCGGCGCGAGCATGAAGCGGTTCTTCATCGCCGGCCCGCGTGTGAAGGCGAGCGGTTCGAACAGGTCGGTCATCAGAAGTCCCCGGCAGAGCGTTTCGTCTCAAAACTAAGGTGGGAGCCGGAGAAGACAAGAGGCGAGACGCCGATCCTGCCTACAGCTGTCATCCCGGCCTTGAGCCGGGATGACAGAGGTTGACTGGGCGCCCCAAACGAAAACGGCGGCCGCCTTGGGGCGCCCGCCGCTTTCAGTTCAGACCTTCGCCCGTATCAGGCGGCGACGGTGTCGGCGTTTTCCTGCGGGTCGCGCAACACATAGCCGCGGCCCCAGACGGTTTCGATGTGGTGTT
>Ga0302314_10019972_pt1 | contig 11100 bp, 9 predicted proteins | sample III_Palsa_N2_3_FD_200533 | JGI IMG/M metagenome (GOLD analysis project Ga0302314, IMG submission 200533) | Peat permafrost microbial communities from Stordalen Mire near Abisko, Sweden - III_Palsa_N2_3 | ecosystem: Environmental > Terrestrial > Soil > Palsa > Peat permafrost | place: Sweden... | reverse complement strand
GTGACCGTGGTCGTCGCCGTGGTCGTGATCATGGCCGCCATCGTGGTCATGACCATGCTCATGACCGTGGTCGTCGTCGTGACCGTGGTGCGCGCCGCCGGCATTATCCATGCCATCCAGGATGCGGCAAAAGGCGCATTTACGCACGTCACAAGGGATGCGCACGTGCGAGATAACCGCAACAACTAATGAATCCGATAACCGCGTACCAATTCTCGCTAATAGCCGCGCATACCACTCCGGGCCCGCTCGGTGGCCTGCTTCAGGGGAAACCTCGGGCTCCAGGATGGACGTCGGGCCTCAGGTACGCCTGCCATCGAAGCCGACGGGCGCGGAATTACCGGCGCGGCCGTGCGGCAGCGGCAGACAGGCGGCCGGGTGCTTTTCTATGCTCGGGGTATGGCGCGCAACGGTGGGGTGCTGTCGGTCGTCGTGTCGGGAGCGGCGGCGGCCGCTGACGTGGGGTCACTGGTGAAGCGGGCGGTCGAACGCGGCTGGACCGTGCAGGTGATCGCCACGCCGTCGGCCCTGGCGTTCTTCGACGCCGCCGAGATCGAGGCGGTGACCGGGTCCGCGGTGCGCAGCAAGCACCGCGCGCCGGGGACGCCCCGGTCCCGGGTGCCCGACGCGATCATCGTCGCGCCCGCCACGTTCAACCTGCTCAATCAGTGGGCCCTCGGCATCGCCGACTCGTACGCGCTCGCGGTGCTCGCCGAGCAGACCGGGATGGGCCTGCCGACGGTCGTACTGCCCGCGGTAAGCGCCCCGCTGGCGTCCCGGCCGCAGTTCGCCCGCTCGGTGCAGGCGCTGCGCGCCGAGGGCGTATCGGTCCTGCTCGGCCCGGGCGGCACGGCACCGCCCGGTGCGACCGAGGACGCGTTCCCGTGGGACCTCGCGCTCGACGAAGCGGCCGTCATGACCGGCTTCGGCACCTAACAGGAGCACACAGGACACCCACGGCAGCATTCGCCGCGCGCAAGGCCGGGCCGACGCCGGTCGGTGGCCTGGCGGCTGGCGCGGAGTAGCGTTGGCGGCATGACATCTGCTAAGGGCAAGCGGCGGCTCCTCGTCCTGGCGACGGTCGCTGCCGGCTACGCGGTGGCGACGGTCATCGCCACCGTGGAGGGCTACTCGCTCGGCTTGAACGCCGTCGTGCGGTGTCGCCGCGGGCACCTGTTCACCACCACGTGGATTCCCGGGGCCTCGCTCAAGGCCGTGCGGCTGGGGCCGTGGCGGCTGCAGTGGTGCCCGGTGGGCCGGCACGTCGACCTGGTGCACCCGGTCAAGCCCGCCGACCTGACCGAGGCCGAGCGCTCGTTCGCGCTGGCGCACCACGACGTCCGCGTGCCCTGAGCCGCTGTGGCGGAGAACCTCGCCGGTACCTCGGGGGCGGCGCAGGCGCGCAAGCTCGGGCTTAAGGCCGGGCTGCGGGTGGCCCTCGACGCCGCGCCGGACGGCTGGGCGCTGGCCGGCCCGCCCACCGGGCTGCTTCCCCCGGACGACGACGGGGCCGACATCGTCATCGCGTTCTTCCGTGCCGCCGACGAGATCACCGCCCGGCTGCCCGCGCTCGCCGGACGCGTCTTCCCCGCCGGAGCGGTCTGGGCGCTGTGGCCGCGCCGGGCCGCCGGGCACGTCAGCGACATCACCGACAACGTGGTGCGGTCGTACGCCCTGGACCTCGGCCTGGTGGACGTGAAGGTCGCGGCGGTCGACGAGGACTGGTCGGGGCTGCGCCTAGTCTGGCGCGCCCGCAACCGCGGGTAGCCTCCGCGACGGCGACTAGGCTGACCAGGCCGGGGCTGCGCCTGGTCTGGCGCGCCGGCCACGCGGGTTAACTCCCGCGACGGCGACTAGGCTGCCCAGGTCATGATCACGGATAGTTGTTCCTACCAGGACGGGGACAAATCTCCGCTAACGAAAAAGTTTCCGTTATTATGGCACCGACAGGCACGGATACTCCTAACGGCTAGCTCACGACCCCCGCTGACCCCACTACTGTGGGCAAACTGTGACATAGGCTGACTCCGCCCGAATCCGGCTGCAGTCTCTGGTAATGCCCGGCGCGATGGCACTCTAGATCCTGGTGATACCCGGCGCGATGGCACTCTCGGGGTGGTTCGAGTAGGTTTTCGGTATGAGCGTGCGCTGGTACTCGGTCGTGGTGGACTGTCATGACGTGAAGGCCCAGGCATACTGGTGGGCCAGTGTGCTCGGGTGGAACGTCGCCTACGAAGCGGACGACGAGGTGGTGGTCGCGCCGCCGCACCTGGTGGACGAGGGCCGGCCGGTGCCGCGCGACGAGCGCGGGCCCGGGCTGGTTTTCGTGCCGGTCCCCGAGTCCAAGGCGCTGAAGAACCGGCTGCACATCGACCTCGCGCCGGGACCCGACGACGACCAGGAAGCCGAGGTCCAGCGGCTTGAGGCGCGCGGCGCGCAGCGGGTCGACATCGGGCAGGGCGACGTGCGCTGGATCGTGCTGGCCGACCCCGAGGGTAACGAGTTCTGCGTCCTGACTCCGCGGGACTAGGGAAATCGGAGGCGTGGTCATGAGCGAGCTCGCGAGCGAATCGGTAAGCACAGTGCGACCGCGAACGCGGCCGACGAGCGCCAGCGAGGAGGGCTCATGAACGAGCTCGCGAGCGAATCGGTAAGCACAGTGCGACCGCGAACGCGGCCGACGAGCGCCAGCGAGGAGGGCTCGTGAGCGAGATTACGCACGAGGAAGCGCTGCGCCTGGCCGATGAGCTGGTAGGCGAAGCGCTGAAAGAGACGGAAGCTCGCTGCTCGGTGCTGGCGCAGTTCATCAACGACTGCGAGCAGGCGGGGTCAAGAGGCTCCGCCTGGAGCGAGGCACTGCGGCAGCTTCGTGCGCTGCACAGCTACCGCAGCGAGCTCATGCACAGGCGCAGCCTGATTCAGCAAGCACTCGACTGCCCCGTGGGCGAGCCCCCGCCGAAGGTGCCACTGCCACCGCGGCCGAGCCGAACGGCACCTCGGTCTCAGCAACAGGTTCAGATTCGACGACGGCGGCCATGAGTCGGCTCTTCGTGGAGCTGGCGGCCTCTCGTCCCGGCCGGGTTACTGGATCGCGTCCGTGAAAACGCGCCACTGAGCCCTGCGCTCGCGCCGCGGGCAGACGGCCCGGTCTGCACTTGCATGACGCTTTCAGCCAGGTTCGCGAGCCGGATGGATCTAAGAAATCAGAATTTGCCGTCGTCGTGTCGGATCGGCGGGGCCGCCATTCGTGGCAGCGGTGAGGGGGCTACGAAGCAAGCGCCCCAGGAGAATGGAGACTCTTATGAAGTACGTGCTGCTGATCCTGGACACGCCGGATGAGCCGGCCCCGGGCACTCCCGAGTACGGCGCCTGGTACACCGAGGTCGCCGCCTGGTACGAGAAGTGGGACGCGACCGGGCGGCTCGACGGCGGGCACCAGCTCCAGGGGACGGAAACGGCCAAGACGATCCGCTCGGGCACGGTGACCGACGGGCCGTTCATCGAGACCAAGGAGGTGCTCGGCGGTTACTCGGGGATCGAGGCCGACACGATCGAGGAGGCCGTCGAGATCGCCAAGACCTGGCCCGGCGTCGACCGCGGCTGGATCACCATCGAGGTCCGCCCCATCCTCAACATGGGCTGAGGCCCGCTTAAATCGACAGGCCGCGGGTGAGCAGCTCGCGCTCGGCCGGATTGGCGGCCAGCGCGAGCGCTCGCTCGCGGACCCGCTCGGCCTCCGTGGTGCGGCCGAGGGCGGCGAGCAGGGCCGCGCGGAGCGCGTGGAACAGGTGGTATCCGTCGAGATCGGCGGACAGGGGCTCGATCTCGGCCAGGGCTTGCTCCGCACCGACGGCGTAGCGGGTGGCGACCGCCCGGTTAAGCAGCACTACCGGGGACGGCGCGAGCTGCTGCAGCCGGGTGTAGAGCAGCCGGATCTGCGGCCAGTCGGTCTCCGCGTAGACCGGGGCCTGCGCGTGCAGCGCGGCGATCGCCGCCTGCACCTGGTACGGCCCCGGGCGGCGCAGCGCGATGGCGCGGTCGAGGTGGCCCGCCGCCTCGTCGGCCAGTTCCTTGTCCCACTTGGCGCGGTCCTGTTCCCCGAGGCGGATGAGGCGGCCCCAGCCGTCGAAGCGGGCCCGGGCCCGGGACTCGTGCAGCAGGAGCAGCGCGAGCAGGCCGAGGACCTCCGGCTCGCGCGGCATCAGCCGGTGCAGCGTCCTGGTCAGGGCGATCGCCTGGGCGGCGAGGTCGCGGCGGGCGGGCTCGCGGCCGGAGCTGGCCAGGTAGCCCTCGTTGAAGACGAGGTACACGACGGCGAGGACCTGGGCCAGCCGGCCGGCCAGCTGGTCCGGGTCGGGGATGGTGACCGGCGCGTCGAGGCCGGCGAGGGTCTTGCGCGCCCGGAGGATGCGCTGCGCCATCGTCGGCTCGCTGACCAGGAACGCCGCCGCGATCTGGTCGGTCGTCAGGCCGCAGACGGCACGCAGGGTGAGCGCGACCTGGGCGTCGCGGGCTAGCGCCGGGTGGCAGCAGGCGAAGGCCAGGCTGAGCAGCTCGTCGTCGGCCCGCCGGTCCGCTCCCTCGCTGTCCTCTCCCCCGCCGGCGGCGCAATCCGCGCCGGCGGCGGGTGCGGTGTCCGGGCGGGCCCACGCGTCCGTGGCGGCCAGCAGCTCCATCTTGTCCGCGCCGACCCTGTCCCGGCGCAGGCGGTCGAGGGCCTTGCGGCGGGCCGTCGTCGCCAGCCAGCCGCCGGGATTGGCGGGGACGCCGTCGCGCGCCCAGTGCCCGATGGCCTCGACAAACGCGTCCTGTACGGCGTCCTCGGCCAGGCCCACGTCGCCGGTGCGCGCGGCGAGGGCGGCCCTGATCCGGGTCGCTTCCTCCCGGTAGGCGCGCTCGAGCGGCTCGCGTCCGGCGTTCATGCCCCCAGTCTGGCAGCCGCGGTCGCCGGGAGAGCTCATCCCGCCGTTTGCGCGGCCGCCCGCAACGCCGCGGCCGATCATTGTGGCGCTCGGCGGTTATCGGCCCGGCGCGAGATCCCTACGATGGCGCTATGACCGACATCAGGCTGGCGAAGCGGATGGGGCGGCTGGGGACCGAGTCGGCGTTCGAGGTGCTCGCGCGGGCCAAGGCGCTGGAGGCCACCGGGCGCACGGTGGTCCACCTGGAGATCGGGGAGCCCGATTTCCCGACGGCGGACCACATCTCGCAGGCGGCGGTCGACGCGCTGCTCGCCGGGCAGACGCACTACGTGCCCGCGCCGGGGATCGCGCCGCTGCGCGAGGCGGTCGCGGCGTTCCTGGACCGGACCGGGCGGCTGCGCGGCGTCTCGCCCGGCCGGGTGGTGGTGACGCCGGGGGCCAAGCCGATCATGTTCTTCACGATCCTCGCGCTCTGCGGTCCCGGGGACGAGGTGCTCTATCCCGATCCCGGGTTCCCGATGTACGAGTCGATCGCCTCGTTCGCGGAGGCGACGCCGGTGCCGGTGCCGCTGCGGGAGGGCAACGCGTTCCGCATCGACGTCGACGAGCTCGCGTCGCTCATCACCCCGCGGTCGAAGCTGCTGATCCTCAACTCGCCGCACAACCCGTGCGGGTCGGCGCTGACGCGCGACGACTGCGCGGCGATCGCGGAGCTGGCGGTCCGGCACGACCTCGTCGTGCTGTCGGACGAGGTCTACTGGGCGCTGCGGTACGCGGGCCCGCACGCGTCGGTGCTCGAATTCGACGGGATGGAATCGCGGACGGTGCTGCTCGACGGGTGGTCGAAGACGTACGCGATGACCGGGTGGCGGCTCGGCTTCGGGGTGTTCCCCGCTGCGCTGGTCGAGCCCGTGACCCGGCTGGCGATCAACTCGGTCTCCTGTACCTCGGCGTTCAGCCAGTACGCGGCGATCGCCGCGCTCGAGGGGCCGCAGGACGGGGTGGCGGCCATGGTGGCGGAGTTCCGGCGGCGGCGCGACGTGATCGTCGCCGGGCTGAATGCGATTCCGGGGGTCAGCTGCCTGCCGCCGGACGGCGCGTTCTACGCCTTTCCCGATATCAGGGCGACCGGGGTGCCCGCGGCCGAGCTGGCCCGGCGGCTGCTGGACGAGGCGGGGGTGGCGTGCCTGGCCGGGACCGCGTTCGGAACCTGGGGCGAAGGTTTCCTGCGGCTGTCCTACGCGAACTCGGTCGCGAACATCGAGCTGGCCCTTGAGGCGATGAAGTTCCTGCTGGCCTAGCGCGAGACAGGTGTGGCTGAGGTGAATGCGCTTGTCGGAAACGATTACCGGTTTTGGTGGAAATCATGCTCAATTGTGGCGATGACTGGCAAATTCTCCGCTAATTCTCGATTTCACCAAATTTCCGGCAGGTCACGTCTTAGACTCGCGCTAGCCGTCTGCGGGGCGCCTGCCGCATGTACACCGCGCGTCGCGATCGGCTCATGTCGATATTTACCTGCGGCTGAGACATGAACAAGGCGAGGGCAGAGCGATGAATGGCCCTGACGCGCTCACAGGCGAGCGGCGAGGCGGGCGGTCGGCGCTGCCCGGGGCGGCGGCCGGGGCGACCCCGGGCCCAGTGCCTCCGGGTGCGGGCGCGCATCCGGATGCGGGAGTGTCCCCGGATACGGGGACGCCGCCGGGCCGGAAGACCAAGCGCCGCCGAAGGGCGCCGCGGGCCGCCGGACTGCCCTTCCGGTTCTCGATCAGCAACTGGCCGGTATCGGTCCGGCTGGTCGCGCTCGTCGCCGTAGCCTGCGTGACCGGCCTGGTGTTCGGCAGCCTGCGCGTCGCGGACGCGGTGGGCACCGCGAACGGATACGCGCGCACCACCCAGCTCGCCGTCCTCGGGCAGCAGATCACCCTGCTCGAGCAGCGCCTGGAAAACGAGCGCGACCTGACGGTCGCCGCCGCCGCCCTGACCGCGTTGCAGCAGGACGCGGCCGCGGACAAGGCGGGACCCGCGGTCAGCGCACCGCTGCGGCAGGCGGTCGCGGCGGCAGAGCGGCAGCTGACCGCCGCGCAGGGCACCACGAGCGCCGCGGCGACGCCGGTGGAGCAACTCGCCCAGAGTGTCATCGCAAACTCTGCGTTCCCGGAAAGTGTCAGGGACGGCGCCAACAGCGTGCTCGCGCAGGTGAGCGACGGCGGCCTGGACGCGATCCGCCTTGAGGTGATCGGCCAGCCGCCGGCGTCGATCATCGCCGATTACGCGGCCACGCTCTCTGACCTGTTCGCGCTCAACGCCCAGCTGGCCGGCTCCAGCGGTGACGCCGTGCTCGCGAACGAGGTGAACGCGCTTAGCGCGCTGTCCCAGGCCCAGGACCAGGCCGCGCAGCAGCGCGCCATCCTCGACGCCGCGTTCCTGCAGAGCGGGCTGAACGACGCGGGCGGCGGCAAGCCGACCAGCGTGGACCCGAAGGGCACACCAGCCAACAACATCGGCCCGGCCGCGGCGCTGACCTACGCGGGCGGCCTGCAGGGCCTCGTCACCGCACAGCAGCTCCAGGTCACCGATCTCGCGACGTTCACGGCGGCGGCGACTCCGGTCGAGTCGGAGGCGTACCTGGCCGGCCAGGCCGGTCCTCAGGTCGAGGCCGCGGGGAACATCTACAGCACGGTGATCTCCGACAACGGCGTTCTTCAGGCCATCTTCCCGCAGCTCAAGGAGGTTATTCCGGGGCTGACCGCGGCGACCGCGCCGACCCTCTGGTACGCGGACCAGTCCGCGGTCGTGGACGCGATGCAGCGGACCGGGAACTTGATCACCGCGCAGATCGTGGCCCGCAGCCAGCTCCTGCAGCACCAGGCCTTTCAGTCGGCGCTCCTCACCGGGCTGGCCACCGCGCTGGTGATCCTGCTGGTGCTCGGCGCCACCGCGCTGATCGGGCATTCGCTCATTAGCCCGCTGCGCAGGCTCCAGTCGGACGCGCTTGAGATCGCGACGGTGACCCTGCCCGCACGGGTGGCGGCCGCGGCCGCCGGAACGGAGGCCGGCGAGGAAACCGAGGGGACCGTCGTGGTCGAGCCGGTGGGCGTGCGGTCCACCGATGAGATCGGGCGGGTGGCCCGCGCGTTCGACCAGGTGCACGCCGAGGCCGTGCGGCTAGCCGGCAACGAGGCGCAGCTGCGGGGCAGCCTCAACGCGATGTTCATCAGCCTGTCCCGGCGCAGCGTTCCGCTGATCGACCGGCTGGCCCGGATGATCGACTCGATGGAGCAGAACGAGGACGACCCGAACCGGCTGGGCAACCTGTTCGCCATTGACCACCTCGTGACCCGGATGCGGCGGAACTCGGAGAACCTGCTGGTGCTCGCGGGCGAGGAGCCGGTGCGCAAGTGGACGGATTCCGTCCCGCTGGCCGACGTGACGCGCGCCGCCGCCGCGGAAATCGAGCAGTACAGCCGGGTCGCGCTCAGCGTCCAGCCCGGTGTCACGGTCTCCGGCCAGGCCGCGGCCGACGTGGTGCACCTGCTGGCCGAGCTCATCGAGAACGCCACCCTGTTCTCCCCGCAGCAGACGCAGGTCCGGGTCACCGTCATGGAACTGACCACGGGCGGAGTCCTCGTCGAGATCCGCGACGACGGGGTCGGGGTCTCGGCCACCCGGCTCGACGACATGAACTGGCGGCTTGAGAACCCGCCCGCCCTCGACGTGTCCGTTTCCCGGCACATGGGGCTCTACGCCGTTTCTCACCTGGCCGCCCGGCATGGGATCCGGGTCAAGCTCCGCCCCGGCACGCCGAAGGGGCTGTCCGCGCTGGTCTGGCTGCCGGGCACGCTCGCCCGGCACGAGCGTGTTCCCGCGGGCAGCCACTCCCGGCCCGCCGACGCCGTCGGCGCGGGCCCGGCCGCGGCCTTCCGGCCAGCGGCGCTGGCCGGGCCGGGACCCGGCCGGCACAGGAACAGCCTGGTCTCCGGGAGCGGCGGCCAGCCGCTGCTCGGCGGCCGAGGCGGCCAGCAGGCCCGGCCGGCGCAGCAGCCAGCCCAGCCCGCGGCGCAGTCGGCGGCGGTGTGGTTCGCGGCCAAGCGCCCGTCCAACGGCCCGGCCAGGTCAGCGGAGGAGCTGGCGCCCGGCTGGTCGTCGGGCACCGGCGGCTGGGCGGCGGCAGCACCAGGACCAGCCGGCCAGCTGTCCGGCTACAACGGCGGCCAGCCCCTCTCCGGTCCGGCTGACGGCGCGGCCGACCCGCGGGGACAAGGCGAGCAGACCGCTTCGGGGCTGCCCCGGCGGGTGCCGAGGACACAGGTGCACCCGGGCTCGGACACGCCGGGATCCGGCCTGGCCGCCGCCGCGCCCGGCAGGCGGCTGCCGGTCCTCGGTGCGCCGACCCTTGGGATGAGCCCGCCGCCGGCCACCCCGTACCAGGGAGCCGGCTACCAGGCGGCTGCCTACCAGGGAGCCGGCTACCAGGAGATCGCGCAGCCGCAGGCCGCCTACTCCGGCGACGCTTACCCCGGCGACCGTTACCGGCAGCCCGCCCACGAGGTCCCGCAGCAGGAGATCTCACGGCGGGGAGCGCCGCCGCGCCAGCGCTCCCCCGAGGCCGCGCGCAGCCGCCTGTCCGGGTTCCAGCTTGGCAGTCGTGATGCCGTGCAGGCGGGCCCCGGGCCGCGCCAGGCACCGCACGCAGGAGAGGAGAACCCCCGTTGAGCGGCGTCTACCGCGAGGACCTGAACTGGCTGGTCACCGACTTCACCCTGCGCGTCGCGGACATCGCGCACGCGATCGTGGTGACCGCCGACGGGGTGCCGCTTGCCCTGTCGGCGGGCATACCACTGCAGGCCGTCGAGCAGTTCTCCGCCATCACCTCCGGGCTGACCAGCCTCATCTCCGGTGCGGCCCGGATCATGGACGCGGGCCTGCCCCGGCAGGCACTGGTGGAGATGGAGAACGGGCTGATGTTCGTGAAGGCGATCAGCGACGGCTCGAGCCTCGCCGTACTCGCCGCCCCGGAATGCGACACCCGCCAGGTTTCCTTTGAAATGACCCGCCTGGTCGAGGCCGTCGGTGAATTGCTAACCCCCGCCGTCCGCACCCAGGCCTAATCACCCAAGCCCAATAGGGATGACCGATCGCGCGTGCGGCCGACCCGGCGCCTAACGAGACGCCGGGATCGGCCGGAGCCCGCGCCACCTCGAGGTTCCCTGGGCCACGGCGACCGCGCCGGGAAGCATCCCCGCAGGTAACTCAGCGAGCCGGGGACCATTTACCCTGTTTCTTCGGCTAATGCCAGCATTTGCGAGCATTTTGCCCGGCGCTCTTTGGGCCGCCGATGCATGAGACCGCGCGCCAGCGGTGAGATAATGCGGGAGGCGGAACCGCGACCACGTGAGGTGCGCATGAATTCCCCGGCTGCGTCTGGCAGTCCCGGTGCCGAGCAGCGGCGTCGGCAACTGCCTGCCGACGTGTCCGGTTTCGTCGGCCGGCGGGGCGAACTCGCCTGGCTCGCCGATCTGCTGGACGGCGGGCGACTGGTCACGGTCGCCGGGCCGGGCGGCGTCGGGAAGACCCGCCTCGCGCTGCGCGCTGCCGCCAGCGCCCGCTGGGACGAAGACACCTGCCTGGTCGAGCTGACCGGTCTCACCGACCCGGAACTGCTGCCCGACACCGTGGCGCTGCGCCTCGGACTGCAGCGCGCGGCCGCCGCCAGCAGGCTCGACGCGCTGCTCAGCGACCTGCGCCGGCGGCGGCTGCTGCTCATCCTGGACACCTGCGAGCACCTGACCGCGGCCTGCGCGGAGTTCGCCGCCGTGGTCCTGCGCGAGACGACCGACGTCAGGATCCTGGCGACGAGCAGGCAGCCGCTGCACGTTCCCGGCGAGCAGGTACTCAGGCTCGGTCCGCTCCCCGTGCCCGACACGGACCAGGCCAGCGCCGGGGTTGATTGGGGAGTGGCCACCCGGTCGGGGGACGCGGTCGAGCTGTTCGCGCAGCGCGCCGCGGCCGCGGTCACCGGGTTCACCCTCAGCGCGGCGGACCTGCCCCATGTCATCCGGCTCTGCCGGCGGCTCGACGGCATCCCGCTCGCGATCGAGCTCGCCGCGGTCCGGGTACGGGCCCTGCCCGTCGCAGAACTGGCCGCGCGCGTTGACGCCGGTCTCGCGGCGGGAAC
>Ga0302314_10019971_pt1 | contig 11100 bp, 11 predicted proteins | sample III_Palsa_N2_3_FD_200533 | JGI IMG/M metagenome (GOLD analysis project Ga0302314, IMG submission 200533) | Peat permafrost microbial communities from Stordalen Mire near Abisko, Sweden - III_Palsa_N2_3 | ecosystem: Environmental > Terrestrial > Soil > Palsa > Peat permafrost | place: Sweden... | reverse complement strand
GGGGTCGGCAGGATCTGCGCCAGCTCCCCCGGAAGCCCGTCGTTCGGCCAGAGCCTGTACATCGTCTTGATCGCGTGGTCACGGTCGGCGTCGAAGCAGACCTTGAGCCCACCCTGGACCAGGCTGCGCTGCTTGGCCGAGGATCGAAACTGCTCTACGGCGTCAGCGTCTGGCTGGACGGTGCAGAACCCATCGCCGATCTTGGCCGCCAGCTCGATCGCCTTCGGTCCGAACCCTGAGATCACGATCTTGGGTGGTTCTGCGGGCAGGTCGTAGATACGTGCGTGTTCCACCCGGTAGTGCTTGCCGCGATAACTCTGCACGCCACCTGACCACAGCAGCCTGATCACCTCGACCGCCTCCTCAAGCATCTCCAGGCGCTCATCGGCCTCAGGCCAGCGGTCTCCGAAGATGTGTTCGTTCAGCGCCTCACCGGTGCCCAGACCAAGCGTGAACTTCCCATTGAGCAGCACCCCAGAAGTCGCCGCCGCCTGGGCGATCACAGCCGGATGGATACGGACCGTCGGGCAGGTGACAGCTGTCGTGATCCGCATAGCCGGAACTGCCTGTGACAACGCCCCGATCGTCGACCAGACGAAGGCGCTATGGCCCTGCTCGTCATTCCAGGGATGGAAGTGGTCAGAGATCCAGAGGTCCTGAAAACCGGCATTCTGGGCCTTGACTGCTTGATCTATGAGGTCCTTGGGGCCCCACTGCTCGCTGGAAAGGAAATAGCCGATGCGCATCTGCTCACCCCTAGCGCCGTTGACGGCGCTTTGCAGTTGTGACGTGGTCTGGGCGGTAACGGGTTGCTACCTATCCACAATCACCACGGCCAAAACGGCGCCGCGAACCCGCACCCGATGGGAACCAGCGATGAGGCGCTCAAGGCTGTTCTGGGGAACGTCAGGTACGACTGGGCGTGCTGAAATCGTCCTTCTCTTCGGCTATAGCTTCGAGCAGCGCTTGCTTGAACGATCGCGGTTCGAAGTCGAACAGCGCCATCCCGGAGGTGTCGGTGACAGTCGTGTCTGTGGACAGTCCTTCGATCAACGGTCTCGCAACGCCAGCGTCGACCGGTGTGATTAGCCCTATCCAATGTGACGAGAGCCAGGGAGTAAGCAGGGGCACCGGAATGCGTGGGCGTCGCCGCAACCCCAAAGCGTCAGCCATCTGGTCGAGCATCTCGCCGTATGTGAGGACCTCTGCCGAGCCGAGCTGGATTTCACGCGAGCGCGTCTCGGGCAGGCCGTAGCAGTCGGTCAAATAACGCAGCACATCGTTGATCGCGATGGCCTGCGTGGGCGTGGCGAGCCAAGACGGTGCGAGCATGACCGGTAGCCGCTCCACGAGCGAGCGCAAGGTCCGATAGCTCTCGGAGCCGGCCCCGACGACCATGCCGGCACGGAACCAAGTCAACGGCGGGCCTTCATCGCGCAAGATCTCACCGACTCGTAGCCGCGACCGCAGATGCTGGGAACCGGGTCGATGGCCAAGACCGCCGAGGTAGACGACCTGCTCGATGCCGACGGTGGTGGCGAACCGGGCGAAGTTCGAAGCGGCAGTGGCGTCTCGCTGCTCATAGTCGGAGCCACTTCCGCGGCCCATCGAGTGAACGAGATAGTAAGCCGTCGTGTAACCCTCGCCGATCGCGTGCAAAGAACTCGGGTCGAGCATGTCGGCCTGATGCACGGTGATAGCTGAGTCGAATCTAACCCGGCTCGGATCGCGCGCGACGCACCCGACCGGCTCGCCGAGCGCATGAAGCTCGCGCACCAGTCGACTGCCCACGTAACCGGTAGCGCCGGTGACAAGAGCGCGGCTCATAAGGACCAACCAGCATACGTGGCGCAAGCCTTGGCCAAAAAAAGAGCCCCGCAGTAGCGAGGCTCTTCTCAGATGGCGGGAGAAGGATTCGAACCTTCGAAGGCTGAGCCAACGGATTTACAGTCCGTCCCCTTTGACCGCTCGGGAATCCCGCCAAGCGGCGAGCAGTTTAGAACGTGGGCGGGGATTGCCGCGTTGAGCCTGACGCGAGGCAGCTAAAGCTCATCGCGGAGCTCGTCAATCTCGCGCGCGATCTCAATCAGCGCGGCGTGAATTCCCGAGACTGCACCCATCAGGATGCGATTTACCTCGCCCTGGGAACCCTGAAGCGGGGACCCGCCGGTGGTGGCCGAGAGCACGCTCGGGTCACGGGCCACCGCGTGAGCAGTGAGTTCCCGGACACGTTGCTCAAGGCTCGTGCTCATACAGAGATGCTAGCGCTGAGGTGCGGCGCCTCAACCCCTCGGCGCCGCACGCTGCAGACTTTTCAGACCCGTAGTTACTAAGACGCGTCGCGCAAACGTTGCGCTTCGGGCAACGCTTCGAGCTTCTTGAGAGTGTGATTCTCGATCTGCCGGATCCGCTCGCGCGTGACGTTGAACGCACGGCCGACCTCCTCCAGCGTGTACGGGCGTTGCCCGGTCAGGCCGAAGCGCATCTCAATCACCTCTCGTTCGCGCTCGGGCAGCGCCGCCAGCGCGCGGCGCAGGTTCTCCTTGCGCAGACGCTCGGAGGCCTGCTCGAACGGTGACTCGGCGTTCTGGTCCTCAACGAAATCCCCGAGCTCCGACTCATCCTCCTCACCGACCGGCTTTTCGAGCGAGATCGGCTGTTGCGCCATACGCAGGATGTCGCGCACCTCACGCACAGTCGTTTCGAGCTCCGCGGCGATCTCAGCCGGCGTCGGTTCACGGCCCAACTGCTGGATCAGCTGACGCTCGACATGGATCACCTTGTTGAGCTTCTCAACCATGTGGACCGGGATCCGGATGGTGCGACCCTTGTCGGCGATCGCACGCGTCACTGCCTGACGGATCCACCAGGTGGCGTAGGTCGAGAACTTGTAGCCGCGGCGGTAGTCGAACTTCTCCACCGCTCGGATCAGCCCCATTGACCCTTCTTGAATCAGATCCAGGAAGGTGAGGCCGCGCCCCAGATACGCCTTTGCGATCGATACGACCAGCCGCAGGTTCGCCTCGATCATCTGCTGCTTGGCGGCCATGTCGCCGCGCTCGATCCGCTTGGCGAGCATCACCTCCTGCTCAGCCGTCAGCAGGCTGACGCGGCCGATCGAGCGTAGATAGAGCCGCAGCGAGTCAAGGCTCGGCTCGACCGTCAGGTCGACCTCCACCTTCTTGCGCGGCGGGTCGGCGTCGGGCTCACTGACGGCCCGGGCGCGCGCCTCGACACTGCCGGTCTCCGAACGCGCGATCCGGCCATCGGCCTCGACCACCTCGATCCCCTGCTCATCCAAGTAGGCGTGAAGTTCCTGAACCTGCTCCTTGGTGACGTCGAACTCCTCAAGGCAGGTGGCGATCTGCTCAAAAGTCAGGAACCCGCGCTCTTGACCTTCCGCGATCAGGGTCCGGAACTCATCAAGCTCCGAAACGGGTGCCTCATCGTTGAGTAACGCAGCTGCCTTAACGCTCACTACCCGACTCCTCCCGGATGGATCACAAGCATCAACACGCCCCCGCCCACGCGGTGGCTGCCCCTTCCGTCTCCCCTCAGAGACAGTCCGAGTGATACCACAAGATCGTGAATTCCAGCTCCACCTAGTGTCAAGTCGCACAACGTATTGCAATGGCCAGCCGGCCCAAAATCCCACTGCTCTAACCTTTTACCCCTGATGAGCAGCCCTTCTCCAAGCCCAAGCCTCGCGGTTCTGACCGCCACACCATCGGTTGATGTACAGGCGCGCCGACCGGCCGTCCAGCTGAGCCTTTCCGAAGTCGGAGTCACCGGTGTCGAGAAAGTGATCCGCCTGGAGCAGGAGGGACGTGAGCAGCTCTACTCGGCACGATTTGAGTGCGTCGTGGAACTCGGCGCCAACCAGAAGGGCGCGCACATGTCGCGCTTTGAGGAGGTCGTCAACGAGGCGATCGGCGAAGTGGTGCTCGGCGAGGCCCCGTTCAAGGCGGAGACGCTGGCGGAGCACATCGCCCAACTGGTGCGCGCGCGTCAGGGCGCAAGACGGGCCGAGGTCACGATCGAGGCCCGCTTCCCGGAGCACAAGCCTGCACCCGTCTCGGGCATTCAGACCCAGGAGCTGTACACGCTGCACGGGTGCGCCGTCGCGACCGAGACCGGCACCCGCCGGCTGGTCGGCGTCACCGCCCAGGGCATGACCGCATGCCCCTGCGCCCAGGAGCTGGTCGCCGCGTCTGCTCGCGCCCGCCTTGCGGAGGCGGGCTACGGCCCCGAAGAGATCGAGCGCATCATCGAGGCCGTACCTGTCGCGACCCACAACCAGCGCGGACTCGGCACGCTGCACATCGGACTGCCCGAAGGCTGCGACCTCGACCTCGACGCCGGAACCCTGGTCGCGATAGTCGAGAACTCGATGTCATCTGAGATCTACGAGCTGATGAAGCGCTCTGACGAGGCACACGTCGTTGAGAAGGCCCACCGCCACCCGCGCTTCGTCGAGGACTGCGTCCGCGAGATGATCAGGGGCGTCGTTGAGCGCTTTCCAGAGCTGCCCGGCGAGGTCTTCGTCGCCGCCCGCCAGGAGAACCTCGAGACGATCCACCAGCACAACGTCGTTGCAGAGCGCTTCGGGACGCTCGCGGAGATTCGCGAGGAGCTTTCAGGCACCGCCGTGCACGCCGTGCACACGAGCCGCCGCGCCTGGCTCGACTCCGTCGACTGACTGGATCCGCTCAGGCGGCGTCCTCGGTCGCTCAAGTACTGGATCTCGTACGCATCGCTCACTGCGTTCTTGCCTGAACGGATCCAGCCGCCGCCGTAATACCCGCCAGTGATCTGCATCCGCTAGCGTGCATGTCATGCCTCTAGTTCCAATGGTCATCGAGCGCACCGCCCGCGGTGAACGCGAATTTGACATTTACAGCCGGCTGCTCAATGAGCGGATCATCTTTCTCGGCTCGCCGATCGACGACATGGTCGCGAACCTCATCGTCGCTCAGCTGCTGCACCTTGAGTCGGCAGATCCTGACAAGGACATCTCGATCTACATCAACTGCCCCGGCGGTTCGATCTACTCGGGCCTCGCGATCTACGACACGATGCAGTTCATCAAGCCGCAGGTCTCGACGATGTGCGTCGGGATCGCGATGTCGATGGGCTCACTGCTGCTGATGGCGGGTGCCAAGGGCAAACGCTTCTCATTGCCGAACAGCCGCATCCTGATTCATCAGCCCTCCTCTGGCTTTGAGGGCCAGTCCACGGACATCGAGATCCATGCGCGTGAGGTGCTCAATATCCGCGCGCGGATCGACGAGATCTACGCGCACCACACCGGGCAGCCGGTTGAGAAGGTCCACTTGGACATGGAGCGCGACCGCTTCTTCAAGGCCGACGAGGCCGCTGAGTACGGGCTCATCGACCGAGTCATCAGCAAGCACTAGTTTTCGCGTCACAAAGAACTGGCGAGAACTGCCGCCGGATCTACTACTCTGCGCGGCATGTCACAGGTCAATGAAAAAGAACCCGACGACGACGAGTACGACGACGACGAAGTACTCGGAGACCAATCCGAGTTCGACGATCCTGACGCGGACGAAGACGACGACGACTTCGACGACGAGGACTGACTTCGTGCGATAGAGCCGATGGGCAATGCCCGATCTGCTCTATCGCACGCGGTTCTCGTAGTCGGTCTGACGCTTCTAGACGGCTATCGGCAGCGGGTAGGCGCTCACCGGGACGACAACGGCGCCGGCGAACTTGTCATGCCAGGTCTGGGACTCGCGGTCCCAGAGCATCCAGAGGTAACCGAGCAGGAAGACGACCGCAGAGACGATGCGTCCGATCCAGCGGATGAAGGCGCGACCGTAACCGATCGGCTGACCATCCTCGAGCGAGATCACGCGGATGCCCATCGCAGACTTCCCGAAGGTCTGACCACGGGCTCCGCCCTCGAGGTACGTGAAGTAGGAGGCTGAGACGATTAGCCCCAACGCCGATCCAACGCCCTTCAGCGCCGCATCCAAAGCAAACTCGACGATGAACAACAGGATCCCGTCGATAAAGGCCGCCGCGAAGCGTCGCCAGAATCCAGCTCGCGGCCCTGATCCTCGCCCTGTGTATCCCTGGCCCTGGCTGGTCTGAAACCCGGTCATCCCTCTCCCTCTTGTTGGTTGGTGCCGATCGACGGGCGCAAACATATCCGAGCCCCCGGCGGCGGCTGTCGGTCAGCTTCCTGGTCTCCAGCCGGGAGGCGGCGGCCAGAACGGTGGGCCACCCGGTGTACCGACGTCCTCAGGTCCGAAGGTCCGCTCCGGCCGAGCGTCTGCTCTACCCGCGGACAGCTCGCCTTCGGCCTCCCCCGCCACCTGTGGCTCGACTGGGCCGTCGTATTCGAGCCAGGGGTCGTAGCCCTCCTTGCGGAAGCGCAAGTCGTAATAGAGCACGGTGCTGACGGCGGCGGAGAAGGGCTGCAAGACCACACCGGCCAGGCTTGCGCCGACGAAGTAGACGACCACCAGTCCGGTCCGCGAAACATGCCCGTCATGGACGAATGGCGCTCGCACGAGCGCGTTCAGCACCTCGTTGACTATTCCGACAGCGATCGCGCCGACGAACGTGGCGCCGACAACAGGCCACCAGCGTCCAGTGACGAGGTTGCGGGAGCGGCTCAGCGCTGCGAACGGACCCAGCTCCTCGATCACAACCGCGGGCGTCGTCATGATCCAGATGCCCAGCAACCAGATACCAGGGACGATCAGCGCGACGAAACCGACTAGCGTTCCGAGCACGATCAGCACGCCCGCGCCGATCAGCGCCGGCAACCTTCGCAGCGCGTACCCGAGCGTCGCGCGCGAGGCGGGGGCGTGGCCGAGATAGATCTCGCTCAGCGCGCTGGTGCAGGCGGTGACGGCCCACAACGATCCCACCACCAGCACAACGACCAACAGCGCCACCGCGACGGCGCGCAGCGTTCGCTGGCTGGACGAGACGAAGCCAAGCGCCACCACGAACATCAGCAGCGCCGGTACGTAAGCGGTTCCCGCAATCTGAAGCAGCAGGCGCGCGTTGTGCCGATAGACCTTCATCGCCACGTCGAGTACGTCACCTACCCCCAACGGGCGCGTCCCGCTTCCTTGCATCGACCCAACCCTATCGGTGTACTCGGCTGACTACTGCAACCGGAAGTGGCCGTGCGCGACCCGCACCGCGGAGCCACCAACGACGATCCGCTCGGGCGACTCAGCGGTCCCGTCGACACGCGCCGTGAGGCGCGAGGGACGGTTTATCTCAACGCCCTGAATGATCTCGATCGTCTCGCCGAACTCGCTGAGACCGTGACGCGCCAGGTGCAACGCCAACGGACCGGCTGCCGAACCGGTGGCGGGGTCCTCAGGGGCACCGAAGCCGGGACAGAAGACCCGCGTTTTGAACAGCCCGTCAGCGACCTTGGCGAAGCAGCTGTAGGTCGGGTTGGCGAAGCGATGCAGGCTGCTGAGGCGCTGCAGCACGGTCATGTCGGGGTCGATCGCCGCGACCTCGGCGGGTGAGCGCAAGCCGATCATCACGTGCTCCGGCCCGTTCACATAGACCTCCATCGGTAGCACCGAGTCGGTCTGTCCGAGCGCCCGCAGCAGCGTCCCGGACTCATACAGCGGCGAGACCGTCGGGATCGGCTGCTCCATCTCCCCGTAGACAATCTCCCCCTGTTTACGCGTGAGCTTGACCGGGACCGGGCCGGCGCCGGTGAGCAGGTTGACGTATTCGAGTCCCTGCCGCTCGCCGATCACGAACGCCGCACCGAGCGTCGGGTGGCCCGCGAAAGGCAGCTCGGTGGCGGTGCTGAAGATCCGGATCTCCGCGTCATAGCGGCCGGCGCCCGGTAACAGAAAGACGGTCTCGGAGAGGTTCATCTCACGCGCGACCGCCTGCATCAGCCGGCTCGGCACCTCCTCGCCCGCGGTGAAGACCGCAAGCGGGTTCCCCTCCAACGGCGTCTCGGTGAAGACATCGAGGATCTCATACGGGTGATTCAACTCAGGCACTGGCCATCTCCAGGAGCGTCGTTACGGTGGTCCAGTTCCTTGCAGTCGCCACGTCTACATTCAACCGCTTTTCGGTAATTCTGGTTGCGAGCTTAGAGAGATGGATGCCGCCGGGGTGCCAGCTGTAGAGAGCGAGCCCAGCGGCGGCAACCTCATCGTGCCCCTCACTGGCGAACGCCTCAAGCTCGCTCACCGCCGTAACGTCGGGTTGCTGCGAGAGAAAGGTCACCAAAAAGTGCTTGGGGTCGCGCTCTGCCAGGTCCGGAAACGGGTTCTCGCGGACCACCGTCGCCAGCTGGTCGCAGGTCTGGACCAGAACCGGTACCGAGAGCTTGAAGTGCTCGGACAGCAGCCGCTTCATGTCAGCGGCCAGATCTGATCCCGCCCGCCCGCCCGCGCGCGAGACCAGGATGTTCCCCGACTGCATGTAGGTCGCGACGTCGGTGAAGCCCTCAGCAGTGAGGACCTCGCGCAGTTGCGGCATCGAGAGTCGGTTCGCGGCACCCAGGTTGATGCCGCGCAGGAGGATTACCTGACGCGGCATCAGAGGGTTTGCAGATCAGTTCAGGATCAGCGCGAGACGCTTCTCAAGCGCGCTCGCGAGCACTTCGCGCACCGGGCCGGCCTCAAAGCGTTCAACCAGAGCCGCCAAGAAGCCCTCGACCACGAGTCGCTTCGCGGCCGCCTCATCGATCCCGTGTGAGCGCAGATAGAAGAGCTGCTCGGGGTCGACCTGCGCCACTGCCGCAGCGTGGGTGCAGCGCACGTCGTTGGCCTGAATCTCAAGCCCTGGGATCGAGTCGGCGTGCGCCTGTTTGGAGAGCAGCAGGTTGCGCGAATCCTGGAACGCGTCGGTCTTCTGAGCACCCGGATCGACGATGATGTTGCCCTTCCAGACCGCGCTCGAGCGACCCTGCAGCACACCCCGGAACGCGAGGTCCGAGGTGGTGTGCGGAGCGGCATGCTCCTGCGTGGTGTCGAAGTCGATGTGCTGGCGCCCATGGGTCGCGTAAGCACCGGTGACGCGAGCGTCGGCACCCTCGCCGACCAGCCGCGTATCCATGCGCACACGTCCGCGGGCCGAGCCGAAGCCGAGCGCGACCCAATCGAGCGCGCCTGAGCGGCCGACCTGGGCGCGTTGGGCGCCGAAGATCCAGCTCTTCTCGGAGAGCGCCTGTCCGCAGACGTAGCGCAGACGTGCGCCGTCGCCGACAACCAGCTCGGTGACGACGTTCAGCACGCTGTCGAAGTCGTCGGCGCCGGAGAGGTACTGCTCCCAGACCTCGACCTGCGCGTCCTCCTCGACGACGATCAGCGAGCGCTGGTTGAGTAGCGTCTTGGTCTGCGCCTGGACGGTCGTGAGCGCGATCGGGTCCTCGACCACTACCCCGCGCGGCACGTAGACGAAGGCGCCGCTGCGGAAGCCCGCGTCGTTGAGGGCGACGAAGACGTCGTCCTGGGTCGAGACGAGCGAGCCGAGATGCTTGCTGACCAGCTCGGCGTGCTGGTCAGCAGCCTCACCGATCGTGCTGACGATCACGCCAGCCGGCAGCCGGCTCTCGGCGCCGAGGTCAAACAGCTTCTCGGGGCTTGACGTCGTTGTGGCGGCCGCGGCCTGGTCCTCGGTGACGAGCGTGTAGCGGGTCAGATCGAGCGTCGAGAGGTCGGTGAACTCCCAGCCGGAGCGTCCCTTGAACCGTGGCAGCTCGAGCGCCGCCAGGTCAGTTGAACTAGCCAATTGAACCCTCCATCTGCAACTCGATCAGGCGGTTCATCTCAACCGCGTACTCCATCGGCAGCTCCTTGGTGATCGGCTCAATAAAGCCGTTCACGATCAGCTTCGAGGCCTCTTCCTCGGAGATGCCGTGTGACATCAGGTAGAAGAGCTGATCCTCGCCGACCTTCGAGACGGTCGCCTCGTGGCCGACGTTGACGTCGTCGTTGTCGATGCGGATCGTCGGGTACGTGTCTGAGCGCGAGAACTCGTCGAGCAGCAGCGCGTCACAGACGACCTTCGACTTCGAACCGTGCGCACCCTTGGCGATCTCCAGCAGACCGCGGTAGGAGCCGCGGCCGCCGTCCTTGGAGATCGACTTGGCGAAGATGTTCGAGGTGGTGTTCGGCGCGACGTGGACGATCTTGCCGCCGGCATCCTGATGCTGCCCCTTGCCCGCGAACGCGATCGAGAGGATCTCGCCATGGGCGCGCTCGCCGGTCAGGTAGACGGACGGGTACTTCATCGTCAGCTTCGAACCGAGGTTGCAGTCGACCCACTCGACGGTCGCGTCGGTCTCGGCCACGGCGCGCTTGGTGACCAGGTTGAAGACGTTGGTCGACCAGTTCTGCACCGTCGTGTAACGGATCCGTGCACCCGGCTTGGCGATCAGCTCGACGACCGCGGAGTGCAGCGAGTTGGCGCTGTAGGTGGGTGCGGTGCAGCCCTCCACGTAGTGAACGTAGGAGCCCTCGTCGGCGATGATCAGCGTGCGCTCGAACTGCCCCATCGACTCGGTGTTGATGCGGAAGTAAGCCTGCAGCGGCATCTCGACCCTGACGCCCGGGGGCACGTAAACGAACGAGCCGCCGGACCAGACGGCACTGTTGAGCGCCGCGAGCTTGTTGTCGTTGGCCGGGATGATCGTCGCGAAGTACTGCTTGACGATGTCCTCGTGCTCACGCAACGCCGTGTCCATGTCGAGGAAGATCACGCCCTGCGCCTCGAGATCCTTGTTGACCTGGTGGTAGACGACCTCGGACTCATACTGGGCGCCGACGCCGGAGAGGAATTTGCGCTCGGCCTCGGGGATGCCTAGACGGTCGAACGTGTTCTTGACGTCCTCAGGCACGTCGTCCCATGAGCGCTCAGCGCGCTCGGAGGCGCGCACGAAGTAATGGATGTCGTCGTAGTCGACCTCGGCCAGCATCGGCGAACCCCAGGTCGGCTGCGGCTTCGCAAAGAAGTGCTCAAGCGCCTTCAGGCGGAAGTCGCGCATCCACTGCGGCTCGCTCTTGAACTCGGAGATCTTCTCGACGATCTCCTTGTTGATGCCCTTCGGTGCCTTGTACAGATAGTTCTCGG
>Ga0302314_10019970_pt1 | contig 11100 bp, 13 predicted proteins | sample III_Palsa_N2_3_FD_200533 | JGI IMG/M metagenome (GOLD analysis project Ga0302314, IMG submission 200533) | Peat permafrost microbial communities from Stordalen Mire near Abisko, Sweden - III_Palsa_N2_3 | ecosystem: Environmental > Terrestrial > Soil > Palsa > Peat permafrost | place: Sweden... | reverse complement strand
GTCGGCGGAGAAGAGCCACTGGCGCAGGTAGGAGGTGCCGGCGTAGGGCCAGGTGCCGGAGAGCCCGCGGGCCGGGGGCGGCGGAGTACGGATGCCCGCCATGACGTCCTGTCCCAGCGCGCGGATCGTCCGGGTCGCGCTTTCGTGCTGGATATCGGCTCCTGCGGCGGGCTTGTAGACCGAGCGCTCCGCTGCCAGCAAGGGACGCGCCGCGACGATTTCGGCCATCAGCCGGCAGTCGGAGACGCCGACCGTGGCCGCGTCCAGACGAAAGACTTTCTCTTCCCTGGACAGCAGGTCCTGAATCCGCGGGGCGTACACGACGGAAAGGCCGCGCACCGCCGTCGGCGCTATTTCTTCCACGAGAATCCCGCCTCCACTGGCATAGCGATGAAATACGTCCCCTGCGGCAGGCGGGGAAATACTGGCCGGTAGCGGCCGGAACGCCGCGTCGCAGCCCGGCTGGGAACTCCGCGGCGCCGGCGGAGGCGGCGGCACGGCCGCCTTCTCCGCCGACGACGGTGCGTCAGATGAGGTGGTTTTCCCACGCGTAGCTGGCGAGGTCCTCGTCCTGCTTGAACTTCCGCACAAGCGCCTTGATCATCTTCATGACCACTCCTTTCCAAGGTTGCGGACACGACAAAAGGCGTGTCCGCGCCATCATCGAAATTCGGTATTCCAGGCCGGAAACCGAACGACTTCATTAGAACCCAAGGTTCCGCCCGAAGGCGAGTATCCCTTACACGCCCTTGACGACATGATCCCGCAGTAGTCGATCTTTGTCCGGTTTCGTCCGGGAATTTCACCGGGCCATACTGCCGCGGTGCCGTGCGCATCGCTCCGTCCACGGACTCCGGCGCCAAGGCCGCAGTGAGAGCACCTGTCAGAACACCGGAATTCGAGCGTGCCCGTCAGTTTCGATTCACGGCGCATCTCCCGGGACGGCCGACCTCGGTCCTTCAGCGTCCGGTCGGCGGCGGGCGTCCCGGACTGCTCTCCTTCCTTGCCTGCCGGAGTGGTGACCAGCCGTCAGGTGACGACCGGGAGTCGGGTGAGGCGTTGCCAGGCCGGCGCGAAGGCCTCGCCCCAGGGCCCGCGGTCGGGAAGTGACGACGTGGTGCGCGATCGAGATCGGGGCGTGTTGGCCTGGAGCCTTGTCGGGCGGGTGATCACCCTTCGGAAGCACGGTCGGAGACCAGGCCGGCGACGGCCGGAATCGAGCCGCAGTGCGCCCGGGTGGGGCGCACGCCGCTCGCCGGCTGCCGGCCTCGGTGGCAACTGCAACCCGGAAACGCAGAGAGCCCGCACCGGCGAACGGTGCGGGCCCGCTGACCTGCGGAGGATACGAGATGCGAACTCTTGAGGGGTTGCCCCCAACACTCTTTCCAACTGTTCGTCCGGGCGGTTGGGCGGGTTCGCCACGGTCCCGGCCCGCAGGGCCGACTGCGGCAATGGCTCGCATGGACCGTCGTGAACGGGGCTGAATGCAACCCGAACCGCAACCCTTCGGTCAGCGACTGCCAAGCGTCTGGGAGCCGGCTTCGGCTGCAGCGGCAGATCGGTTGCGCAGGTGAGTTCAGACTCTCCTGACGACGATCCGGTCCGGCAGCAGCTTCTCCAGGTCGTCCACGTCGGAAGTGAAGACAGTGACGTGGCCTCGTTGCGAGAGCGCGACGACAGCGAGCATGGCGTCGATCGCGTACTTGTGACCGTGCAACTTGGTGTCGGCCAGGAGTCTACGAGCGCGTCGGGCTTCCTCCTTACCCAGGTCCGCGACCTTCACCCGGGAGAGAACCCAGTCCCAGCGCTGTTCCGTGGTCCTGCCGTCGTACGCCTCGACCAGCGTCATGGGTGAGGTGACGACGTCGGCCTCTCCGCGTGCCGCGAGGTCGAGCCAGCCGATCATTGTGCGATCCCCGCGGACGGCGAGCGAGAGCGCCTCGCAGTCCAGTACGAAGACGCGAAGCGGCTTCGCCTCGTGGTCGCGCTTCGGGGTCATGCGGCCTCGCCGGCTCGCCTGGCAGCAGCGGCCTGGCGGCGCTCGTGCTCGGCGTCCAAGTCGTCCAGTGCGTCGTAGGTTGCGGAGCGTTCGGATTCGGTGACCGGCCCGTGCTCCTCTTCGAGCCACTGCACGAGTTCCAGGAGTCGGTCACGGTCCCGCTTCGCGCGCAGCGCCTCAGTGACGTAGGCGGAGATACCACGCTCGTCCGCCTCGCTGCGGATCTCTTCGAGGAGATCCTCGGGGATGGTCACTGTCACCTTCTTCGATGCCATATAGATGACCATACTCGCCGTATATCCAGCCTGCAATGGCGTCGGCTCGGCGCTGCCACGCGATCCGTGCGCATGCACACCTCGACGAACCCGCTCCTGCTCGGCGTCCCGAGCGGATCGGCATGGCGATCATGAGCTGGTCCTCGGCCTCGACGGCCAAGCACCACCAGCACGTGGCCGACCCGATGCCGCACGACGAAGGTCGGAAGCTCGGCGGTCGGCTCTGGGAGACGGGGCAGAGCAGGATCTGGCCCAAGCGCCCGGGTCCGTGGCCCACGATCCCGACTGAGACCAGAAAGGCCGGACGGCAGCTCCACCACTCCGCGACCGGCTCACCGAAATGTGGTCATATGTTACGTATAGTCCATTATCCGATGGAGTCAAAACCGGCCTGCCACATGGTGCCCAGGTCCTCGCTGTCGTAGCCGTGCTGGAGCGCCCCGCAGCCCGATGCGCCGTCGAGCCCCGCGGAACGCCCTCCGGTTCATGGCGGAAACGGTCGCCAGGCCAGAGTCGTTGCGATGCGGCTTCAACCAGCCGACTGCGGCGAGGTGACCTCACGGTCCGTCAAGGGAAGGACAGCAGACGAAATGAGCGATTTCGGTAACCCCAACGAGGTAGCACCGGTCCCACTGGCCAAGGTGACGCTCACCAAGGCTTCCCCCCGGGTATCCCTCGACAAGTCGGCGCACGCCGGCCTCCTCACGGTCAATCTGAACTGGAACGCCAGAGGCTCACAGGACGCAGCCGCACCGCAGGGCAAGCGCGGCTGGCTGGGCAAGCTCCAGTCCGCTCTGCAGCCCGATGTCGGCATCGATCTCGACCTCGGCTGCCTGTGGGAGTTCACCGACGGCTCCAAGGGCGTGGTCCAGGCACTCGGAAACGCTTTCGAGGCACGCGACACGAACGGCCGGGCGGTAATCTCCCTGGACGGTGATGACCGTTCCGGATCCACGGCCGGAGGCGAGAACATGCGCATCGACCTGTCCCAGGCCGATGCCATTCGGCGCATCCTGGTCTTCGCGCTCATCTATGAGGGAACTCCGAACTGGGAGCAGGCTCAAGGTGTCGTGACCCTGGTGTCTCCCGGAGCGGCCCCGGTCGAAGTGCATCTGGACGACGCGGGAGGGCAGGCGAAGATCTGCGCGATCGCACTCATTGAACACACTGGTGGCGAACTGTCCGTCCAGCGCGAGGTGCGCTACATCAACGGGGCCCAAGACGCGCTGGACAAGGCCTATGGCTGGGGTCTGAGCTGGTCCCCGGGCCGGAAATAGCGGCCGCGTGGGTGGGCCGCGAGCGGTTGGACCCGGGGCGTAGGCCGCGATGGCGACGCGACGCGGCCTCGTCAGCAGACCCGGCGAAAGTCTCATGAGACGAAAACTGAGACTGGAAACGCAGAGGGCCCGCACCGGTGAACGGTGCGGGCCCGCTGACCTGCGGAGGATACGAGATTCGAACCGTGAGGGGTTGCCCCCAACACGCTTTCCAACTGTTCGTCCGGGGGTTCAGCTGAGTACGCCACCGTCCCGACCTGCGGAGAAGTGCCCAGACGAGGGCTGGCCGGACACTCGCGGACGGGGAGGAATGCAACTGGAACTGGAACTGGCTGACATCCGCCCGGGTCCAACGCGTCGTGGCGATCGGAGCGAAACGGGCTACTTGCTGTAGTGGTAGCGGCAGGCGATGACGCACACCGTGTCGGCCTGCTCGTCGAGGACGTAAACCAGGCGGTGCTCCTGGTCGATCCGGCGGGACCATGCCCCGGCGAGTTCGTGGCGCAGGGGTTCGGGTTTGCCGATGCCCTCGTGGCCGTTGCGGCGGATGTCGTCGATCAGTTGGTTGATGCGCTTGAGTAGGCGGCGGTCGTTCGCCTGCCAGTAGAGGTAGTCGGTCCAGCCGCCGTCGGTGAACTGGATCTTCATGCGGACTGCTCGGTGGCGTCCTCGGGGTCGATCAGTTCACGGTTCTGGGTGCGACCTTCCTGGTAGTCCCCAAGGGACTGACGCAGGTGGTCGGCGTTGGCCGGGGAGCGCAGCAGGTAGTCGGTCTCACGGAGCGAGGCGTACTCGGCCAGGGGGACGACGACCAGCGGTTCATGGCCGGCCCGGGTGATGACGAGTTCTTCGGCGTCGTTCTCGACAGAGTCGAGCGCGGCAGCGAGGTTGCTGCGGAGCTCAGTCGCACTCATCGTCTTCATAGCGTACAGAATAGCGTACGCTTTTTGCCTGAACTAGGAGGCGAGCCGCTTCGTGGCCTCGGGCCAGGGCTGGGGCTCGAGTGCGTCCTCGGCCATCATGACCTCCTCCTCCCACCAGCCAGTGCCGTCGAGCCAGGAACTCAGCCACTGCGCGAGTGACGGCGAGTCGGTGAACCACGCCTCCGCCCAGTTTTGGGGGTCGGCGTTCGGCTCGAAGAGCAGGACCGGAGCATCGGGGTCCAGGCAGTCAACCGCGGCGTACATGCCGCAGCCCCAGTCCAGGATCGGCAGGAGGCCGTGCGGCCAGTACTCGCAAGGGCCGCACTCGGCAACCACCGTCCGGCCCTCGCCGACCAGGGGCAGCAGGAGGTACCCGGGACCGAAGCCCCCGTTGGCCACCTCCTGGTACAGCCGGACCAGCAATCGCGGCATGCCGCACTACCCGCCTGAGCCCGTCTACCAGCACCCGGCCGCACCCACCGGACCGTCGGCCGTCCTCGGCGGTAAGAAGCGGCACCAACAGGCCGTCAAGGAAGCCCGGGCCGCCTTTGGGAACTCGGCGGCCTTCCTCCCGGCGACAGAGGCTCTGGCCGCCGCCACCTGCGCGTGCTGGTACGCCTTCAGGGCTCGTTCGGCCTGGCGCTGCGCTGCAAGATGAGCACGATGGGCGGCGGCCTGCTGTTGGCGTTTGCGCTTCTCTGCCTGCTGCGCCTGGTAGTTCATCTCCGCGAAGAAGCCGCGACGTTTGCCCGAGGAGTTCCACGCCGGCACCCCGGTCACGGTCGGCCTGCTCGAACTGCCGAGCGGCGTCCTGGTGTTTCCACCGCTGGCGACCCGTGTCATCAAGGGTGAGTGGTACGACGCCACCGCCAAGCTGGACGCCGACTCCACGAACCCGGTCACCGTCGAGCTGGCCGACCTGCCCCGCCCGGTCCTCGACGCTCTCACCTCGTACGCCCACCACCTGTGGGACGGCCTGCGCTGCCGCGGCCAGGCCCGTGTGGACTTCGTCGTCACCCGCACGAATGACATCTACGCCCTGGAGGTGAACCCCACCCCCGGCATGTCCAGGGACTCCAACTTCGCTACCGGCGCCGCGATGTGCGGGATCACCCACGAGGACACGGTGCGGGCTCTGCTCCACGAGGCGGCGACCCGCGAGCCCTACGATGTCCCCCTGCCCACTCCCGCTCTCCTGTGACCGGACCGAGCCACTAGGAGGGCCTGCCCTCCGGAGGCTCGTGTGCCGCACCCCGTCCATGACGTCCCGATGTGCCGCCAGCGAATCACCCCCGAAGAGTGGCAGGAACAGGCGGGATGGTCACTGGGAGACCGCATCGAGTGGTCCGACCGGGCGTGCGGCATCGCCTGCCTGCGGATGCTGCTCCTGGCCTACGGCAAGCCCGCGCCGAGCATCACCGAGCTGCTGAAGGTCGCGGTGAAGGCCGACGCGCTCTCGGAGCGGGGCTGGATCCACGCCGGGCTGGCCGCGCTCGCCACCGAGCGCGGCGTCCCCGCCTGGGCTGAGCCCGTGGCCGTGGAGGACTTGCCGACGCGCCTTGAGGGTGCACCGCTGATCATCTCCATCACCGAGCAGTTCCCGCAGGACGGCCGCCGCGGCGGACACCTTGTCGTTGCCCGCGGCCTGGCCGACGGCAACGAAAGACCGGACCTCCTCATCCGCGACCCCTCCTCGTGGGGCCAGAAGCACGACCGAGTGCCGCTGGCCCGCGCTGCCGCGTCCTACACCGGCCGTGCGATCACCTTCGCTCCGCTTCTCGCCCGCTGAAAGGCCGCCCGTGCTCTCCCTGTCCCTCGCCGAGATCGCCGCGCTCACTGGCGGCACCATCCACGACACCCCCGACCCTCGGGCCCAGGTCACCGGCCCGCTCGCGTTCGACTCCCGGCAGCCCATGCCTGGTGGCCTGTTCCTCGCCCTGGTCGCGGCCCGCGACGGCCACGACTTCGCCCAGGCCGCCGTCGCCGCCGGTGCGACAGCGGTCCTCGGCACGCGCCCGGTCGGTGTGCCCGCCGTGGTCGTCCCCGACGTCCTGGAGGCCGCTGCCGCGATCACGGCCGAGCTCACCAGCCGTCTGGACGCGCGCCTGATTGGAGTAACCGGCTCCTCCGGGAAGACCAGCACCAAGGACCTGCTGGCGCAGGTCTTCCCCGCCCTGGGCACGACGGTCGCTACCGAGCAGTCCTTCAACGGCGAGGTCGGCGTCCCCGTCACCGTGTCCCGAGCCGACGCCGACACCCGGTTCCTCGTCCTGGAGATGGGGGCACGCGGCGTCGGCCACATCCGCTACCTCACGCGCATGGCCCCGCTGAGCACCGCCATCGTCCTGAACATCGGTGCTGCTCACCTGGGCGAGTTCGGCAGCGTCGAGCAGACCGCCGTTGCCAAGGCCGAGCTGGTCGAGGACCTGCCCGAAGACGGCTGGGCCATCCTCAACGCGGACGACCCCCGTGTGGCCCCCATGGCCGGCCGCACCCGCGCCCAGGTCGTCACATTCGGACTGAGCGAGGCCGCGCAGATCCGCGCCACCGCCATCCGCGTCGACAACGACGGCCGCGCCTCGTTCACCCTCAGCACCCCCACCGACAGCGCGCCCGTGCACCTGCGTCTCGCTGGAGAGCACCACGTGCTGAACGCACTCGCCACCGCAGGGGCGGCCCTGGCGCACGGCGCCACCGTCGAGCAGGTCGCGGACCTCCTTGGGGACGCTGAGCAGGTGTCGGCCGGGCGGATGGAGGTCACCGACCGCCCTGACGGGGTGCGGATCGTCAACGACGCCTACAACGCCAACCCCGACTCCATGCGCGCCGCGATCAAGGCCCTCGCCGCAATGACCCGCGACACCGGTCGCCGCCCGGTCGCCGTCCTCGGCTCGATGCTCGAACTGGGCGACCACGCCGCACAGGCCCACCGCGAGGTCGGGAGGCTCGCCGCCCAGCACGGGGCGCACGTCCTCGCCGTCGGCGGCGAAGAAGCGCAGTGGATCGCGGATGGCGCCGCCGGCGGGGATATCGCCGCCGATGCCGAGCACGCCCACAAGCTGCTGGACTCCCTGATCCAGCCCGGCGACGTGGTGCTGTTCAAGTCCAGCCGGGACGCGGGCCTGCGCCACCTGGCCGCGCGCGTCGCCCAGCAGACCGGCGCGTAACGTGCACCTGTTCCCTGGCGGGCGGGTGCGGAGGATCCGAGATTCGAACTCGTGAGGGGTTGCCCCCAACACGCTTTCCGAGCGTGCGTCGCGGTCCTGGGGTCGGCCCGGGGCCTACAGCCGGTCCACGCGGATGACGTCCATGAAGGCGCTGACCGAGAACTCGGCGCTGCCGACTCCGGGCTTTCCGTAGCCGGGCGGAACCGGCAGGTTGTGCCCCTCGAAGATGTCGCGCCAGGTGTGGAGCAGCTTGACGAAGTACTCCAGCGGCGGGCCTTCCTGGCGGCCGAGGTCGCTGGTCGGCTCGGGGCACCAGGTCGTGAACCGGGGCACCACGCCACGGCTCATGAAGAAGTCGAGGCCCTCCGCCGTGGAGGCGATCGCCTGGTCGATCGACGTGAAACCGTGCGGCTGGGCCATCTCCACGCCGCCGACGAAGTTGGGGATCACGTGGGTGGGGCCGAAGATGTCCGCGGCGTCCAGGATCCGCTTCATCCACTCGTCCCGCCCCACGTAGCGGTCCTTGCCGGGGCAGATCCAGCTGAACAGGTCCTTGTCCCAGACCTCGTAGTTGGGGTGGTAGATCCGGTAGCCGGCCTCGTGCAGCATCCGGACCTCGTCCACCGGCAGCGCCTGCACGACCGCCTTCGGGATCCAGCGGCCCGGGAAGCGCGACTCGATCGCCTCGGCGAAGCGGGCGTAGAACTCGCCCTCGCGCATGCCGTCCAGCTTGCGGGTGATCGAGCCGCCGGTGACGGTGTAGGCCTTGGACACCGTGTCGTGCGCGTCGATGTGCGCCATCGCCTCGACGATGTCGTCGATCTCCTTCACCGCGGTGTACTCGCGGCCGTTCGCCCGCTGCTGGCGGAAGTTCTCGTTGAGGTCGCAGAAGCGGCATTCCTCGTCGCGTCCCCAGTACTGGCAGAGGCGGTAGACGGTCAGGTAGACCAGGTAGCCCCATTCGATGGCCGGGGCGATCTCGCTGATCTTGCGGCCCGAGCTGAGGGTCTGTCCGTAGTAGGCCGGGATCGGGGGGAATTCGAGGTCGGCGAGGGATCGGCCCTCGCAGGTGAGGGTGAGCTTCCCCGCGACGAGTTCCACGCGGTACGGACTGTCGGGGGCGACGCGGGTCGAGACCACGGTCTGGCGCAGTTCGTAGGGGCCACCGGTCAGCTTGATCTCCTCCGGGGCGCGGAAGCCGGCGTGCTCGGCCATCTCGGCGACCGGGACGAGGTCGAAGGTGAAGATGAAGTAGTCCTTGGGCTTGTACCCGCTCGCGAGCCGCAGCGCGTCCGGGCTGAAGGCCAGGCCCTGGCGGAGGATGTCCTGCTTGACGATCGCCTCCGGCGGCAGGTCCGGGAAGGCGGTCATCATCCGCTCCAGCTCGCCGATCGTCGTGCTCTCAGTCATTGGCCATCCAAGGAAGTTCAGTTGGGGCTGTAGGTGGTCGTGGGCAACCAGGTGGGGCTGACCAGCGGCCAGTTCTGGCCGGTGAGAGTGAGCCTAACCCCGGTGGTGCCGTCGAGGCCGCGCCTGAAGCGTCGGACCGCCAGTGCGAGCATGGTCGACAGTCCGTACTTGTTGATGAGGGCCATGCGGTAGTCGACGGTCCGCTCGGCGGCGCAGATCGTGGCCTTCGCGGGCCACCTCGGACCGGTGGGGACGCCGTTGGCGTCGCATGCGGCGACCAGGACGCCCCGGCAGCGGCGGATCCGGTCGGCCTCGGGCGAGTGGCTGCACAGCACGATGCCGAGGGCGGGTCCGTCCGCGATCACCCGGCAGGCGTGCTGCCGGGGTGTTCCGTCGGGTTCGTACGTGGTCAGGAGCACGTGCTTGCTGTCGGCCAGGCGGTACGGGTACGACGGGGTGAGTTGGTTCCTGTTCGGCGTCATGGCGTCCGTCCCGAGGTCGCGGGTCACTGGTCGCTGGGCATTGATCGCTGGACATTGGTCGCCGGGCGTTGGTGGCCGGGCGTTGGTGGCCGGGATCGGTGGCCGCCGGTTCACTGGTCGCCGTGTTGTCCGTGTCCGTGTCCGTGCCCGGTCAGCTCCGCGTGCTCCTCGGCGGTCGGCCTGGCGATCTGGCTCTGCGGGCCGAAAGCGCTGGAGAGCCGGGCACGGAGCCGACCGAGCGGCTTCGTCCTGCCTCTGACTCCATTCTCGTCCACCGCGGCCGGCAGTTCGAGGGGTGCGGGCTGCTCGTGTACGGTCAGCCGGAAACGTTCGCCCTGCGGGAGCTGCGGGAGCTGCTCGTGGATCTCGACGAACTCTCCGTGCGGCAGCCGTGTTCAGCGCCGAATCGAACGCCGCGCTGGTGCCGCGCTCGTGCCACCCTCGCAGGGCACCAGCAGCACCCGGCTGTCGGCCACCCACAGGTTCCCCTCGCTGTGGAAGGCGATGCCCAGCGGCCGTCACCCGCCCTCGCCGGGGCGCCAGCGGGCGGCACGCCGCTGCCGCCCCGGGGATCAACTGGACGGACGCCGTCGCCTCCGACGCCGACCGCCCGCTACGCGCCGCCTCGGCTCAGGAACTCGCCGACGGTCCGGGCGAAGAACTCCGGGTCGTCCAGCCACGGGAAGTGGGCGGTGCCCGGCTGGACGACGAGTTCCCCGCGCGGGAAGAGCGCAGCGACCTCCGCCGCCTTGTCCGGGCGGGGCGACGGGTCCAGCTCACCGGCCAGCACCAGGACCGGCGCGTCGAGCTTGACCAGCACCTCGCGCACCTCCGCCGCGTCGTCGAACGCCCCGGGACCGGGATAGGCCTGCGCGGCTTCCTCGTTGTAGCCGTCCTCGCCGGCGGCGGCGTGCGCGGCTGCGGCCGCGTCCCAGCGGCCGTAGCTGAGCCGGTCCAGCAACTGCCAGTCGTCCTCGGTGCCTGCCCCCGACATCGCCCGCTCGAAGGCGGGCACCACCTCGTCGTACCAGGGCTCGCCGCTGCGCAGCGCGAGTGCCTCGCGCCGTCCTTCGAGCGGGAAGTCGATCCCGGCCGCCCGGGCCCGGGCGGTCACCAGCACCAGCGACCGGACCCGCTCCGGATACCGGCCGGCGTAGAGCAGCGCGAGATCGCCGGAGGCGGAGTGGGCCAGTATGTCGATCCGGTCCAGCCCGAGGTGGGCCCGAAGTGCTTCGACGTCGTCCACCTGACGGTCGACCCGGTAGCTCGACGGGTCGGCCGGGGTCTCGGACTCCCCCGTGCCGCGCAGGTCGAGCAGTACCAGCGGACGCCCTGCGACGGCCGACAGGCCGCCCAGGTCACCGAGGTAGGCGGAGGCCTGCATCGGCCCCCCGGGGAGGCAGACCAGCGGAGCGCCCTCCCCCACGGTCAGGGTGCGGTAGGCGAGACGGGTTCCGTCCGGAGCTGAAAATATAGGCATCCGGCCATCCTGGCACCGGCCGCCCAACACCCGCCACGCACTTATGGGGTGCCGGACCCGCCCGGGGTGGACCCGCCCGGGGCGGAC
>Ga0302314_10019969_pt1 | contig 11101 bp, 11 predicted proteins | sample III_Palsa_N2_3_FD_200533 | JGI IMG/M metagenome (GOLD analysis project Ga0302314, IMG submission 200533) | Peat permafrost microbial communities from Stordalen Mire near Abisko, Sweden - III_Palsa_N2_3 | ecosystem: Environmental > Terrestrial > Soil > Palsa > Peat permafrost | place: Sweden... | reverse complement strand
ATCGACAGCTTCCACGTCAGGCGCTCCTTGGGCGGTAGGACATCCGCCGGCTCATGACTGCAGGGCCGCGTGCACGACGGCGCCGCCCTTGGCGATCAGCGACGCCTGCAGGATTTCGTCGTCGAAGTCGGTCACCAGAGCGCCGTCCTTGACGAGAAGGCCGACGAAGGCGGTGAGGTTGCGGGCGTAGAGCGCCGAGGCGTCGGCGGCGATGCGGCCGGGCAGGTTCGGGATGCCGACGATCTTGACGCCGCCGGTGACGACGATCTCGCCGGTGCGCGAGCCGACCACATTGCCGCCCTGCTCCACCGCCAGGTCGATCAGCACCGAGCCGGGTTTCATCGCCGCGACCGCCTCGGCGCTGACCAGCTTCGGCGCCAGCCGGCCGGGGATCAGCGCGGTGGTGATGACGATGTCCTGCTTCTTGATGTGTTCGGCGACCAGCGCCGCCTGCTTGGCCTGGTAGGCCTCGCTCATCACCTTGGCGTAGCCGGTGGCGGTCTCGGCGGCCTTGAATTCCTCGTCCTCGACCGCGACGAACTTCGCGCCGAGGCTCTCGACCTGCTCTTTGGCCGGCGGACGCACGTCGGTGGCGGTGACCACGGCGCCCAGCCGGCGGGCGGTGGCGATGGCCTGCAGCCCCGCGACGCCGGCGCCCATCACGAACACCTTGGCGGCGGCGACCGTGCCGGCCGCGGTCATCATCATCGGCATCGCCCGGCCGTAGACCTCGGCGGCCTCGATGACCGCACGGTAGCCGGCGAGGTTGGCCTGGCTGGAGAGCGCGTCCATCACCTGGGCGCGGGTGATCCGAGGTACGAACTCCATCGCGAACAGGGTCACGCCCCGCTTCGTCATCGCGTCGGTGACTTCACGGTCCTGGAACGGATTGATCAGCCCGATCACGATCGCGCCGCTCTTCAGCAGCCCGATCTCTTCGTCGCCGGGCGAGCGAACTTTCAGCACGACATCGGCGCCGCCGAGCGCAGCGGCCGGACTGGCAACGATCTTCGCGCCGGCAGCCTCATAGTCGGCGTCGGGCATCGACGCGCCGAGGCCCGCGCCGGTCTCGACGACGACCTCGAACCCGAGCGCAATCAGCTTCTTGGCCGCATCAGGCGTCACCGCGACCCGCGTCTCGCCGGCGCGGCGCTCCTTGGTGACGGCGAGGACGGGCATCGAGCAGACCTCTCGGACGATGGTCGCTGCTTAAGGTTCAGACCGTGGGCAGGTTGGCCGGCGACTCGGTCGCCTGTCCAGATAGCGCCGTTAGTGCCCGGCGTCCGGCTTTTCGCGCAGGAAGTAGATACCCACGGCCAGCAAGACGACCGCCGCGCCGAGCCCGGCGAAGAAGCCGGCGGGGACGCAGAACCAGATCACCAGCATCATCAGCAGGGCGGCGATGGCGAGCGAGCCCCACTTGGTCATCTTCCCGAAGGCTTCGAAGGTGCTGACCTGCTCGTGGATGTCCATGTCGCCGGTGTGATATTCGTGGGCGGCTTCAGTCATCGACGCGCGGGCTCCTGAACGGACGAATTTGGACCCGCGTGCTACACGAAGCCGCGGCGCCGCTCAAGCCGGCCAGACTGCGAGCAAAGTACGCAGGGCCGCCACCAGCGCCAGCGGCTGGTCGACCATGATGTGGTGCTCTGAGTCAGGGATCGCGATCGACGGCACGCCCGCCGGCACATAGTCGCCGCGCGCGGCATGTTCCCGGCGAAGCATGATCGCCGACCGATCGCCAAAGATCTGCGCCATCGGCGGGGCCTTCGCGGGATCGAGTTGGCCCATCGCGCTGCGATCGAGCTTGCCCCACAAGAACGGGTCGAACTTCCAGGTCCAGCCCTCGCCCGAGCCATCGGCCATCGCCGCGCGCTTGAGCGAGCGGCGGGCGATGTAGTCGGCGACGAACAAATTGCCCGGCGCCTGGGGCGGCATAAAGCGGAAGCGAGTCAGCGCCTCCTCCAGCGTGGCATAGACCCGGTTAGGCCGGGTGCGGTTGGGCGGCCCGCGGAAGCGGTCGTTGCCGGCCTCGCGCCGCCATTGCTCTTCCTGTTCCTTGGTCGGCGGACCGCCGAAGCCGGTGTCGAGCAGCAACGCGGCACGCATGCGTTCCGGATGCTGAGCGGCCGAATAGAACACCTGTGAGCCGCCGAACGAGTGGCCGATATAGATCGGCTTGTCCGGCCCCTCGTAGAGCCCCGCCGCCTTGGCGCACTCCCAGATTTCGGTGGCGAATGTCTCGAAGGTGTAGGTCTCGCGCCAGTCCGAGTCGCCCATGCCGGATAGAGAGAGCGCCGCAACGCGGTAATCGTCGGCCAGGAACGGCGCGATGAAGCTCCACCAGTCGGCATGCGCGCTGTTGCCGTGCACCAGGATCAGGCCCGGCTTGCCGATCTGGCCCCAGGTCAGCAACTCGATGTTCGCGCCCTCGACCGGTACGAGCGTCCGCTCGGGCGTTTTGGCGAGAGCCGCCTCGAACCACGCCGGTGCGGGCGGCTTGGCGCCGGCGAACGGGGCGAGCGGCGAGGCGACCTCCGGCGGCAGGTCACCCTGGAGGCGGACCGGTTCGTCATCGTCGAGCTTTTCATCGACTTGCGGTGCGGGGTGGGCGCTCTGATCGTCAGCCATCCGACCTGACTAACAACCGTTTGAAAAATGGCAAGCGCCCTACGCCGGATTGGCGCCGCAGTGCAGCAGGAATCGTTGCAGTAGCGGTCAGGCTGCCGAAAGCGTGATCGCAACGATCACGATGGCGGCGAGCGCCGGCGCCGTCAGATAAACGGACCGGCAGACCCACGCGTTGAGCGAGTCACTAGATTGGAGAATCCGATGCATCGGGGTTCGTGCCTCTGCGGGGCGATCGAGTTCGAAGTCGACGGCGAGTTGGCCGGAATCCAGCTTTGTCATTGCAGCGATTGCCGCCGCGCCCAGGGTTCGGCCTTCGCCGCCAACCTGCCGGTCAGAGCCGAAAACTTCCGCCTGGTCGCCGGCCAGCCGAAGTCGTTCGAGAGTTCGCCCGGCAAGGAACGGCTGTTTTGCGGCGATTGCGGCGCGCCAATCATTAGCCGCACCACGGCCGCGCCCGGCATGGTCCGGGTGCGCGTCGGCCTGCTGGCCGAGCCGGTCGAGACGAAGGCGGTCTTCCACTTCCATGTGAACTCCAAGGCCAGCTGGCTGCCGATTGCCGACGATCTGCCGCAATATCCGGACGATCGGCCGAAATAGCCGCCGTCAGTCCGCCAGCGCCGGCGCGTAGTAGCGGTCCATGATCCGCCATTGATACGCGACCAGGTTCTGGTGTCGCTCGGCAGCCTGACGGATCGAGGAGTCGAAGAACGGCGTGGCCGCGGCGGCGGCGAAGGCGAACAAGGTGGCGTCGACACCGCAGGGCGTCTCGCCGAACAGGTAGGGCTTGTCGCCCAGCAGCCGCGAGGCGGCGGCGAAGTCGCGGCTGGCCAGATCGGCGATCTCGGCTTCGGAATGGCGGCCGAAGCCCTGGCCGTGCAGCACCTGCTTCATCCCTGCCCGGCCGGCGCGCTTGGCCTCTTCCGGCGCCCCGGCGAAAAACTGCGACGGACCCTTCTCGAAGTTCTCGTCGATGGCCCAGCGCGCATGGACGATGGCCCAGTAGAGATGATCCTCCAGCATCCGCTCCAACGCCCAGCCGACGCTGCGCTGCGGCTCGGTGAGGTGGGCGTCGAGGTCGACGCCGTGAGAGCGCCTCAGGTGGTCGAGGATGAAAACGCTGTCGCCGAGCACCAGGTCGCCGTCGCGGATGAACGGGATCTTGCCCTTCGGCGCGTCAGCGCGGCCGGCGCGTTCGAGCCTGAACGGCACGCCGGACATCTTGAGCTGGGTCAGCGTCTTCATGACGAACGGGCTGGGATCGGGCAAGCCGAACATCGGTCCGAAACCGTAGAGCGTGAGCATGGGTGGCCTCCTGTTGAAGCCATCTAACCATGTTCGCTGACAGCATCCTGTCAGCAGCACGAAACCGGAACTCAGTTTCCTGAAACGCTGTCGACTTTCCCGAAGATCGCTTCTAGCCGGGCCAGGATATCGGGCGGTAGCGGCGGCGCCAGGATGGCATCGACGTTGGCTTCGAGGTGCGCCGGATCACCGGTGCCGGTCAGGATCACGTGGGCGCCCGGTTCGTGGCGGCAGAAGCGGTAGGCGGCTTCGACCACCGAGGGCGCGCCAGGTGCGTCGCGCAGGAAGCCCAGGGGATCGTCCGCATCGACCTTGGACGCATCGACCTCGCCCCGCGCAATCAGCTCGCCCACCACCTTGCGCAGCGCCTCCGGGTGGCTGAGCGTCTCGCGCACGGCGAACATGATCAGTGTGCCGACGTCCTGCGCGATCGTCTGCGGGAAGACGCGCTGGCGCGCCGAAGGGTTGAGCAGGTTGAAGCCGACCATCAGCACGTCGAACGGGTCGTCTTTGAGGGCTTCCTGAAGCAGCGCGTGTCCGGTGTCGCCGCCGAACTGCTCGCTGGCGGCGATGAAGCGGATCTTGCCGGCCGCCTTCTGTTTGCGGAGTTCCGGCAGGATTACCTGCACCGCGTGCTCGTACTGCGGCAGCGTCACGCCGTGCAGCAGGAAGACATCGATGTGGTCGGTCCGCAGCTTGACCAGGCTCTCGTCGATGTAGCGGGCCATGTCGGCCGCGGTGACGAGTTCGCCGCCGCGCCCGACGTTGGCCTTGGTCGAGATCACCGCCTCGTCGCGCCGACCTCTGAGACCAAGACCGACAGCTTCCTCGGTGCCGTAGGCGCGGGCGGTGTCGATGTAGGTGACACCGAGATCGAGCGCGCGGCGCACCATGTCGGCGGCGTGGTGGACGTCCTTGCCCTTGGCCATGCCCAGCCGGCTGTGACCGCCGCAGCCGAGGCCGGCGACGCTCACTTCCAGGCCGGTGCGGCCGAGCCGTACAGTTTGCACCTTCGTCCCCGTTAGCGGCGGTCGGTCAAGGCTGCGTAGGCCAGCTGCGCCGATTGCTCGCGCACGGCGGGATTGCCTGCCGCAGTCTGCGAGCCGGCGACGTTCTGGATCATGCCGATCACGATCATCTGGTTGATCGGGTCGATCCAGAACCAGGTGCCGAACGCGCCGCCCCAGTAGAAGCTCTGGATTCCCTGCGCGGTCTTGGCCGCCGCCGGGTCCTGCACGATTGCGAAGTCCATGCCGAAGCCGAGACCGACCGTATCGGGCGAATAGAGCGTCACGTTCACGCCCGGCTCCAGCACGCTTGTATGCATCAAGTCGACCGTGGCGGCCCGCAGATAGCGCCGGCCCTCGAACTCGCCGCCGTTCAAGATCATCTGGGTGAAGCGCCAGTAGTCCTCGATCTTGGAGACCAGGCCACCGCCGCCGGCGAGGAACTTCGGCTTCGAGGTATTGAAGATGTTGGACGGCCCGGCGGCGCGCACATTGCCGTTGTCGTCGTACTTGTGGATGCGCGAAACGCGATCGCCCTTCGACGCATCGACCCAGAAGCCGGTGTCGACCATGCCGAGCGGCGCGAACAGGCGTTGCTCGAAGAATTCATCGAGCCCCTGGCCGGACAGCTTCTCGACCAGGTAGCCCTGGATGTCGACGCTAGGACCGTAGCGCCAGTCCTTGCCAGGCTGGAACGCCAGCGGCTGCCCGGCGAGCACATCGATCATGTCCTGCAGATCGCCACCGCGCAGATTCACGTCGGCGGCGTAGTCGTTCGCCCGGCCAAAGCCAGCTGTGTGGCTCATTAGCTGAGCCATGGTCATCGGCTTGGCCTGATCGACCAGCGCGCCGTCCTTGCCCTTGACCTTCAGCCCCTCGAACTCGGGGATATGCAGGGCCACCGGATCGTCCAGCGTCCACTTACCTTCTTCCCACAGCATCATCATCGCCGCGCCGGTGATCGGCTTGGTCATCGAGGCGATGCGGAAGATGCTGTCAGTCTTCGCCGGAACCGGCGTCGCGGCGGAAGCGTCGAGCAAGCCGTAGGCGTCGAGGTTCACGATTTCGCCGTGGCGGGCGATCAGGGTGACCACGTTGGCCAGCTTCTTCTCGTCGACCAGGGCGTGGAACTGGCGATTGAAGGCGGCCAGACCCTCGGCGGTGAAGCCCTGGACCGTGGCGTCGGAGACGAGACCGGAATGATCGTCTGGCATATCGATTTTTCCCTAATGCGCGTTGTCTTGAATGGGTTTGGTCTTGCCAGAGAACGGCACGCGCGGCCAGAGATGAAGTCAGCGCTGACTACAATTTGAGGACGCGGCCATGCTGAAGATCGCCCTGCTAGACGACTATGCCGGCGTAGCGATGGACTGCGCCCAGTGGGGCCGGCTCGAAGGCAAAGCCGAGATCACCGTCTTTCGCGATCACATGAGCGAGGACCTCGCAGCCGAGGCGCTGGCGACCTTCGACGTGCTCTGCACCATCCGCGAGCGGATGGCGTTGCCGCGCACCCTGATCGAGCGGCTGCCGAACCTGAAGCTGGTCACCATCGTCGGCGCGCGACTGACCAACCTCGACCTCGACGCGGCCAGCGAACGCGGCGTGATCGTCGCCCATTCCGGCACGCGCAATCCGGCCTTCGCCAACGTCAGCGCGGCGACGCCGGAACTGGCCTGGGGCCTCTTGATCGCAACCGTCCGCGACATCGCCGGCCAGGATCGCCGCATGCGCGACGGCCTCTGGCAGGACAAGGTCGGGACGATCCTGGCCGGGCGCACGCTAGGCCTGCTGGGCCTGGGCCGGATCGGCAAGCGGATCGCCGAGTTCGGCAAGGTGTTCGGCATGGAGGTGATCGCCTGGAGCCAGAACCTGACCGCCGAGGCCGCCGCAGCCGTCGGCGTGCGACGGGTCGAGAAGGACGAGCTGTTCGCCCAGGCCGATGTGATCTCGATCCACCTGGTGCTCAGCGAGCGCAGCCGTGGACTTGTCACTGCCCGTGAGCTCGGCCTGATGAAGCCCACGGCTTTCCTGATCAACACGTCGCGCGGGCCGATCATGGTCGAGGACGACCTGATCGCCGCCCTGCGCGGCGGCGTCATCGCCGGCGCCGGGCTCGACGTGTTCGACCAGGAGCCGCCGCGACCCGATCATCCGCTGCGCACGCTGGAGAACGTCACCCTGACGCCGCACCTCGGCTACGCCACGCTGGACACGCTGAAGGCGTTCTACGGCGACAGCCTGGAGGCCATCGAAGCGTTCGCGGACGGCGCGCCGATCCGAGTCTCGAACCCCGAAGCGCTGGCGAAATCCGCGGCGCCGTGAGACGAGGGTCGGCTGGTTCTCAAAGGGGGCTTTGGACCGAATGACCGACTGGACCTCCGGCTACGTCGCCGACGTCGACTATTCGTTTGGCTATTATCCCGAACTCAATCCACTGCGCGCCCGGATGGTGTTCCTGAACGCGGGGTTGGCCCCGCCGTCACCCGCCATGGCCTGCGAGTTGGGCTTCGGCCAGGGCGTCAGCATCAACGTGCACGCCGCTGCGTCGAACACCGCCTGGTGGGGCACGGACTTCAATCCCTCGCACGCCATCGGCGCCCAGCGGCTGGCCGCCGCCAGCGGCGCACAGGCCCAGCTGTTCGACGAAGCCTTCGCCTACTTCTGCCATCGGCCCGATCTGCCCGACTTCGACAGCATCGGCGTGCATGGCGTCTGGAGTTGGATTTCCGACGAAAACCGCGCCGTCATGGTCGATTTCTTCCGGCGCAAGCTCAAGCCTGGCGGCCATGTGTACGTCAGCTACAACAGCTTTCCCGGCCACGCGCCGACGATCCCGCTGCGCCATCTGCTGGTGCGACACGCGGAGGTCATGAGCGCGCCAGGACTCGCGCTCGTGCCCCGGATTGACGCAGCGCTTGGCTTCGCCCAGCAGCTGCTCGCGCAGAATCCGGCCTTCGCGGTCGCTTTTCCCAACATCGGCGCGCGCCTCGAGCGGATGATCGGCGAAGATCGCCACTATCTCGCCCACGAGTATTTCAATCGCGACTGGCGCCCGATGCACGTCGACGAGATGGCCCAGGCGCTCGGGAGCGCCAAGCTGAGCTTCGCCGGCTCGGCGCACTACTTGGACCATATCGACCTGCTCAACTTCTCCGAGGAGCAGCGCGCGTTCCTGAATCAGATTCCGGACCCGATGTTCCGTGAAACCGTGCGCGACTTCATGATCAGCCAGCAGTTCCGCCGCGACTATTTCGTCAAGGGACCGCAGCGCCTGCCGAGGCTCGACCGGTTCGAGGCGACTCTCGGCGAGCGTTTCGTGCTGACGACCAAGCGCGATAAGATCGCTTTCACAGCGACGGGTTCGGCCGGCGAAAAGACGCTGCGTGAGGACGTCTACCTGCCGATCCTGGACGCCCTGGAAGATCACCAGCCCAAGTCGTTCGCCGAACTGCTCGCCGCCTGCGGCCGAGGCGGCGAGGGCTTCACGCAACTGTTCGAGGCGCTGATCGTGCTGATCGGCAAGGGCGACGTCGTGCCGGCGCAGACCGACGCGGTTGTCGGCGCGTCTCGGCAGGGCGCCGAACAGCTGAACCGCGCGATCATGGCGCTCGCGCGGTCCGACCAGACCATCACCGTGCTCGCCAGCCCCGTCACCGGCGGCGGCGTCTCGGTGGGACGCTTCCAGCAGCTGTTCCTGCTGGCCAGATTGCAGGGCGCCGCATCGCCGACCGATTGGGGCGCGTACGCCTGGAAGTGCTTGGCCGACCAGGGCCAGCGGGTGCTGGCGGACGGCAAGGCGCTCGAGAGTCCTGAGGAAAACCTGGCGGAGTTGACCCGGCTGGCGGTCGCGTTCGAGACCGAACAATTGCCGATGTTGAAGGCGACCCTGATCGCCTCGTAGCCTGGTCGCCGAGGGAGAGAGATGTGACCACGCCTTTGCTGAAACGCCTGGACCGTGCGCTGGAGACCCTGCCGCGCGCCTATCAGGGTCCGGGTGGCGCCGTTGCGGTGCTCCGCGACGGCGAGGTGCTGGCGCGGCATGCCTGGGGCTGGGCAAACGCCGAGCGGCGCATCCCGTTTACGCCGAAGACGCTGTTTCGAATGTGCTCGATCACCAAGCAGTTCACCTGCGGCGTGGTGCTGGATGCGTTTCCAGACCCCTCCGTGCTGGACGCCGACGTCGCCGCCCTGTTGCCGAACCTGCAGCAACCGGCGCCCGGCGCGCGGCACCTATGCCACAACCAGTCGGGCCTGCGCGACTATTGGGCGGTCGCAATGCTGCACGGTTCCCCGCCCGAGGCGCCGTTCGGCGACACCGAGGCGGCGCGCGTGACCGCCGGAACCCGCACGCTGCAGTTCACGCCGGGCACGCGATTTTCCTACGTGAACCAGAACTTCCGAATGCTGTCGGATATCGTCGCGGCGCGTGCCGACCGCAGTTTCGCGGAGTTGCTGCGCACCCGCATCTTCGATCGGGTCGGGATGGAGAGCGCGTTCCTGGCCGCCGACACCCGCGCCATGCCGGATGGCGCGGAAGGCTACGAAGGCACGGTCGCCAGCGGCTTCCGCGCGGCGGAGAACCGCATCGTCTGGACCGGCGACGCCGGACTGGGCGCCAGCCTCGACGACATGATCGCCTGGGAGCGCCACATCGACGCCACCCGCGACGACGAGACCAGCCTCTACCGCCGGCTATCGGCGCCAGTGACCTTCGCCGACGGCGCGAGCGCGGGCTACGGCTTCGGGCTCGGCCGCGGCAAGGCGTTGGAGCGTCCGATCACCGGCCACGGCGGGGCCTTGCGCGGCTGGCGCAGCCACCGGCTCTATGTGCCGAGCGAGCGCATCTCGGTGGTGGTTATGTTCAACCATCTCTCCAACGCCCACGACGCCGCGATCGACCTGCTGGCCGCCGCGCTGGACGAAGAGCGGCCGGCGCGGGTTTCCGACTTGCCGGCGCCGGGTTGGCTGGGCGCCTATGTCGAGCCGCAGACCGGCCTCTCGGTGCGAGTCGAGGCGGCGCCGGAGGGCCGGGTCAAGCTTCGTTACGGCCACGGCGCCACGCTGCTAGATCTTCAGAACGACGGCTCGGCCGGCGACGACACCGGTCGGTTGAGACCGAGCGACGACGGGCTCTGGCTGGATCTGCCCGGCGATAACCAGAGCTCGCTGCTGCATTCGCGCCCCGGCGCAGCCCTGCCCGACGTCGCCGGCCGCTACCGCTGCGCCGAACTCGACGCCGAACTCACCGTCACCGACGCCGGCGGGGTGATCTATGGCGGCTTTTCCGGCTTTCTCGGACAGGGCCGGATGGAGTTGCTTGAGCCGATCGGCCCCGACCTATGGGCCCTCCCCTGCCCTCGCGCCCTCGATCACACGCCGCCCGGCGACTGGACGCTCGCGTTCCGCCGCGACGACGCCGGCCGGCCGGTAGACATCGAAGTCGGTTGCTGGCTGGCGCGGCGCCTGAGCTACATCCGGGTGGATTAGCCCAAGCGCCTGCCGCCTTGGTTAGGGGTGCAGCTTCTTGGCGGTCTCCGCCACGTGCTTGCCCTGGAAGCGCGCGCCGTCCAGTTCGTTGTCGCTCGGCAGGCGCTGGCCCTGGCCGCCGGCGATCGTCGTTACGCCGTACGGGCTGCCGCCGGTGATTTCGTCCAGCCGCATCTGACCCTGGAACGAATAGGGCAAACCGACGATCACCATGCCGAAGTGCAGCAGGTTGGTGATCACCGAGAACAGGGTGGTTTCCTGGCCGCCGTGCTGGGTCGCGGTGCTGGCGAAGGCCGAGCCGACCTTGCCGTTCAGCGCGCCGCTGGCCCAGAGGCCGCCGGCCTGGTCGAGGAAGCTGGCCATCTGCGAGCCCATGCGGCCAAAGCGCGTGCCGACGCCGACGATCACCGCATCGTAGTCCGCCAGATCGGCGATCTGCGCGATCGGCGCGGCCTGATCGAGCTTAAAGTGGGCCGCTTGTGCGACTTCCAGCGGCGCGGTCTCGGGCACGCGTTTGATATCGACCTGGACGCCGTCGACGCCGCGGGCGCCTTCCGCGATGGCCTCGGCCATGCGTTCGACGTGGCCGTAGGTGGAATAGTAGAGCACGAGGACCTTGGTCATGAGAGTCTCCTGAGGCAGTGGTCGACGGGCGAGCCCGCGGTTGGCGCGGC
>Ga0302314_10019967_pt1 | contig 11102 bp, 10 predicted proteins | sample III_Palsa_N2_3_FD_200533 | JGI IMG/M metagenome (GOLD analysis project Ga0302314, IMG submission 200533) | Peat permafrost microbial communities from Stordalen Mire near Abisko, Sweden - III_Palsa_N2_3 | ecosystem: Environmental > Terrestrial > Soil > Palsa > Peat permafrost | place: Sweden... | reverse complement strand
AAGCGGCCGGCCATCGCGGATCGTCAGGATTGCCGCCGTGCGGGTCTTGGCGAGCGACGGACTGCCCGGATTCACGAACAGCACCCCGTCGATCTCATCCAGCCGCGCTTCGTGCGTGCCACCGAAGACGCAGGCCGCGACCGGCCCGCCGAACAGCGCCGCCGACCCTTCGGCCGACAACGCGGTCTCAGGCAGGTTGAATGTGAGGCCGACGCGCAGCCCACCCGCCACCAGAACGCGCGGCCCATCGCTCAACATGGGCGGCGCGGGCGGCGGATCGCCCTCGCTGCGGGTGGCGTACGTCGGCGCGACCGCCGCACAGCCTTTCAGCGCCTCGGCCGACGTCAGATCGCCGCAATGGAAAACCGCATCGACGTCACCCCACGCCGCCTTGAGACGCGCCAGAATCGTTGGCCAGTCGACGAGATCGTCGTGGGTGTCGGCGGTGAGGCCAAAACGCCGGCCGGCTACAGGTGTCTGTTCCATCCTCGCCTCCGGATTTGATTAGTATCACTAACTATATTAGCGTCTGCCCACGATGTCCAACCCGATGACGCCGATCGCCGAGCGAGACGAATCCGAGCGGATCTACCTGTTCGTCCAGCATCTCGGCCGGCGGCTGCGCGACATCGACGCACGGGCCGGACTGACCCCGGCGCGGTTCTCGGCGCTGGCCAGCCTGCGCTTCCACGGCTCGCGCAACATCGGCGACCTCGCCGCCGACGAGCGGGTCAAAGCGCCGTCGATGACCCGGCTGGCGCGGGACATGGAACGCGACGGCCTGCTGGTGCGCGCGCCGGACCCCGCCGATGGACGCGGGGTGCTGATCGAGCTCACGCCAAGGGCCACCGCGATCTTCGACGCCGTGCGCGCCGAGAAGATCGCCCTGGTGGCGGACTATCTGCACACCCTCACGGGACCAAAGCGCGCGGCGATCAAGCGCGCCTTCGCCGCCCTCGACGATCTGGCCGAACCTCCGGAGCCGACGCCATGACCCTCGCCAAAACCCTCGCTGTCATCGACGACGGCGCGCGCTCTACCCTGCACGTCGGCGTCCAGCTTTTCGTCGGCCACCGAGGCGAGACCATCGCCGACCTCGGCCTCGGCGTGGCCGCGCTCGGGCGGCCGATGACGCCGGACTCGATGATGACCTGGCTCTCGACCTCCAAGATCGCCACCTCGATCCTGTTCGCCCGGATTTGGGAGGAGGGCTACGTCGGCCTGAACGACCCGGTCTGTGTCCACATCCCCGAGTTCGGCGTGCGCGGCAAAGAGGGCGTCACCCTGCGCCACGTCTGGACCCACACCTGCGCGATGGTCCACGTCGAGGACAAGCTGTTCCCGGTGCGCTACCGGCAGTCCAACGCCGACAACATCGCGCTGATCTGCGGCTCGGGTCTCGACCGCGGCCGACCGCCCGGCCTCAGCGCCGCCTATCAGACCAGCGTCGTCACCCTGCTGCTGGCCGAGATCATCGCCAGGAAGCGCGGCCGCGACTTCCGCGAAATCGCCCGCGAGACCCTGTTCCTGCCGCTGGGAATGACCGACTCGTGGCTCGGCATGCCGCCCGAAGCGCTGGCGCGCTACGCCGACCGGCTGGGCAAGACCTTCGACACCAGCGGGACGGAACCCCGCGCCGACGGGTCCTTCGCGCCGGACGCGCCGGAACAGCTGACGCACACAATGCCGGGCGGCAATGGTCGCGGGCCGATGCGCGAACTCGCGCGGCTGCTGGAGCTGCTGCGCCGGGGCGGCGAGTTGGACGGGGTTCGCGTGCTCTCGCCCCAAACGGTTGAGGCGATGACCTCGCGCCACCGTTGCGGTCTGGCCGACGTCAGCTTCGACAATCAGTTGCTCGACTGGGGTCTCGGCCTGGCGCTTGATTCACGCATCCACTACGGCGGCGGGACGCATCTCTATGGCTATGGCCCGCACGCCAGCTCCCGCACCTTCGGACACTCGGGCTTTCGCACCACCGTGGCGTTCTGCGATCCGGCGCAGGCGCTCGTGGTCGCCTGTTCCTGGAACGGCATGGTCGCCGACGACCGCATCCATTCCGCGCGGCAGAACGCGCTCTGCGGCGCGATCTACGAGGATCTGGGGCTGGTCTAGAGGTCGTCCGCTCGAAGCCCGGCAGGCACGTTGAAGTGAAACACCGTCTCGCCGTGCGCCTCGGTCCGCGACACCACATGCGCCCCCGCCGCAGCGATCGCCTTGGGCCAGAAGCGCCGGGCCGGCGTGTTTCGCTCGAAGACGGTCAACTGCCACCGGCCTGGGTGGGCGGAAAATACGCGGACGGCCGCAGCGACCGAGTGACCCCGTCCTCGGGCGCTCGGGGCGATGTAGAACTCCGCCATCGATACGCCCGTCTCGCTCAGACGCCTCACGAGGGCGAACCCGATCACGGCGTCGTCGCACAGCAGGAAATACGGCCAGCGCAGCCCCGGCTCGCGCCAATAGGCTTCGAAATAGGGATAGCTCGGGTTGACCTCGCCGAACGCGCTTAGTTCCGAGAGATACCGATCGAGCAGCGCGCGAACTTCAGCCTTGGCTGCTTCGGGGATGATCGCGAGGGTTACGCTCAAGGCTCACCTTCGGGTCGGCGCCGTCGCAATTCTATCCGGAATTCATCTGCGCCGGCAGGCACACATGGTACGTTGGCGAACGCCGTTACGGAGGAGATCGCTGATGCTTCCTCTCGCTGTCGCCCTAGCCTTGAACTCGACACCGGCCGTCGCGCCAACACTACCGGATGGGCCGGCCCCGCGTCCACCCATGGTCGCTCCGCGCCTGATCCAGCCCGGCTGCATCGACACCGACCCTCACTTCGTCCACTTCGTTCCGCCGCCGAAGCACTCGGGCGCGAACCTTATGTTGTGGTGGATAGCGGACGCGTCAGCCAGGAGCTTTCCGGTCCCGCCCCTGCCGACACAATGCGCGCGTCTGAGACCGGTGGGCGCATCGCCGGTAGGATCTCGCCTCGTCCCTTAGGCTCGTTGAACTAGGTCGTTGGTTCCGAGCCAGATAGCGGACCTTGGCCGGCCTGTCGGCTCACGCCCTAATTGGATCGCCGCTCGCGCGGCAGGCCGAGACGGTCGAGCATGAAATAGGCGGCGATCGAGAAGCAGACGATGCCGACGAAGCCCAGCGCCAGGCCTGCGGTGCGCGGCGCGACGCCCAGCACCTGCTCGCTCCTCGGCTGGAAACCCCAGATCGCGGCCAGCGCCAAGAGGCCGACGCCCAGCGCGCCCAGGATCAGCACGACAAACGGCCCCATCCAGCGGCGGCGCGTCGCCTTCACTTCCAGGAATGTGATCGGCGGCAGATTGCTGCGGGCTTCGCGCATCGACGGCGTCTCCCCGGTCTCCGGCTTGGACGCCGGCGGCTCGGTGGGTTCAGTGGCGGGCTCGACCAGCGGCGTCTCGGCGACGGCCGGCGCAACGGTCGGGTCTGACAGGATGGACTCAAGGCGTTCGATCACCGCGCTGGCGGCGGCCTCGCTGGCCGAGGGCGTGTCGGGTGTCTTCGGCGCGGGGCCTTCCGGCGCCCGCTCGGCGTAGACGCGGTCGCCCGACATCGCCGTTTGCGCCGCGACGGGCGTGGTCAGCGGGATCATGCCAAGCGCGTCGTAGTCGAGCTTGGGCGGCAGCAATGGGCTCGGCGCCGGCACCCAGCCCTCGGCCGGCTTCAGGAACAGCGCCTTTTCGGCGGCTCGGCGGCGCACCAGGGCGTCGATCACGATCCGCTCACCCTCAAGGTCGGCCTTGCGCCACAGCTCCATGGCCATCGCCGCTTCCAGCGGACGGCCCTCGTTCAGGCGGCGCAGAGTGGGCGATCCGCGGAACGAGCGAACGCCGATGTTGAAGACGAACGAGACCAGGGCGTCGAACTGATTCTGGGTCAGCGGCGCGAAGACGAATTCGTTCACCGCGTGCGACGCGCCGATCATGTCGTAGAGCAGCAGCGCCTCGGCGTCGGCTTCGCTGATCTCGGCGCCTTCGCGGGCGGTCAGGGTATGGCCGTAGCCGATGGTCCAGCGGCCGTCGTCGAGCCGAGCGGCCTTGGGGCGGAACCCCTCGAACGCCTTGATCAGCTCGACGGCCGACCGGGAGACGGAAAGCCTGGGTCTCATGGCCGTTACTGACCCACTATGACACAGCGCCGAAATCGCTGCCGGGCGCACCGCAAGATGGAGGCCGAGCTTAAAGCACGATCGGTCCCGGTTGAACCGTCCCGGCTCGCCCTATCTCAGGATCAGCGCGGCGATCGCCAGCAGGGCGAAGAATCCAACGAAATCGGTGGTGAAGGTGACGATGATCGGTGAGGACACCGCCGGGTCGCGGCCGAGCTTTTCGAGCGCCAGCGGCGCGACGATGCCGATCACGGCGGCGATGACGATGTCGGCCATCAGCGCCAGGGCCGATGTCAGGGCCAGTTTCCAGTCGTGATAGAAGCCGATCACCGCCGCGGCCATGATCAGCGAAAGCACCAGGCCGTTGGCGACGCCGGCGATCACCTCGCGCCGGATCACCCGCCAGGTGTTGGACGCGTTCAGTTCACGCGCGGCCAGCGAGCGGACCGCGACCGCCAGGGTCTGCACGCTGGCGTTGTTGCCCAGCGAGGAGATGATCGGCAGCAGCACCGCCAGGGCGACGATCTTGGCGATCTCGTTCTGGAAGATGGCGATCGCGCTCACCGCCACGGTCTCGCTGACCAGGTTCACCACCAGCCACGGCAGGCGCGAACGGACCAGGCCGAGCATCGAGGCGTCGCGTCCGGCGTCGGACACGTTGGCCAGCGCCAGCATGTCCTCCTCGCTCTCCTCCTGAATCACCCCGACCACGTCATCGACGGTGATCTGACCGACGAGGCGCCCCCCCGGCTCGACCACCGGCGCGGAGATCAGGTGGTATTTGTCGAAGATGTAGGCGACCTCTTCCTGGTCCATGTCGACCGGGATCACGGTCACCGGCTCCATGATCTCGGTCAGCAGCGTCTGACGCCGGGCGCGCAGCAGATGGCTCACCGGCGTCGCCCCGACCGGGCGCATGGCCGGATCGACCACATAGAGGTCGAAGAACAGCTCCGGCAGCGCATCGCCCGCCCGACTCAGATGGTCCATCGCCTGGCCGACGGTCCAGAACTGCGGGGCCAGCGCCACCTCGCGCTGCATCAGCCGACCGGCGGTCTCGTCCTCGTAGGCCAGACTGGCCTCGATGGCGGTGCGTTCCTGAGCCGGCATCGCCGCCAGCACGCGCTCGCGCTTGGCGTCGTCCAGGTCGTCGACCACGTCGGCGGCGTCGTCCGAGTCGAGCTCTTCCAGCGCCTTGGCCAAGGTCGCCGGGGCAACGATCTCCAGGACTTCTTCGCGGATGTTGGTGTCGAGCTCGGAGAGGATGTCGGCCAGCGCTTCGGGCCGGATGTGCGGGACGATCTCCTCGCGGTAGTCGGCGGTCAGGAACCCCATCAGGTCGGCGACGTCGGCGGGGTGGAGCGCCTCGACCAGCTCGGCCAGCCGCGCCCCGTCGCCGCGGTCGGCCGCGTCGATGACCATGTCGACGAACTCGGAGGTGAGCGCGTAATCCTCGTCGAGCGCCAGGTCCTCGAGGCCCACCGACTCAGTCTGGGCGGTGACCTTCGCCTCGTCGGGGAGATCGGATTCCGGACTCATGGACCTCCCCTTCCGGGTCTTGGCGACAGGCTTGAGCGATTCTGGACTTTCCAACCTCAGCAGTCCCGAGCCAGACCGCGTCTGCGCCCGTCCTTACGTGTTTTCAACGGCTACTCCACCGGTAACCGCCGATCCGAATACATCTTGGAACGATTGCAGCAGCGTGCGGCTGTGACAGCGCGGTTGCGCGCTCGCCACATGGCCGTCACGGCCGCGTTTTAGGCAAGCCGCCAGTTGGCGTCCCGCCACATGCCGGAGTACGGCTGCTCTATGGTGCGGTCGAGAAGACTCGAACTTCCACGGGTTGCCCCACAGCGACCTCAACGCTGCGCGTCTACCAATTCCGCCACGACCGCCCGTGGTGAGGCGCGGGGGTTAGCAGAGGCGCCCGAATTTGTGAAGCGGGCGCAAGAGCGCGCTTGTTGAGCGCCAACCGACACACGCCCCGGATCGCCGTGCTGGTGGACCGCGAGGGCATGGGCGACGTGATCCTCAAGGCGCCGTTCCTGCGCGCCCTGCGCCGCGCCTTCCCCGATCACGCCGTCTGGTGGATCGCCACCCACCAGACGGCGATGGCCGACGAACTGCGGCCGCTGTTCGCGTCCGACGTCGCCGAGGTGATCACCCACGCCGCCCTGGACGGTGCGCCCCTGCCCTTGCTGAAGCGGCTGCGCGCCTTGGGCGCATTCGATCTTGTATTCGACTCGCGCACCAAGATGTCCACCGTCGCGCTGGCGAGGCTGGGGCTCCGCCATCGCGGCTTCTATTGCTGCCTCCCGGGCCAGATTCTCTGCGATGGCGAGACCCGGCTGGCGAGGCCGAGGCCCGGGCATATCGCTCAACGCATGCTCGCGATGCTCGCCTGCGCGATCGGCCGGACGCCGGACGCGCCAGCCCGGCTCGAGGCGTCGGCCGAATCACGGGACGAGGCGTTTGGTCTGCTACCTGACGGGCCGACCTACGTCGGCATCGCGCCGGGCAGCCGTCAGCCCGACAAGAACTGGCCGATCGCGCGTTTTCACGCCGTCGCGCGGGGTCTGGTCGCGCGGGGCCTGACGCCTGTCTTCCTGCTGGGACCAAAGGAAACGCAAGTGGCGGCCGACCTGGGCGACACGCCCGGCTGCGTCGTTCTGGTCGCCGAATCGCAGAACCCGCGGCCGGGCCAGGCGCTCGACCGGCTGATCGCGCGTGGACAGCGTCTGTCGGCTCTGCTGGCCAACGACAACGGCGTCGGCCATCTGCTCGGCGCGGCAGGCGTTCCGGTCGTCAGCCTGTTCGGCCCGACCGATCCCCGGCGCTGGGCCCCCGTGGCGCCGGCCAATGTGATCCTCGAAGCGCGGAGCTTTGACGGTGATCGCGATATCGCGGCGATCCCGGCGGACGCGGCGCTGCAAGCCGTGATGACGATCCTGGGACGCGGCGAAGCGCGCGCCGGAGCGGCTCAGGTCCCGCCAGCCATGAAGTCGTAGACGTTGGCGGCGCGGGTGACGGCGATCGAGATCTTTTCGTCGCTGATCTGGATCTCGCCGCGCGCGACGGGATGGTTGTTAGCGAGGATCCAGACCTCGTCGCTGGCCTTGGCGTCCAGGGGAATCACCGCGCCGCGGCCCATCCGCAGCAACTGCTGCATGGGCAGGGTCGAACGGCCCAGCACCACGGAAATCTCGACGTTGACGGCGTTGATCTGGCTCACTGAGCGCTTAACCCTTCACGCGCCGGCGCTTTGCATCGGGCGCCCGCGGGGCCACATTGAAGACCTATGCTTGACCGCTCGTTAAGCGCAGCCGCCACGAGGCCGAAGCTGCTACGCCCCGACGGCGCCGTCGCGGGCTGGGCGACCTCGCGCGGCCTCGTTCCCTACGCCGAAGCCGAGGCGGCGATGGAAGCGCGCGCCGGCGTGATCGCCGACGGTTTCGCGGGCGAACTGGTCTGGCTGCTTGAGCACCCGGCGCTCTACACAGCCGGCGTCTCGTCCAAGCCAGCCGATCTGCTCGATCCAGGACGCTTTCCGGTGTTCCGCAGCGGTCGTGGCGGCCAGTTCACCTATCACGGGCCCGGCCAGCGCGTGGCCTATGTGATGCTGGACCTGTCGGCCAGGGGCCGCGACGTGCGCGCCTTCGTCCAGGCGCTGCAGGCCTGGATCATCGACGCCCTGGCCCGTCTCGGTGTTCGCGGCGAGGTCCGCGACGGGCGGGTCGGCGTCTGGGTGGAGCGCGACGGCGCGCGCGAAGACAAGGTCGCGGCGATCGGGGTCAAGCTGCGGCGCTGGGTCAGCTTCCACGGCGTCAGCCTCAATGTGGCGCCCGACCTGAGCCATTTCACCGGCATCGTTCCCTGTGGCGTCTCGCTGCACGGCGTCACCAGCCTGGCCGACCTCGGTCGCGACGTCGGCATGGCGGAGGCGGACGCGGCGCTGAAGGCGGCGTTCGTCGAGGTTTTCGGGCCTGTGGCCTACGCGCCGCCGCTGCTCTGATTTCATCAGCGGTCCGCCGCCGAACGGCTCAGGTCTTGTTGTCGCCAAGGTCGCGGCGTGTGTAAGAAGGCGCCCGCGCTTCGTCGCCTTTAACCACTGCCCGCCGAAGGCCATGCGCCTCATCCAACGCTATCTCTTCCGTCAGCTTCTCGGCCATACCCTGGTGGCGACCGCCGCCCTGACGGGGGTCGCCGTGCTGACGGCCAGCCTATCGGCGCTCGACCTCCTGGTGAACGATCGCCAGAGCGCGATCATCTTCGCCCAAGTGACGCTGCTGGCGACGCCCCAGATCATCGCCATGATCCTGCCGCTGGCGGTCTGCGTGGCGGGCCTGGTTGGTCTCAACCGATTGCACACCGAGCAGGAGATTGTGATCTGCTTCGCCGGCGGCATGAGCCGCTGGCGCGTGGCGGCGCCGGCGATCCGGCTCGCCTGCGTGATCACGGTGATCAACCTGGCGATCAATCTCTGGATCCAACCGCTCTGCTATCGCGAGATGCGCACCATCCTGATGGCGGTGCGCGCCGATATCGCCACGACGCTGATTCGCCCCGGCGAATTCACCCACCCGTCGCCAGGGCTCACCGTCTTCGCTCAGTCGATGGACGAGACCGGCGAGATCAAGAACCTGTTCCTCGACAAGGCGTCGGCCACCGGCGCCTCGACCACCTACATGGCCGCCGAGGGGCGCTTCGCCGAACGTCGCGGCGACCCGGTTCTGGTGCTGCATGCCGGCTCGATCCAGCAGTTCTCCAAGACCGGGGTGTTGGACGTGCTGTCATTCGAAGAGAACGTCCTGCCGCTGAAGCCCTTCCTCTCGATCGAGGGCGAGGTGCTCTACCACCCGTCCGACCGGTATCTGCACGAGCTGTTCTTCCCCGACATGCGGCGCTCATGGGAGCGGCTGAACTACAAGAAGCTGATCTCCGAGGGCAATTCCCGGCTCGCGACCCCGCTCTATGACCTCGCTTTCATGTCCCTGGCGCTGGCCGCGGTGCTCGGCGGCGCGTTCAGCCGATTGGGCTATGGCATGCGCATCGCCGTGGCGGGTGCGACCGGTCTGGCGATCCGCGTGCTGGGTTTCGTCGCCGGCGCGGCCGCCAACGGCAACCTTTCGCTCAACGTGCTGCAATACACGCCGCCGCTGGTCTGCTTCCTCGTCTGCATGCTGATCGTGCTGCGCCAGCATCCCGCCAAGGGGCCGCGCAGAGCGCCCGCGCCGCCGATCCAGCTGGCCAGCGTGAGCCCGGCCTGATGGGAATCCTGGGCCGACTTCAGATCTATGTACTGACCCGCACCCTCGCCGGCCTCGCCGCGGCGCTGGTGGTGATCACCTCGGTGGTGATGCTGATTTCGTTCGTCGAACTGTCGCGGTCTTACGGCGGGCGCAGCGACGTCGGGTTCGTGCGGCTGGTCGAGCTCATGCTGCTGCAGGCCCCGTCGATCATCCTGCTGCTGCTGCCGTTCATCTTCCTGTTCGGCACGATGGCGGCGTTCGTGACCTTGAACCGCCGATCCGAGCTGATCGCGATGCGGGCGGCGGGGGTCTCGGCCTGGCGCTTCATCTTCCCGGCCGCGGTCGCCGCCTTCCTGATCGGCGTCGTCGACATCACGGTGCTGAACCCGGTCGCCGCCGAGCTGAACGGCCGCTACGAGGACGCCAAGACCGCCATCGACGACGGCACGCCCGGCAAGGAGGGAAACACCGCGGTCTGGCTGCGCCAAGGCGAGGAGCACACCCAGGTGGTGATCCACGCCGAGTCGCATGACATGAAGGGCGGCGTCGTACACCTGCAGCACGTCTCGCTGTTCCTGCAGAACGTCACCGCCGGCGGCGCGCTGCAGTTCACCCGTCGCATCGAGGCGGCCGACGCCCGGCTCGATCCCGGGTTCTGGCGTCTGAGCGATGTACGCGAGGCGACGCCGGGCGCCGGTTCGGTGCGCTCCGAGACGCTGTCGATCCCCTCTACCCTCGACAGACGCACGGCGATGGAGAAGTTCGCCGCCAAGGACGCGATCGGCTTCTGGCGACTGCCGGAGACCATCCAGCGCGCCGAGACGGCCGGCTTCTCCGACGCGCCGTACCGGCTACGCTACCAAGAGCTGCTGGCGACGCCGGTTCTCTTCGCCGGAATGTCGATGCTGGCCGCCGCGTTCTCGCTGCGGCTTATGCGCCTGGGCGGCCTGGCAGGCCTCGCTGGCGCCGGCGTCGCCCTTGGGTTCGCGATCTTCTTTTTCGATCAGCTCTGTGGCGCGCTTGGCGGCGCGGAGGTGATACCGCCGTTCATCGCCGGCTGGGCGCCGCCTGTGATCGCGCTCCTCGCCGGCTTCACCTTGCTTTGCTACACCGAAGACGGTTGAGGCTGCGGGTGATGGCAAAAGGGGGGCGTTTGGTAACGCGTGTCAGCGGCTTGGCGGCTCGTCGCGTCAAACTGGGTCTGTTCGCCGGGGCGATGGCCGTGGCGCTGCTCCCGTCGCTGGCGCACGCCAGTCCGCGGGAGCTGCCGCTTCCGCCGTTGCCGCATTTGGGCGCGCCGCCCCCCAAGCCGACGCCGCTGCCGATCCCGGATGACGGCCTGAACGGCGGCGGCTTCTATCTCGAAGCCGACGAACTGGTTGACGACGAGACCAACCACACCGTCACCGCCCACGGCCAGGTCGAGGCGAGATACCAGGGGCGCGTCGTTCGCGCCGACCAGATCAACTACGACATGCACAGCGGCGTCGTCATCGCCAAGGGCGATGTGACCATCGTCAATACGGACGGCTCGCTGGAATTCTCCCAATCGGCCGTGCTCGATCGCCAGCTCTCGGTCGGCGTGGCGATGGCGTTCTCCAGCCGGCTGAAGGACAACATCTCGATCGCCGCCGCCAGCGCGACGCGCAAGTCGAGCGACCGCACCGAACTGACCAACGTGATCTTCACCCCCTGCCCGGTCTGCGTGAAAAACCCCAAGC
>Ga0302314_10019966_pt1 | contig 11103 bp, 12 predicted proteins | sample III_Palsa_N2_3_FD_200533 | JGI IMG/M metagenome (GOLD analysis project Ga0302314, IMG submission 200533) | Peat permafrost microbial communities from Stordalen Mire near Abisko, Sweden - III_Palsa_N2_3 | ecosystem: Environmental > Terrestrial > Soil > Palsa > Peat permafrost | place: Sweden... | reverse complement strand
TTACACCTCGGCCGGCGTCACCGCGTCGATCGACCTGGCTCTGGCGCTGATCGAGGAGGATTTTGGCCCCAGGCTCGCCCTGGCCGTGGCGCGCGATCTGGTGGTCTATCTGAAGCGGACCGGCGGACAGCGGCAGTATTCCGAGCCGCTCAGGTTCCAGGCCCGCGCCGGTGACCGATTCGCGGACCTGGCCGCCTGGGTGGTCGATCATCTGGATGAGGACCTGACCGTCGAAACCCTCGCCGCGCGGGTGGGCGTCAGCCCGCGGCAGTTCAATCGCCGGTTCAAGGCGGTGTTCGGCGTCGGCCCGGCGCACCACGTCGAGACCCTTCGTCTGGACGCCGCTCGCGACCACCTGCTTGGATCGGCCGCCAGCATTGAGCGCATCGCCGCCGCTGTCGGGTTCAGAAGCGACGACGCCTTTCGCAGGGCCTTCGACCGGCGCTTCGGCCTGCCTCCCGGCGACTACCGCCAGCGCTTCACCCCGATACACGCCGCCGACCCCGGAGACCCTCATGCCGACGCCCCGCGCCATTAAGCACCTCGCGCCGCTGCTATTGCTCTTTCTGGGCGCCGCGGACAGCGCCGGGGCGCCCAGCTACACCGCCAATGGCGAGCTGATTCCGCCCGCGGACTATCGCGAGTGGGTCTATCTGTCGAGCGGGCTCGACATGAGCTATTCGGACGCCCCGGCGATGATGGGCCATTCGATGTTCGACAATGTCTTCGTCGACCCCGCCGCCTGGCGGGCGTTCAAGCAGACCGGCCACTGGCCCGACAAGACCGAATTCGTCCTGGAGACCCGCGGCGCCAACAGCAAGGGCTCGATCAACAAGCACGGCCAGTACCAGACCGAGGAGCTGATGGGCGCCGAGGCGCATGTCCGCGACGAGGCGCGATTCAAGGGCGGTTGGGGCTTCTTCGCGCTGAACGGATCGGAGCCGGCCAGACAGATTCCGTACCAGGCGTCGTGCTACGCCTGCCATCTGGCCCACGGCGCGGTCGACACGACTTTCACCCAGTTCTATCCGACCGCCAAATCGATCGCCGTGAAGGCCGGAACCTTCCACGAGCCTTGACTTCAGGGCTTGCCCGTCTCGATCCACCGTTTCAGCCGCGCGGCCTGATCGCCCAGGACCTCGTCCACCGGCGCGGCCAGGAGGTTCAGACCGCCCTTGGCGTAACCGCCGACATCATAGGTCTGGATCAGATCGGTTCCCCCGTCCTTGGGCGTCAGCGCCCAGGTCAGGTGACCTATGTCGCCCATCCCCTGCAGGGGTCCCAGAGCCCCTTCCAGCCGCAGGGCCTTGCCGGGCTGGGCGTACACGACGCGCATATGGGCCGCCGAGCCGCCGCCCGGCATCGCCTCGCACAGGCAGCCGCCGGCCACGGCCTCCAGCGTCAGGTGACTGGCGTCGCGGGAATAAGTGTGGTCGCCGTTCCACCAGCGGCCGATCTGGGTCAACGCCTCGAAGACCCGGGCCGGCGGCGCGGCGATGTGGACCGTCTGGCGGACCTCGAAGCCGTTGGCCTGAGCGTCCACGACCTCGGCGCGGGCGGCGCAGGCCAGCGCGGACGCCATCACCGGCGCGATCAGAATGGCTCGCATCTTTACGCTCCCCCAGCTTTTGCGGATGATGAAACGCTCGCGCGGAACGGCAGGCAAGCCTGTTGAGCGGCGGCTATTCGATGAAGCGAGGCGCCATGGCGACGGTTCGGTACCTGGTCAAGGACGTCGGCGAAGCGGTCGCCTTCTACACCGGCCATCTGGGCTTTGGATTGAAGCAGCAGTTCGGCCCTGCCATGGCGATATTGACACGCCAAGATCTGGCGCTTTGGCTCGCCGGCCCGGCGGCCTCCGCGGCCCGGGCGATGCCGGACGGGCGAACACCCGAGCCGGGCGGCTGGAACCGCATCGTCGTCGAGGTGGAGGACCTGGCAGCCTTGGTCGCCGGCCTGCGCGGCCAGGGCGTCCGGTTTCGCAACGACGTGATCGAAGGCCCCGGCGGACGGCAGATCCTGTGCGAGGATCCGTCCGGCAACGTGGTCGAACTGTTCGAGGCTCGATAGGCCTATACCGGAGCGCCCACCGCGGTGCGCTGCAACAGGATCAGCTCGCCGATACCCTTGCGCGCCAGCGAAAACAGCTGTTCGAACTCGGCCTGGCTGAAGCCGCGCTTCTCGCCCGTGGCCTGGATCTCGACAATGTCGCCCGAGCCGGTCAGCACGAAATTGGCGTCAGCCTCGGCCTGACTGTCCTCCTCATAGTCCAGGTCCAGCACCGGCTGGCCCTCGAACACCCCGCAGGACACCGCGCCAACCTGGTCCAGGATCGGGTCGGTCTTGATCACCCCTTCGTCCAAAAGGTAGCGGGTGGCGAGCCTCAACGCGACCCAGGCGCCGGTGATCGAGGCGGTGCGCGTGCCGCCATCGGCCTGGATCACGTCGCAGTCGATGGAGATCTGCCTTTCCCCTAAGGCCCTCATGTCGGTGACGGCGCGCAGGGAACGGCCGATCAGCCGCTGGATCTCCTGGGTCCGGCCCGACTGCTTGCCCTGGGCGGCCTCGCGCCGGCCGCGGGTGTGGGTGGCGCGGGGCAGCATGCCGTATTCGGCGGTCACCCAGCCCTGGCCCTTGCCGCGCAGGAACCCGGGCACGCCCTCGTCCAGGCTGGCGGTGACCAGAACCTTGGTATGGCCGAAGCTGACCAGGCACGAGCCTTCCGCATAGCGGTTGACGCCGGTCTCCAGGGTGACGATGCGCAGGGCGTCCGGTTGGCGATCGGAGGGGCGGCCAGACGCGGACATGGCGGAAATCCTTCAAACAGACGGCGTGCTTGCGCGGGCCGAGTGGGCGCTTATCCTAGATCGAAGCGGGGTCGTCCATGGTCCTTTGACCCATGGCCCGGCTCCGGCGGGCGACGTCATGACTAATCTGATTCATCCCGGCGCCCGAACCGCCAGCCTGGCCGAGCTGGACGAGCGGGCCCGCGACATCTTCCGCCGGTTGGTGGAGAGCTATCTGGAGACCGGTGAGCCGGTCGGATCGCGCACCCTGTCCAAGGGCGGCATCCACCTGTCGCCGGCCTCGATCCGCAACACCATGCAGGACCTGACCCAGCTGGGCCTGCTCGGCGCGCCCCATGTCAGCGCCGGGCGGTTGCCGACCCATGCCGGATTGCGACTGTTCGTCGATGGCCTTCTTGAGGTCGGCGACCTAGGCGAGGGCGAGCGGCGCGAGATCGATGCGCGGCTGACCGCGCGCGGCCGCGACTTCGAGGAGGTGCTGAACCAGGCCACGGTCCTGCTGTCCGGCCTGGCCGGCGGCGCCGGCGTGGTGGTCACGCCGGTGCGCGACGCTGGCGTCAAGCATGTGGAGTTCGTGGCCTTAGGCGTCGACCAGGCCTTGGTGGTCATGGTGTTCGACGACGGCGCGGTGGAGAACCGGCTGATGCGCAAGCCGGCGGGCCTGACGCCCTCGGCGCTGCAAGAGGCGTCCAACTTCCTCAATTCACGCCTCAGCGGCCACACCCTGGCTGAGACCAAGATCGAGATGCGCGGCGAACTGGACCGGGCCCGGCGCGAGCTGGACGCCGCCGCCGCGCGGCTGGTCGAGGACGGTCTGGCCGCCTGGGGCGGGGGCGAGGAGGCCGACCGCTCGCTGATCGTTCGCGGCCGGGCCAATCTTCTGGGCGACGCCTCGGCGCTGGAAGACCTGGAACGGGTGCGCATGCTGTTCGACGACCTGGAGCAGAAGGAACAGCTGATCGGCCTCCTGGACAATGTCCGCGAGGCCGAGGGGGTCAGCATCTTCATCGGCGCGGAAACGCGGCTGTTTTCGCTTTCGGGTTCCGCTGTGATCGCGGCGCCCTATATGACGGGCCGACAGAAGGTGTTGGGCGCGATCGGCGTGATCGGCCCGGCCCGTTTGAACTACGCCCGGGTGATCCCACTGGTGGACTATACCGCCAAGGTGCTCGGGCGACTATTGAACGCTTGAGGACCAAGACATGACCGACGAAACCGATACGCCGGCCGACCCCGCCCCGACCGACGCCTCGCCGGAGGTTTCCGGCGACGGCGAGGACCAGACCGACGCCCTGCGCGCCGAGCTGGCCCAGCTGAAGGAACAGGTGCTGCGCGTCGCCGCCGACGCCGAGAACACCAAGCGCCGGGCCGAGCGCGAGGCCAACGACGCGCGCCACTACGCCATCCAGAGGTTTTCTCAGGACCTTTTGGGCGCGGCCGACAATCTGGCCCGCGCCCTCCTCGCCGCCCCGCGCGACGCCGCCGATCCGGCGGTCAAGAACCTGGTGACCGGCATCGAGATGATCGAGAAGGATCTGATCGCAGCCTTCGACCGAAACGGCCTGAAACGGCTGGATCCCCCGCGCGGCGCCAAATTCGACCCTCACCGTCATCAGGCGATGATGGAGCAGCCCGCCGATGACGTCGGCGCCGGCGCGGTCTTGCAGGTGATGCAGCCCGGCTACGAACTGCACGGCCGGCTGGTGCGCCCGGCCATGGTGATCGTCTCGGCCAAGGGCTCGACCGGCGAGGCGCCCGCCGAGCCAGCGACCGCCAACCCCTACGCCCAGGACGACGGGACCGGCGCGGGGGTTTCGGTGGACGAGAAGGCGTAAGGCGAACTTTTTTGAACCCTCTCCCCGCCAAGAGCGGGGCGAGGGTTCAAGAATCGTTACGTCCCCACCCAGCCGCCCAGCCGCTCCCAGCGGTAGCCGACCGAGGGGATGACCCGGCCGCCGACGGTTTCGACGCGCGCGGCGTCGAGCTTGCCGCCAAGATGTTCGTAGAACCCCCGCGCCGGGGTGTTGTCCCGCAGCACCCAGATGATCAGCGACAAGGCGCCGCGCGCCGCCAGCACGCGGGCGGTGTCGGTCAGCAGCCGGCGGCCGAGGCCGGCCTCCTGGGCCTCGCGCAGGACATAGAGGGTGGTGATCTCCGCCAGGCCGTCGCTGGGGACCCGCGACTCGCCGCCGGAGCAGTAGCCGACCAGGCCGTCAACCCCCTCCGCCGCCAGGGTCACCTCGTGCGTGGACATCAGCCGCCGGCGCCACAGCCGCGCGTGGCGCGGGATCGAAAGGGCGTCCAGATAGGCCTTGGGCAGCAGGCCCGGATAGGTCTCGCGCCAGGCCTGGACATGCACCCGCGCCAGATCGCCGGCGTCGCCGGGTCCGGCGGGACTGATGGCGTAGGCGAGCTGGTGTTGCACCCCGGTAACGTCGGATCGTATGCGCTGTTGGTCAAGGGCTGACGCGGCGCGCGGGCGCCTGTAGCTTCGCGCGCGATGAACGCGCCCAACGCACCGATTCCGCTCGATCCCGCCGGCGCCAGCCCGGTGATGGCGCAGTATTTCGCCGCCAAGGCCGGCCAGCCCGACGCGCTGGTCTTCTTCCGCATGGGCGACTTCTACGAGCTGTTCTTCGATGACGCCCGCCAGGCGGCTCAGGCCCTGGGCATCGCGCTGACCGCGCGCGGAACTCATGCCGGCGAGCCGATCCCCATGGCCGGGGTCCCGGTGCACGCCGCCGAGGCCTATCTGGCCAAGCTTATACGCGCCGGCTTCAAGGTCTCGGTCTGCGAGCAGATGGAGGACCCCAGCGAGGCCAGGAAGCGCGGCTCCAAATCCATCGTCCGGCGCGACGTGGTGCGGGTGGTGACCCCCGGCACCCTGACCGAGGACAGCCTTTTGGACGCGCGCGGGGCCAATCGCCTGGCCGCGGTCGCCCTTCGCGCCGGCCAGGTCGCGGTGGCGGCGGTGGAGCTCTCCACCGGCGAGGTCGAGGTCGCCCTGGTGGGCCGAAGCGGGTTGGCGGCGGCGCTGGCGGCGTTGCAACCGTCGGAGATCCTGGTCCCGGACCGCCTGTTCGCCGAGGCGGACCTTGCCGCGGCGCTGAAATCCGCCGGCGGCCTGGTCCAGCCGATGGCCCAGGCCCTGGCCGAGCCGGCGGCGGCCGAGATGCGGCTGAGGCGGCTCTACGGCGTCGACACCCTGGACGGCTTCGGCGGCCTGAACGGGGCGGAAGTCGCGGCGCTGGGCCTGATCGCCGCGCACCTGGAGGCCACCCAGGCGGGCCGGCGTCCGGCGCTCAGCGCCCCGCGCCGAGGCGGCGAGGCCGACGCCATGGCCATCGATCCGGCCACCCGCGCCAGCCTGGAGATCGATCGCAATCAGTCCGGCGACCGCGACGGCTCGCTGCTGGCGGCGATCGACCGGACCATCACCTCGGGCGGGGCGCGGCTGCTCGCCAGCCGGCTGAACCGTCCGCTGCTGGATGTGGCGCGGATCGAGGCGCGGCTGGACGCGGTGCAATGGATGCTCGACCAGCGCGACCTGCGCCAGCGGCTGCGCGAGGCGCTGAAGGGCTCGGGCGACATGGCCCGGGCCCTGTCGCGGCTGGCCCTGGGGCGCGGCGGCCCGCGCGATCTGGCGGTTCTGCGGGGCGGCCTTGAGACCGGCGCGGCGATGGCCGGCCTGGTCGCCGAACGAACCGACCCGCTGAACGCGCCGCCGGGCGAGATCGCCCAGGCCCTGAGCGTCGTCCACGCGGACGCCGATCCGGACCTTTCGGCCTTCCTGGCGACGCTGAAGCACGGCCTCGGCGCCGATCTGCCGGCCCAGGCCCGCGACGGCGGCTTCGTCGCCCCCGGCGTCCGCCCGGAACTGGACGAGGTCCGCCTGCTGCGCGACGACAGCCGCAAGGTGGTGGCCCGGCTGGAGCAGCGGCTGCAGGGCGAGACCGGCTTGGCGTTGAAGGTGCGCCACAACGCCGTGCTGGGCTACTTCGTCGAGATCGGCGCTGCCAAGGCGGATCCCCTGTTCCAGCCGCCGTGGAACGCCAGCTTCATCCACCGCCAGACCCTGGCCGCCCAGGTCCGTTTCACCACCGTCGAACTGGCCGAGCTGGACGCCAGGATCGCGCAGGCCGCCGAACGGGCCCTGGCCATCGAGATCGAGACCTTCGAGCACTGGCGTGGCCTGGCGCAGGGCCTGGCCGCGCCCATCCAGGCCGCAGCCGAGGGGCTGGCTAGGCTGGACGTGGCCGCCGCCCTGGCCGAATGGGCCGGCGATGTGGGCGCGAGCCGTCCGGAGATCGACGATTCGCTGGTCTTTCTGGCCGAGGGCGCGCGCCACGCGGTGGTCGAGGCGGTGACCAAACGCGAAGGCCGGCCCTTCACACCCAACGACTGCAGGCTTGACGGCGCCGGGGCGGCGGGGGCGCGGCTGATCATCGTCACCGGCCCGAACATGGCCGGCAAGTCGACCTTCTTGCGCCAGAACGCCCTGCTGGCGGTGCTGGCCCAGGCCGGCGCGTTCGTGCCGGCGAGCCGGCTGAGGCTGGGCCTGGTCGATCGCCTGTTCAGCCGGGTCGGCGCGGCCGACGACCTGTCGCGGGGCCGCTCGACCTTCATGGCCGAGATGGTCGAGACCGCCGCCATCCTGACCCAGGCGACCCCGCGCTCGCTGGTGATCCTGGACGAGATCGGCCGGGGCACCGCCACCTATGACGGCCTGGCCATCGCCTGGGCCTGCGCCGAGGCGCTGCACGACACCAACCGCTGCCGCGCCCTGTTCGCCACCCACTATCACGAGTTGGCCAAGCTGGAGGGGCGACTGGCCTTCGTCGGCAACCTCTCGATGCGGGCCAAGGAGTGGAACGGCGATCTGGTCTTCCTGCATGAGGCGAGGCCGGGCCCGGCGGATCGATCCTACGGCGTGCATGTGGCCAAGCTGGCCGGCGTCCCGCCCGCCGTCGTGGTGCGCGCCCGCGAGGTGCTGGACCGCCTGGAGACCCAGACCGCCTCGCCCGCCCGCCTCGACGACCTGCCCCTGTTCGCCGCGGCGGCTCAGCCGCCGCACGCGCACGGGGTCGCGGAGCCCAGCGCCGTCGAGGCCGCGTTGACCGATCTCGACCTGGACGGCATGAGCCCGCGCGAAGCCATGGACGCGCTTTATCGGCTGAAGGGGTTGCTGGGGGGACGCTGAACTTCCACCACTGGCGCAGGCGGCCAATGGAACACCTCTCCCGGCAGGAGCTGCTGGATTCACGCATCTGGACGACGTAGCGCCAAGCTCCGCCCCCGTTGGGGGAGGGGGACCGCGAAGCGGTGGAGGGGGCCTTGCCGGAGAGGCCTCAAAGGCCGCGAAGGCCCCTCAGACGCTTCGCGCCAGCTCCCCCAACGGCAGCCCATTTTGGGGCGCTGCAATCGCGATGTGTGAATGCCCCATCAACCGGAGCGGCGGTCCGGCGGGTCCTGCGCCCGCGCCCGCAAGACCGCGCCTTGCGCGCCTCCCGGTCCGGCGTCCCCGTCAACCGGCGTCACGACCGACTCTGGCCCACCCGACGCATAGGGCGAGCCCGGCGCATCGGTCTCGGCTTCCTCGATGGCCCAGTCCTCGTTTTCCCAAAGGCTCCAGTCCGGCGTCAGGCCCAGTTCCGCGCACAGCCGCGCGACCGAGGCGCCGATCGGCAGGGTCCCGAAGCTTATGATCTCGTCCTCGTCCGCCAGCCGCTCGCCCAGATGGTCCAGCCGCCGTTCGGTGTCGCTCCCGTCGCCCTTGGGGTCTTCCGCCGCCTCGATGGCCTGCTCGACCACCGGAACGATGGTGGCGCTGAGCACAAAGCCCCGTATCCCGGCCTCCGTGCGCCGCTGCTCTTGCGCCGACGGTTCCGGTTTGAGGGCCGCCGCCGTCCAGTCGGCCTCGAGCTCATCATAGAGCCGGCCCTCCATCGCCAGGGTCAGCCGCAGCGCCCGGCTGATCCGCGCAATCGGCGCGCTGGCCTCGCCGCCTCGGGGCTGGGGCGGCGCCGGCCGGCCCGCCTCCGCCGCATTCATGGCCTGGGCCGCCCGCGCCAGCACGATCTGTTCCTCGGCCCGGGCGATCGACAGGGTGATCGCGGCCAACTCCCGCAGCATCCGCGCCTGCCGCTCGATGCGCTCGGCCTTGGTCTCGGCCCTGGCTTCGGGAGGTCCGGCGGCGGGCTTTGCGGCGGGTTGAGGGGTGTCCGACATGGAACAAAAGAAGAACATAGATCGCGCGCGACGTCAAGGTGCGACGACCCTTCTCCCCTTGCGGGAGAAGGGAGAGGCGTTCGGACACAACCTAAACCCAGGACAATCCGCGCGCCCATCCACCCGTCTCTCCCGTTGCGAACGTCCGCTTCCGGGCAGGGAGCCGGTGGCGCGGCGAACGGTGAGTTTCCGGCGCGGCGCCGGGGACGGGAGTCGACCCGTTGCAGACCTTAAGCAGCACGGCCATCCTGCCCGTCATGTTCTACCCACCCTCTCTTTCCGAAATCGCAAAGGCGCGAGCCTTTCGCGCGACGAACGGCGAGCTTGGCGTCCTGATCGACGACGTCGAGGTCTTCCTTCAGGCGTGTCGGTCCAGCGGTACTGAGGTGCTGGGCTGGGAGCTTTGGATCGTCGATCACGCGTGGGGCGAGGATAACTCGCCGGTCCCTGCAGAAGGTCTATGGTGCGGAGGGATACCGGTCTGCAAACTGAATATCCCTTCTGTTATTGGAGGCGACGGCGACGTCGATGAAACCGAGCGTCAGCTAGCCGCCTTTGACATAATCGCGGAGGTCCAGCCCGAGTGGCTGCCGCACGTCCGGGTGAATTTTACGCTCGCGGAATGATGTCCGCTCGCCATCTGTGGACGCCCCCTTCAGCGCAAGATGGATTTTGGAGGTTTCTGGCTCGTAGTCGGATGCTGCCATCTGTCCGGCCTGTTGTGCGCCGCCTGAGCGGTGCTGGCCTGTATGGGAGTTCGCGGACCGGGTCCAAATCACCCAACGCGTGCTCGAAGGCACGGTGGAAAGCCCTGGTTTTCCCGATCCCGTCTCGCCGACTGTGCGCCATACTCTCCTTCGCCCGTCCTACGCCTCGCAGCCGCGGCGGAGCCTTACGCCGCCGCGACCGGAGCCCGATAAATCCCGCCCCTGGCCATGAGCGCCCAGACGATCCGGGCGTTCTTGTTCGCCAGGGCCACAGCCACCAGCATCCGTGGCTTCCTCTCTAACATCTGGCCAAGCCAGGAGCCGGCCGGTGCGCCGCGTAGCAGCACCTGCTTGATCACGGCGCTGGCCCCGATGACCAGCAACCGCCGAAGCGTTCGCTCGCCCATCTTGGTGATCCGACCAAGCTTCTGCTTGCCGCCGGTGGATTTCTGCAGCGGCGTGAGCCCGACCCAGGCCGCGAAGTCCCGACCGCGCCTGAATGCCTCCGCCGCCGGCGCGAGCGCGATCAGCGCGGCGGCGGTCACCGGGCCGACACCGGGGATCGTCATCAGCCGGCGCGCGGCGGGATCCTCCTTCGCCCGCCTGCCGATCTCAGCGTCGAGCACCACGATCTGCTCGCTAAGGACACGCAGCATCTCGGCCAGCACCTTTAAAATCGTCCGTGCCGCCTCCGGAAGGTCCTCGCCCGGATCCTCGACGCGCTGCATCAGCCGCTCGACGTAGCAGACCCCCTGGGGCGCGACCCAGCCATACTCGGCCAGATGGCTGCGGATCGCGTTGATGCACTGGGTCCTCTGGCGCACCAGCAGATCGCGCGCCCGGAACACCACCCCGCTGGCCTGCTGCGCCTGGCTCTTCACCGGCACCAACCGCATCGTCGGCCGCTGCGCCGCCTCGCAAATCGCCTCGGCGTCGGCCGCGTCATTCTTCTGTCGCTTCACGAACGGCTTGACGTAGGCCGGCGGGATCAGCCGCACGGTGTGGCCCAGTCTGGCCAGCTCGCGGCCCCAATGGTGAGCGCCGGCGCAGGCCTCCATCGCCACCATGCACGGCGGCTGGTCTGCGAAGAACGCCAGCAGCCGGCCCCGGCTCAACTTCTTGCGGAAAACAACCGCGCCTGAAGCATCCGCCCCATGCGCCTGAAAACTGTTCTTGGCGATGTCCAAGCCAATGGTGCTAACGTCTCCCATGGACGCCTCCCTTGAGTGAAGTTCAACACCTCCACTCTGGCACTTAGATGCCGTCGGGGGGCGTCCACCCCATCACCCTTCTAGCCCCTTTGGAACGTCCGCTTTAGGCGCCGAAGCCCAGGCGCTGGCCCCTGCTTTGGAGGCAGCGCA
>Ga0302314_10019965_pt1 | contig 11103 bp, 10 predicted proteins | sample III_Palsa_N2_3_FD_200533 | JGI IMG/M metagenome (GOLD analysis project Ga0302314, IMG submission 200533) | Peat permafrost microbial communities from Stordalen Mire near Abisko, Sweden - III_Palsa_N2_3 | ecosystem: Environmental > Terrestrial > Soil > Palsa > Peat permafrost | place: Sweden... | reverse complement strand
AGTGGTGATTGTTTGAGATGCCGTGTTGCAGGCATAGGTCGGGGCCTGAAACAGGAACGCGCGCTGGGTGCCCGGAGTCGTCGTAGACCACGTGACGGTACGCGACATATTGACATTGGCATCAATGACTTCCGTGCCACTTGTTAATCCGGTATGCGCTCCGAAGCTGAAACTCAGCGCCAGCGGAGTGCCTGACGCGCCGGCACTCTGCGTGATATTCAGCGGATTAGTTATGCCGCTGACGATAACAGCGCCAGCAAACTTAGATGATCCGGCCTGGATCCACAGTGCGTATGAGTTGGAAATAGTGACGTTGGTACCCGGCACAGGGGCTGCCACGATAGCCAAAGTAGCCGCTGTACCGATGGTCTGCGATGCGGTATTGCAGGTATAGGTCGGATTAGAAACAATCATCGCGCGCTGCGTGGCCGGTGTCGATGTGGCAAATTGCACGCTGCGTGCCAGTGATAAATTGATGTCAGGGGCTTCCGTCCCGGATGTCAGCGTCGTATGAGCGCCACCAGTCAGAGTCAGCCCCACGGGTGAACCCGATGTAGCTGCCGCTTGTGTTAGCGTCAGAGGGACGGTTGATCCAGTGACTGTGACGGTGGAGCCAACTTGCAGCTGCTTCGCTACGGCCAGTCCGCCCGACATGATAACACCAGCGCTGACACTGCTGGTCGCATCGCGGGTGCCGTTGAAGATCACATCACCCGCACCAATGGCGCCGACCTGGTACTGGAGCGGCGCCCAGCCGTTCACGTTGTCGTTGAGGTACCAGCCCAAGACATTTCCGTGAGTCGTCTGCTGGATCGTTCCTGCGACGGCGAATTGCACAATTGCATCATTACCCGTGGTTCCGTTAAGCTGGATGCTGGCGGAATTGGCAGCGGCAGCGTTCACCTGGATCTGAGGTCCGCCGCCTGACAAGGTGAGCGTGGTAGCGGAGAGCGTGCTCCCGAACGTCCCGGAGGTACCAACCTGCAGTGACTTCGCTACCGCCAGGCCGCCACTTAAAACAAATGCTGCCGTGGTCGAATTGCTGGCATCGAGGGTCAGTGGGGAGTTGATAAATCCAACACCTACAGCGCCAGCGTTGAATATGATCTGACTCTGAACATTAACGACATCAAGTATCGAAAATATGTTTGTCGTATTTTTAATTATGCGCCACTTTGATGTGCCGTTGTCTTTGAAGTCCAGCCCGGTATTGGATCCGGTGGTGCCGTTGTCTAGGGAGAGTGTGGTATTGGATCCGCCAAATAGCATGACCGTCTGATTATTTGTAAACGTTTGCGCCGTGGCGAGCAACGCTGCCGTGCCGGTTGTGGGCACGGTGAGGGTGAATGCTCCGATGGAAAGGCCCGTGACGGTGGCAGCATTTCCGCTGCATGCGGCTGCGGTAGTAGCAGTGGCCGAGTTGCCAGAGCATGCCGCCGCCGTCGTGGCCGTCGCCGCATTGCCCGTGCAGGACCCCGAGCTGCCCGAGACGTTCCCCGTAACGTTGCCAGTTACGGCGCCGGTGAGCGGGCCCACGAAGCCGGTGGTGCTGGTGATGGCACCGCTGGACGTGATCGCGGTAGCGGTCAGCCAGGGGATGTCCAACGCGACCAGGGCGCGCATGGCGGGAGCACCAGCACCGCCTGATGCCGGGCCTGCGAATACAAAGTTTTGCGATACGGTGGACGGGATCTGCGCCTGCAAGGCCTTGATCTGTCCCGTAAGCGTGGCCTGCCCCGAGGACGAGGAAATGCCGACGTAGGCTTGCATCCCGGCAATGGCGTCATTCGCCTGCCCGTGATTCAGATTATGCGCAACCGTCGATATCGAATCGTTCGGGCCGGGGTCTACGAAGGCGTCATAGGCCGTGGGGAAAAGGGTGCTCATGGAGCCCCCTACATCACTTGCCGGCCGCAGGCGCGGGAACGGTGAGCGGCGCCACGGGTGGCACCTTCAAGATATGCACCTTGATCAGGAGCGCCTGGAAGATGCCCGAGACGCCCTTGGAGGTAGCGACACTGCCGTGGAACAGCTTCAGGCCCTCCGCCACACCCTCGCGCGCGGCGGTGTCGAGCGCGCTGCAGGCCTCATGGAACGCACCGGCCAGGATGGTCCCGGCCACGATGGTCTTATGCTGGCGGCGGTAGACCACGTAGGCCCAGACGATCAGCGGGACGATGGCAGCAGCCAGGCACATATACACGTGCGAGAGCGCAACACCAAGGCACAGGCACAGGGCCAGGACGCCGACACCGGACACCAGGACACCCTCGCCCAGCGTCTCCCCGAATGGGATCTTCCAGACCATGGACGCGATGATGTCGATAACCCCTAAGATCATGGCAACCAGGGCCAAGCATTCTGCCACGCGCAGAATGGCATGCAGGGGCGCCAGGCGGGCCTCGGTGACTGCATCGGCCTTGGCCTTGTCCGCGTCCTTTGCCTCGATCTGGGCGGTCAGGAGCTGCCCCTGCAGGGTGGCCACGTTGTCATGGGCGGCGGACGCAGCGGCCTGGGCCGATGCCACCGACTTGTCGGCCTGCGCCTGGGCGATCTTAACCGCTACGTTGGCCTTGGCGGTGGCGTCGTCCGCTGCCTGGGCGGCGAGCACGGCCGCGTGGTCCGGGGTGGCGACGGCGGATGCGATGCAGCCAGCCAGGAGCGCCAGCATGGTTACAAGGATCAGGGCGACCGTGGATGCTAGGGTGAGTGCACGCATTAGACGCCTTCGACTTTCACGACGTAAAAGGTGAGAGACACCACAGACGGGCCGCCGGTGGCGCACGACAGGTAGACGTAGTTTTCAGGCGTCGTGCACAGAATCGACTCGTTCGGTTTCTGCGCTGCGTTGATATTCTGCGGGCCGCTGTTGGGATCGAGCGTGCCCACATTGGCCTGCCCCGGAGGGCTGGTCTTGAATTGCAGCGCCACGGCCGAAAATATGTCCATGCGCTGCGTGATGTAGCCATTCTGGCCGGGCCCGCTCTGGATCTCCGCGAGCTGTGCGGTGGTCAGGAGCTTGGCAATCTGCGTAAACGTGCCAGCCGCCGGGGCGTTGACGTTGAACGTCAAGACCGCGTCATAGCTATTGCGGAGATCCATCGCGCTCATTTGCGGCCCTGCAGAGACTTGTCAGGAGTTGGCGGAGCCTTCTCCGCTTCGACCGGGACGAACTTCCACGCCGACCACTCGATACGGCCAAGAAAAAACATGGCGTCCTCGTGACTCTCGAACGCCATGATGGCCTTGACGGTTCCGGCGGGCACGGTCTGGTTGCGTGGGCCCCACAGGGCCTCGCGCGCGGCGGTCAATTTGTACTTGATGAGATCGGCCACCGGATACCCCCTGACGCCCAAAAACCCTCGCTACCAGGGATAGCGAGGGTGTCGAGTTGTTCAAAGAGCGACGATCAGGAGATGAGGAGCTGCACCGCGTCGGACAGGCGGCCGTAGCCCGCGTTGCCAACGGTCTTGAGGCCGTACTGCCAGGCATCCGCGTCGTGCTCGTAATCCGAGCCGGCGCCCTTCACGGTCACGAGGCGCTCGCCGATGTTCTCCTGGAACACGAAGGGCATCGCGTTCGGGGTGATATTGACGAGGTAGACCGCCGTGCCGGTGATGCGCGTGCTGGGCAGCAAGACGAGGTTGCTGATCTGCTGCTTGAGGCCGAATACCGGGTTGTCCACGCTGCCAGAACCGGTGTCGAGCTTGGGGTTGCTGATTGCCTGGTAAAAGCTGGCCGCCTGGATCGAGCTGGCGACGATGGGCACCACGACCGCAATGGCCGTGATGTCTTCGTTGATCGGCTCACCGCGATCGTCCAGGAAACTGAGCATGGCCTGAATGCCCTTGACGATGGCCTTGGCTGCCTCGTACGGGGTCATCACGGACGGACCGCCGCCGGTGACGTAGGGGACGACGTTGTTGATGGTGATGGACTGGCCGACGCCGTAGACGTGGCTGGCGTTGAAGTACGACAGGCCGTCATACGCGAGGTAGGAGCCGCCCGTGGCGCCGTTGTTGATCAGATCCGCGATCAGCTTGGAACGCCACTGCTTCATGCGCTGGCCGAGCTGAGAAAACGTCATCATGACGTTGCTCGTCTTGTCGTTCTTGATCCAGTCCAGCAGGAGATCGGTCGTCACTTCAAACTTACGGTTTTTGACCGTGTAGTTGTACTCGATCGGCTGCATGGGCTGGCGCGCGCCGAACCATTCGCGCATCGGGCCGATGGTGCCGAGGAAGTCCAGACGCTCCGAGGATCCGGCCGGCAGCATCGAGCTGATGCTCACGGCCAGACCGTTGAGTCCGTCCGACATCGGAGTCGTGGTGATGATCTTGTTGATCAGGCCACGGCAGTAGTAGTCAGTGATAGCCATGGATCAGATCTTTCCGATGACGAGCCACTGCGTGCCATCCGAGCGGATGTTCGCCATGGAGTAGTTGGCGGTAGCGGTGGCGTAGGTGTTCGAGCCGTTGATGGTTTCCGAGGCGTTGCCCTGCAGCGTGATCGCGAAGGCCGCCGACGCGGTCTTGATGATCATGAAGTTGCGGCCCGTGCACTGCGCGACCGGCGGCAGGGTCAGGGTGCGCGCGGCGGTGTTCGGCAGGTACAGCACGGTGTCGAGCTGCTGTACGGTCAGGGTGGCGGCGGCGTCCGCGAGGACTGCCGAGCCGATGCCCTGACCCAGATCGCGATCATCCGTATGGAAGGTCTGCGCCTGGATGACGACGCCATTGGTGATGCCGTCACCGTAGTCCGTGAACAGATCGATAATACGACCGATCGGGGTGGCGCCGGCTTCAGCCGTCAGGGTGAGGTCGTTGTCCGTGGTCGCGTAGACGCGCGGGCGGCCAAGGATGGTCGTCACGCTGACGCCTGCGATGGCTGCAACGAAGGTGAAGTCGCCAGTGATGGCGAAAAGATTGGATCCGACCTGGCCATTGCTGGTCGCGGCATCCTTGGAAAGGACCGTCTTGCGGCAGATACCAGCGAAGGGCTGGCCAGCCGTCAAGCGGTCATAGTAGCCGGCGGCGTTGAGTGACAGGAACGATCCCTCGAAAGGAACCGATCCGCTGGCGCTGCGCAGATTGCGCTGAGTGCCGCCATAGATGCGGCGATCGGTCGCCTGAGAGAGTGCGGCCATGGGTTATTCCTCGTCTTTGTTGTGGGCGCCGGCCGCGATGACGGCGGACGCGCTCTTGGCGCCGCGCGCGATGGCGTCGGCGTCGATAGGGGTTAATGCGGAGCCGCCCTGGTTGATCTTGACCCCGCCCGGGAGGCCGAACCGCTGCGAGCCGCCAGGACTCAGCAGATGATTTTCGGGACCCATGGAGAGGAACGATTTGAACACCGAGAAATCGCCAAGGAACTGCGCCTGCAGCTTGGCGTTGCTCTTGAAGTGCTTTTTGAGCTGCTCATCCGACATGCTGGACAGCGCTTCGATGCTGTCGGGGCTGCCCTCTCCCTCATGCGCGCCGACATCCTTCGGGGTGCCACTGGCCAGCTCCGCGACCTTCTGCGCGCCGGCCAGCTTGGCCTCCAGCGCGGCGAGGCGATCGGACTGGACCTTGAGGGCGGCATCATGCGCGACCTTGTCGGCGGCGCGCGCGACGCGCTCGGCCTGCAGGGCGTCGGCGGTCTGCAGCGCCTTACTGGACAGCTCGGCCTGCTGATGCGCGGCCATGGCCGCTTCGATGGCCTTCTCGTCCAGGCCCTCCGCGAGGCATTCCATGAGCTTGGCGGAATGGGCCGCGAACTTGACGCTCAGGGCCTTGATGGTCTTGGGATCCATATTCAGCAATTCCTTCGGTGAGAGTTTTGCACTACGCGCATGGATGTACTTCGTAACAAACAATTGTAGAGCGTCAACAGTAATTTTGTTGACACCGAGAAGTTCGTCAATTCTGTCGAACCATTTCTCAGCCTCTTCAGAACTGGTTGACGAGAATAAACCATCGCGATTTGCCGCGCCTTCGCCCACAACGTCGATGGCCTTCAATTGTTTCAGTCTAGGCGAAGGCATTTGAAACTTTGCCGTAGGGGGGATTTCAATTTCGTTACCCTTTTTGTCGTATGCGCTAACTTCGGTGCCGTCCGTCAGCGGATAAACCATTCCTGACGCTTGAAAAACAATGGACATTCCCAAGTCTTCCGGGTGCTTTTCCGCCATTTTCATCACATAATCGTACAGATCGCCCTTGGGACTTTTCTTGGCGATTTGCGACATTTTGATATCCACCAGCACCTTATCCGCCGACAGGCGGGCGTTGCTGGCATGGCCGACGAGTGAGCCGAGGCCATCCTCACACATGCCGGGATGTGTGAACCTGACTTGCTTGCCATTCGAGGCGTTGACCGCGTCGCGCACCTGCCCAAGAAACACATCGTCCAGCATCATGCCGTGGCCGAGGGCTTCGACTGCCTGCGCAGCAGACGCGCCGTAGATCATGCCTTTTGCATAATCGACTCGTTCGAGCGTTGCACCCTGCACGTCGAAGCTGAAATATTGGCTTGGGTTGCGAAAACGAATCATGCTGCCCCGACTTTCTGTCCATCAACGGATGCGGGGGCGCCATCGGCGTCCGTTCCGGTGTCATTTCCACTGCCATCCGGCCCATTGTCGGCGTCTGGATCGTCTGCGGTGGCCTCGCCTGCGGCGGTGTTCTCGGCCAGCGGCACACCCCCTGGTACACCCTCCTGGTAGAGAATAACGCCATTTGCTGCTGCGAAATTCTCATCCTGATGTTTCTGCAAGATCTCTTGCTCGAAGTCCAGGCCGTTTCGCTCGAAAATGGTGCTATGCGACATGCCCTGCGTCAGCCGGATACCGTCTGCCGTGGCCTCGCGCACCGGATCCGGGAACGCCTGCGGCGGACGGTTGAAGCGTAGCAACATGGCATCTTGAATATTCTCGACAGGAATGCGTCGCGTCGCGATCTCCTCGATCAGTACCGACTCGCACCAGGGCGTCTCCATGCCATCGATAGCCATGCGCTGATGGCTGCAGCCGGTGCGATAGGCCGCCATGAGGGCCGCGCGCGATGCGGCGAGGTTCGACTTGCTGAGGCGGTGTTGCACAACCTCCATCGGGTATCCCCAGGCTGCTGCAACCGGTTGGATCATCGAATCCTGAAAGTCAGAATGATCCGAGCCGTTGAAATCCCAATTAAGCGTGGTGATCTTGGAATCGGCCAGCTCGTAGCGGATCATGCCGGGATACATGCGGCTGGCGTTCGTCGTGCGGGCCTTGGCGGAATCGACCGTATTGGACGCGTTGGCGTCTCCGGTCTGTACGATCATGCCGATGCAGGCCTGGACGCGCTTGGCTGCAACGTACGCGCTGGTGACGTTGCCAAGTTGGTTGATCAGATCCATGATGGGGGCCATCCAGCCAACGCCACGAATGGCCTCGGGACGCCCCGGGGCCTTCATGTGGATCACATTCAACTGTCCATCAGGAGCGTACCAGGGGATGTAATCCCACGTATAATCAACGTTTTGAACAGCATAGGGACTTTTGCGCTGGACCCAGAGGCCTTTTGGCCTCCCGTCCGCATCGAGTGCGATACCCTCGAATTGCTCGGGCGTGTTGTATCCCCAATTCTCATTCGAGACGCGCGATGGATCGATGATGCGCCAGCAGGTAGCCGTGGACGGATTGCCTGGCCGCTTGGGCTTCCAACAGCGGATGGCGAAGGAATCGCCCGTGACCGCCGTCGTCACCATCATCGTCGTAGACATATCCTTTTTGGATAGCTGTCCCGATGCGTCGAAATTCTTACCCGTGAACGCACGGGACAGCGCCTGATCAATCTTCATCCGCGTTACGCGGGTGTCCTGCAGCGCGTCCGTGGCGCTGATGTCTACCTTGCCCACGCGCATGCGGTCGGCATCAGTTGCATAGACGGAACGCGGGGTCAGACCATCCGCGCCAAGGCCATACTCGCACAAGGTATTGACCATTGCCACGGCATAGGGGTTGTTGCGCCAGAGATGCCAGGAGCGGTTGGCAATCGATGTATTTTCGCGCCACCAGTCGTCGTTGACTTCGGTGCCAGTAACCGGCCAGTCAAGCGTTGACGCCGACACCCGCGAGGCGGGATACGCGAAACCGGGGGACACCATGTTAGGCGGCATAGTTCAATAGCTCGCTAGGCTGCCGTCCTGGCCGTCGCCAGGAAAAGGGCCGATGTACTCGGGCATGAGCGCGCCCGCCGGGTTGATCTTGCGCCATTCCATGCGGTAGTAATCGCGCAATTGAATAGCCTGCGCCACTGGCATCTGCTCATAAACAACACCGTTAGACGTAGTGGACGCGAACGGCAGGCGCACCACGCCGGAATTATTGATTAGTGCATCTGCTATCGCGCGATCGATAAGCAGATACATCGTCTGCTCGTTGAAGCCCTGCGCGACGAGAGCATTTACTTGCGTAATGGCGGATAGTACTTGCGCGTCAGTTGCCACCCGTGCAAGTCTAGTGGCTTCATGCTGGCCGTGCAACCCCTAGGTGCTACATCCTACTAGTGGGCTAGATCTTCCAGGCCTCGTCACTGCTGCCCAGCCACCCCCGATACTCGCCTGGCACCGCGTTCGGCTCCTGGAACGTTACGGCGCGCTGTGTGGCCGCCGCTGCCTCCGACTGGCGAAGGTGCCGCAGGAGAAGCGCTAGGGCGTATACACGGCAATCCAACCAGTCCCAGCGCTGCCCGACCTTGACCCACTTCCGTTTCGTGCCGTCCCACTGCTCCGCGCACAGGTGGCGCAGGTACGTCATGGCCGACGAATCCTTTAACTCGATCCCGTAGGGGAGCATGGCGGACCCTGGCTGGCCGATCTGCACCAGGAACGAATTCTGAGCGAGCTGGCGTACCGGGTGCGTATCGATGTTGATGCGCGGCTGGCGCAGCTTCCAGTCCACGGCCGAGTATTCAATACATACCCCCGGAATGGTACGACGTAGCTCGCCGCGCATTCCGTTAGCCCGTTCAATCTTGGATTGTGATGCGCCGATGCACGGGACCCATTGCGGGTGCAGCGCCAGCCACGACACGATATCGTCCGTGCGATAGTTGGCATCGATGCCCTTGGCCACCATGGGCGTGGTGCCAACGATTCCCGTTACGACCGAATCGATGCGATCGATCACAGCCCAGATCTGTGCCCGCGTCATCGGCTCACGCGATGCGGTCGCGTACTCATACCCCCAGGCAATGTCGTACTGGCGCTGTTGGTTATCAATTCCCAATACAACCCAATACATACGATCCGCCTGTACGTCAACGCCGACACTGCAGTATTGCACATCCCTGGGAACGCTGGCGATGTGACGCGAGAAGGTTCTAAACTCGGTTCCGATGACGCGATCGGTCTGCGCTTTCATCATCGGCTCAGTGCCGGTGCCGCCCTTCTCCTGCGGCCTACCCCACTGCGATGCCATCGATCGCGCCTGCAGTTCGTTCGGTGCGAGCGTGGCCATACCGTCCGTATCCACGTCCAGAATATACTGCGATGTGAGACGGTCACGATAGAACGCACGAAGCAAATCATGGTCGCCACGCTCTTGCTTGGCGCTCTCCGCGTCGCGATAGAGCGAGCACAATCCGGGGATGGTGGGCTTGCGTCCCTCGGAAGTCATAACCGAGAATGGCGAATCAAGCGCCGTCCATCGAATTGAAAATACCGACGCGCCCTCGTTCGTGTCCTTGCGCTTCCAGAGCTTCAGCGACTGCAACCGCTCGGCGTTGCTCCAATGCTTCTCGCAGTGCGGGCAGCGGTAGGCCTCCAACTCCTGATCGACATGTTCCCACTCCATGACTTGGAACACGCCACAATGAGAACACGGTACCGCGATACGGGTTGCGGTCCCGCGCTCCCACATGATGAGAATATTACTATTTTTATCTTTCTTGACCGTTGACACGTAAATGGCGAGAGGGTCCGCCGCCTTGTCCACGCGCTCGGTAATGAGCTGCAGCCGATGGAGCGACGGCCAGTCGTCCACCTCGTCAACGCCGATGCAGTCACCTGACACGGACGCCTGCTGGCTTTCGCCGCGTCCGCCTGCCGCGCGCAGCATGAAGCGCCCGCCGCCGGGGAGCGTGATTACGCGCGCCGCGCCGCCCCGCGATCCACCACCGCTCTTGGGCATCTGACCGCCGTAGCGCATCAGGATCGGCATCGCCTTAGTCGTCCAGATATCCTTGGAGCTGTCGAGACTCGGGTAGGCCATCAACACCGTCTGATGCTCCACGATTGCACGACGCATGAGCGGAACCAGGGTCGCCAGCGTGCCGCCATCCTGGACCGGCTTGGCTACGACTGCGCGCGAGTAACCTGCATCAAGGGCCTGCATGAAACAGATCTGCCCCGGGTGCATGTTGGGATCGTACGATTCCCCCTTGTAGGGCCCGTCAGGCAGAATGATCGAGCTGGCGTATTCAACGTAGGTGGGAACTTCCAGCAGGAGCGTCTGCGCCGCTTCGACGCCAGCCGATTGCATGATATCCAGGCTCACGCGTCGGCCTTCGATTCCTCGGGCAGGATCTCCTCAGTGATGATCGCGGGAATCTCTGCCAGCTTTTTGCGGATGCGATCGGTGACGCGCAGGAGCAGGAACCGCAACCGCTCCACTTCGCCTGGCTGCACATCCGACAGCATGCCGATCATCTCGGGAGCGGCGTCAAGGTTGCGACGAATCATCCGAAAGAGATTCGACATGTAGGCGACAGCGGTTTCCTTTTTGATCATCTCCCCCGATTCGAGCTGCAGCCGGCGAAGCTGGAGTTGAGCCTTGGCTTCGTTGGCCTTGGCGATCATCCGCACATTAAGGGCTTGCGATTCTGCGGCGTCCGCAAGTGCGGAATCGGTCAGGGCCTTCGCGTCAGTGCTGCCGGCCTTGCGCAGCTTCGCGGCAAGATGGAGTTTTGCGCCTGTCAGCATCTTGGCGCGACGCTCCTTGGCGCTCTGTGGTTTGCCAACAGGCCTGCCTACAGGGCGTTTCTTGACAGGAGACTTGATCTTGAGCATGCTGCGTGCCATTAGATAGTTATTCCCTTAATACTGTATATATAAAAACGTTGTTCGATGCGTGGCGCGGCC
>Ga0302314_10019962_pt1 | contig 11103 bp, 4 predicted proteins | sample III_Palsa_N2_3_FD_200533 | JGI IMG/M metagenome (GOLD analysis project Ga0302314, IMG submission 200533) | Peat permafrost microbial communities from Stordalen Mire near Abisko, Sweden - III_Palsa_N2_3 | ecosystem: Environmental > Terrestrial > Soil > Palsa > Peat permafrost | place: Sweden... | reverse complement strand
TCCGGGGTTAATGCTGATTGATGACGCGGATAAGCCTGCGAAGTGGTATTTTGCGCTGAAACAGAGGCGGTTGACGGGGGTTGGGGAACATCCGTTGACGGGACCGGTGGAGCTGCACTGGAGAAGCTGAAAACGCCAAAGAATACGGCGTTTTGCATGGAAGAGGCCGGTTCGCAGAACGGTTTTGGACGGTCCATTTTACGGTGATTTACGGTGGGAAATTGGGGTACGGTGAAAAATGGGGCTTTTTGAGGGGTGAGGTGGGGAATCGTCAATGAAGACGCAGGGTTGACGGTGAAGATCGTGAGGCTGCTTCAAACCCGTGGCTTTGAAGCGAGATGTGGAATACCCAATGTGGAGCGGGCGACTTGGGACACCCGGCTAGCTGGAGGCCGATTCTGGGCGATAGAGGATGCCTGAAAGCTGGAGAGCAGACCGAAGCGAGCATGAGGGTGGCACGCGGCACCTTTGTAGGTTGCTGGGCGCGTCCGGCTTCATTATGGGCGGAGAGTCTTGCGCGCTTGAAGGCGCTTTTCGACCTCTTTCATACAACCATCTAAGTTGTCGCGAATCTCACACTCCCAAAAACGCAACACACTGATTCCTTTGCTGCGAAGGGCTTTGGAATTTCGTTTATCCCGTTCGACATTCCGCGACAACTTTGGATTCCAATATGTTCGATTCGATTTTGGCCGATGACTGCAAGTTGGACACGAGTGCCAAAAGCATCCGTCGACAAAAATGGCGAGGCGCGCGGCTTCGAAAAGGAAGTCAGGCCTTCCCTGAAGTTTCGCGTGCAGAACCCATCCGGAGATTCTTCTAGAAACGAGCGCTGCTCGAAAACGCCGTTCTGTTGAACGGTTTCCTCTCGAGCGAATAGCACTCATTGTTTTACGTCTCGCGTCAGAGACATTCGGAAACTGATGCATCGTTGTAACGCCCCTACGGATCGCTTCCTAGGAAACAAGCATGTCCAGTAGCCTTAGACGCACCGCTTCGGGAGTGCGTTTTTCGCCGAGGGGTCGTAGGAAAAGAAGACTTATGAAGGGTCCGATCAGTTCAACATCAACTGTGCCAATGAATTCCGAAAAGGTCAAAATTTTGAATTGGACTCGAAGTCCGTCGAGGATCATTTCTTTTGGAGGGTCACAGTTTACAGATTGGGCTACGAACGTGATTTTGGCCTTCCACTCGCTGATGTTTGCGATTGAATCCAGTTCCTCCACGCGCAAGGGCAGGACCTTCCGCAGAGTTCGAATGTGCTCCTCGATGTATGTATCGGTAAGTTTGCCTCCGTGTGATTCGAAAGCTTCAATCTCACGGGTTTCAGAGTTCTGATAGTCGCAGTCACCTAGCTTCTTCTTGCTTAGATTTGTCGCATTGATCGAATCAGAAAGTCCGCGGGCACGCCAATAAGGAAGTTGAAACCGAAAGCCGGTGATTGCATCAACTAAACGCTGTTCTAGAATCCCAAGCGTTTGAGTATTGCCGGATGAAAGCCGAATAAGAAAGGAGGGCAGGGCTTCAATACTGATGCCGCTGGGTAGGGATATGGGAGTGTTTCCGGAGAGTCGTAGAAATAAGAAAATCCAAGCCCTAATTTGCTTTGCAACTTCCCTCCGTTCGGCATAACTCAATTCATCTAAGGACGATAGGATATTGAAAAGAGCCAGCGCTCCCGGCAACAGATTTCCCTTGCTTTCGACCCAGCTGCGGTTCAAAATGCCGACGGCTTTAGCATTGTTTAGAAAGGGATTTGCTGCGGTTGCGAGATTGCGCGGGTACTGGTCAAACAACCAATTCGCTGTCGCCCCCCTGGGCCTGAATTCGTATAGGTCGAATGCAGAGTGATCGTAAAAATCGAGTAACGAGCATTGAAAATGCAGGACCTGCAAGTGCGCTATATAACGAGTTTCATCTGGCTTTGCCGCCAGATTGAGTAGGTCGGCCTTTAGATCGCCTCTAAAACCGAGTTCTGCCGCATTCAAGGCGACGAGTTCCGCACCCACCGTTAGATCTGCATCGGCAAAAAGATCGACTTCGCCGCTTCGATCAAGCTCGAAGAGTGTTTCCATCTCCTGCACGGATACTCCTGTTGTGTATCCGATCTGCTGCAATGCCATGCCAATATTTTGGCTGCTGAAGTGGATGCGTCCATCAAGTTGACTAAGAACATATGTCAACCTTGCAGCCGAGAAGCGATGGTTGATTGCCAATTCTATGGCAATTCTCAGATGACTGAGAAATGCTGTCGCATCACTGTGGGAGTACTTGTATTCTTCCTGTAGTTTTCTGTGAATCGAAAAGTAAGCCTTTGCACTGACCGGATAAGAACTGTCTTTGGTGCTTGCAAGTACGATGCCGACGGTCTGGCTCAGCAACTTGCTCGGTTTACCACTGTCTTCCCAGAGTCCAAGCTCCAGCTTGATCCGAGAGAGACATTCGAAATCGGCAACGTTATTCTCTTCAAAAAACTCTTTAAGCACAGTCTCTGCTTTGGGTTCTTCTCGGGGCGACAGCGGAAGACATAAGCTTCTCAAAGCTTGCTGCAGGAGCTTGCTCATCGTTTAGCTCCATCTTTTGGCTGAAAGAAGATAGCAGGAGATTTTTGCAAGGCGGCAGCGATTTTAGTGATTGCGTTCAGAGAAATATTTCGCCGACCACGCTCAGTACTGCTTATATAGGTGCGGTCGAGACCCGCGGCCTCGCCGAGTTGTTCTTGGCTCATCCCTGCGGATATTCGTAGTGCGCGAAGCCTCTCCCCGAAAGCGGCTCTCGCCTTCGTGCCATCTTTATCCATGCAATAAATATCTGCGTATGTAGACATTGAGTCTACGGACTATAAGTCACGCTAGAGTTGAGAATATATGGCGTTACCTACGGCGTAGGAAAGTCCGAATGGAACAGCGTTCCCGATTTGGCGATATTGGGCACTCCGCTCTCCGCTGAATTCAAAGAAATCAGGAAAGTCTTGTAGGCGCGCTGACTCTCGAATGCTCAATCGCCGCACGTGTTTTACACGTCCGGTCTTTGGAGAGGCTCCGTCCATCAGTCGGGAATGATAGTCGATCAACACGCCGTTCAGATCAACGATTTGTGTTCTATTACCCCCGGCCGAGGCGGGCACTGTGTTTGCTGGCCGGTCCAAGTTGATAGGTCTACCACCTCCATTCACGAGCATTCCCGCAAACGGACTGGGACGAAGGACCGGAGAGCGCGCGTAAGTCACGATGGCGGTGTTTGGCTCATCGGGCGGTTGTTCATTCAACACCGCACGCGCCATCCGATGGCGATGGGAACGGCCAGGGCCGTGGGTTGGTTCCGGGAACTCCATCAGTCGCTCTCGGGACCCGAGAATTATCACGCGTTTCCGACTTTGAGGAACTCCGTAATCGGCAGCATCCAGCACTTTGAAATCGACATAATAGCCAAGTTCAATAAGGCTCTGAACCTTGCTAAGGAAATAGCTCTCATGGCGTTTGCTTGCCAGTCCTGCGACATTTTCAAGGAGAAATGCGCGGGGGTTGATATCGCGAACCGCTCGTACAAATTCGGGGAGCATGTCGCGCACGTCGTTTGCAGCCTTTTGATCTCCGGCAACGGAGAAAGGCTGGCAGGGGGGGCCACCCGCTACCAAGTCAATCCTGTCGCGAAAAACGGTCCAATTGACCTCGCGGACATCTTCTGTCACGACCTTAACGTCTGGAAAGTTTCTAGAATAGGTCTTGGCAGCAGCCGCATCTCGATCCATCGCGACTACGGGAGCAAAACCCGCCCGCTTGAGTCCAAGGCTCAAGCCCCCGGCGCCACAGAACAAATCGATACAACGTAGTTGTTGTTGTGCCTTCATTCGCTAAACCTTCTCCTTCTTTCATACGGTTTCGCAACCACTGAGTCAAGGATTATTGAGTTCCGATCTTTTGCCGGAAACATGCAGGACCATTTTGGAGCGTTGGCACCTGGGCGCGAGGGGCGGAGGAAAGCAATTTGGTCGTTTCGCCTGCGGCTGCACTCCGGCCTTCGGCAGAGAGGTCGGCATCTGCGACGCGGGTTTTATTGTCTGGGAAACCCAAGGCTAAAGCCTTGGGCTACAGCCCAGGCCTGCCTTAGTGCGGAGGCGGAGATAGAAGCAGATCCCCTGCGGGAATGGAAAAAGAAAAGCAAGAGCAACAGCTAATACAGAGGGTTCTCTACTGCTGCTTCAAGACACAGAAGAGCGGCACTTTGCTGTGCCGCTCTTCTGTCGATAAATCCTAGTACTTGCTTTTGAGGACCTGGCCGCGGACTTCGCCGCCGGAGTTGGCTGAGGTGTGGATGTTGAAGTACCACTGGCCGTCGAGAAGCTGTTTGGCTTCGTCGGGGGTGAGGGTGGCGGTGCCGTCGATGGGGCTGACGATGGGCTTGATTTTGACGAAGATGACTGGCGGGCCAGTGGTGGTTTCGGTGGCTGGGCCGTGGAAGTGGGCGGCGACGGCGGGGCCGGTGAGGTCGCTGAACTCTACGTGGTAGGTGAGGAGGTTGGTGTCCGTGTCGTAGGTGGCGGTGAGCTTGCCGTGGCCTGGGCCTTCTTTGGCGGGGACCTCCCAGGCGGTCTTGAGGGTGGCGTGGAGCTTGATGACTTCCGCGCGGGCTGCGGCGGAGATCGAAACGAAGGCCAGCGCGGATGCGATGGCTGCGGTGCGGAGGAGAGTGGTGAGGTTTTTCATGAGGCTCCTTGAGGGATGCAGCTATGGCGGTATCGTAGGCTTTTGGGGTTTTTTGCGCAAAAAACGTTTTATGGCGAAGGAGAACATACCCCAGCGGCTAAAGCCGGTTCTGTGGCAAGCCTATGAGGCCCAAGGCTGAAGCCTTGGGCTATCTAGAAGCAACAGCCAAATACAGGGGTCCATTCGCTGCGCTCAGGATGACGAGGGTAGGGGTGGTGCGGAGGAGTACGGTCGAGCGTTGCTCGATACCCCACCCTTTCCCAAAAGCCGGAAAGGGTAGGGCACCCGGAGCTGTGGCGCGGTTAGAAGGCGGGGACGCCTTCTTCTACTACTAAGTCGTCTACGGCTATGTTTAGGGCGAGGCCTAGTTTGCGGAAGCCTTTGCGCCAGGCTGGGGTCCAGTTGCGGCTTTCGGGGATGTTGTCGCCGGTGGAGCTGCGGCGGAGGAGGTCGTTCCAGATGTTCTGGGCCTGCCAGAGGTTGACCTCCATGGGGAGGGTGCGGAGGCTTTCGGCGATGGTGACGGTGTCGTTGAGGATGGCGATGTTGGGCTGGATGGGATGCTGGAGGGCGAGGCTCTGCTGGGCGGGATGGTTGGGGGTGGTCATGGCGTCTTCAAGGCGGACCATGGCGCGCTTCATGCGCTTGTCGGCGGTGTAGGCGAGGAGTGGGACGTCGAGGGTGATGGCGTCGATTTCGGCGCGGCGGAGGAGGCGGGTGATCTCGGCGGCGTCGTAGCCGGTGGATTCGAGTGCGCGGCGGAGGCCGGCGTTGATGGCGAAGCCGGCGGTGAGAGCGAGTGCGGGTGGGGCGGCGACGTTGGACTCGGAGAGGAAGTTCATGAGGGTGGCGTGCTCTTCGTAGATGCGGATGAGGGAGCTTTCGACCTCGGAGAGAGTTTGATCGAGGATGCTTTTGAGGATGCGGTGCTGCTCGTCGGCGAAGAGCGAGGTGAGGGAGTAGAGGGTGTCGCCGAAGTAGGCGTCGATGAGACGGAGGAGGGCGGGGAGATTGGCGCGGCGGACGAAAGTTGCGGCGTCGTCGCAGAAGGTGGCCCAGGTTTCGGAGGTGGGCCCTGGGATTGGGTCGCCGGCCCGGGTCCGAGAGTCCGGACCCGGGGCACCCGTTTCTGAGGCGGTGTAACGTTTGACGGCGGCGGAGAGGTTTTGATCGCCGAGGTGGAGGACGGCGAAGCAGATCTCTTCGGTTTCTTCGGTGACGCGGGAGCGGAGGGCGGCGCGGCCGAGAGCGACGCGACCGCGGCCGGAGGTGAGGAGATCGTAGGAGTGGCGGGCGACGTCGAAGCAGAAGAGGTCGGCGGACTCGGTGGGGCTGCGGAACATGGAGCTGATGGCGTAGTGGGCGCCGACGTGCTCGAGATCGAGGCGGGAGCCGGCGACGAAACGGCGGTAGACTTCGGCTCCGGTGCCGATCTCTGGGACGTTGGATTTGGCTTCTTCGAGGAGGGTGAGGAAGTCGGCTTCGAGGGTGGTTGCGGCTGGGCCGAAGAGGTTTTGCGCGAGTTGGATGACGCGGCCGGCGTAGGCGATGATCTGCACGGTTTCGAGGCCGGAGATATCGTCGAAGAACCAGCCGCAGGAGGTGTACATGAGCTGGGTGTGGCGTTCGAGCTCGAGGAGTTCGAGGAGAACTACGCGTTCAGCGGGACTTAAATGATGAGTTGTATGACGGGCGAAGAAGCGGTCGATGTTTGCGGGCGTGCGATTGAGGATGACCTGGATGTAGGCGTCGCGGGCGGCCCAGAGATCTTTGAGGAGCGGCTTGGCGATGGACTCGGCAAGGGGTGCGGTGCGGTCGCGGAGGAGATCGAGTGCGGTGCGGAGCGGGGTGCGCCACTGCTGGTTCCAGCCGGGTTTGCCGCCGTTGCAGCCACAGTCGGAGCGCCAGCGCTCGATGCCGTGGGAGCAGGACCAGGAGGTGTCGTCGACGACTTCGGCTTCGTACTGGGGTGGGAATTTTTCGAGGAACTCGCCGTAGTTGGTGAGGGTGGCGAGGTTGTTTTCTTCGATCCAGTGCATGGCATAGCTGAGGGCCATCTCGCCGTGCTTGTGGTGGTGGCCGTAGGATTCGCCGTCGGTGGCGACGTGGGAGAGCTGGGGCTCGGTTGTATCGTGTAGGCCGGCGACGAGGCGGCGGCCGAAGTTTTCGCCGGAGTTGAGGAGGCCTTCGAAGGCGATGGCGCGGGAGCCGGGGCCATCGTAGAAGAAGACGGCGATGGAGCGGCCTTTGTCGAGATTGATGCGGTAGGGGTGGGTGGGGTCGACGGTGGCGTCGGGGGTTTCCTGCCAGTCGATTGCTTCCTCGGGCTTTTCTGCAGCCGCCGGAGAAGAAGCAGGTCCTTCGCTACGCTCAGGATGACAATCCTTATTTAGCTTGCGGACCTTGGCGCATTGGTGGGGGGCGAGGACGGTGTACTTGATGCCTTCTTGCGCGAGGAGGTCGAGGACGGAGCGGGAGACGGCGGTTTCGGCAAGCCACATGCCTTCGGGGCGGCGGCCGAAGCGGTGCTCGAAGTCGGCGATGCCCCAGCGGATCTGGGTGCGGGCGTCGCGCTCGGTGGCGAGCGGCATGATGATGTGGTTGTAGACCTGGGCGAGGGCCGAGCCGTGGCCGGAGTAGCGCTCGGCGGAGGCACGGTCGGCTTCCTGGATCATGCGGTAGGTGCGGGGGGCGAAGTCCTGTAGCCAGCTGAGGAGGGTGGGGCCGAAGTTGAAGCTCATGCGAGCGTAGTTGTTGACGATGCGGGTGATCTGGTTCTGCTTATTCTGGATGCGGGAGGCGCCGTTGGGGGCGTAGCACTCGCTGGTGATGCGCTCGTTCCAGTCGTGGTAGGGGGCGGCGGATTCCTGGAGCTCGACGGTTTCGAGCCAGGGGTTTTCGCGCGGGGGTTGGTAGAAGTGTCCGTGGACGCAGAGGTAGCGGGTGGCCGGGGTGATGGCCTGGGCAGAGAGAACCGCGCGACGTACACGAGAGAGGTGCTGGGTACTCATGTGTTGATTAAAGCATCCGCGCTGGATTAATTCGTGAAAGGGATTCCGGTATTGATGTGGCGTTGGTATGCTGAGGCATCTGCTTTATTGGGTTTCCAAGGGCTCCCTATGTTGAGAATGCTGCGTGCTGTGGTTGTCTGTGTACTGTTGAGTGCTGTTGCGCGGGCGGCGACGATTAATGTTGGGCCTTCGGGGTCGGGCGCGGCGTATACGAGCATTCAGGCCGCGATCAATGTGGCGCAGCCTGGGGATACGGTATTGGTGGCGCCGGGGACTTATTACGAGAATATTGATTTTAAGGGGAATGCGATTACGGTTACGAGCTCGGGTGGGGCCGCGAGCACGATTATTGATGGTGGATCTGCCGGACCGGCAGCAAGCTTAAAAACGGGAGAGCCAAGAACCGCAGTGTTGTCGGGATTCACGCTGCTTAATGGAACCAATAGCAGTAATCCGGGGACGGTGCTCGTGAGCGACTCCACTCCAACGATTTTGAATAATGTCATTCGCGGTGGCGCTTGTGGAGACATGGAGGTCGAATTCGCAGCCCCTCTTATCCAGGGCAACAACATATCGGGAACACTTACAACAGGATACGGATGCGGCGTGGATGGGGGCGCCGGTATTGCGCTGCGAGGGGATTACCAGAGTTACACGCCTGGCAACCAAGCATTGGTCCCGCTTATCATCGGAAACACGATTGAAAACAACATAGAGGGTGATAGTGGCGGGGCAGGAGGCGGGGCAATCGCGATCTGGGCCGCTAACCCGCTTATTGAGAACAACATCCTTCGCAATAATGTATCCCCCGAGTCATCCGGGGCAGCGGTTAACTCCGCCAATTCTTCGCTCACGGTTATCGCGCAGAATTTAATCTACGGTAATTCCGCTGGTTGCGGCGGCGGTGCGCTTGCCCTAGAGGCGGGCGGCATTGGACCTGGTGAGAATGCACTTATTATCAACAACACGATAGTCAACAACACCGTATACACAGGTGGAGGCGGCAGTAGCGCCTGCAGTAACATTGCGCAAATTTATCCGAGTCCATATAGCTATGGTGACAGCGGACCCACCCAGCTGTTCGTCAATAACATCATCTCCGGCTCTACGAGCGATCCAGCGGTTAATTGCAATTTGTACGATCCTCCTTCAGAGGCCGATCAGCCGCTGTTCGATCACAACATTCTTTACAACGCAGGCGGAGCCTTCTTCGGTAGCTACTGCATCGACACATCCGGGAGATATGGAAATGTTGTTGCCGATCCGAAGTTTGTGGACGCAGCGAACGACAATTTTCAGCTTTCGGACTCATCACCTGCGATCGATGCCGGCAATACGAGCGTCCTACAAACTTTTTTGCAACTGACAGGTACAGCTCTCACTTCCGATTTTGCCGGGAATCCTCGCCTGCAAGACTTCACCGGCAAAGGGTATCCGATCATCGATATGGGAGCTTACGAACATGCCGGCGTTACAACGGCCTCCGCGACAACGGTGATACTGACGCCATCGGAGTATGGCGGCGCCGCAGGGGGTACCAACAAGTTGATGGCCACGCTGGCTTCGCCGTTGGGCGTGCCGACGGGAAACGTCACGTTTTTTCTGGACGATCAGAGTGTTGGTTCGGCGGCGATTGCCTCTAACGGGATCGCAACACTGAACAATATCGTCTTTGTGCCTGGAGTTCATCATCTTCTCGCGCAGTATGGAGGGCAGGGGAGCTTCTCGCCTGCGATATCGGTGATCGTCATCATCGATATCAGCAAGTATTCGACTTCGCTCACGCTACAAAATGTACCGAATCCTTCAATTGTTGGACAGAGTGTGACATTTACGGTGACGAGTTCTTCCGCGGACACCGCCTACATTCCTTCGCCGATTACGTTGACGGACACCAGCACGAACACGACACTGCAAACACTGACGCCGGACCCTTCTTCGGGGATAGCGAGTTTTTCAACTTCCAGCCTGACTCTCGGATACCACAACATCACTGCTATGTATGCGGGAGATGCGACGCATACGTCGAGTTCGGCATATGGAGGACAGAATGTGCTAAGCGGCTATCCGGTGAACATGACGTTGAAGTCTTCGCAGAATCCGTCGATTGTGAATCAGTCGGTGACTTTCACGGCGCAGGTGACTACTTCTGTTACAGGACAGGGGACGCCGGCGGGGTCGATCGTGTTTACGTATGGATCGACGGTGTTGGGGACGGAGCTGATGGATGGTACCGGGACGGCGAGTGTGAGTACGAGTTCGCTGCCGCTGGGATATGACACGATCACAGCAACGTATCAGCCATCGAATACGTTTGCGGCGAATTCGACGACACTGAGCCAGCAGGTTATTTCCGGATATCCGACATCGACGACGTTGACTTCGTCGTTGAATCCGGCGAAGCCCGGGCAGACTGTTGTGTTTACGGCGAACGTGAGTTCTGCGAATGGAACGCCAACGGGCAGTATCGCGTTTTCGGATGGACCCATTGTCGTTTCTACTGTGGTGCTTGCCAGCGGCGTGACAAGTGCTACGTGGAGTTCGAGCACTCTCGCGATTGGAACGCACGATATTACGGCGCAGTTTATGCCGACAGGGAACTTCGTTACAAGCGTTGGTGAGGTGATTGAAACGATTGGGTATTCGACGGTGACGACGACGAGCGATGCGCCGGAGCCTTCGACGTATGGGCAGCCGGTGGTATTTAGCGTGCATGTTGCCGGAGTGGCGGCGCCGGGAACGCCTACGGGCATCGTGGTGCTGGAATTTTGTCATGGCGCGACGATCCAGTTGACGCTGGATGCGAATGGGAATGCTTCCGTGGTGACGCCGACAGGGAATGAGATCTCTGAGCCGGTGGGGTCTTGTGCTTATACGGCGAATTATCAGGGGGATGCGACGTTCCTGGCGAGCGTGTCGGCTTCGACGCCGTATGTGGTGACGCCGGCTAATTCTACGACGACTGTGGGAGCGAGCCCGAACCCGGGGTATGTGGGGCAGGCTGTGACGTTGACGGCGCAGGTGGTTGGTGTGCCGAGTCCGACGCTGGGGCCGGGTGGGACGATCTTGCCGCCGGGAGCGGTGGTGGCTACGGGGACGGTGCAGTTCTATGACGGCGTGACGCCGATTGGCGGCGCGGTGACGATCAATGCGGCGGGGCAGGCGTCGTTGACGACGAACGCGCTGGTGTTGGGGGCGAATACGATTACGGCGAAGTACTCGGGCGACGCGAACCTGAATGGGTCGGCTTCGGCGGGTGTGGTTGAGACGATTGTGCAGGTGGGGACGACGACGGCGCTGAGCGTGACGCCGAATCCGGGGACGCAGAATGAGCCGGTGACGATGTCGGTGAATGTGGCGGCGCTGGCGGGTGCGATGGCACCGTA
>Ga0302314_10019959_pt1 | contig 11104 bp, 9 predicted proteins | sample III_Palsa_N2_3_FD_200533 | JGI IMG/M metagenome (GOLD analysis project Ga0302314, IMG submission 200533) | Peat permafrost microbial communities from Stordalen Mire near Abisko, Sweden - III_Palsa_N2_3 | ecosystem: Environmental > Terrestrial > Soil > Palsa > Peat permafrost | place: Sweden... | reverse complement strand
AATTGTAAGTCATGCCGCAAATCACCGTTCGACTCACCCCCGAGGAACATCGTCAATTGCTGCGGGCGGCGGGCCGCCGTAAGATGAAGAAATCCGCTTACCTGCGAAGCTTGGTACGCGAGCAGCCACTTGAGACTGTTTCGGATTGGCTAGAGTGGGCCGATAAGAACCGAGGTAAGAAATTACTTCGCTCGTGAGGAAGGAGGGTTACCTGTTTGATGCCTCCTTGGTCCTCGCCTTTTTACGGGAAGTGGAGGACGGCCGAGAGGGTGAGGCCCGGCAATTCATGACCCAGCTTTCACCGGGGGCCCGGACCTACCTGTCGGTGGTCGCTTATGCCGAAATCCTAGAGCAGGCTGCCGACATAGCTGAGCTTGCTAACGAACTGCGTTCGCGTTTCCGCTTCCAAGGCATCGGCCAGGATGTTGCCGAACGCGTTGCCGTCATGCAGACCCGCTCGCCAAGGCGCATGGGGGAGAATGATGCCTGGATTGCCGCGACTGCGGTCAAAGCGCGGCTCATCTTGGTCGGTGATGACGACGAAGCATTTTCAGAACGTCCGGGGCTGGAATATTTGAATTTTCGCCGCACCTAAGGGAAATGGATGGGTTACTGCAGCTTGGCCCGCTCCGCCGCCAGCTGCTCCGGCGCCAGGGGCACGTAGCCCTCATCGCTGTCCTTTTCGCTCGCCAAAATTGCCTGACCCTCGGGCGACAGCACCAACTGGAGGTACGCGGCGACCAGGGGATCCAGCGGCCGGCCGGGGGCGCGGTTCAGGTAGATATGGAGTTCGGGCGACAGGGGATATTTGCCTGCCTTGACTTCGTCGTAGCTGGCCAGCGCCGCAGGTTCGCCGGCCTTGCGGGCTACCGGCAGCATGCGAATCGCCGGCGCCGTCGCGCCGTCGAAGAAGCTGACCAGAGCAATGCCAAAGGGATCGGCCCCGACGGCCTCCGCGATATCGGCGTTCTTCGGCAAGGTCTCGTAATGCGCGGAGAACGGCAGCTTGGCCAACTGCGTCATCCGCAGCGAGGTCGCGAACCCGCCCTCGTCGCGGGCCCCGTAAAGATGGATCGCGCGATGCGCCCACTTGCCGGTCAGACCCAGCTGCCCCCAATGCGTGATATCTCCGCCCGGGGCGCCCGAGGTGAAGATGCGGCGGATCTGAGCCAAGGTGAGTTCCCGCAGCGGATTCTTCTGGCTGACATACACTCCCGGCGGGCTCTTCCGCTTGGGCCCGGTGTAGGCGTCGTAGCCGATGCGGATGTCCAGCGGGGGATAACCAAACGCTTCGCGAAACCCACTGAGGTCGCTGGGCCAGGCTTCGCGGCCCATCGGCGCAAAGGCCGAGACACCCGCCGTGAGCCCGGCGATGCCGGTCGACGAGCCTTTGAGCACCATCGTAAAGCGGGCATCGGGGTGGTCCTGCGCAAAGCGGCGATTGAGCTTCTGCAGCAACGAGTCCATGCCGTCGTTGCCGACCACGTAGACGGAGCCAGGGGTGGGCGCCGGCAGGGGTTCCACCGCGGGGGCCGGATCGGGCGCCTCCAGCTTGGCGTTCTCTTCCGCCGCCTCTTCGGTGGTCAGCGGCCGGTAGCCGCCGGACTCGCCGGCGACCAGCGCCTGCCCGCGGGGGGAAAGCAGCAGCGCGACGTAGGCCTTGGCCACCGGGTCGAGCGGCTGGCCGGGCACCCGGCGGACATAGACATAGAGATAGCGCTCGATCAGAGCGACGTTCTTGAGCTTGCCGCCTTCGCGGCCGCTGGCAGCGACGCCGATCGCCGCGGGATCCTCGCTAACCCGGCGGAGGATGTCCGCCGTCTCGGGCGCGAATTCATAGCTGGGCGCCAGCGGGAGACCGTGAAAAAGATGCTGTTGGAGATAATCGCCGAAGCCGGAATATTCCGGCGTGCCCACCGGATGCACCGCCTGCTTGGCCCAATCCCCGGTGGCGCCCACCTGGCCCCAGCGGGTGAAATCGCCCCCTTTGCCGCCGGTCGTAAACAGCCCGGCGATCTGCGCCGGCGTCAGTTTCTGCACCGGGTTGGCGGAGTTGACGTAGACCGCCAGCGAGGTGGCCAAGCTATGGGAATCGAGCGCGTCCCGCGCGATCCGAATCTCCAGCGGCGGCTCCCCGACAATCTTGGTGTACGGCACCTTTTCGATCGAGTTGACCTCGCGGCCCATCGGCGCGATCAAGCTGACGCCGAAAGTCAGCGCGGGCATCGCCGAACTCGTCCCTTTCAATTGCAAGTCGAAGGTGGTTCCGGGATGGTCCGCGGTATAGAGCCGGTCGATGCCCTCCAACAGCTTCTGCACATGTTCGGCCCCGTTGATGCGGATGGCGCCCGCGGGGGTGAGATAGGCGGGCGCGGCCGCCAGCGCGGCGGCGGTCCAGACGCCAGCCAAAAGAACGAGGGAAGATTTCATGAGGGGTTGGGTTACACTCCAAACTGGACTTAAGCCCGATCCCGACCACCGTCCCCTTTGGTGAATTCTCACCAGATGATTCCCCTTCGGCGGTGGCGGCGCGCGCTGCTGGTGCTCGGGATGGTGCCCGGCTTGATCGCCGCGGAAAACGGCCGGCCCGTCGTTCGGACGTTCGGCGCCAACGAGATCCACGCCAAGGGGCCCGTGCTCGCTTTCGCCGAATCCGGCGACGGCGCGGCCCTGATCGGCTCGAACCAGCTCGTCGCTTTCGACGGTGTCCGCTGGCAACAGCTGGACATTCCCGGCGCTTACGGCTTTCGCGCGCTGGCCGGCGACGGCGCCCGAATCTGGGTGGGAGCGGAGGGGGCGATCGGATTCGCCGAACGCGATCGGCGCGGCGTCTGGAAGTTCACCTCGCTGCGTCCGGCGGTCGAGGCCTCCGGCCAGCGAATCCCGGTGCAATTCGATCGGGTCAGCCCGGCCGGCGCCGGCGCCATTTTTGTATCCAGGCACGGCCTACTGCGTTGGGATGGCTCGCGGATCGAGGGTTGGCCGCTCGTGCCCGGCACTGCCACCGCCGTCGTCCCTCAGGCGGTGCTGCTGCTGCAACCGGGCGTCGGTCTCTCCCGCCTGGGACCGCACGGCCCGCCCCAACTTCTGCGGGCCGCGGCCGCGCTACCCTGCGCCGCCGCGACGTGGCTGCTGCCCGCCGAGCAAGGCGCGGAGGCGGACGGCGTACTGCTGGGTTCGGCCCAGGGAGTCTTTCGGCTCACGGCCGCCGGTGCGGTGCCGCTGCCGGCCCTCTCCGCCCGGCTGGCGGGGCAGGACGTGCGCGCCGCGGCCAACACCGAAAATCACTGGATCGCGCTGGGGACCCAGCCCGCCGGGATTCTCCTCGCCACCCGGGAAGGCGAGATCATGTCGGCATTCGCGCCCAACGCCGATTCGACCGGCAACGGGATTCGCGCGCTCTGGTCTGACCACCGCGAGGCGCTCTGGATGGGCTTCGATAATGGCTGCGCCCGGCTCGACCACCCCAGCGTCGCCTCGGTCTTTGATGCGCGGGAAGGTTTGGAGCGGGGCTTGTCGCGCCGCACCCTGGCCGTCAACGGCACGACTTTTGTCGTCACCGACAAGGCGATTTACCGCTGGGCGGATGCGCCCGCGCCGGGCCGATTCCTGCCGGTGGTCGTCGACCGCGGACGGCTGAATGACGCGATTGCCTTCGGCGGCGCGCTCTGGGTGGCTGGGGAGCGAGGGCTGGGCCGGCTGGACCCGGACCGGCCGGGATTGCAGATGCTCAGCTCCGACGCGGCCACCAATGTGGCGGCCGCACCTTGGCTGCCCGGTATCGTCACCCTCGAGGCGAAGCATCTCAAAGGCCGCCGCTTCTCCGATTCTGGCGGGCCCGACACTCCGGTCGATTTTGCCGCCGAACTCGCGGGCGATCCCCGCTCGCTGCTGCTCGGAGCGCCGGGAGAATTCTGGGTGGCGAACGAACAAGGAGCGGTCGAACACCTCCAATTCGGCCCCGACCGGCAACTGCGGCGCCGCGAGACCTTTGCCGCCGGCCGCGGCTTGCCCGAAGGCAGCGAATCGGTCGAGCTGGGCCAAGCCGGCCAGCGGCTTTTCGCCTTCACCGATCGGGAGGTCCTGGAATGGTCTCCCCCCGGCGGCTTCAAGCCGGTGCCGGAACTCGCCGGCTGGGCTGTCCTCGCCGCGGGTCGGTCCTTCACCGGCGCTGCCGGCCAGCCGGCGTATTGGCTGGCCCATCGCCTCGGCCTTTCCGACTCGCCGCCGTCCGACATCCTCCAAGTGCGGGCCGAAGGCGCCGCCGGCGGGCCGTTGGCGTGGCAGGCGGTGCGCGCCTCCGGACTGGATACCCTCGGCGAAATCACCAGTTTCGATCTGGCCGCCAGCGGCGAGCGGCAGACCGGATGGGTGGGCGGTAAGGGCGGCCTGATTCGGCTCAACTGGCCCGAACCGCTGCCCGCGGCCGGGATCCGCGACCTGGCCCTGCGCGAAGCCCGGCTGGACGACCGCGTGCTCTTGCCCCTGCAATCCGCTCAGCCGATCACCCTCCAGCATGGATTGCGCAGCCTGGAATTCGGCTTCTCCGCCGCGCAGCCGATGGAGCCGGAACCCTCCGTCTACTACCAGACCCGCTTGGTCGGGGCCGAGCTGGACTGGTCTCCGCCGCAGCGTAAAACCTCCCGGGAATTCACCGGCCTAGCGCCTGGCAGCTACACGTTCCTGGTCCGGCGCTACGACCGTTACGGCCGCATCGGGACGCCGATCTCCTTTCCCTTCGTCGTGCTACCGCCCTGGTACCAGCGCTGGCCCTCCCGGCTCGCCTTCGCCGGCGTTCTGGCCGCGCTGGCCTGGCTGCTCTTTCGCTGGCGCGTGCAGGCCCTGCGCAGCCAGACCGCACGGCTCAATCGTCTGGTCGCCAAGCGAACGCGCGAACTGGAACTGTCCAACACCGCCAAGAGCGAGTTCCTGGAAAACATCAGCCATGAGATCCGCAATCCGCTCAACGGCATCGTCGGCCTGACCCGGCTGCTGCACGCCGCGTCGCTCGGACCCGCCGAGCGCCAGCTGGCCGCCTCCCTGCAGGCCAGCGCCGAGCATTTGCGCCGCGTCTCGGAGGATGTGCTGGATCTTTCGAAGGCGGAATTCGGCAACCTGGCGCTGAATGAAACCGCCTTCTCGCTCCGCCACCTGTTGCGGGAGGTCGTGAGCCACCATGCGGAGGCGGCCCGCCTGGCCGGCGCAGAACTGCGGCTGGCAGTCAACGAGCCGGCCAGCGATCTCTTTGTCGGCGATCAGAGCAAGATCCGGACGGTGGTCAGCAATTTCATCGCCAACGCCGTGAAGTACGCGCCGGGCGGGCCGGTGGAGGTCCGCGCCGACTGGACCGACGAGCCGGACAAAGGCGAGGCCTCTCCCACGCAGGTCTTCATCGCGGTCACCGACACCGGACCCGGCGTGCCGGCCGAGGAACAGGAGCTCATCTTCCAAAAATTTGTCCGGGGCACGGAAGCCAAGCGGCGCGAGGCGGCCGGCTCAGGCATCGGGCTCGCGACCTGCCGCACGCTGGCTCGCCGCATGGAAGGCAGCGTCACCATCGAAAGCCCGCCCAGTTCGCCGTTGTCCGGCGGCCGCGGTCCGGGCGCCGCCTTCCTGCTCTGGCTTCCTCTGCGCCGGGCATCGCTGCTCACGGCGGTCCCCCCGCTCGCCGAAGTCCCGGCCGGGCCGCCGATCGACGGCGTCAGCCGGGCGCTCATCGTCGACGACGAACCGTACAACCGATTGGTCGTCGCCGGCCTGGCCGCCGAACTTGGCTATGTCACCGTGAGCGCCGCCGGGCCGGAAGCCGCGCGCGAGGCGTTCAGCCGGGAGATCGTCGATGTGGTGTTCCTCGACCTGGAGCTGGCGGCGGCCAAAGGAACCGACCTCGCCCGCAGCCTCCGCGCCGGCCCCCACGGCAGCCTGCCGCTCATCTTCGCCATCACCGGCAGCGACAGCGCCGAGGCGCGGGAGCGCGCCGCGGCCGCCGGCATGGACGGGTTCCTGCTCAAACCATTCTCCCGCGAACAGATCGCCGCCGCCGTGACGGCCGCCCGCCGGCGAGCTTTCGAGCTCTATGCGCGGGGAGCGGGCAAGACGGTGGAGCAGGCGGAAGCGGATTTCTTTGCGTCCCTCCAAATCGAAGCGGAGGCGATTGCCGCCGCCTCGGGACCCTGGGACCGGGCCGCCCTGAAAAATGCGGGACACCGCCTGCGCACGCTCGGCGCGCTGGGCCGCCGCGCGGCGCTCAGCGCCTTGGCGATCAGTTTGGAAACCACCGCCCTGAGCGCCGAGCCCGAAGCCCTGGCGGCATTGACCGCCGAAATTCGCGCTCAGATCGCTGCGGCGACGAACGCGGTGGAGCGCGTTGTCCCCGAAGCGCTTTAGCGTGGTGGAGCACGACCTCCGGGCGCGCTTTAGCCTCGGCCCGATTCAACGCCCGAACGCGGTCCGGCCCAGCGCGCCCGGAGGTCGCGCTCCACCTGTCAGTGGGCGCGGGTAAAGCCCTTTTCGCTCGCGTAGCTGATCAGCTCGGGCGTGCTGTGAATCCCGAGCTTCGCCATGATGCGGCACCGGTGATTGCGCACGGTCACACTGCTGAGTTCCAGCCGGGTCGCGATCTGCTCGTTGGAGTAGCCTTTGCCCAGCAACCCGAGCAGATGCTGCTCCCATTCGGAGAGCAGCTTGTCGAACGCCGCCGGGTCGTTGCGGAGCATCGTGCGCACCCGCTGGGCCACCGGCGAAAGGTAACGCCGTCCTGCCATCACGGTTTCGACCGCCTCGGCCAACGCCTGCAGCGGCTGCTCATTCTTATCGAGAAAGCCGTGCACGTTGGATTTGAGGGCGCGGTGCAGGGTAAATTCGTCGGTGTACCCGGACAGCGCGATCACCTTGCACTGGGGACAGGCGATGAAAAGGTCCGGGAGCAGTTCGAGCCCGTCCCGATCCGGCAACGCCAGATCAAGAAATACCAAATCGGGCAGCTGTTCCCGGCACAGGCTGAGCCCGGTGGCGGCATCTCTCGCCCCGAACACCTGCGAGCCGGCGAACGTTTCCCGACACATCACCATCAACATGTCGCGGATCAGCGTGTGATCCTCTACGACTACGATCTTCACGACCGGACGACGGGCTGGGGTCGAGCGCGTGCTCCGGCCGCACTGCCCGGCAGCGCCGCAGACTCGCTCCGCCCAGTCGGCGCCGACCGGCGAACCGGCCGCAGCTTCCGGCGATAGTAGAGCCAAAATCCGGTCACCGTCAGAAACGCGGCTCCCAGCGCGCCGGTCACCACCGCGATCCAACCCGCCCACCCGCCGATCTGGCCCAAATGGATCGGCAGGAGCCAAAGATAAAAGCGGGAGCTGGCCGCCTCCTGCGCATACGGCGACCGGCGAAGGACGGCGCCGGTGTATCCATCCAAAAACACATACGACAGGGCGTTGGGGTGCGGGGCATCCTCCGCCACATACTCCACCTGCATCGGCCCCCGCGGGCCTTTCGGCCAGCTGAACATCGCCGATTGAAACGGGCCCATCGCGGCTTGGGCGCTCCGCCACACCGTCTCGGCCGAGACCGAGCCGGGACCGCCCACCGGACCGGAGGACTGCAGCGCCCGACCGATGCCGCGGCTCGAGGCCGGAGCAAAATAAACCTTCGCCACCCAATTGGGCAGTTCCGCGCCGCCGGTAAAGGCCGACACGGCCAGCAGCACGGCGCTGTAAATGCCGACCACCTTGTGCAGATTCACATTCCAGGCACGTGACTGCAGACTGCGGTCGAAGCGGAAAGCGGTGCTGAGGCTCTTCGCCGTCCGGGGCCACCACAGATAGACGCCGGTGCCGATCATGACGAACAGCGCAAAGGCCGCCGTGCCGGTGAGCCACTGCCCTTGTTTCCCCAAAAAGAGGTACCGGTGCAGCTTCTCGACCATGTAGAAAAAAGCGTATTCCTTGTTGCGCACCTTCAGCACCGTCCCGCGGTAAGGATCGACGAATACTTCATCGCGGTCGCCCATCCGCACCAAGTCGGCCGAGGCGGGATTCGGATCCACCTCAACGTAATCGAGCTTCGCCTTGGGATAAACCTGGCGGGCCGCCAGCACCACCTGGTCGATCGGCAGCCGGGCGGGCAGCGGCGCCAGATGGAAATAATCGGCCCGATAGGCCGGATCGAATTTGGGACGAAACGCCAGCACCAGCCCCGTGAGCGACGCCGTCAGCAGGAACAGCCCCACAACCAGGCCGGCGTAGAGGTGCAGGTTAAACAGGGTTTTTCGCCAATTGGTCTTCAAGGGCAGGAGGGGGGTAGAGAAGAGTGGGAGAGCCACGGCTCTCCTTGGCTATCTCCCGGACTGGTGAAAATTAACCATTACCCCCATTTGTGCTCGTGTCGACCGCGGAGCGAACTGGAGAGTAAGACCATGCGTTTCTCCCGAATCTCGGCAGTGAGCTGCCTCCTGATCGCCGCTTTCGCCCCGCGACTGCGCGCCCAGACCGACGAAATCCAGGTCTACGACGCCGCAATTGCCGAGCCGGGAGAGTTCACGCTCGAGCTGCACAATAACTACACCCCCGAAGGCCGAACGAGCCCGGAGTTTCCTGGCGGCGTCACCCCCAACCACACGCTCAACGGCGTTCCGGAATGGGCCTACGGCGCTACTGACTGGCTGGAATTGGGCACCTACTTCGCGCTCTACTCCCTGACCAGCGGCGGAGAACACTTCCAAGCCGAAGGCGCCAAGCTGCGCACCCTCTTTGTCGTGCCTCACGCCAAGGAGCGCACGTTCTTCTACGGGATGAACTTCGAGTTCAGCCACAACGCCTTCCGCTGGGAGGAAACGCGGAATTCCGGCGAGATGCGTCCGATCATCGGCGTTCATTACCACGGGTGGGACTTCATCGTTAACCCGATCTTGGACACCGGGTTCAATGGGCTCAAGAAGCTGGATTTCGCCCCCTGCGAGCGGATCGCCTATAACGTGTCGCCCAAATGGGCCTTCGCGGTCGAACAGTATTCCGACTATGGCGTGATCAGCGAATTTGCTGACACCGCCGAGCAGCAGCAGTCCGTCTGGGCGGTGGTCGACTACACCGGTAAAACCAGCGTCGAATTCGGAGTTGGACACGGTTTGACCCATGCCTCCGATCAGTGGGTGATCAAGCTGATGCTGAGCTGGTCGCTGAATCGCTGACCTCCCCGGCGGTCTCGTTTGACCCTGAGCTGACATGCCTCGCAAGGCAGCCTTGACATTGGATTTGTTATATATGTACCAAGATACATGACCACCAAGCCTAATCGCACTGTCCAGCGGGTCCAAACCGGAATTCGCATCGAAAAGCGGATGCTCAAGGTACTCAAGGCGGTCGCCGAGCTGAAGGACCTGACCGTCGGCGATTTGCTCGAGGGAATTTTGCTCCACGTCTTCGAAGGCAAGGCGCCCTTCAGCAAGGACACTCTCCTGCAGATCGAACATCTGAAGCAGGTGTATGATTTGGATCTGATCGCTGCCGACAGCCATCACCTCAAGGAATCGACCTCATGAATCGGTCACGGAGTCGCCCATTGCCCCTCGTCGCCGTCGTTTTTACGCTGGTGGTCGTCATCTATGCCATTCGTCTCCTGGTCCCCGCCATCTTGCTCGTCGCTTCGGCTCGGGCAGCAGCCGAATTCGCGGCGAAGGGCCTTCCGGATGCAACCCGCTGGGCCATTGCCGTGCCCGAGATGCTGGGCGCGGTGCTGCTCAGCATCCCGGCCAGCTACGCGCTGGGATGCGGAATCCTCGTGGCGGACCTGACCGGGGCGATTCTGGTGCACGTTCACGTCGGTGAGCGGCCCGTGACGCTGCTCGCGCTGCTGGAGGCGCTGCTCCTGTTAACCCTCATACGATGGCTTTTGCATCGCACCCGACGGACGGCCTGAATGACGCCCAGTTCCTGGCCGCCGTCCAGGCCGCCACGATCAGCGGGCCGCAATTCCGCCACGTCGACCATCTGCGCGTGGCTTGGATTTGTCTGCAGGCCGAAGATTTTGCGAACGGTGCTGCCCGCTTCTGCCGGCTCTTTCGCAGCTACATCCGAAGCATCGGCGCCGAAGCCAAATATCACGAGACGATCACCTGGTTCTTTCTCGTGGTCATGAACCAGCGCGTCCGGACCGGCATTGAGCCGGAGAGCTGGGAGCAGTTCGCCGCAAGAAACCCAGACCTGATCACCCGCGGCGCCGCCATTCTGTATGCCAATTACGATGCCGCAACTTTAGCCAAGCCGGAGGCTCGCCGGATTTTTATCTTCCCTACCATCAGCTCGATCGGACCCGACTCAGCTCCCGCGGTGGCCCCGATGCCTGGGGCAGCGGCCGCAACCCGCGCGGGCTAAGCCGCCTGCCGAACACTCAAAATCGGCTGAGCCGGCAGATTGATGTCCCGGGCGGTCAGCCACGGAATCATGTGCGCAGCCTGCGAAAAAAACCCGACGTGGCCGGCAAAGGTGTTGTGGCTCACCAGCATCAGGCGGGCCCGGTCACAGCAGAACTTGCAGAGATCCGCCTCCTCGACTCCCAGCAGTCCTTCCCGGGCGACCGTGAAGGTGCCACTGTCCGTCCAGAGGGTGCGGTGGAAGAAGATCGCGCCGATACTGAACCGGTGCGGGCAGATATCGTAGCCTGGAGGGCGGCTCAGAAACAGCGCGGCCAACGGATCGAAGGGCAGCGACTGCTCCCACAGAAATTGCGCGGCCTGGGGTTCGCGCCACGCGGCCGTATCGACGCAGGACGAGCGCGAGTCGCCGAACCGCGTCCGGAACTCGATCAACTTGGCCGGCGCCACGAACTTCAAAAATGAGCGATAAGAGAAACCGTTGACGTTCAACGTGGGAGCGACGAAGCCAACCCGGCATTCGTCCACTTCCAGCGCGTGGTGGAAGGTCGCTTCCAAACTTTCAAAATAGCCCGCGGCGACCACGATGTCCTCATCCAGCTTGTGAATCCATTCCGCCGCCGGATGCAGCTCGAGCGCCAAGTTTTGGGCGAGGGCGAGCTTGTTCGCCTTCGTGGCCAAAAACGACCAGCCCATCGCGCGGCACGCATCGATCAATTCGGGCTCCGCCTT
>Ga0302314_10019954_pt1 | contig 11106 bp, 8 predicted proteins | sample III_Palsa_N2_3_FD_200533 | JGI IMG/M metagenome (GOLD analysis project Ga0302314, IMG submission 200533) | Peat permafrost microbial communities from Stordalen Mire near Abisko, Sweden - III_Palsa_N2_3 | ecosystem: Environmental > Terrestrial > Soil > Palsa > Peat permafrost | place: Sweden... | reverse complement strand
TGTGTCGACCAGCTTTTTGTCATGGGTCTGGTCATTCACCTTGAAGTGCAACCCGGGATTGCTCGAGACGAGATTGACCTTGACTGTCATGCCTGCCGCGATTGCAACGGTGAAGTTGTGCGCGGTCGCGCCGGAAGCCAGTGTCCCATCTTGTTCCGTCCATGGTTTGTTAGCTTCGAATGTCACTGCGGTCGTCGGCGGCTGCATGTCTTCGGCTCCGTATTGTCCGATCTGCAACGCGAATTTCGCGGTATCGCCGGACTGTATCGCGGCAGGATCTATGTAGACCTGGATCGCATACGTGGTGGCTGTCGCGTTCGGTAATGACCAGGTGGATTCACCCGTCGTGAGGGTGTCCAGCAGTAGTTTGTCGTGGGTCTGGTCTTTCACTTTGAAATGCACGTTGGGATTACGGCCGAGGAGGTTGAGCTGCAACGTCTTGCCCGCCGCGATCGCAACCGTGTAGTCGAGCGAGCTGGCGGAATGGTTGAGGTTGCCTATTTCCTGCGCCCAGACACTGTTTGCCTCGAAGGTCACTGTGACCGGCGTGCCGGCGAAGGCGGGCAGCGACATGCAGCCAACAGCCAGGCCGAGACTCGCGCCCAGGGCGCTGCGGAGAAAATGGAAACGTGACATGTGTGAAATCCTTGCGTGATATGGAGTTCGCTTGTGAATGCTCGATGATTCCCGGTCTTGCATTGTCGCAGTCGCGTCGATGCTGCCTTCCTTAGGCATGTCAATGCCTCACCCCTGAGTCAGCCCGTGTGCGGACCATACGCCTACTTCGTGTGGCTCGCCATATCGGGAATAAAGCGGAAAGACGTGGGTCTCCCGGTGGATCTCTCGGGCCAGATTCCGTTCGCTCGACGTCCCCCATCTGAAGCGGCGAAGGGTCCCGCTTCTCCACCTGGCAATGCTGCCTCCCAAATGCCCGGAGATAGGCTGTCAGGAACCTCCTTTCGATCGCGGTTTCAACTACCCGACGCCCAAAGCGGACGCTTTTCTGATTTCCGTAGTGGACGCGGTCAGAGAGTTCGTCGATCACGGGGTGTAAGCCGTGCCCGTGATCCATGGGAAAAGCCCGTTTCATTCATGGTTTGGAGGCCTGATGAAACACGTGCTTATCGTGAGAGGTTTGGTCCTGGTGAGTCTCGCCGCTTGAGCTCAGACAAGTCTGCCTGCCGTCAACGTCGCTGCACCGGCGTATTCATGCCAGCACGGCTGGTTACTTGAGTTCCGGCGGTTTAAAGGTCGATCCGCGTATGCCGTCGGTGGTGTTTCCCGCGCAAGCGCTGGTGAGGGATGACCTCCTCAGCATCGAGCCTGTCCATCTTCAGGACAACGAATACCTGATCTTGCAAGAGTGTGCATCGGCGGATTGTCACGAGGCTTCGCCGGTTCGCTTCTGGAGCTCTGACAACCTCGGAGGGGACGATACGCGACACAACCGCGTCTGGATTACGCATGAGAACAAGTACTTCCTCTGGCTGAAGCGCCTGCCGGATGTATCCGGGCAGAGCTGTGGCCAGGGCTGGTTCAAGTTCGACGCCACTACGAGGAAGTGCGGCGGCCTCTTCACCAGCTTCCAGCAAATCAGTCCACCGCTGATGCTGATTCCCAGTGGCGATTTGGCGGCCTATCACCAGCACGTTCTGCAGAAAGCCATCCAGGCCGACCCTGTGCAAGTGGCGCAACAGACGCATGAGGGTTCCACGTATGTGGTGACCTACGAGGGGGGCAGCACCGTGCGCGTGCGGCGCATGCATTCCACGAAAGATAGCTAACGGGTCGGACGATTCTCGTGGCTCGGTGCGTTCATCGGCTGCAGCTGGAAGTGAACATTTTCATTGCGCGACTTGCTACTTGCCGCGTGCCTTCAGCTGCGCGTCCAGGCGTGGATAGACGCGGCGGGCATTGCCCTCCAGTACTTTGTGCTTGTTTTGGGCTGATATATCCAGCGCTTCGATATAGCGGAGGGTATCGTCGAAGTAGTGGCCCGTGGTCGGGTCGATGCCGCGCACAGCGCCCACCATTTCCGAGCCGAACAGGATGTTGTCGATATCGATCACCTTGAACAGCAAATCGATGCCTGGCTGATGGTAGACGCAGGTGTCGAAGTACACGTTCTTCATGACGTGATCGCTCAGTGGAGGTTTTTTCAACATGTCGGCCAGTCCGCGGTAACGGCCCCAGTGATATGGCACCGCCCCACCGCCGTGCGGAATGATGAAGCGCAAGCTTGGGAAATCCTTGAACAGGTCGCCCTGGAGGAGCTGCATGAATGCGGTCGTATCGGCGTTGATGTAGTAAGCACCCGTAGCGTGGAAGTTGGCGTTGCAGCTGCTGGATACGTGGATCATCGCCGGCACGTCAAGCTCCACCATCTTCTCGAAGAACGGATACCAGACGCGGTCGGTGAGCGGTGGGCCGTCCCAATGTCCCCCCGAAGGATCCGGATTGAGGTTGCAGCCCACGAAGCCCAACTCGCTGACGCAGCGTTCCAGTTCGGCGATCGAGTGCTTGATCGTCACTCCAGGCGACTGGGGCAATTGACACACGCCGATGAAGGTCTCCGGATAGAGCCCGACCACACGCGCAATCAGATCATTGCAATGACGCGTCCATTGCTGGCTGACTGCCTCGTTTCCCTCGTGGTGCGCCATCGTGCTGGCGCGCGGAGAAAAAATGGTCATGTCCGCGCCGCGCTCGCGCAGCAGGCGCAATTGGTTGGCTTCGATACTTTCGCGGATATCGTCATCGGAGATGTCGGGATAGACCGGCAACGGCTTCGAGGGATCGGCGAAGTGCTGAAGTTGCGCGTCGCGAAAGGCGTCGTGTCCTTTCGGTGCCGTGGTGTAGTGCCCGTGGCAGTCGATGATCATCAGGTTTGTTCCTTGGGTACGAAAGATGTCGGCACCGACCCGGTCAAACAGCGTTTGTTTAGGGGCTGCCATGAAGCTTGCACATTGCCCGAACGCTTTTGAATGGCGCTGCCTCAAATATATTTGAGGCCCTTCTGCGCCAGGCGCTCGCGCATGTTGTAAATGTCCAGGCCCAGTTCGCCCGTGGCGAGGCGCTCGCGCTTTTCGTCCTCCCTGGCTTCGCGTTCCCTGGCTTTCTCCAACGTCTGGGCGGCGCTGGCGCGCGGCACAACACAAACGCCGTCGTCGTCGGCTATCACGACGTCGCCTGGATTTACCACAGCGCCACCACAAACGACCTGCACGTTGACCGAGCCGAGCGTTTCCTTGACCGTGCCCTGCGCGTGAATGACACGACTCCACACGGGGAAGTTCATGGCCGTGAGATCTCGCACGTCGCGCACGCCGGCATCGATGATCAAGCCACGGCAACCGCGCGCCTTGGCCGAGGTGGCCAGCAGGTCGCCGAAATAGCCGTCTTCGCAAGGGCTTGTGGTCGCGGCGATAAGCAGGTCGCCTGCGCGCAACTGCTCGATCGCCACATGCAACATCCAGTTGTCACCCGGCGGCATCAGCACGGTGACCGCCGATCCGGCGATGCGTGTGCCACCGAAGATCGGGCGCAGACTCGAATGCATCAGTCCACTACGACTCTGCGCTTCGTGCGCGGTGGCGACGCCTGCATGGGCCAAGCCGTCGACGACGTTGGCGTCGGCGCGTTCGATTTGGGTTATGACAACTGGCATAGCTAGTCCTTCCTCATTATCAGTCATTGGCCGCGGCAGGCTTGAAGCCCATCAGCACACCGAGATCCAGGCGCAGGCTGATCGCGTATACAAACAAGTTCTTCGGCAGCACCGACGTCTTTGCGATAGTCGAATTGTCGGGATGCACGATGTACTGCAAGCTCGGCATCAGCTCTATTCCCCTGAGCAGATGGACGCTGTAGGTCAGGTCGTAGTCGGTTTGATGCAGTGCGTTCACGCCGGTTCCGCCTGCTTTCTTGCGTACTTCGGCGAGGTAAGCCTGCTCCTCCGGCGTCATTTCAAACTCGGAGATATTCAGACCAAGCGTGTCGTACGGGCGGGACGCGAACGGCCCGGTCATGACAAAGCCGCCATAGATCTGTTGATGCATGATCTCCTGATCTTCCAACTGATGTACCCAGCCGCCGAAGATGTTGAAGCTACGCGGCGAAGTCGGATCGGGGCGCCAAATGACCTTGTCACCCATGATGTAGAAACCATCGCGGATATGGTTGGTGGTGGCAGCGGTACCGCCATACATGCCGAGCGGCTCGCCCTTGGTGTTTTCATTGATGTCGGTGAGCGGGGCCGTGCTTTCATAGACTCCGCCCTTCAACTCGAACGGATACCGCACGGTCCTGGGATCGTTCTGCGCCCAGCCGAATTCGATCGGCAACGTATAACCGGTCGAATGTTTGATTTCCCAGTCCAGGCCGTTGCTGGGCTGCACGTCCGGATTGACTTCGAAGGCTCCGACGTCGATGTAGGTGTTCTCGGTCGTCTTGTACTTTACGTTGCCGCCCCAGGTCGCCGAAGGCAGCAGACTGAGGCCGGTTTCCGACACCAGCATGCGTGGCTCACCGCAGGTATTGGCCGAGACGAACTGGCAATTGACCACGAGGTGGCCAAAGTAGGTGGTGCTGCCCAGACGGCCGACCTGGATGTCCATGCGATCATCCAGAAGCTTCTGCTCATACGAAAACAGGCCCAGGTGCCAGCGCGGAAAAGCGTTCTTATAGATGTACTGCTGCTTGTTGTAGGTGCCGGTGTCCAGCGCGTTGAGGCTCTGCCCGTAATCGCGATACGCGGTGAAGTGGAAACTGGCGCCGGTCCACCCAAACATCTTGTCTAGGTCGAGGTCCGCACCGATATAAAACTGGCCGACATTGCGACTGCCCTGCTTGACGCCGCCGGCAGGGTTTCTGGCGTATTGGTCAATCTCGCTGGCGCGAATGTTGACGCCGTCGTCGAGCAGCTTCTGCACCAACGCCGAGCGCGGCAACCCCGGCTCCCTGGAAGCGGGGCGCGCCACCACTGGCGTGTCGGAAGGATTAGCGGTTCCATTGCCGTTGCTCTGCTGCGATTCGGTCTGCGCTGCGGCATAAGCATCGACCCAATTCGCAGTCGGGCCGTTGTTTTGCGCGGGCTGCGTGTTTGGCGCAGTCTGCGCGTGCACGGCGGGTGCCAGCATCACGATGGCGAGGCTCAGGTATAGCGATTTACGTACCAACAACCCTTTCATTGACGCAATCCTCCCCGTCGCGGTGCCGATAGGAGCCGCGATAACTGTTGATTTAAGGCAGCTTCGAACTGCCTGTTAACCTGCTTGTAGTTCTCGTTGAAGCCTGTCGCGGTCAACCGCCTTTTCCCAGTGGCCGACCACGACGGTGGCAACGCAATTGCCGACGATGTTCACAAACACGAAACCCGCCGACAGGATGCGATGCACACCGAGAATCAAGGCGACACTGCTGACCGGAATGGTCTTGGTCGCCGCCAACGTCATGGTGAGTACCGCGATGGCTGAGCCGGAAACGCCGGCGCCGCCTTTTGACGTGATCAACAAAATCAGCAGCAGACCCAACTGTGCCTGCCAGCCCAGCGCGGTACCGGTCGCCTGCGCCAGGAACACCGTCACCGCTGCGAAGTAAAGACAGGTGCCGTCGTGATTGAAGCTATAGGCAGTCGGCAGCACCATACCAACCACCGATTCATCCACACCGAGGCGGGTCAGCTTTTCGGTGAGCTGCGGAAACACGCTCTCCGACGAACTGGTACCGAGCACCAGCACCAGTTCCTCGCGAAAATACCGCATCAGTTTGAGCAGGCTAAAGCCGCAAAAATGCGAAATCGGCGCAAGCACCAGCAGCAGAAACACCACGCAGGTAAGCCCGAATTCGCCGACCAGCTTGGCCAGCGGCAGCAGGCTGCTGAGACCGAACTTTGCCGTGGTGAAAGCGATCGCGCCGAAAGCAGCAATGGGTGCGATCTTCATCACCATGCGGATGACCCAGAACAAAGTTTGCTGGACCGCATCGACGATACGCAGCACCGGTTGGGCGCCGTCACCGAGACTGGCCAGGCCGCAGGCAAACAGCACCGAAAACAGCAGGATCTGCAGGATATCGCCCTGGCTGAACGCACCGACGGCTGACGTCGGCACCAGATTGGTGATGAACTCACCAAAGCCGCGCGCCACGGGTGCTACCTGATCGCCCGCGTCCATGCCTTGCTTGAGCACTGCCGGGTCGATGTGCATGCCCACGCCGGGCTTGAGCACATTGATGGCGATCAGACCAATCACCAGCGCCACACTGGTGACCACCTCGAAATACACCATTGCCTTGAGCGCGATGCGCCCGACCTTGCCCATGTCGCGCACGCTGGCAATGCCGTGAGTGACGGTGCAGAAAATGATCAGCCCCACCACCATCTGGATCAGGCGGATAAAGATATCGCCCAGCGGCTTGAGGTTGGCGCCGACGTTCGGCCACAGCACACCCACCAGCACGCCCAGCGCCATGCCCGCCAGCACCTGGAAAGTCAGGCCGCGATAGAAGGGGCGTCGCTGCGAGATCGAATGCATTTGTAGGTTTACCGGTTGGGTCGTGGTGAAACTGAACTCTAGGCAGGTGTCGGAGCAGTGGTCTGTGTACTGGCGTGCTTGGCGGTATCAGGCCACCTCGCTTCCCAGCAAAGCGTGCGCGGGTCCCAACACTTCGTCGAGACTGAGCTTACGCGGCAGCAACGCCTGCTCCACACATGCGTCGATGATCCATTCAAGCGGACCGCTAAGCGCGTCAATGCCCGATAGCGTCTTGCGCGGACCGGCCGCGATTTGCTGTTGGCTTTCAGCCTGCGCCAGCAGGCCGTAGGCGGCGCGCACTGCCGTTGGCTCACGTTTGCATGTCTCGGCACTGGCGGCCACTACGTGATTGATCGGCACGAAGCCATGCTGCTGCGCCCAGGCCAGATCCTTGGCCTTTGCGTCGGCGATCACCGGCACATAGTCGTCGCCCTCGGGCAAGTCGTTGCCGAAGATTGCTGCATCGATGTCGCCCTGGTGCAGCATGTCCAGCAGCTTCTTGTCATGCGCCGGGTGCTCGACGAACGGCGGATCCCGATACTGCTCCACATGGGCCGGGTCATGGGTAAACCAGCGGATATCGGACGTGGCCAAGCCGTAGTCCTCAACCAGATGTGCACGCACCCACATCCCGGTGGTCTGGGTGTACGAGCGCACACCGACGCGCTTGCCACGCAATTGTTCGGGTTTGACCTCACCGTGCGGGCAGTACGAAACCAGGCAGCCGCGCTGGTAACGCGAGGCCACGACCACCGGCAGCAGCACGACCGGTCGCCTGAAGGCGATGGCCTGCAGGGCGGTGACGATTGCCAGTTCCGAGATGTCGAAGTTCACATCGCGCACCATCGGCGCAAAGGCCTCGTGGATGGGGCTGATCTCGGTGAAATCGAGCACCACGTGGTCGCTCTTGAGCGCACCATTTTTGAGCGGCGTGGTCAGCGCGGTGGTCTTCAATACGGTGTGTAGATGGACCGGCTGGCTCATTCCGCCACTCCCGCCAGCGCCGGATAAATGCGGGTGACAGTTCCCCCGAAGATCATTGCCTGCTGACCCTCGGTCAAACTGGACAGCACGTCGCCTGCCGTCGTTGCCAGTTCATCGAGTGAGCCTTCGGCCGCCGGAAAATTGGAGCCCCAGGCGATGCGTTCGACACCGAACGTAGTCACCAGCTTTTCCAGGAAGGCCGTTGGGTTGGACCGGCCCTGGGCGGCCGCTGCCAGTGTGCGGTTGGTTAGCTTGAGATGGACACCCTCGAACCCGGCCATATCGAACAACGCCTGCGCGGCGTTGTACGGTGGACCGTCATCCAGGTCCGGACGGGCGCAGTGATCCAGCAACACACGTACCTTGGGGAAATGCTCGAGCAAGGTTCGCAAGGTGGGCAGGCCTTGCATGGTCATCTGCAGGCAGATGGGAATGCCGAGCTTTTCAGCATGCGCCCAAGCCGGGTAGGAGTCCTTGTGACCAAGCCAATCCGACTGGCCGGGCATGGTGGTGCCCGTGGTGAACAGGCGAAAGCCGTGCAAGCCCTGAGCTTCCCAATAATCGATCCGCCTCACCGCGTCCGGCGCCAGCGCATCAATCGAATACACCCCGACCAGGCGCTGTGGGTAGGCCCGCACCGTATCCACCACGTAGCTGTTGTCGTGTCCGTACACGGTCGAGGCCTGCACCACCACGGCCTTGGCAATGCCGGCGGCGTCCAACGCCTCGATGATGCCTTCCGCACTCACCGGACGCTCCTGCGACCACGTGGACTGATGGCCGCCGATCGGATTTTGTGGGTACTTCATCGTGTCCGAAGCAATGGCGTGCAGGTGTGAATCGATGATCTTCATAGAGGCGTTCAGTTCATTCGTAGCGTTGGGACGGGGGCGTCAAGCGGGTTTCTATTGCGGCGCAACGTTCGACAGATTGGTTACAGCCGCAAAATTGACGGCTTTGATGCTGCGCTGCGCAATAAAGACGCTGCGATGACTTTCGACTTTGGTATCGACCGTCACGGGTCTTTTTTTGCCACTCTGCATTTCTAGAGCCGAATCTGCGCGAAAATGCGTGTATTGCCTAATTCGTTTTACTGTCCATACATAAGTAAATACTATTGATTGTGTATGGACGAAATTTACGCCCTGAATCTTCGCCACCTGGACGCGCTCAGCGTCATCTCCAGCGCGGGGAGCATGAGTGCTGCAGCCGAGCAGGTCAGCCTTTCGCAACCGGCACTGGCACAAGCGGTCGGCAAGCTCGAACGCAGTCTTGAAGTCCGCCTGTTCGAACGCCGGGTCGCCGGCATGCGCCCGACCATTGCCGGAGTCGCCTGGATCATCCGGACCGAGCGCGCGCTGCGCTATCTCACCCAAGGCGTGCGCCTGGTGCGCCGCTCCGCGCGCCTGGCGCCGCTAGCCCATATCGAGCGGCGCGTCAGCATGGTTCAACTACGCGCTCTGGTCGCGGTTGAACATTGCAGCAGTTATTCCGCCGCCGCTGAGCAGATCGGGCTATCGCAGCCGGCCGTGTATCGCGCCGTGCAAGAGCTGCAGGTCGCTCTCGGTGCGGAATTACTGGTGCGCGCCGGACGCGCGGTTCGGCCCACTGATCTAGCCAGTCGTTTCGTGCGATTCGTTCGCTTGATGTTGGCCGAGTTGCGCACCGGACTGGACGAAATCGCCCTCGGCAAACACGGCGGCGGTCGTATCAGCATCGGTACCCTGCCGATGGCGCGCGCGGTGTTCCTGCCCGATTTGCTGACGCGATTCACGCAGGAGCATCCGGGCGCATCCGTGGAAGTGCGTGAAGCTCCTTACGGGGAGTTGCTGATTGCACTGCGCCATGGCGATATCGATCTGGTGATCGGGGGCGCCATGCGCTATCCGGCCCCAGCCAACGACGTGGAACAGGAGGGCCTGTTCGATGACGAACTTTTTATCGTTGGCAACAGTGCGCATCCGCTACGGCGCAAAAGGGTCGTCACCATTCAGGATCTGCTCGCCTATCCCTGGGCAGTGCCTGCGCTCGGCGTACCGATGCGGCTCAATTGGGAGACTCTGTTTCGCACCCACGGCGTCGAACCACCGACGCCACGCATCGAATGCGGTTCAGTGCTGGTCACGCGCGGGCTCATGCTCAAGGGCAAATGGCTGACCCTGATGTCGCTGGACCAGTTCCTGTTCGAGCGCCAGGCCGGCGCCCTCGCAGAAATACCCATTGCGGGCGGCGTCCTGCGCCGACGCATGGCCATGATCCGACGCAGCGATTGGCATCCGACGTCCATGCAGGAACGCCTCGCCGTCATGGCGCGAGAGATGGGCGCCGAACGCTCCCGCCTGCTGCCGTGACCCGCCAGCAAGGTTTGCGTTGGCGGCGTTACGCCTGAAATTTCAGCGCAAATGAGCGGGAGGCGATCTTGCATCACAGGGTGATCGATCTGTGGATGGGCGACGACTCGGGTAATCACCCGCTGGCGTGGGAGGGAAGCACAGGCAGGTAGAGCCGCGACGACGACAGGACGCTGTTGATCGAGCTCGTACCAATGCTGGCGTGCCGGAACATGAGTGGGGCGGGTTTGCTCGCATCCTGATCGTCGGATGTCAGGTGCAAACTTATCTTGTGTCCCCTCTTGAACCGCCTGGCGTTGGGTACCAAGGCGATGCGGTAGCGCACCACGTCGCCGATAGGAACAGCTTCAAATCGGTCGCATGGCAATGTGGGCGCGCCAAGCGTGCTTGCTGCTTGATCGACGGCACGCAAGCCGGCGCGAAGATAGCCGGCCGTGACGTCGGCAGATTTCCCGTTTTCATCGATGTCCTGAAGTACGGCGATGAAGGCGGTATCGGGTGCCGTGCTGACGACATCCAATTGCAGCTCGATGGAGCCAACGATATCCAGGTCGTCGGGCAGCGGCTCGGTTTCCCATGTCAGCAAACCCGGTGGATCCGCTTCGCTGGCGCGTGCCCGCACCAGGCCGCCTCCAAGATTCAAGTAGTCGCGCTGGCCAGCCTCGCCCGCGTCGGTGCTGAGAGTGGCGTCGGCGCGCAAGGCATAGGCGCGGAGGGAAGCTTCCGGAATGGGCCAGGTATCGGATGTGCGCCAACCTTCAGCCTGCGGCACGACATAGCGGATCCGAGGGCCATCGAGGATTCCGGTGTCCTGCCCTTTCAACCAGTGATCGAACCACGCGAGGGCTTCGATATGCAGGCTCTCCCACGGCCATGCCAGGCCGTGCTCGCCCATCATCGCCACTTGCACGTGCGGGCTGTTGGTGACTCGCTCGAGCGCCGTGAACGTATGCGGCAGATGCAGTGGCACGTTTCGCCAATCGCAACCGAGATACACCGGCACGTTGATGCGATCAAGCAGTGGCAGGAGGTTGCGATCTTCCCACCAGGCGTCGCGAAGCGGATGCTCGGCGGCGATGGCGCGCCACAGGTCATCCCATGGGTGCGGGTCGTGATGGAGTTTGAGCAGAGCCTTGATGCCGGCGATCGCGGCCTCGCCATTGGCGTTCTCAAACTTCTTATGGATGGCTGGGATGAGCAGCACGCTGCGCAGGCCATCGAACAGCTTGCTGCGCCAG
>Ga0302314_10019953_pt1 | contig 11107 bp, 9 predicted proteins | sample III_Palsa_N2_3_FD_200533 | JGI IMG/M metagenome (GOLD analysis project Ga0302314, IMG submission 200533) | Peat permafrost microbial communities from Stordalen Mire near Abisko, Sweden - III_Palsa_N2_3 | ecosystem: Environmental > Terrestrial > Soil > Palsa > Peat permafrost | place: Sweden... | reverse complement strand
CGAGGCGGTCGATCTCAGGCTGCTGAACGAGGACACCGAGCGCTACGAAGAGGCCGAGCTCGTGGTGATCGCGGACGCGCAACTCGTGCCGCTGGAACTCGGCGTCGACCTGCTGGAACTGCTGCCTGACGCGGCCCACCTGGTCCTATGCGGCGACTTGGGCGCGCTGCCCGCGACCGGCCCCGGACGCCTGTTCCGCGACCTGTTCGAGATCGACGACCCGGAGTTCGGCGGCACCGTGCCGCGGGTCGAGCTCAAGCGGCGGCCGTCCGGCCCGCTGTCCGCGCTGGTGGACGCGGTGCGCTACGGCGGGCTGCCGCCGATGGAGATCCTCGACGACGGCCAGTCGAACGAGGTGAAGATCATCCCGGTGCGCGATCCGGCCGAAACCCGGCTGCGCACCGTGCAACTCGTCGCCGACTCGATCCCGCGCGCGTTCGGCTTCTCGGGCGCGCAGGTGCAGGCGATCGCGGTGCGCGAGCAGGGCCCGGCCGGAGCCGAGGATCTGAACGCGGCGCTCAAGGAACGGCTGAATCCGGGCCCTGGCACCTGCGGCGGCTTCGACGCCGGAGACCGCGTGGTCGTGCGCGAGGGCGGGCGGCTGGTGGAATTCGGACTACTCGGCGGCGAGACCGGGACGATCCTCGAGGCGGAGGCAGGCGGCCTGACAGTGCGCTTCGACGCTCCGTGGGTCGCACCGGACGCCGAGGGCGCTGACGCTGCGGCGGACGGTAGCGGCGACAAGGCCGACAGCGGCCAGTCGTCGCCCGACCGGCCGGTGCGTCTCGACGCGGCACAGTCGCGAGCCCTTCGACACGCGTGGGTGCTCACGCTCCGCGAGGCGCAGGGCGGCCGCTGGCCCGCGGTCGTCGCCGTGCTGGACGGAGGCTCGGCCGCCGCTCTGACCCGGTCCGCGGTCATCGGAGCCTTCGCACCCGCCGCCAAGCACCTCTCCGTCGTGCACGGCGCTGGCGCGGCACTCACCGAGGCCGTGGAAAACCGCCCGCATACCCCGTGCCGCACCCGGCTGGCCCAGGCGCTGCGCGGCTAAGGGACAAATCGTGCTGCCCGAGGACGACATACGCCCCGTCACCTGGCACGACGGCGCGGTCCGGATCATCGACCAGACCGCGCTGCCCGGGGCGCTGACGTACCTAGACCTCGGCACGGTCGAGGACCTGATCAGCGCGATCCAGCAGCTCGCCGTGCGCGGAGCCCCCGCGCTCGGCGTGGCCGGGGCATACGGCGTCGCACTGGCCCTACTGACGAAGAACGCCGGCCCCGAGTCGATCGCGAAGCTCCGCGAGGCCCGCCCGACGGCGGTCAACCTCGCTGCCGGAGTCGATCGTGCGGCGGCTCGGATCGACGAGGGATTCGAGGCCGTCCTCGCCGAGGCGCACGCGGTCCTCAACGAGAATCTGGCGTCGAACCGGCGGCTCTCCGAGCTCGGTGCCGACTGGCTGCTGCAAAGAATCACGCTGACCGAGCCCCGTCCACTGCGCCTACTCACGCACTGCAACGCGGGCGCGCTCGCAACCGCCGGTTGGGGAACCGCCCTAGGCGTAGTCCGTGAGCTGCATGCGCGAGGGCTAGTCGAGGTCGTATACGTAGACGAGACGCGACCGCTGCTGCAGGGCTCGCGACTGACGGCCTGGGAGCTGGCACGCCTAGGCATCCCGCACCTGGTGCAGGCAGATGGCGCCGCCGCAGGCACGATCGTCTCAGGCTCCGTAGACGCCGCCATCGTAGGCGCCGACCGCATCGCCGCGAACGGCGACACAGCGAACAAGGTCGGCACCCTAGGCGTAGCACTGGCCTGCGCACATGCGCACACGCCGTTCCTCGTCGCAGCCCCGACCAGCACCGTCGACCTCAACACGGCCTCGGGCGCCGACATCCACGTAGAGCTACGCGCCGAGGCCGAGGTGCTCGGCTGGCCGGGCGCGGCCAACCCGGTAACGCCACGCGGCTCACGCGGACACAACCCGGCCTTCGACGTCACCCCGGCCGCCCTGGTCAGCGCCCTGACGACGGAGCGCGGCGTAGTGGAGATCGCCCGAGGCCGGCTGCCCGCCACGCTCTGGGAAGCCGCTGAAAGCTAATACCGCCATCAGCCCACGTTTGCCCGTGCAGCTAGCTGAGCTTTGACATGGGAACACCCGACATGTTGACCGCCGAGCAGCGAGACGAGTTCCGTGCAATTCTTCGCCTTCCTCAACGCAGTGCGTCCCCGAGGCGGCGGCACGCTCGCCCTAACCGGTTCGCACCGCCTGGTAGCCCCGTATCTCAACCGCGGCGCGGCGTTCCGGATGGGCCGGGTACGCACCGAACTCGCCACCCATCCGTGGCTTCGCGGGCTGTGGGAACCCGGCGACGGCAGCGGCGACCGCATACAGCGCTACATGAACGACGGGGCTGTCGTCGAGATGACCGGCGACCCCGGCGACGTCATCCTCATGCACTGCGACTGCTTCCACGCCGCCGCCCCGAACCGCCTGGCCGAACCGCGGATGATGCTCACCGGGATGATCGAACCCAGCCGCGGCGAACAGTAAAGGCCTCGGAGAGTGCCGAGTGGAAAGATTGATCCCATGACGGCAACTCCTCAGGCAGGGCCGACCGTCAACCGCAAGCCAGCCGCGCTCAGCTCAGCAGCGTTTCCTCGGTCTCGAGTTCCTCCTCGTCGTCCTCTTCTTCCTCGTCCTCGTCGACTTCCTCATCGATGACGTCGTCCCGGTAGAGCACCAGCTCGGCGTCCACGTCGGAGAAGGGGTCGTCGTGCCAGCCGACTACGCCTTCGGGGTCGGCGGCTACGACCCACATCGTGGAGTCGCCGGGCTGTAGGCCCAGCTCTTCGGCGCGGTAGGCGATCTCGTCGGCGTCGTAGGAGTCGAAGATGTCCAGCAGGGCGCTGCGGGGGGTGGCGGTCTCCGGGTCCACGCCCTCGGCGGCGGTGCGGGCTGCGGCGGCCAGGGCGTCGGGGTCGGCGACGAGGTAGTCGCGGCGGATGAAGACGGACAGGGCCTCGACCTCGTCGGGGCCGTTGTAGTCCGGCTGCGGGTCGGCCATCACCTCGAAGGGGGTGACCTCGTCGTGCACGGCGTAGAGCAGCTCGTCGTAGTCCTCGGCGGCCGCCGCGAGCGCGTCGAAGGCCTCCAGCACAGCCGGGTCAAGCTCGTCGACCCGGGACTCCACCGCCCGCAGGTGCGCGTCGATGGCGGACTTGAGCGCCTCCGCGGCCTGGCGGACCTCGGCGGCGGTGGCGGGCGGCACCGTGATGGGCGGTTGGGTGATCGACGGCTGTGTGACGGACGACGACGTCTCAGGCATGGGACGACGGTATCCGAACGGGATGCCTGTTGGCACCTCGAATGTCGGGCGGATGAGGAGTGTCTTCGGCGGGCCCGTCGCGGCCCGCGCTCGCCCACCCGCGGGCTGTGCCACCCCGCGCACCCCGGCCGACCCCGCGACCTGGGCTCCGGCCCCGGGACGACCCCGCCCACAGGCCCGGCGAAATGGGAGATTACCCTGCTGGTCGGAAAGAGTTCAGCGACCGACCCGCCCCCTCAACGCCCCGAGGATGTCCGTTATGACCGAGACCGCCGCGGTCCCCGCCGTATCCTTCGGCTCACGTCCGTTCCTGCTCAAGTTCTACCTCGTGCTCGCCTTCATCACCGGGACGACGATCACGATCCTCGAGCTCATCGCGCTGCCGCTGACCTGGTGGGCGCATTCGCCGCAGCTCGGCGACATCATCGGCGTGATCCACGGCGTGGGCCTCTACCCGCTCTACGTGATCACCTGCCTCATCGTCGCCTTCGCCTACCGCGTCTCGATCCCGCACATGGCCGCGATGGCGCTGGCCGGGCTGCTGCCCTTCGCCTCCCCGCTGGTGGCCATCTGGACGCTGCGCCACATCGACAAGCGCGAGGCGGAGAAGACCGCCAAGGCCGCGGCCAAGGCGGAGCGGATCGCCAAGAAGAAGGCGGCTCGGAAGGCCGCCGCCACCGCGGGCGTGCCCGGCCAGGCGCAGCGGGAGGCCCAGGACGAGGTTCCGGCCGAGGCGGCCGGCGAGGCGCTGCCCTCCGCCTGACGGCGGCGCGGCGCGACCCCGGTGGGATAGGCATATCGGACAGGGCGGATACTGGCAGTCGTGTCGAGTCCCGAAGCATCCACCGTCACGTCCTTCGCCCCGGACGAGCCCGAGGGCACGCCCGAGGACGTGCTGCTGACGGTCCCCCGGCTCACTCCGAAGGATCTGCGCAGTCCGCGCTGGATCGCGGCGCACCTCGGGATCGTGCTGCTGATGGTCGCCTTCGTGCTGCTCGGCCGCTGGCAGTGGGATGTCGGGCACAAGGTGGCGCCGCTGACGGCCGCCGAACTCCAGATCTGGCACACGGCCGAGCCGGTCGACTCGGTGATCACCCCAGCGAACGGGCTCAACGGCACGCAGGTCGGGCAGACGGTCGAGGCCACAGGGACGTACGACTCCACCCGGCAACTGCTCGTGCCGGGTCAGGTCCTCGACGGCCACCCGGGCTACTACGTCCTCGCACCCCTGGTCACCGGGCCCGGCCAGGACGCGGTGCTGGTCAACCGGGGCTTCATCGCCGCCTCGGGCTCCGCGGAGCCGAGGATACCGGCGGCGCCGAAGGGCCGGATCACGATCACCGGCTGGGCGGCCGAGCCCGAGTCCACCACCGGCGAGGTCAACGACAACGGGATCGCCGAGACGCAGGCCGTCGGCACGGTCACGGCGGCCGACGAGATCCAGTACATCTCCCCCGCCGAGCTGGTCAACCAGTGGCCGTACCACCTGACCGACGGCTACGTCACCGCCACCGACTCCGCCTCGCTCTCCGGCGGCCTCCGGCTCATCGCGGGACCGCTGCCGATCCACGGCACCACCTGGGACCTGCTCAACGTCTGCTACGCCTTCCAGTGGTGGCTGTTCATCCTCATCCTCGGGTCCTGGTACTTCATCCACCTGCGCCGCGAACTGCGGGGCGTGCCGATCGGGGCGGCGGAGGAAGACGAGGACGGGGATGAGGACTACGAGGAAGAGGACTGAGACGCGGGTGCCTCGGGGTCAGGCGGTTCAGGCGGTCAGCAGCTTGCCGAAGCGGCGGGCGGCGATCGCCAGGCCGGCCAGGGCCATCAGCGCGAGGTAGAGCACCCGCAGCAGCATGCTCGGGTCGACCACTCCCAGCATCAGCCCCCGGATGATCTCGATGCCCTGGTAGAGCGGCGTCACCTCGACGAACAGCTGCAGTCCGCGCGGGTAGACGCCGAGCGGGAAGAAGGTCGTGGAGAACAGGAACATCGGCATCATCAGCAGGTTGACGGCCTCGAAGTCCTGCCAGGACCGCATGTAGGTGGCGATCGCCATGCCGAGCCCGGCGAAGCCGAGGCTGACCAGCAGCGCGGCCGGGATCGCCAGCACCGCCCAGGGCGAGCGCAGCACGCCGAAGCAGGCGACGACGGCGGTGAAGGCCACCGCGTAGAGGCCGCCGCGGATCAGGCACCAGATCAGTTCGCCGAGCGCGATGTCCGGCGGGGTGAGCGGGGTGGCCAGGACCGAGTCGTACACCCTGGCGTACTTGAGCCGGAAGAAGATGCCGAAGGTCGCGTCGAACATGGCGCCGTTCATCGCGGCGGTGGCCATCAGCGCAGGGGCGACGAAGTCCACGTAGCCCACCGGGGTGCCGGCCGGGCCGGTCACGTGCGGGATCAGCTTGCCGAGGCCGACGCCGAGCGAGAGCAGGTAGAAGATCGGCTCCAGCGCGCCGGTGACCAGCATCAGCCACATCCGGCGGTAGGCCAGCAGGTTGCGCTCCACGAGGTGCACGGAGCGCCGGGTGCCGAAGGCGCCGGGCAGCCGTGGCGAGATCCGCGGCTGGAGAGCGAGCGAGGGGGTGGTCACGGGAGGGGCTCCGGGCTCTGTGATACGGCGGTCAGCGGCTGAGGTAGAGGCGGCGGCGGAAGTTGCGCCGGGCGACGCCGTAGGCCACCGCGAGGGCGGCGAGCAGGTAGCCGACGTGGATCAGCGCGGAGCCTGCGTCCACCGTGCCGAGTGTCAGCTCCCTGCTGAGCACCACGCCGTGCCAGAGCGGGGTGGCGAAGGCGATCGGCTGCATCCAGCCGGGCAGCTGCTGCCAGGGGAAGAAGGTGCCGGAGAACAGGAACAGCGGCGTCATCACGAAGCGGAAGGCCGCGTTGAGCCCCTGGTCGGTGTTCAGGGTGACGCTGAAGGCCATCATCGCGAACAGGAACACCGCTCCCGTAAGCAGCGCCACCGGCAGCGCGAGCAGCCCCCAGGCCGAGTGCACCGTGCCGAAGCCGAGCATCGAGGCGAAGAAGACCACGGACAACCCGAGGATGCGCATCAGGCCCTGCATCGCCGTGCCGAGCAGCACGTCCTCGGGCCGCTGCGGCGTGTTCACGGCGGCCCAGTAGTTGCCGTTCCACTTGAGGCTGCCCAGCACGGTGAAGGAGCCCTCGCCCATGCCGTTCTGCATCGCGGTCGCAGCCAGCACGCCGGGGGCGATGAAGGACAGGTAGCCGACCCCGCCCGGCAGGTCGTGGTTCTGGTTGATCAGGGTGCCGATGCCGACGCCCATCGCGGTCAGGTACATGACCGGGCCGAGGATCGCGGACAGCACGGTGCCGCGCCAGGTGCGGCGGAAGAGCGTGAGCCAGAAGCGGAACTGACGCCAGCTGAGCACGAGGCCGCCGGGCACCCGCCGGGAACGCTCGGTCGCGGCGGTGTCGGGGGTGAGGGTCTGCGCGCTCATCTCAGTCCACCAGCGTCCGGCCGGTCAGGTGCAGGAATACGTCCTCCAGCGAGGAACGCCGCACCAGCGCGGTCACCGGCTCGAGGCCGCGGCCGCGCGTCTCGGCGAGCGCGGCCTCGCCGTCCTGCGCGTAGACAAGGACACGGTCGGGCAGCGGTTCGACCCGCTCGCCGATGCCCGCGAGCTTCTCGGCGGCCTGCTCCTGCTCGCCGAGCGGGAAGCGCAGTTCGAGCACCTCGCGGGTGGCGTAGCGCTCGATCAGCTCGTGCGGGGCGCCCTCGGCGGCGATCCTGCCCTTGTCCATCACGACGAGGCGGTCACACAGCTGCTCGGCCTCGTCCATGTAGTGCGTGGTCAGGATCAGCGTCACGCCCTGCTGTTTGAGCCGGTACAGCCGGTCCCAGACCACGTGCCGCGCCTGCGGGTCGAGGCCGGTCGTCGGCTCGTCCAGGATCAGGATCTCCGGGTCGTTGATCAGGGCGCGGGCGATCGTCAGGCGCCGCTTCATGCCGCCGGAGAGCGAGTCGACCTTCTCCTCGGCCTTGTCGCCGAGCTGCACGAACTCGAGCAGCCGCTCGGCGCGCTCGCGGATCACCGCGCGCGGCAGGCCGAAGTAGCGGCCGTAGACGTGCAGGTTGTCCCGCGCGCGCATCTCGAGGTCGAGCGAGTCCTCCTGCGGGACGACGCCGAGCCTCGCCCTGATCCGCGGGCCCTCGGTGTTCGGGTCGAGGCCGAACAGCTTCAGCCTGCCGCCGCTGACCGGGGAGACGCAGCCGATCATCCGCATGGTGGTGGACTTTCCGGCGCCGTTGGGGCCGAGGAAGCCGAACACCTCGCCACGCCGGACTTCGAAATCGATCCCGGCCACCGCGGTGAAGGCCGCGCCCTGTTTCTTTGCGAAGGTTTTGGCCAGGCCTTCGGCCCTGATAAGCACTTCGGGGGAGGATCGGAGCTCGGACACGCCACCGACGCTACCCGGGACGACCGACAATTCTCGACTGGTTATCCCTGTTATCCCTGGAGCTGCGGTTTCGCCGGGCTCCCTCAGGCTGGCTTCACGCGCCGTTGTTACTTTGCCAGCCCAGCGCGAGCAACATGGACTAGAGGCTCATCATGTCGACCGACAGCACCCTCGAGGTGCTGCGGAACGCGCAGGCGGACTACCCGCACTCGAAGCGGGCCGGTAAGTCGAAGTCCAAGTTCGTCAAGGACGCCTACCGCTACATCCTCCAGGTGCTGCGGATGGTGACGCACTTCAACCCGATCAAGGTGCTCTAGCCGGGCGGGCGCCGACAAGGCGAACGGACACAAGGGTCCGGCCCCGGAGCAATCGCTCTCGGGGCCGGACCCTTTTCGTGCCGCCGCGTGCCCTTAAGCGTTCTTGCGCCGCCTGCGCCGCGGCCACCACCACTCGCCGATCACCGCGCCCACCAGGATGACGACGGTGGCGCCGGTGGCGGCGAGGCCGAGCTTGAAGCGCGGGGCCGAGTAGGTCAGCGTGACGACGTGCTTGCCGGCCGGGACGTCCACGGCCACCACGCCCTGGTCAGCGTCCCGCAACGGGGCACTGTGGCCGTCCACGGAGGCCTTCCAACCGACCTGGTCGGAGTCCGCGACCACGAGGTAGCCGGAGCCCGCCGCGTCCACGGTGGCGCTGACCGAGTCGTCGCCGTCCTGGTCCACGGTCACGCTCGCGGAGGCGCCGCTGGCGGCCGGTCCCGACTTGGACAGCACGACCTCGTTCGCGCCGACGCTGCCCGAGGCGAGCAGGCTGATGCGCTGGGTCTGGTCGGTGACGACGGTGGACTGCGAGGCCCAGCGGATCCGCGGCTGGGCGTTCAGCCGCAGGTAGATCGCGGAGTCTTCGACGTGCACGAGCTCGAGCCCGTCGTCCTGCCCGGCCACGGCGCTGAGCGCGGGCGCTCCGGCGTCGCCCTGGAGGGTGATCGGCTCGCTGCCGTGCCAGGTGAGCGTCGCGGTCAGCGCGGTGCCCGCGGCCTGGGTGTCGGCCGCGACCGGGACCTCGAAGGACGAGCCGGACGTCAGCTGGCCCGAGGCGGTGTCGGCGAGCCGGTCGGTCTGCGCGACCAGGGCGCCGGAGGCGTTGCGCACCACGACATCGAGCGCGTCGGTCTTCGCGAGATCGACCGTGCCGACCGGGGTGACGCCGACGCCGCGCAGCCGACCGGTGACCGGAACGGTGACCGTGACCGACTGGCCGGGCTTGAGCTCGTAGGTGCTGCCGTCGGTCTTGGCGGCGATCTGCTTGCCCAGCACCGGATCGGAGAGCGCCGCGACCCAGTACTTCGCGCCGAGCTGGTCCAGGATCGGGCTGGTCGCGGTCCCCTGGTTCTCCGGGAAGTCGATGTAGGTCTCGTACTGGATCTGGCCGTCCGGGATGGCGTCGATCAGCGCGCCGAAGTTCTTGTTGATGAAGTTGTGGCCGTTGACGGCGCGCAGCCCATACGCGCTGTTGGTGCCGAAGACCATGCCGGTGGAGGTGGACGCGTACCGGTCCTCGCCGAGGTTGGCGGCCAGGTAGGAGTGCGTGTCGGTCACCGGGTAGAAGGTGTCGACCGGCGAGCGCGGGAAGAACTGCGAGGCGAACACCGCGCTCTGCCAGGCCAGCAGCAGCGGCAGCGCCGCGGCGGCGGTGAAGCGGGCGCCGCGCGTGAGCTTGCCGAGGTCGATCGCCGGGCGCTCATCTCGACCGGTGTACCAGAGCACGGCGACGCAGATCACGGCGGCGAGCGTGAAGGCCGCCGCGTACGCCATCTGGTGCTTGAACAGGCTCATCGCGACCGAACGGCCGATCGCCTGCGCTCCGGCGTGCCTGACGTCGTGCAGGCCGGTGACGACGACGGCGACGAAGACGGCGAACGTGCCGACGCCGATGAACGCGGGCCAGGCCCAGCGGTAGCGGTGCGGCTGCGCGGCCGTCGCGGAGGCCTCGCGGCGCCGGGTCAGCACCTCGTATCCGACGGCGACGAGCACGGCGAGCAGGAAGCCGAGGACGCTGCGGGAGCGGCCGATGAAGTTCTGCCCGAAGATCGCGCGGACGGCGGGCGTCTGCTGCAGCACGGCCAGCGGCGCGCCGCCGACGTAGATCAGCAGCATCCACGCGGCCGTCGCGGCGGTGAAGAAGGTCCACACGGAGCGCGGCAGCAGCGGCCTTGCCCGCCAGGGCAGCGCCGCCGCGACGAGCACCAGCACGAGCGCCGCGGCCCCGATGAAGTCGACGCTCTCGACGGCGTTCGGCGAGAGGTAGAAGGACTCCGACTGCAGGTTGCCGGTGCCGAACGCCCAGGGCGCGATCATCGTCAGCAGCGTCGTCGGATCAAGGTGCTGGTTCGCGGTCTGGCTGCGTCCGATGATGACCCATGTCTTCATGAACGCCTGGAACGGCAGCAGTTGGAACGCCACCAGGCCCACGCCGCCGAGGATTCCGCCGACGTAGCCGAGGCCGGTCAGCAGCAGTCTGCGCAGGTTGTCCCGGTGGATCGCGATCAGCCGGACGACCACGTACACGCTGGCCGTGGCCGCCGCGTAGCCGGTGACCGCGGGGAAGCCGCCGAGCAGCATCGAGGCGACCGGGATGGAGATCAGCACCGCGTCGCGCACCCGCCGCGTCTGCAGGAAGCGTTCGACGACCCAGAACAGCGCGGGCACGAACGCGGCCGTGCGGGTCTGCGGGAAGTCGACCCACATGACCATGAAGCCGCTGCCGACGAACGTGAGCCCGCCGAGCAGCCCGGCCACCCGGGAAAGGCCGAGGCGCCGCAGGAACAGGAACGAGCCGCCGACCCCGCAGATGATGATCAGGACCTCGGTGTACGCCGGGCCCATCCACGTCGGCAGCACGTAGTAGGGCACGGTGAGCGGCGAGAGCAGCGCGTCGTTGGGCACGGAGCCGAGCGCGCCGCCGCCGTCGCCGTACGGGTCCCAGCCGGCGAACTGGCCGTTCTCCAGCGCCTTCTTGAACACGATCACGCCCGGGGTGGCCGAGGTGTACGTGTCGTAGAGCAGGTTGTTGCCGCCGACCGACTCGTTGAACCCGGCCTGCGGGTAGGGGCCCGACTGGACCAGCGTGCCGGTCGCCGCCGTGCTCGCCTGGCCGATCAGCGGGGTGCCGATGCCCCAGGCCGCGAACAGCACGATGGCGAGGGCGGCCAGCAGGGTCGCCGGGCGGGGAGGGCGCAGCCGCCGGCGTGGCTGCTCGCCCGGCCGCGGCCGCTCCGGTTCGCTCGCCACCCCGATCCCCGCGCCGTCGGTTCCGTGGTCCTGGGTTTCGCCGCTCAAGTCGTGTCCAAGGA
>Ga0302314_10019952_pt1 | contig 11108 bp, 10 predicted proteins | sample III_Palsa_N2_3_FD_200533 | JGI IMG/M metagenome (GOLD analysis project Ga0302314, IMG submission 200533) | Peat permafrost microbial communities from Stordalen Mire near Abisko, Sweden - III_Palsa_N2_3 | ecosystem: Environmental > Terrestrial > Soil > Palsa > Peat permafrost | place: Sweden... | reverse complement strand
AATCCCGTTCATTTCGGCATGATCATGCTGCTCAATCTCGGTATCGGGTTGTGTCATCCGCCGGTCGGATCGATCCTGTTTGTCGGATGCGCGGTCGGCAAGGTCACGATCGAGCAGGTGATGCGAAAAATCTGGCCGTTCTACGCCGTGATGTTCTTGGTCCTGATGCTGGTGACCTATCTGCCGGCAATTTCACTGTGGCTGCCGCAACATGTGCTGCGCTGATCGGCGAACCGTTCTCTTATAGCCCGTCGATCGTGAATGTTTTAATCGCTTTGGACTTGCGCGACCGCGCGGCCTCGAACATCATGCCCTGGTCCCGCAGAAACCGACTTCCGGGGCACGCCAGAAGGATGAGCCATCATGCGGATCGAGAATGTCGCCGACCTCATCGCGGAAACACTGATTCAGGCCGGAGTAAAGCGTATCTTCGGCGTCGTCGGCGACAGCCTGAACGGCCTGACCGAGGCGCTGCGCAAACGAAAGACGATCGATTGGGTTCACGTGCGGCACGAGGAAGTGGCGGCCTTCGCAGCCGCCGGTGAGGCGCAAATCACGGGTGAACTCGCGGTATGCGCGGGGTCGTGCGGCCCCGGTAATCTCCATTTGATCAACGGTCTGTTCGATGCTCATCGCAGCCGCACCCCGGTACTGGCAATCGCGGCGCAAATTCCCTCCGGCGAGATCGGCGGCGGTTATTTCCAGGAAACCCATCCGCAGGACCTATTCAGGGAATGCAGTCACTATTGCGAACTGGTATCGGATACAGCGCAGCTCCCCTATGTTTTGGAAAACGCCATACGTGCGGCAGTGGGCCTCCGCGGTGTTGCCGTCCTTGTAATCCCGGGCGACGTCGCGCTGAAGTCCTCACCCAAGCGCGGCATCTCGCCGAACGCCGGGCTACTGCCGGCAGCGCCCATCGTCCGACCGGCTGAACCGGAATTGACCGCATTGGCCGAACTCCTGAACAACGCCAAGAACGTTACGCTATTCTGCGGCCGCGGCTGCGCCGGCGCCCACGACGCGCTTATCAAGCTTGCCGAAATGCTGAAGAGCCCGATGGTGCATGCGCTCGGCGGCAAGGAATACGTCGAATACGATAATCCCTACGACGTCGGAATGACCGGTTTTATCGGGTTCTCTTCAGGCTATGCCGCCATGCACGCCTGCGACGTACTGCTGATGCTAGGGACGGACTTTCCCTACAAACAGTTTTTGCCCACCGACGCCAAGATCGCCCAGGTCGATATCCGCCCGGAAAATCTCGGCCGCCGCTGTAAACTCGACCTCGGCATCGTCGGTGACGTCGGTGCCACCATCAAGGCGCTGCTGCCGAAGCTCAAGGCAAAGAACGACAGCAAACATCTCGATGCCTGCCGGGCCCACTACAAGAAGGCCCGCGCGGGACTCGACGAACTGGCTCAGGGCACGCCCGGCAAAAGGCCGATCCATCCGCAATATGTCGCACGGCTACTCAGCGAACAAGCCTCCGACGATGCGGTTTTCACCGCGGACGTCGGTACGCCCACGATCTGGGCGGCGCGCTATCTCGCCATGAATGGACGCCGGCGCATCGTTGGATCCTGGGTTCACGGCTCGATGGCCAATGCCATGGCTCATGCGATCGGGGCACAAGCGTCGCAGCAGGGACGTCAAGTCATTTCGATGTCCGGCGACGGTGGGTTTGCCATGCTGATGGGCGATCTCATCACGCTGACCCAGATGAAACTCCCGGTGAAGGTCGTGATCTTCAACAACGGCGTGCTCGGCTTTGTGGCGCTGGAAATGAAGGCCTCCGGCTTTGTCGAGACCGGAACCGATCTGCAAAATCCGGATTTCGCGGCGATGGCACGTGCCATGGGTATCCATGCGGTGCGGGTCGAAGATCCCGGCGAGCTGCCAAATGCGATTCGCGACGTGCTGGCCTATGACGGCCCCGCAGTGCTCGACGTCGTCACCGCGACGCAGGAACTATCGATGCCGCCGACGATCACGGCCGAGCAGGTCAAGGGCTTCAGTCTGTGGGTGCTTCGCGCGGTCATGAGCGGCCGTGGCGACGAGGTTCTCGACCTGGCCAAGACCAATTTGCTGTCGCGCTGATCCCGGCCAGATCGGCACGTCAGCTCTCACCGGAGGGTTTCGCGGATCCCGCAACTTTGGCGCCGGGGACCGCGAGACGGGCCAGTACGGCCTGCTGGCGCATCCATTGCTTGCGTGGCGTCGCGGGATAGCCACCCCAGACTTCGCCCGGCGGAACGTCGTTCATGACACCCGAGCGCGCGGCGACCTGTGCGCCTCTGCCGATCGTGACGTGCGGCGCAAGGCCGACCGAACCGCCAAGGGCGGCGTAATCCTCAAGCGTCACGCTACCGCTCAGCCCCGATTGAGCCACGACAACGCAATGGCGGCCAAGCACAACGTTGTGACCGATCTGGCATTGGTTATCGATCTTAGACGCTTCTCCGATAACGGTATCTCTGATGCCGCCACGATCGATCGTGGTCCCGGCGCCGATCTCGACATCGTTCTGAATGATGACGCGGCCGGTTTGCGGGACCTTCACCGGCTTGCCGCCTGTGATGAAGCCGAAGCCGTCCTGTCCGATGCGGCAGCCGGGATGAATCACCACACGATCGCCGATCAACGCATGCATGATTGATGCACCCGCGCCAATCACACAACCACGGCCGATCTTGACGTCGGGCCCGATTACCGCGTTCGCGGCGATGATCGTACCCGATCCAATTTCAGCGCGAGGCCCAATCACCACGCCTGGATCGATCGCTATTTCGTTCTCCAATCGGGCGGAAGGATGGACGGTTGCGCCAGGCGCAATGTCAACAGCCTCAAACAGCGAGGCCGGACGAAGGGACTGCGGGTAGAGCTCACTATGCACGGCGACGAAAGCGCGATAGGGCTCGGGAGTGCACAAGACAATGAGATGGTCGGGTGCGCGGCTCTCAAAGCGCTCCGGCATCAAGCAAGCCCCGGCACGCGTCGTCGCGAGGGTATCAGCGTATTTATTGCTTTCGATGAACGTGAGATCGTTGGGGCCCGCGAGTTCGAGCGGGGCGACTTCCCTGATCAGGCGCGCGAGTTGGGTCGCATCCCGGGGTTCGGCGCCCGTCAGTGAAACGATCTGCGCCACCGTCAGACCCGAGGGGCGTTCAAAGAAGCCTCTTTTATCCATCTATCAATCCCTACGCTTCAATCCCTGACTGGGACATTACCGGAGAAACATTCACTCGCAAAAAATCCCGGGCTTACATGTCCTTCCGAATCGCCTCCTCCCATCAGTGAAAAAGGCCAAAATTCATTTCGCCGAGGACAGCATTCATGAGGCCTATCTACAGCACCGAAAGTCGGCCTAAATGTTGCGCTCACCGCGACCACATTCACGGTTTCCCCAAGGGTTTCAGCGTGCGCGTACGCAGATTGGCACAGATTTCATCAAACGGGCGTTACAAAATGGAAAGCTGCCACGCCCCGCTTCCCCTAACCAGAAAGTAATTCCGCATCTCGTGAACTGCACCGGCGGCACGAGCGATTGCTACCCGCTCGAGCTCTTCGTTTTCGAAGGAATTATACTTACCCCTGGCTCTTCTGATTTGCACGCGCGGCTAAAGCGTCCGCGCCATGCCCCGTGGCCGTCTTGCAGACGGGCCGGAAAAACGTCAGCATGTTGATCGAAACGCCTCGATCGGCCGTTTCCGTCAACAAAAGGGGGCCAACCTTGAAGATCGTCGATCTCAGTCGAGAACTCTACCACCGCACCCCCAGCTATCCAGGCCATCCTCCGACCGTCCATGGCATCTGGAAGAGCCACGAGGATTCGTTCGTCGAATCCGGAAATGTGCACGGTCTCTCCTCGATGTTCATCTCGATGGTCGATCACGCCGGCACCCACATCGACGCGCCCAGACATTTCGGCAAGAGCGGTATCCCGATCGATCAATACCCGCTGGAGAAGTGCATCGTGCCGGGCATCTGTGTCGACCTGCGACACATCGCGCCGCGCGCGGAGATTTCGTCTTCCGAACTCGAGGCGGCGGTGAAGCAAGCTGGTGTGCCAGTGCCAAAGGGGGGTACGGTTTTGCTTTGCACCGGTCACCACGAGCGCACTTTTCCGCGCAAGGAATATTCAACTGAAAATTGCGGCGTCAATGTCGAGGCGACCGAATGGCTGGCGAAACAGGGCGTCGTGCATTTCGGCATCGACTCGATGCGACCCGGCCCCGAAGGCAAGGTGAATTCGCTGGTCCACAAGGCGTGCCTCGACCTCGACATCACTCACATCGAAAGCCTGTGCAATCTGGAAGCGTTGATCGGCAAGCGCCAGTTCACCTTTATCGGCCTGCCGATGAAATGGCGTGATGGTACGGCTTCGCCGATCCGCGCGGTGGCAGTATTCGACATGTAGATATCGCGAGCGCCACGGGACCAAACCAAAAAGACGGGCAAAACCGGCCTGCATCTCGGGAGGAATATAATGGCAAATGAGAAATCACCGCTGTCGCGCCGCGAGGTTTTGCGCGCCGCCGGTCTGCTGATGGGTTCGGCCGCAACGGCCGGCCTCGCGTTGAGGCCCGCGCGGGCAGCAGGCTATCCCGAACGTCCGATCAAGATCATCGTGCCATTCGCCTATTCCGGCCCGACCGACATCATGGCGCGTATCCTCACTACCCCCCTCGGCGATGCCATCGGCGGTTCCATCATCGTCGAGAACAAGCCGGGGGCCGGCGGCAATATCGGGATTGGTGCGGCTGCGCACGCCGAGCCGGATGGCTACACGCTCTTGGTCACCTCAAGCGCCTATGTCGTCAATCCCGGCCTTTACACGAGCATTCCCTACGATCCCTACAGGGATTTCGCGCCGGTCGCCGAGCTCGGAACGTCGCCGAATGTCATCCTGGTGAACCCCGAACTCGCCGTGAATTCGATTGCCGATCTCGTAGCGTACGCCAAGGCGCACCCCGACGAGCTTAATTACGCAAGCCCCGGCGTCGGCACCACGCCGCAACTATCCGCCGAATTATTCAAGATCATCGCTGCGATCCAGATAACGCATGTGCCGTTCGCCGGCGCCGGCCCAGCGATCCAGGCTATTCTGGGCGGCACCACTCAGGTTGCCTTCACGGCGCTGCCGCCGGCGCATCCGCATATCGAATCTGGTGCCCTAAAGGCGCTCGCCGTCACCGGCCAGCGTCGCTGGTTCGATCTGCCTGACGTGCCGACGATGATTGAACTCGGCTACAAGGATTTCATCTCTGATACATTCCAGGGCTTTTTGGCGCCCGTAAAGACGGCTCCAGCCGTGATCGACTTGCTGGCGAGGAAGTCGATCGAAATCCTGAAGCGCCCAGCGATCACCAAGCAACTAGCCGACAACGGCTTCGAAGTCATCGCCAATGGGCCCGACGGCCTGAAAAAGCGCATCGACGACGAAGTACCAAAATGGCGAGACATCATCGCTAAAGCCGGCATCAAGCCTGTCTGATCGCATCAATCTCATCTTGACCGAAAGACCACAACATCGGAGGCAGCGCCATGGCGCGAAAACTGATCGATATTTCCGTAGCCCTGCAAAACGACGTTCCGGCCGATCCGCCAGGCATCAACCCGGTGATCGAATACAACGATCACCAGAAGAGCCTGCCGCTGATGCTCGGTTTCTTTGAAGGCCTGAAAGTTGAGGATCTGCCGGACCGACAAGGTTGGGCGATGGAGACAGTGAAGCTCTCGACCCATAACGGCACTCATCTTGATGCGCCCTACCATTACCATCCGACCATGAATCGTGGCGAGCGATCGTGGACCATCGACGAGGTGCCGCTGGAGTGGTGCCTGCAGCCGGCCGTGAAGCTCGACTTCCGCCACTTTCCCGACGGTTATGTCGCCACTGCGAAGGATGTCGAGACCGAGCTCAAGCGCATCGGCCACACGCTTTCGCCGCTCGAGATCGTCGTGGTCAACACCCGCGCCGGCGCCAAATATGGCCAGCAGGACTATGTCAATTCCGGCTGCGGCATGGGCTATGAAGCGACGATGTATCTGCTGGAACGCGGCGTGCGTCTCACCGGCATCGATGGCTGGAGCTGGGACGCCCCCTTTGTCTACACAGCGAAGAAATTCGTCGAGACCAAGGACGCGAGCCTCATCTGGGAAGGCCACAAGGCCGGACGCCATATCGGCTACTGCCATATCGAGAAACTGCATAATTTGGAGCAGTTACCGTCTACCGGATTCATGGTTTCGTGTTTTCCGGTCAAGATCGAGCGAGCCTCAGCGGGCTGGACTCGGGCGGTGGCGATCATCGACGGATGAAGCCGCGCGTAGAGACGGCGTTGTCGCCAGAAGCGTGCGTTTAGAGGTGAGCTTCGCCTGACCGTACTGCTGGAGTGAAGGCCGGTCAGGCGAAACAGCCGAACCATGGGTCAGTAGGCCTTGACCGTTCGGATATGCATGGCCGGTTGCGCCAACTCCTTCGGAACGACGATTGGAGAAGTCATACCGACGAACTCAGCCTGGACAGCCTCCGATATCCAGGTCGACGCGGCCGGTTTGATGATCGCCAAGGCGACCAGCATGATTGCGACAAGCACCGGCAGCGCAAAAAATTCAATACTCCAGCTTCGATCGGTACGGCTTCGCTTTTCATCTGAACGATCGAGAGAACCATGCATGGATGCCTCCACGGTGCGGATCTCCACCCACCCGTAGACTAGCTCAAGGCAGCGGCAGCGGATGTAAGCTGCCTCACATTCCCGAAGATAAACATTCAAGAAATATGGCCCGCCTATCGACGCGCTAAATGCCTTCGTTTTCCGAGCCGGCTTCGGCCAAAGCCTGAAGCGGGACGGTATCGAGGACGACGATGGCCCCGTGCTCGAGCCGAACCCAGTTGCGCGCTGCCCAGACCCGCAGCTGCTTGTTGATGCTCTCCCGGGTCATGCCGACCATTTCGCTGATTTCCTGCTGTGTAATCGCGATCGTCCGGCCCGCGGGCGCGAGCTTGTCTTTCTCCGTCAAACGAATGAGAGCGCCGGCCAGTCGGCCCGGAAGATTCTGAAGAATAATTTGCTCGACCTGATCGCTGGTCCATCGTAATCGCGTGCAAAGCAACTCGATGAATTTCATCGCCAGCGCCGGCTGGCTTCGCATGAACGGAAGAAACTCGCGGCGATCGATAGCAAATATCTCACAATTGGTATTCGCCGTGGCATCAGCCGACCGTGCCTGCCCATCGAGCACCGACATCTCTCCGAAGATCCCTCCGGCGCTGATGAGATTCAAAATCGCGCTGCGGCCGTCGGCGGAGGAGATGCTGATCTTCACGGTGCCGCTGATCACCGCAAACAGGCAGTTGCCGGGGTCACCCTTGGAAAAGATCGCGCCCCCTCGCTTCAACGTCGAGTGCTTGGCGTAACGGCAGAGCTGATCGAGCGCTTCCGGCTCAAGATCGCAGAAAATCGGATGATTGCGCAGCACCAACAAAGTACTGCGCACCACCGATCGCGGCGCAGCATTCTTGTCCTGGGGCACGCCGGCTATAACCATCTGATGATTGCGCTGTCCGCCATCCGAGGGTTCACGCTGAATGGCTGATGAGCATCCTCTATCGACCGCGCGCGTTATACGCCGGCATCGTGCGCACAGCAAGAAATGACTGAATTATCCAAGATGATCCAACGCCTTGTCGGCCAGAACTTCGACCGACGGTTGATGTCATATTAATTAACTACCAAACGATGGTGATCGCCGCGTCCATCGGACCGGCACCCGTTATAGCCAATTCAGGCCATTTCACTCGTTGACGATGCCCATTTGCTTGATCACGCGCGCATATTTGGCGAGTTGAGCGCGCGTCATGATGGCCAGTTCCTCGGCGGAACCCCCGCGCGGCGCGAGACATACCTGCTCCAGTTTGCCGCGAACTTCAGGATCCGCGAGGGCCTTCAGGACTTCGGCATTGAGCCTCGCGACGATGTCCTTCGGCGTGCCGGCCGGCGCCAGGATCGCGAACCAAGAATTGAACAAGAACCCGGGCAGACCGGATTCCGAGACCGTGGGGACGTCCGGGAATTGCGGCAATCTCTTTTCTGTGGAGACGCCGAGCAGCTTGACCTGGCCTCCGCGCACCAACGCGGCGACAGTGCCGAGGCCCTGAAAGGCGACCGGAATCTGGCCGCCAGCGACGTCAGTCGCGGCCTGGGTGGCGCCCTTATAAGGCACATGGGTCAGCGATATCCCGGCCTCTGAGGCAAATAACGCCATGGCCAGATGCTGCGGGCTGCCGGGTCCTCCTGAGCCATAATTGATCGTGCCGGGCGCAGCCTTCGCCGCCGCGATCAGATCTGCCGCCGTCTTGTAGCTGGTCTGGTTACTGGCGATCAGTCCCCACTCCACCGTAGCGACAAGCGATACCGGCTCGAAATCCTTCAGAATGTCCCAGCGCATGTTCGAATACAGATTGGGCACCATGGTCATGATGCTGTCGTTGAATCCGCCGATCGTGTACCCATCCGGCGTGGCTTTCGCGACCTGCTCTGCGCCAATCAGCCCCGACGCGCCCGGCTGGTTGATAATCACGATTTGCTGGCCCATGTTCTCGGCCATTTTCTGCGTCACGATCCGCGCCGCGACATCGACGGCGCTTGCCGCCGCGAGTGGAACGATCATCCTGATCGGCCGGTCTGGATAGGCCGGCTGCGCCATTGCGCCGGAGCCAACCAGCAGCGCCAGCGCCGGGACCAACGATTGCAGCAAACGCATATCAAATTTCTCCCTGATCCGGACCGATTACGTATCCGGGCGACCGGCCGCAATCCTTATCCCGCATGATTGCTTGATCCCCTCCGCCTTGGCAATGTGCCGAAAGAACAATTGCAAGGGCAGGCCGACGCCTCGATCTATCGGCCATCAGGAGAGCGCAAATGACCACCCGCAGAAATTTTTTGAAGGGCGCTGCCGCGACCGGAATCTCGTTCTGCGGTTGCGGCATGTCGGACGCCGCACGGGTGCAGCCGGGGCCGCCGCGGTTGCCGGTCAAAGTCGGCGGCAAACGCGTCATAACGGTCGACGCGCACGCGCATTGCTATTTTCACGAAGCCATCAATCTGATGGGTGACGAAGCCGATAAGGTGCTGCCGCCGGTCAAAGGCGTTCCTGAGCATTTCATCGCGATCGAGCAGCGTCTCAAGGAGATGGACTCGATGGCGATCGATATGGAGGTGCTGTCGATCAATCCGTTCTGGTACGGCAAGGACCGCGACACAGCCGCGGCGATCGTCAAGGTGCAGAACGAACAACTCGCCGAGCTCTGCGCAATGCGGCCCGACCGCTTTGCGGCCTTTGCCTCGCTGAGCCTGCAATTTCCCGATCTCGCAGTTCAGCAGCTTGAAACCGCGGTCAAAAAGCAAGGACTGCGCGGCGCCGCCATCGGTGGCAGCGTACTCGGCACGGACTTTTCCGACGACAAGTTTCACCCGGTATGGGCCAAGGCCGAAGAGCTTGGCGCGGTGCTCTTCATCCATCCGCAAAGCACGCCGCAACTCGCGTCACGTTTCAAGGGTAACGGCTGGCTTTCGAATACGATCGGAAATCCCCTCGACACCACAATTGCTCTGCAACACCTGATCTTCGAAGGGACGCTGGATCGCTTCCCGGGTCTTAAGGTGCTTGCCGCGCATGGCGGCGGCTATCTCGGCTCCTACGCCGCGCGCGACGACCACGCTTGTTTCGTGTCACCGCAGAATTGCAATCCAAATATCGTGCTGAAAAAGAAGCCTTCCGAGTATCTGAACCAGCTCTATTTCGACGCCATGGTGTTCACGCCGGAAGGCCTGCGCCATCTGGTGGCGCAGGTTGGCGCCAGCCAGGTCGTGCTCGGCACCGACCATCCGATCCCCTGGGAACAGCACCCGGTCGATCACGTCTTCGCCACCACCACCCTGACCGACAGGCAGAAGGCAGCCATCCTCGGCGGCAACGCGGCGCGGCTGTTTGGATTGAAGGAAGCCTAGGACACGCCGCCTGTTCTTGAATGGCGCCTAGCGCCGATCGCACTACAGCAGCTTCCCATCCGGCCCGAAAAACGGGTGCGGGCCATCAAAATCGCCGATCGGGACTTGATGGGTGACGACGCTTCCAAAACCCTCGCCCGGAAACCAAGTGTGGAGGTGAAACGATGGCGGTTCGACCTTGAACGACGGCTCCCGCAACTGCTCAAGGTCGAGATCGACCGCATGATTGGGAGCCGGGCAGATCGTGGTTGGCACACCCGCGAACATCGTGAAGGTCGCGCGATGGACGTGACCGGTCGCGATCAGTTGCACGCGCGGATGGCGGTGCACGATCGGGGCGAGATCGCTTGCATTGAGCAGGTTCTGGCGGTCCATGTGCCAGATGCCGGTCTTGAATGGTGGATGGTGCAGGAATAGCAGGGCGGGCCGATCGGCGGACGACGCCAACGTCGCCTGCAACCACTGCAGGGTTGGCGCTTCGAGTTCGCCATAGGGTTTGCCCGACACGCTGGAATCCAACAGGACCAAATCGAGCCCGCCGATCTCGACACGCTGGTTGAGCGGTCCGGAGCCCGCCGCATAGCCCGCTTGCGGAAATGCGGCGCGCATCGGCTCGCGCGAATCGTGATTGCCAGGGATGCCGGCGAACGGCAGCTTCAGCGGTGCCAGCAGGCGTTTGAGATAGTCGTATTCTTCCGAGGTCGGCGTGTCTGCGAGATCGCCTGAAATCACCACGAAGTCCGGCGCCGGTTTGAATTCATTCAGGACAGCAACACAGCGCTCCAACGCTTTTGCGGTGTCAACGCGGCCATAGGCCAGTGCGCCCGGCGTTTTGATATGAAGATCGGAAATCTGCGCAATACGAACAGGCCTTGTCGACATCGAGCCTCTCTAGTTTTCAGGTGGCAGCAGACGCACGGCGTCCGGCGCGATCAAAAGCCCGACCCTTTCACCGGCCTTGGCTTTAATTGTGTTTGGCGCATCGACCGTGATAAATTTACTGGATGCGCCACCGATAACCATGCGTTGCCGGTCGCCAATGAAGCTGACGCTATCGATGGTTCCCGACAGCGGCGCACTTCCTGC
>Ga0302314_10019950_pt1 | contig 11108 bp, 9 predicted proteins | sample III_Palsa_N2_3_FD_200533 | JGI IMG/M metagenome (GOLD analysis project Ga0302314, IMG submission 200533) | Peat permafrost microbial communities from Stordalen Mire near Abisko, Sweden - III_Palsa_N2_3 | ecosystem: Environmental > Terrestrial > Soil > Palsa > Peat permafrost | place: Sweden... | reverse complement strand
CAGGTCCGCCGCCACGCGCCCGCCGACGTGGACGGCCGCGTGGCGGCGGACTCCCTCGCGGAGGTCAGCGGGACATCCTGACCACCGGTCCGCCGCCGCTGCCCTCGGGTCCGGAGACGGAGACGGGTGCGGTGAGCTGCTGCAGCCGGTTGCTGTCCAGGCGTGAGGGGCGGCGGTCCAGCCTGGAGGACAGCAGGACCGCCGCCCGGCGGTGCTCCCCCGCCGCGATGAGCGCGTGCAGGCGGGTCTCCTCGATGACCTCGTGCTGGGCCGCGCTGCCGCCGAGCATCGTCAGACGGGGTGTCAGCTGCTCCAGCAGCGTCCCCGCCTCCTCCCAGCGCTGCTCGACGAACGCGGCCAGGCCCTCGCAGAGCGGGACGATGACCTCCCGGAACTCCTCCCGACCGTCGGCCCTGGCCAGGCCCGCCAGCCTGCCCAGACGGTCCGGGTCGCCGGCGGCGGCCAGGCCGATGCCCGCGTGCATGGCGGCGAACCCGGTCGAGGGCTTGTCCAGGAAGCTCGGTGGTACGGCCTCCAGTGCCTGGTCGACCGGCAGCGCTCCGCTCCAGCGGTCGGCCATCCTGCAGCGCCACAACAGCGAGACCGAGTCGACCAGCGCCCGTGCACCGGTCACCTCGGGCGGCGCCAACTGGGCGCCGTAGCGGCGGAGCAGCGCGGGTTCGTCGTCGAGCATCAGTTCGTGGATGGCCGCGTGCCAGGAGAAGTGCGCACCGTGGTTGGACCGCGGTGCGTGCCGCGCGATCCAGTCGTCCAGCCACTGCAGTCCGGCCCGGTGCTCGCCGGTCTCGTAGAAGACATGGGCGCGTGCGTGGACGGCGTGGCCTGCGGCGGGCTGGGCGGCGAGGGCGCGCACCGCCAGGGAGTCCGCCTCCTCCCAGCGCTCCTGCTCCTGGCGGACGAACGCCAACTGGCCCAGATACCACCAGTCCTCGCCGTAGGTGCTGCCGAGGGACTCCACCAGGTCCCAGGTCCTGGTGCCGCTGACCACCCCGTCGAAGGAGATCGTCGGCACCGCGGCACTCACGGTCAGGGCGTCCCTGGGGAACTCCGCGATGTGGCGGAGCACCGCGGCCGCCCCGGCCTCCGGCTCCCCGGTGACGCGCTGGTCGACGCAGGCCACGAAGCTGCGCTCGCGCTCGTCCGTCCGCCTGGACGCCAGGGCGCGCCGTGCGGCCCCGAGCGAGCCGGGCACATCGGTGCAGGCTGCGGCGCCCTCGTGGCCGAGCAGGGCCAGGGCGGCGTGTCCGACGGCGAAGCCGGGATCTGCCGCGACGGCCTCGGCCAGCAGGTCCTCGCCGCCGCCCCGCAGTGCCAGGATGCGCCGGAGCCCACGGTTGTAGAGCTCGGCGGCCTCGGGGGTGGTGCTCAACCTCAGGCCGTAGGCGTCCCGCTGATGGACGGCCGACCGCCTGCGGGTCCGTTCGAGCGAGTCGACCACCGCCTTCGCCACCTCCTGGGCCTGGCCCCTGATCTCGGGGACGGCGGTGGTCTCCAGCAGTTCTCCGCGGCGGGCCGACCCCAGCGTCCACAGGGGGGCGGGCAGCCGGTCGGATGCGGGGGTCAGCCTGCCGTCGGCGGCCGTGGCGAAGCCGAGTCCGGCGGGACCGGGCCGGGCCAGGCCCCGCGCCAGCAGGTCGGCCACCAGCGGGTCGTCGACCAGGCGCAGGTCCGCCGGGGAGCCGGTGCAGTTGACCACGGCCCCCACGTCGAGGGCACGGCCGTCGGCGAGGCGCACGCGGATCCGGTCGCCGTGCACGGACGCCTCCGCCACCTGGCCCCGGCCGACCCGCAGCCTCCCCGCGTCGATTGCCGCGGCCACGGCGGCCGCGCTGCGTGCGGGCATCCTGTGCCGGAGCACCTCCCAGCTGCGCAGGTCCTCGCCGAGCAGGCGGCTGCGGTCGGCGGCGGACAGCCGCTGCCACAGTGCGGTGGTGACGGAGCGCAGGCTGTCGACTCCCGGTCGCCAGTCGCCGTTCAGGCGTCGGCTGCGCGAGATCTGACATCGCACCAGTCGGCGCAGCCGGGCGAGGTCGCAGTCGGCGGGCAGCGGCGGGGCCGGCATCGCGGGCGCCGGGGTCTCGGCGTGGGATCGGGGGATCAGCCCGTTCCGGGAGACCGCATGCACGGTTCGACCCGGCCGCTGGAGGACGAGCGCGACGTCGACCATGGTCAGACCGGTGCCGACGAGCAGGACGTCCGCGTCCGGCGGCACCGAGGCCAGGGCGCCGGGCGTCCAGGGGTCCGCGAGGAAGCCCGGTGCCGCGCGCAGTTCCGGCGGCGCCCAGGCGCAGCCGGGCGGGAAGTTGCCGAGGGCGAGGACCGCGGCGTCGACGCGCAGGGTCCGCCCGCCGGGGAAGGACACGGTGATCCCCGCGTCGTCGTGCTCGACCCGGTGGGCCCGCTCGCGCACCCGCCGGACCCGCCCGGTGCCGCTGTCGCGGGCCGCCCGGTCGAGCACATCGGCGAGGTAGCGTCCGTAACGGCCCCGGGGGACGAAGGTGTCCGAGGAGGCCTCGGGGTGGCCCGTGTCGGCGAGCCAGCGGAGGAAGTGGTCGGGCGTCTCCGGGTAGGCGCTCATGCCTCCGGCGGGGACGTTCAGCAGGTGGGTGTCCTCGGCGGTCGAGTAGGCGACGCCGCGACCCGCGTGCTCTGCCGGGTCGATCAGCCAGATGTCCAGGCTGATGCGCCGGCGGTCGGCCTGGCCGAGTAACCGGGCCGCGGTGAGCGTCCCGGCCGCCCCTGCGCCCACCACGGCGACGGAGTGCGTGCTGTCGGTCCCCATCATCGCGCCACTGCCCTTCTTTCCCCGAAGGCTTCCCGCCTTTCGCACGGAAGCACTTCTCAGAAGGCTATCGGCGCCGTCCTGGATATTCTCCGGCGGAGATCCGAATGGCTTGATAACGGGGGGAGAAATTCGCGCGGGGGCGGCGGGTGCGAGCGGACAGGAAGCAGCCCGGCATGGCGTATGACCTGGGATGATCAGCCGTCGGCGGGCAGCCGACCGCTTCCCGGCATGCCATTCTTCCGGCCACAAGTTGAAGATTCATCCATATAAGCAATGCCTCATCATGGTGAACAAATAATTTCTATGACGCGCCACTCCGCCGGGCAAAAGGAGTGGGCCGCTCAGCCGAGGCCGGGGCCGGGGCCGACGTCGAGCTCGCGCCCGTGCTCGGCGGCGATACGGCGCACCAACTCGGGGACGGCCGTGCCGATGGGCGTGCGCAGCACCTCGGTGGCGACCTCGTCGTAGGGGGTCGGCTCGGCGTTGACGATGGTGACGTGCGCTCCGCCGGCCAGGGCAGTGTCGACGAGTCCCGCTGCCGGGTGGACCCGCAGCGAGGTGCCGACGACCAGGAGCCGGTCGCAGGCGGCGGCGATCCCCCGGGCCTGGCCGAGGACCTCGGGGTCGAGATGCTCGCCGAACATCACCGTGGCCGGTTTCAGGACGCCGCCGCAGGCGCGGCAGGACGGGTCCGGCTCGCCCGCCTCGACCCGGGCGAGGGCCTCGGCCATGTCACCGCGGACGTGGCAGTCCAGGCACTGGACCTGGCGGGCGGTGCCGTGCAGCTCGATCACCTTGCGGGCGCTGACCCCGCCGAGCTGGTGCAGCCCGTCGACGTTCTGGGTGACCACCCGCATCGGGACACCGCTGCGTTCGAGCGCGGCGAGGGCGAAGTGGGCGGCGTTGGGCCGGGCGTGGAGCAGGCCGACCTCGATGCGCATCCGCCAGGACTTGCGGCGAACCCCGGCGTCGGCCCGGTAGTCCTGCAGGGTGACCATCTTCTCGGCCTCGGGGTCGCGCCGCCACAGGCCGTTGGGGCCCCGGTAGTCGGGGATGCCGGAATCGGTGGAAAGGCCAGCTCCGCTGAGCACGGCGACGAGGGGGAGCTTCTGGGACATGGCACGACCGTAGGTCTGGGGGCCGGGGTTCGGCGAGGGGTTATTCGGGGTCATTCGGGAGTCGGGGCGGACGGGTGGGCTCTCCCGTCGGCTGACATATGAAGGATTCTTCATGTATTCGGGTACAGTGTTGATCGTCCCTGTACGAGAACCGAGGAGGCCCCTGGTGAGCCAGGCCCATGACCACGAGCACGAGGCAGCCGGGCACGACCACGGTGCTGCCGGGCACGGGGGGCACGCCGGGCACAGCCACGGGGTGTCGGCCGACGCGGACCGGCGCTACCTGCTCGGCGCGCTCGCGCTGATCGCCGGGTTCATGGTGGGCGAGGTCGTCGTCGGCCTGCTCGCCCACTCACTGGCCCTGATCTCGGACGCCGGGCACATGCTCACAGACGCGGCCTCGCTGGTGCTGGCACTGGTCGCGATGCGGCTGGCCGCCCGTCCGGCGCGCGGGTCGCTGACCTTCGGGCTGAAGCGTGCCGAGATCCTCTCCGCGCAGGCCAACGGGATCACCCTGCTGGCACTGGGGGCGATCTTCACCTACGAGGCGGTGCGGCGGCTGATCAACCCGCCGGCCGTCGAGGGCGGCGTCGTCCTGGCGACGGCACTGGTCGGGATCGTGATCAATGTGATCGCGGCCTGGCTGATCTCGCGGGCCAACCGCAGCAGCCTCAATGTCGAGGGCGCCTACCAGCACATCCTCAATGACGCCTGGGCGTTCATCGCCACCGCCGTCTCCGGCCTGGTCGTGCTGCTGACCGGCTTCGCCCGCGCCGACGCCATCGCCACGCTGGTGGTGGCGGCGCTGATGTTCCACGCGGGATACGGGCTGGTCCGCGAATCCGGGCGGATCTTCCTGGAGGCGGCCCCCGCCGGGCTCGACCCGGACACCATCGGCGCACAGCTGGCGTCCGAGCCGGGTGTCGTGGAGGTGCACGACCTGCATGTGTGGACGATCACCTCGGGCTATCCCGCGCTCTCCGCCCACGTGCTGGTCCGCGACGACCTGGACTGCCACGCGGTGCGCGGCCGCCTGGAGACGGCGCTGCGCAGGGACCACCGGATCGAGCACACCACGCTCCAGGTCGACCACGCCACGCCGGAGCTGTTTCAGCTGGGCACGGAGGCCGACGGGCACTGCGTGGACCCGCACGGGAGCGCCCACCGGGCCGTCCAGTAGACCGGACCGGACCGGGCCGGACACGGTTCGGGCCGAACCCGGTCCGGTGGGCAGGTTCGAAGGGGATTCACAGGAACCCGCCCCGGCCCGGCCGTTACCAATCTGTGATCATCTTATTTTGGACAAATCGTCTCAAAGCAACGGATCGCCTCTCCCCCTCCCCTGCACACTTGCAGGACGCTTGGGCCACCACCTACTAACGTGACCGGCGCAGGGAAGCACAGCTGTCCAGGCTGGCCGGAGCTACTGAGGACCGATGACACAGAACAAGCCGTCGAATGCCGACAGGCGCCGAATAGCCCAAGAGAAGATCGCCGCGCAGCGGAAGGCCGAGGCCTCCCGCCAGCGGAACGTCACGATCGCCATGGTGGTGGGCGGCGTGGTCCTCCTCGCGGGTGCCGGGTATGCCGCGGTCCTGGGCATCCACAGCATCAACCACAAGACGGCGGTCGCTGCGGCCAGTGCGCAGGCCACGGACCCCTCCATCGACAAGAGCACCTCGATCCTCGCCAGCACGGCCGACCAGTCGACCGGTGGCACGGTCGACGGCGTGGTCGGCAGCAACGAGATGGAGAACCTGAACTACCACATCCACTCGCACCTGACGATCTACATCAACGGTGTGCAGAAGAACCTCCCGTACGGCGTCGGCATCATCCCGCCGTACACGCTGGACACCTCCAGCGGCAGCCCGTTCGTCTCCGGCGGCAGTGCGTACTACTACCTGCACACGCACGACGAGACCGGCATCATCCACATCGAGTCGCCCAACAGCCACATCTACACCCTGGGCAACTTCTTCGATGTCTGGAAGCAGCCGCTGACCACCGGCCAGGTCGGCCCGGACAAGGGCACGCTCACGGTGTACGTCGACGGCAAGGTCTTCACCGGCAACCCGGCGACGATCACGCTCACCAACCACAAGGACATCCAGCTGGACATCGGCACCAATGTGCCGTTCAAGAGCTTCACCTGGCCCCAGGGGTACTAGGCGGTGACCGACGTGACGGACGACCAGGATCTCGAGGCGCTGGAGCGCGAGGCAGCCGAGCTGGAGGCCCGCGGCCTCCGGCGCACGGGGCTGCCCGGCGCCCGGCGACTGCTGCTGCTGCAGGCCCCGGTCCTGGTCGTCCTCGCGGTGGTCCTGCTGTTCTGGGGCCGCAGCACGCCGGCCTCGGTGGCCGCGACCCCGACCGCGGCGACGGGGACGGGGACGGCGAAGATAGGCATGCTCAACGCCTATCTCGACCCACCCGCCGCCGGTACCGAGCACGCTTATCTGACCATCAGGAACAACGGCGACGCGCCCGACCGCCTGGTGAGCGTGTCCAGCCCGTGGGCGACCTCGATCTCGCTGGTGAACGGCTCGTCCTCGACCCCGCTGCCGTGGATCACGGTCCCGGCGCACGGCTCGGTGACACTGAAGCCGGGCGGCTACAGCATTCTGCTGACCGACCTCACCCGGACGCCGAAGCTCGGCGACACCATCCCGCTGACCCTGGACTACGCGACCTCGGGCCCGGTGTACACCTTCGCGCCGGTCGGCCCGGCGAGCAGCCTGACCGTCCAGATGGTCATGGACGCCATGAAATACATGGACCGCCTGCCGCCGCAGTAGCCGAGCCGCCGGCCAGCCGGGGCCCGTGCCGGACGCGAGGAGCTGACGGGTAGTCTGCTCGGTGTGTCCGAGACCCAGTTGATCCGCATCGTGTCCCGCTCCTCGCCCATGGCCCTCGCTCAGGTGGAGCGGGTCCGGGCCGAACTCGCCGCCCTGCATCCGGGCATCGCCACCGAGGTCGTGCCGGTCACCACCGCAGGCGACCGGTGGATGGGCGACCTCTCCGCGCTCGGCGGGAAGGGCGCGTTCACCAAGGAGGTCGACGCCGCGCTGCTGGCGGGCGAGGCCGACCTCGCCGTGCACTGCGTCAAGGACGTGCCCGCCGACCGGCCGCTCCCGGCCGGGACGGTCTTCGCGGCGTTCCTCAAGCGCGACGACATCCGCGACGCGCTGATCCATCCGGGCGGGCTCACCCTGGACGCGCTGCCCGCCGGGTCGCGGATCGGCACCTCCTCGGTGCGGCGCAGCGCCCAGCTCGCCGTCTCCCACCCGCAGCTGGTCTGCGTCCCGATGCGCGGCAACGCCAACCGGCGCCTGGAGAAGCTCCACGCCGGCGACTGCGACGCGCTGCTGCTGGCGGCGTCCGGGCTGGAGCGCATCGGCCGGGCGGACGTCATCACCGAGATCCTGCCGGTGGAGACGATGTGCCCGCCGATCGGCGCCGGGATCCTCGCCCTGCAGTGCCGGGCCGACGACACCGCCCTGATCGAGACCGTCTCCGCCCTCGGTGACCCGGCGGCATGGCGCGAGGCGACCGCCGAGCGGATGTTCCTGCATGTGCTGCAGGGCCACTGCAACTCCCCCATCGCCGGCTACGCCAGATCCCAGCCCAACGGCGACCTGTCGCTGCGCGGCTGCGTGTTCACCCCGGACGGCAAGACGGTGCTCAACGCCCATGAGTGGGCGGGCCCGCTGGACCCGGCGACCCTGGGCACCTCGGTGGCCGTGACGCTGCTGCGCCAGGGCGCGCGCGAGCTGATCGACGCGATCCCGCACTGAGGGAGGCCGTTGCGCGCCGACCGGTGGCGTCCGGTGGTGTCAGCCGTCCGACCACTCGCCGGGGCGGTCGACCCAGTACACCTGCAGCGGGTCCGAGAGGTCGGTGCCGGGGCGGTGCTGCGCGACCAGTGCCTCGAACTGGGCCTGGCTGGCGCAGGGCTCCGGGATGACGACGCCGTCGTGGCGCACCACCCGGACCATGCGCTCTCGGCTGTTCAAGTCGAAGCTCGAGATGTAGACGGGGCTGACGCTCGGGTCGGGGATGCCGGTCATGGTTCCAGCGTGACCCCGGCCCGCGCGGTGCGCACGGCGAGGGGCCGGGCCGTTCGGAGGAACGCTGAGAAACGGTGCGACACGGTGCGGAACCGGGCGATGCCCCGTCTCCACGCGAAGACGGGGCATCGTACGCGTCCGGGGGGAGCGCATGTCTATTATGACATGTACACGGTCAATGACGCCAGGGGCAAACTAAGGAGCAAGGCTCACTATTAGATGGAATAATAGTGAGCTACAGTCGGTTGTGCACGACAACCCCGTCGCCGACCGATTGCGAGCCGCCCATGAGACCCCAGGGACCCAACTGGACTCCCCCACCCCGAACCAAGGGCGATCCCCAGCCCCCCGCGCAGCTGGGCCGCATCGTCCGGCTCTTCCGCCCCTACCGGGGCAAGCTCCTCGCCGTCGCCCTGTTCGTGGGGCTCTCCTCCCTCGTCTCGGTGGCTTCGCCGTTCCTGCTGCGCGAGATCCTGGACGTGGCCATCCCCAGGAACCGAACCGGGCTGCTCGCCCTGCTGGCGCTCGGCATGATCGCCATCGCGATAGCCAACTCGGTGTTCAACGTACTCCAGACCTACCTCAGCACCAGCGTCGGCCAGCGGGTCATGCACGACCTGCGCACCCGTGTCTACGACCGGCTGCAGCAGATGCCGCTGTCCTTCTTCACCCGCACCCGCACCGGCGAGGTGCAGTCGCGGATCGCCAACGACATCGGTGGGATGCAGTCCACCATCACCAGCACCGCGACCTCGCTGGTCTCCAACCTGACCACGGTGGTCGCCACCGTCGTCGCCATGGTCGCCCTGGACTGGAAGCTGACGATCGTCTCGCTGCTGCTGCTCCCGGTGTTCGTATGGATCAGTCGACATGTCGGCAAGGAGCGCAGGAAGATCGCCACGGAGCGGCAGAAGCAGCTGGCCGCCATCTCCTCGATCATGCAGGAGTCCCTGTCCGTCAGCGGTATCCTGCTCGGCCGCACCATGGGCCGCTCCTACTCGCTCACCAAGGACTTCGCCCGCGAGTCCGACGGGCTGGCCGACCTGGAGGTCCGTGCCGACATGGCCGGCCGCTGGCGGCAGTCCACCATCCAGATCGTCATGTCCGCCATGCCCGCGGTCATCTACTGGACCGCCGGCCTCGCCGGGAGCCACGGGGCGGCCGTCTCCATCGGCACCCTGGTCGCCTTCACCACGCTGCAGCAGAGCCTGTTCCGGCCCACCGTCCAGCTGCTGCAGGTCGGCGTCTCGATCCAGGTGTCGCTCGCGCTGTTCACCCGCATCTTCGAGTACCTGGACCTGGTCCCGGACATCACCGAGCGCCCCGACGCGCTCGCCCCCGCGCAGGTGCGCGGCGAACTGCGCTTCGAGGACGTCGACTTCCGCTACGACCCGGCCCAGGCCGAGCCCACCCTGTCCGGCATCGACCTGACCGTCCCCGCGGGGACCAGCCTGGCGATCGTCGGCGAGACCGGCTCCGGCAAGACCACCCTCAGCTACCTGGTCCCCCGCCTCTACGACGTCACCGGCGGCCGGGTCACCATCGACGGCCTGGACGTCCGCGACCTGGGCTTCGAGGCACTCGCCGACGCGGTCGGGGTGGTCTCCCAGGAGACCTACCTCTTCCACGCCACGGTCGCCGAGAACCTGCGCTTCGCCAAGCCCGACGCCACCGACGAGGAGCTGCACGAGGCCGCCAGGGCGGCGCAGATCCACGACCACATCGCCGGGCTCCCGGCCGGCTACGACACCATGGTGGGCGAACGCGGCTACCGCTTCTCGGGCGGGGAGAAGCAGCGGCTGGCCATCGCCAGGACCATCCTGCGCGACCCGCCGGTGCTGGTGCTGGACGAGGCGACCAGCGCCCTGGACACCCAGACCGAGCTCGCGGTGCAGACCGCGATCGACACGCTGTCGCAGGGCCGGACCACGGTGACCATCGCCCACCGGCTCTCCACCGTGCGCGACGCCGACCAGATCGCGGTGCTGGACGCCGGACGCGTGGTCGAGCTGGGCACCCACGACGAACTGCTGGCCCTCGGCGGCCAGTACGCCGCCCTGGTCTCCCGGGACGGCGCCCTGGCAAACGTGTGAACGTCCGTCACCGACGGTACAAACTCCGGCGGTACGGGGAACCCCTGCGCGCATGACACAACGTCAGGTACGACGCGTCGCCGCCGGGATCCTCGGCAGCGCGGCGCTTGCGATGCTGCTACCTCTCGCCTCCGCCGATCCGGCCGTGGCCGCTGCCCCCGCCTGCTCCTCGGCCGCGCATCCAGCGCTGGCCGCGAAGCTCTCCTCCGACATCTCCCGCGCCCTGCGGGACCGCACCGACACCGTCTCCCTCAGCGTCTGGGACCCCCGCACCGGCGTGCGCTGCGCCGTGCACGCGACCCGTCACTTCGACTCCGCCAGCGCCGTCAAGGCGACCATCATGGCGGCGGTGCTGCGCCGCGCCCAGGAGCAGCACCGGGGGCTGCGCTCCTGGGAGAAGGCGCGGCTGCACACCATGATCACCTACTCGGACAACGACTCCGCGTCCGCTCTGTGGAGCAGCCTCGGCCGCTCCCGGATCGACGCGTTCCTGAGACTGGCCGGGATGTCCGACACCGAGCCGGGTCCGGGCGGCTACTGGGGGCTGACGCAGATCACCGCCCATGACGAGCTGCGGCTGCTGGACGTCCTGACGGACCGCCAGGACGTGCTGGCACCGCAGTGGCGGGCCTACGGGCTGGGGCTGATGGCGCGGGTGACCCCGTCCCAGCGCTGGGGCACCCCCTACGGGACCCCCGCCGGGGTGACCGCCCACAACAAGAACGGCTGGCTGCCGCGCGCCACCCGCGGGTGGCGGGTGCACAGCATCGGGGTGTTCACCGGCCACGGCCGGGACTACCGGATGGCGGTGCTGACCGACCGCAACGCGACCATGGACTACGGCGTGGAGACCATCGACCGGGTCGCCCTGGCGGTCCACCAGGACCTGGGCCGGGCCGGCGCCGAGGCGACCCACGCACGGCACCCGGTGCAGCGCCACGGCCGCGGCCACGCCCGGCCCCGCGTGAGGAAGCACGTCAGCGGCGGCAGGCACGGCGGCGGGGCCCGGCATCACGGGTAG
>Ga0302314_10019949_pt1 | contig 11108 bp, 11 predicted proteins | sample III_Palsa_N2_3_FD_200533 | JGI IMG/M metagenome (GOLD analysis project Ga0302314, IMG submission 200533) | Peat permafrost microbial communities from Stordalen Mire near Abisko, Sweden - III_Palsa_N2_3 | ecosystem: Environmental > Terrestrial > Soil > Palsa > Peat permafrost | place: Sweden... | reverse complement strand
CCGGGCATCTGGTCTTCGGCACCCTGCATACCTCGACCGCCTCCAGCACCGTCGACCGCATCATCAACCAGTTCCCGGCCGAGGAGCAGGAGCAGATCCGCCTGATGCTGGCCGGCAGCCTGCGCGGGGTCGTGGCGCAGAACCTGCTCAAGAAGAAGGGCGGGGGCCGCGTCGCCGCACTCGAGATCCTGTTCGTTACCGCCGGTATCGCTGCAAACATCCGCGAGGGAAAGACCTACCAGATCCCATCGCAGATGCAGACCGGCGCGCGCTACGGCATGATGATGCTCAATGACGCGCTCGAGAAGCTGGTGAAGTCCGACACGGTCGAGCCGCTCGAGGCCTACGACCGGGCAATTGATAAGGAGGACATGTCCAAGCGCCTCAAGGCGATCGGGCACGATGTCGATCTGCTGCAGGCGCAGCATGGCGCCAAGCCGGCCAGCCCGCCGCCGGTGGCCACCGGTCCGGCGCCGGTTGCGCCCTCCGGCTCATCGGCGGCCAACACCCCGGCTCCGCCCAAGCGCTAGGCGCGGACCGGGCCCGGTTGGTGGCCGGCCACCGTCACGCGGTCCTGGCGATCGGTACAGTCGGTTCGGTCCGGTTCGGTTCGGTTCGGTTAATAGAAGCTCTGGCGGTTGACCGGCTTGGTGTCGTTGGCGGTCTTGCTCGGGACCTTGCCCTTCTCGACCTTCTCCACGATGCCGACCTTCACCAGGACGGCCTCGACGGTCTCGTCGTCGAGCTGGAAGACCTCCATCAGGTAATGCTTGATGTAGAGGCGCTCCAGACGCTGACCGTGCAGCGATCGGGCCAGGCGTTCGATATCCTTGCCAAAGGCCATGGCCTCTCCTGGATGCAGTATACCACCGGCCAAACGCCCGCGCAGGCCCGAGCGGGCGCATGCCGCTCAGGCACGTGACCACGCCCTATGCGCTGGCCGCCTGCACGCCCGCGGCCACCGTCGCATGGATGGTGAAGATCGATTCCAGGCCCAGGATGTCGAAGATCTCCTGGATGTTGGTCCCGGCGTTGGCCAGCTGCAAGGAGCCGTTGCGCTTCTTGGCCTGATGCTGGCCGCTGATGAAGACCCCGACCCCGGCGCTGGCGATGTAGGTCAGCCCGCCGAGATCGACGACCACGCGGTTCTTGTTGCTCTTGAACAGCATGTCGAGCTTCTTCTCAAGCTCGATGAAGGTGTGCCCGTCGAGGAAGCCCTCAAGCAGCAGCACGCAGACCCCGTCGCGGGTGGTGTCGGAGATGGTCAGCCCGCTCTTCATCGCCGTGCCGCCGCGCGGGTGGAATGGAGAATGGAGCGGAGAGTAGGACGGACAGCAGGGCGAATGGCTGCAGAAACACCGTCCGACGGCCGGGCGCGCTGGGCTGCCAGGGGGTCGGCGGGGTGCAGACAGGTGGCGTGGGAGCGCATCTCAGGATTGGTCGATACGGTGCGGGTGCGGGCGATCAGGAAGTGCATCGTACCTTCATCGCATCATCGACCTACGATAGGGTATATAATAGAATGGGACCGAGTGGGGCAAGGCCTTTGCGGTAAGCAACGTTTGGCTAGTCTGTGCCGATGGCCAAGGCGCAGACCCTCGAAGACTATCTCGCCGCCATCGAACAGGCCGTGGCGGCCCTGGAATCAGGCGATGTGCCCCTCGAGGAGGCCCTCAACCGCTATGAGGCGGGCATCAAGGCGGTGCGCCAGGCCAAGGGACTGCTCGACCGCTATGCCGCGCGTCTCGACGAGCTGCGCGCCGAGCCCGAGCGTCCGACCGGGAGTGCAGCGGACACGCCGTGAGCGGGCCCGCGCCCCTGCCCGACCCGCACGATGACCTGGTCCTCGACCCGGGCGTGCTCGAGCGCGTGCCGACCCTCGAGTTCGGCGGCTACCATGCGGTTGAGATGCTGGGAGGGACCTGTGTCCTGCGCTGGCGCGGCCCGTACCGCGAGGCGCAGGCCCAGGGCCTGAGCGCGGTCGCCCAGTGCGATGGGACGCAGCGCGCGCGCCAGGCGGTGGTGCGTATCCACCGCGGCCAAGCCGCCACCGCCGCCGACCTTGCCGCCGCCTGCCGGGCATTGGAGCTGCCGGGCCTGCTTGCCGTGGTCGGCGCCAACACCCTGGGCATCGGCAGCTGGGTCAAGCGCCTCGCGGCCTGCTTCGGCGCACCGCTGCGCGTCCAGGCCCGGGCCAAGTCGCGCGTCGCGGTATTCAGCGTCGCCGATCCGAGCCGCTATCCCGAGCCATCCTGGAGCAGCGAACCCTGGGCGGTGGTGCCGGGCGCAGCCCTGGTGGCGGCTCCGGGAGTGTTCAGCGCCGGGCGCCTCGATGCCGGCACGGCCGTGCTCCTGGAGCATCTGCGGCAGGAGTGCGACCCGCAGGGCGATCCGGCCCTGGCTGACGCCGGCCCGCATGTGCCCCCGCCAGCGCCAGCCCACATCGCCGATCTCGGGTGCGGCGCAGGGCACCTCGGCCTGGCCGCACTGCACTGGCATCCCCAGGCGACGGCGGCCTTCTACGACGCCGACGCCCCGGCGGTGGCCAGCGTCCAGGCCAACTGCCGCGCCCTGGGTCTGGAGGCGCGCACCAGCTGCCACTGGTGGGACGCCCACGAGGCGCTGCCGCCGCGCGCCTTCGATCTGATCCTGGCCAATCCGCCGGCCCATGCGGGAGCCCAGGTCGATCTCGGCGCCGCCACCGCCCTGGTCCAGGCCGCGCTGCCAGCGCTCCTGCCCGGAGGCCGGCTGCTGGTCGTGGCCAATCAGCGGCTGCCCTACGAGCGCGACTGGTCCCGACTCGCTTCATGGCGTCTGGCGCAGCAGAGGGACGGGTACAAGATATTGGAGACGACCGCGGGGGGGTGAGCAAATCATGGCCGATCGCCTCGATGCCTTCCTCGCCCATCGCGGCTTCGGCACCCGCAGCCTGGTCCGCACCCTGGTACGCAGCGGAGCGGTGACCCTCGACCATGAGGTGATCCGCGACCAGGCCGCCCGCGTCGATGGCCGCTGCGTACGCGTCGATGGCGTCGAAGTGCCGGTCGGTCCCGATGCCGCGACCATGCTGCTGAACAAGCCGCTGGGCTACGCTTGCAGCCACGACAGCCGCGAGGCTCCCTTGATCGAGGAGCTGGTGCCGCCGGCCTTCGCGCACCTGCCGATGAATTCCGCCGGGCGTCTCGACCGCGACACCACGGGCCTCTTGCTCGTCTCGACCGATGGCGAACTCATCCATGCCCTGACCAACCCGCGCCGCCACGTGCTCAAGCGCTACCGGGTCCGCTACAGCGGGAAACTCAGCCACCACGCCGTGGCGCGCTGCCTGAAAGGCATCAAGCTCCCCGACGATCCGCGCCTGACCCTGCCCGCGCGCCTGGACCTCGAGGGCGTCGATGCCGATGGCCACGGCCTGGCAACGCTGCACCTGGCCGAGGGGCGCTTCCACCAGGTGCGGCGCATGTTCCACGAGCTGGGCGGCGAAGTCCTGGCCCTGCACCGCGACCGCATCGGCGCCCTGGAGATGCCCGTCGACCTGGCGCCCGGGGTGATGCGCGAGATCACCGCCGAGGAGCGCGTGCTGATGATGCAGGATCTTCAGGAGGAGCTGGCCGCGCCCGCGCCCGCCAAGCCAGAGCCCGTTGCCGAACCGGAACCGCAGCCGACCATGAAGCAGATCCTGGCCCGCACCACGCCACGCCCGGGCGTGGGCGCCCGGCGCCGGCCCTAGTCCGGGCGATCGTCCGAGCCTATCGCCCGCGCCGTCCCCCACGCCGCGGGGAACATCGGGTTCCGGTCCAGATGCAGAGCTGCGCCGAGGTCCCCAGGAACAGCACCAGGATGCCGCTGGCATCACGGTGCGCAGCGCAGGCATGAGCCGGCTGTCCAGGCCTACTTGATGAGCGCGCTGATCTGCTTGAAGAGCGGGCCGCCGGCGACGCGCAGCCAGCGCATCACGATCGACTCGACCGGCAGCACCAGGGCGCCGAGATCACGCATGCTGGCCAGGCCCAGGTCGCGGTGCGCCGCCGAGCGCGAGGCCACCGCATCGCCGGCGATCACCACGTCGTGCCCGGCGGCGAGCAGGTCGGCGGCGGTATGCAGGACGCAGACATGGGTCTCCAGCCCGCACAGCACGAAGGTGCGGCGGTGCAGGGCCTCGAGGGTTGCGCGCAGGTGCGCATCCTCGACGCAGGAGAAATGCATCTTGGCAAGGCGCGGCGCCTGCGGGGCGAGCGTGCTGAGATACGGCAGGGTCGCCCCGAGGCCCTTGGGGTACTGCTCGCTGAGCACCGTCGGGATGGCGAGCAGCTGGGCGGCGCTGAGCAATTGCTTCAAACAGCGTCCGACCGGTTCTGTTTCGGCGACACTCGGGATCGCCGGCACGAAGCGCTCCTGGACATCGATCACCAGCAGGGCGCTGTCGGAGGCGGAGAGCTCGAAGGGGCGCATCACCCGGCCCGGATCAGGGCGACGGTGACATTGTCGATGCCGCCGCGCTCGTTGGCGAGGTCGACCAGTCCCAGGCAGCCGAGCTCGAGGTTGCCGGAGGAGGTCACGGTCTGCAGCATCTCCTCATCCTCGAGCATGTCGCACAGCCCGTCCGAGCACAGCAGGTAGATGTCGCCCGGACGCAGGTCCTCGATGGTGATGTCGACCGTGATCTGATCCATGCCCAGCGCGCGCGTGACGATGTTGGCCAGGAGTGCCGCCTCCTCGCTGTGCGGATCAAGCAGCCCCGCCCGCACGCGCTCCGCGACCAGGCTGTGGTCGGAGGTCACCTGCTCGATGCGCGATTCGGCGATGCGGTAGATGCGGCTGTCGCCGACATTCGCGGTGATCACCCGGTCATCCATGAAGGCGCAGGCCACGACCGTGGTGCCCATGTCGTACAGCGACGGGTCGAGCCGCGCGCGCGACAGGATGTGGTCGTTGGCGCCGAACACCGCGAGCTTCATCGCCTCGATGACACGGTCCTCCGACGGCCAGTCGGTGGGCTTGAGCTGGCGCATGCCGTTGGAGATGACCCGCACCGCAAGCTCGGAGGCGATATGGCCGCCGGCGTGTCCGCCCATGCCGTCGCAGACGATCGCGAAGCGGTCGCGCACGTCGAAGAACACCGAGTCCTCATTGTTCTCGCGCACCTGCCCCTTGTGGGTCAGGGCCGCCATCTGCAGTCGTATCACTTATTCCACCGCCAGTGCCAGGAGGGTCATGTCGTCATGCACCGGCAGCGTGCCGCGGAAGGCGTCGACGCCGACCATGATCGCGGCCAGCAGCGCCTCGGGGCCCTTCTCGGCGGTCGTCTTGACGACCTCGAAGAGGCGCTCGGTGCCCCACTCCTCCTGCTCCTGGTTCATGGTCTCGGTCACACCGTCGGTGTAGAGCACGATGGTGTCGCCGCCGGCGAGGGTGGTGACCTCCTCGCGCAGGCTCTGGCGGAAGATCGCCCCGGCCTTCATGCCCAGCACCATCCCGGGCGGGCGGATCTCGACCAGTTCGCAGGACGGCTGGCTGAAGCGGATCGCCGGGGTGCCGCCGGCGCGCGCCCAGGTCACGCTCTTGGCCTCGGGATCGAGGATGCCGTAGATCATGGAGATGAACATCTTGCCGCCGAGGTCGCGGGTCAACGCATCGTTGACCTTGCCGAGGGTGTCGGCCGGCCCGGCGCCGAGCGAGGCGTAGATCTCCAGGGTCTTCTTGGCCATCGACATGATCAGCCCGGCCTGCACGCCATGTCCGCTGACGTCGCCGACCGCGAAGCCGAGCCGGCCATCGCTCAAGGGGATGAATTCATAGAAATCGCCGGTGATGTCCGAGCAGGCCTGATAGTGGGTCGCGAAGGTGAAGCCCGGCACCTCGGGATTGGTGGCGAACATCTTGGCCTGCAGGTCGCGGGCGTGCATCACGTCGGTGCGCTCGGCCGAGTGCGTCGGGGTCGGCGTCGGGGTCGTGGTCGGCTCGCTTTCCCAGTCGCTGATCTTGATGTCCTGACGGGTAGCGGGGGTCACGGTGCGGCTGCGCGGGACGGACGGAGTGGACGGCTCGTCGAGGGTCTCCATGACGCTGAAGAGGCTGGGCGTGAACGACAGCGGCGGCACCGCATCGGTGGTCACCACCGGGGTTGCCGGCAAGGTGCCGGTGGTGACCACCGGGGTCACCGGCAGCGTGCCGGCCACCGGGGCGCCGGCGGAGGGCGTCACCGGATGCGCGATCGGCGCGGCGCTGCGCGCCGCGTTCGCGGCATTCAAGGCGTTCATGGCATTGATGCTGGCGATCACATTGGCCACCGGCGAGGGGGTCTCCGACGGCTTGGCGCCCGGCCCGCTGGGCCGGGCCACCGGCGCGTTGCGGCTCGACTGGCGGTTCGGCGCACTGAGCACCTTGCCGGGCGTGCCGGTGCTCGGCGTGCCGCTGCTGGGGGTGCGCGCCACCCCGCCCGAGGGCGTGGTCTTCTGCCCGCCGGCGGGTGTGGTGGTCGGGCTGAGCGACGCGGCCTGCTGCACCAGCGGTTCCGGCTGGGTCTCGAAGCGTTCCGGCGAGAAGGCCGGGCAGCGCAAGAGCAGGTGCTTGGTGATGCCCTCGACTGCGGTCTGCCAGTCCTCGGGCGAGCGCACCGTGACCTCGCTGACGTGCTGCAGGCAGCAGGGACACACCCAGGCGTTGGCGCGGTCGACATAGCGCCACACCGAGAACTGCAGCTGGGCGGAGACCAGCTGCGCCAGGCCCGGCGTGCGCGCCGCCAGGTCGCGGGCGCGCATCACATCCTCGACGGCGTAGATGATACCCTGGTGGTAAGAGGCGCAGACGCGCAGGTGCCCGGCCATGGCCTGGAAGACGAAGTTGTTGAGCTGCCCGCCCTGGAGGCGGACATTGCTGATGCGCTCCAGGCAGGACGGGCAGTGCCAGACGCCCTCGTGGTCGTAGACCCGCCAGGCCGGGGTGGCCTCGGCCTGGTAGGTCATGTTCTCGAAGTGCATGCGCTCAGCGACCAGGTTCAGGTTCTGCGCCGTGCCGCGCCCGGCGGCGTAGCCGCGACAGCCTTCCAGGTGCAGGGCGATCGAGTCCTCGCGCGAGCGCCCCTGGCGCTTGGCCACGGCGCTCAGGCAGAAGGGGCAGATCCATTTGCCGTTCTGGGCGAAGAAGGCCCAGGTATTGTCCGACAGCAGGCGGTCGCGCACGGTCGCCGCCAACGGGCTCGCACCGCGAACACTGCTGCCGACGGGAAGCTTGAACCCGCTGCGAACCGGTTTAGGGGAACGATCGTCCATTGGCGCGCCGTACCTTACGATGGCGGTGGTCCTGGTGCAACTACGCATGCAGCGCGAAAATGCTGTACAAATCGCCGCAAAGTCGCGGTTTAGCGCACGATCGCCGTGGCCGTGCCCGCTGCCGCCACCACGCCCGCGGAGCTTCTCGCCGGGCCTTAGCGGCCCTGGCGCAGCCGCTCGGCCAGGAAGTTGTCCAGGTACGGGTTGGCCTCGATGGCCTTGGCGGTCGACTCGAGGTCGTATTCGACGCGCCGGAAGATGGCGCGCGGCGCCCCGGCCTCGTCGTCGAGCAGCACGTAGGCCGCGCGGTTGTCGCCATCGCGTGGCTGGCCGACCGAGCCGATATTGATCAAGGCCTTCTCGCCCGGCTCGACGAAGTAGGTCTGGCCCCACAGCATGGGCGGCGGGATGAAGGTCTGGTCCTCGAGGAAGACGCCCGGGATGTGGGTGTGCCCGACGAAGCAGATGTGCGGGATGAGGCTGAAGATCTCGCTCATCTTCGGCCCGTTCTTGCAGTCGCGCGGCATCACGTACTCGCGGGTCGGCTGGCGTGGGCTGGCATGGGTGAAGAGGAAGATGCCCTCCTGGGCATGCAGCTGCAGGTTCTGGAGGATCTTCCAGCGGTTGGCCCGGACCTCGTCGGAGCCTTCGGTCTTGAGGTGTTCGCGGGTCCAGTCGATGGCGCGCTTGGCGCGCGGGTTGAAGTTCTCGGCGCCGAAGAGCAGGGCCTCCTCGTGGTTGCCCATCAGCACCGCGCCGCAGCGCCGTACCAGGTCCAGGCACTCCCCCGGATAGGGGCCGTAGCCGACCACATCGCCCAGGCAGATGACGCGTTCAGCGCCCTTGGCCTCCATGTCCGCGAGCACTGCAGTAAGTGCCGACAGATTGCCATGGATATCGCTGATCAGCCCTTGCAGCATTGAACTCCAATGTGATGGCTCAATCTCCATGGCATAAGGCCGGTCCCGAGCCCGTTCGGCCCGGGCGTGCTACCCGGTGTATCACCCGCCAAGCCTATGAGAGGGCGCTAGCAGATCATCACGCAGGTCCCGGTAGCGTCACACCACGAGGGTCAGCGGGCGCGGCGCGGCGCCGAACTCGACACTGGTCCCGGCTGGCAGCTCGCAGCTGATGTTCGGACCATCGATGTACAGCGACAGCCCCGGGGTCGCCGGGGTCAGGCGCAGGCTGCGCGGCGGCAGCTGGGTGCCCTGCAGGATGGTCGAGACCAGACGGCCCTGGAAGGGCTCGCGCACGCGAAACAGCAAAGCGCCCTGATGCGCCTCGACCGGGGTCGCGCCGGCGCTGTGGATGGCCGCGGTCGAGCCCGAGGCGGTCGCGATCCAGACCCCGCTGGAGCGCTGCTGCTCGCGCTGGCCATCGACCTCGAGCAGGTACTTGCTCATCGCCGCCGGGTTGCGGCTCGAGAACAGGCAGTCGTTGAGGATGCGCCAGCTCGCCTGGCCGACCGTGGCCTGCAGCTGCGGCAGCTCCTCGCGCTGCGCGGTGTCGGCGCGCACCCGGTCCAGGACCTCGGCGACGCTGTCGGCGGTGGCGCGGGTGAAGTGGCCGATCGAATGCGTCGGGTCGGAATTGACGGTCAAAAGGGGCACCGTGCCGCCCAGGGCATTGGCGGTGAAGACGGTGCCGTCGCCGCCCACGGTGACGATCAGCTGGCAGTCCTGGTCGTCGCCCGGACGCAGCGTGTCGACGGTGCGCTCGAGCACCTGGTCGGCTCGCAGCGCGTCGCGCACCACCGTCAGGGCGTGGTGGTGGCAGCGTGCGGCGTCGCTCATGCGCTCCTGGTCGAGCGCGCCGCTGGCGAGCAGCCGCTCGAGGTCCGCGGCGCGCAGGCGTGACGCGAGCGGGATCTTGGCGACCACCAGCACGCGCATGGTCAGCGCACGCTCAGCTGGGCGCGGGTGTCGCCGTCCGCGGCCAGGATCTCATCCAGGCTCGGCGCGGCGACGCGCGGCGCCTGCGCCAGGGCGCGCTCGATGACCTGGAAGATATCGATGAAGCGCCCATGGCCGGCCAGGTAGTCGGCCACCGCCATCTCGTTGGCGGCGTTCATGACCGTGGGCAGGAGCCCACCCTGGGTGGCGGCGTGGAAGCCCATGCGCAGCGAGGGGAAGCGGTTGAGATCCGGCTCCTCGAAGGTCAAGGCGCCGAGGCTGGCGAAGTCCGGGGCCGGCACCGGGCCCGGGGCGTGGCGCGGATAGGTCAGGCTGTACTGGATCGGCACGCGCATGTCGGGGCGGCCGAGCTGGGCCATCACCGAGCCGTCACGATAGGTGACCATGCTGTGGATGACGCTCTGCGGATGGATCAGCACGCGGATGCGCTCGGCACCGATGCCGAACAGCCAGCGCGCCTCGATGATCTCGAGGCTCTTGTTCATGAGGGTCGCCGAATCGATGGTGATCTTCGGGCCCATGCTCCAGGTCGGATGCTTGAGCGCCTGCGCGCGCGTCACCTGCGACAGGTCCTGGATCTGGCGGAAGGGCCCACCCGAGGCGGTCAGAACCAGCTGCGCGACCTCATCGGCGTGGTGGTGCTCGAGGCACTGGAAGATCGCCGAGTGCTCGCTGTCGACCGGCAGGAGCTCGGCCCCGCTGGCGGCGGCCTCGCGCACGATCAGTTCCCCGGCCATGACCAGCGGCTCCTTGTTGGCGATGCAGACGCGCTTGCCGGCGCGCACCGCGGCCAGGGTCGCCGGCAGTCCCGCGGCGCCGACGATCGCGGTCATCACCGTGTCGACTTGCGGGTGGCTGCTGACCGCGCACAGCGCCTCGGGCCCGGCCTGGGCCTGCACCGCGCTGCCGGCGAGCGCGCGGCGCAGCTGCGGCAGCAGGCTCTCATCCGCGATCACCGCCACCGCAGCCTGGGCTGCGACCGCGATGCGCGCCAGCTCGTCGACCTTGCGGTGCGCCGAGACCGCGTGCACGCGCACCCCCAGGGCCTGGGCCACCGCCACGGTGTTGACGCCGATCGAGCCGGTGGCGCCGAGGATGGTCAGGACCCGGGGCGCGGCAGAAGTCATGCGCCCAGTCCGGGCAGGAGCTCGGCCACGGCGGCGATGAAGGCGGCGTTCCAGTGCGGCTGGCCGACCGAGATGCGCAGCCGGGTGCGCAATTGCGGCGTGTCCCACCAGCGCACCAGGATGCGGCGCGCCTTCAATGCGCGGTACAGGTCCCCGGCGCGCGCACCGACCTCGCACAGCAGGAAGTTCGCGCTCGAGGGCGGGAAGCTCCAGCCGAAGCCGCGGCACGCCTGCTCGAGGACGGCGCGTTCGGCGAGGATGCGGGCCACCAGGGAACGGTGGTAGTCGCGATCAGCCAGCGCGACCTCGCCCAGGCTCTGGGACATGGCATTGACGTTGTAGCTGTCCTTGACCTTCTCGAGCTGGGTTATGAGCTCCGGATGCGCGAAGAGCAGCCCCAAGCGCGCCCCGGCCAGGCTGTAGCTCTTCGAGAAGGTGCGTAGCACCACCAGGTTGGGATGCCGGTCGAGGTACGGCAGGATGCTCGCATCACCGGCGGCGAAATCGATGTACGCCTCGTCGACCACCAGGATGCCGTCGAGCTCGTAGGCCAGCTGGCGCAAGGTGGGTACATCGACCAGGGTCGAGGAGGGGTTGTTGGGATTGGCGATGACCACCAGGCGCGCCGCCTGGCGGGCCAGGGTCGAGGGCAGCTCCCAGGTGCCGCCGCGCTGCAGGTAGTCGACCTGGACCAGCTCAACGCCCTGCAAGGTGGCCAGGGTCTCATAGAGCCCATAGGTCGGCCACGGGCAGGCGACCCGGCTGCCGGCGCCGAGGAAGGCGCGGTAGAGGAT
>Ga0302314_10019946_pt1 | contig 11109 bp, 8 predicted proteins | sample III_Palsa_N2_3_FD_200533 | JGI IMG/M metagenome (GOLD analysis project Ga0302314, IMG submission 200533) | Peat permafrost microbial communities from Stordalen Mire near Abisko, Sweden - III_Palsa_N2_3 | ecosystem: Environmental > Terrestrial > Soil > Palsa > Peat permafrost | place: Sweden... | reverse complement strand
TCAGTACGCGGCCGGCGAGATGGCGCTCGGCGCCGGGCAGGGCATGGCCCAGGGCGGCGGCGCGACCCAGGGGGCGTTCCTCGCCGCCGGTCTCGGGCTCGGCGGCGGCCTCGGCGGCATGATGCAGCAGCCCGCCGCGCCCGCGCAGCAGGCACCGCCACCGCAGGCACCCGCGGCGGCACCCGCGCCGGCCCCGGCACCGGCCGGCGTCGCGTGCGCCTCGTGCTCGACGCCCAACCCGGCGGGGGCGAAGTTCTGCATGGGCTGCGGCCAGGCCGTGGCCCCGGCCGTCAAGCACTGCACGGAGTGCGGGACCGAGCTCCCCGGCTCGGCGAAGTTCTGCGCCAGCTGCGGCACCCCAACCGGCTGACCACGGCAGTACAGTCTCCAGTCTCCCGGGGAGAGGGCGACCTTCCCCGGGAGATAACAGCTGACCCAGCTGATCCCAGCGGCCACATACCAGCCAAAAGAGCACCCTGATCATGAAACCGCCTGTTTGCCGGGCATGGAACGGGTTAACTTCTTCGGGTGGCCGAGATAACGATGTACGACACCATAGAGAACAACCAGTTTCCTTCCGGTGCCGCCGCTTACGCGGGTTATGTCGACGGCTCGATCGGCAACCAGCCTAACTACGCCTACATCGTGTCCGCGTTCCCCAAGGCGCAGCACCTGTCGATCGCGCTGTTCTCCAGCGACAACGCGGACGCGCTCGACGTCGAGCCGGGCGCGTCGATCCCCAGCGATATCCCTGCCTGGTATGACAGGCAGCGCGCCAGGGGGATACAGCGACCGTGCGTGTACGCGAGCGCGAGCGCGATGAACGACAGCATCCTGCCCGTGCTGAGCGGGGCCGGGATCTCCCGTAGTGCGGTCCGGCTGTGGACGGCGCACTACGGGGAGGGCGAGCACATCTGCGGCCCGAATACCTGCGGCGCGCTCAGCGAGAACGCGGACGGCACGCAGTGGACGCCGACCGCGGGCGGCCTCGTTCTCGACCAGTCCCTGCTGCTCGAGAACTTCTTCACCACGACGACCCCGATCGTCACCACGGAGGCGGAATTGCAGTCAGGCCAGCTGAATACCGGCAAGGACATGCTCACCGTGATCTCGGTGCCACCGGGGACGGCGCATCACATCGCGTTCGGCGCCGACACCAGCATCCAGGGGCTGTCGCCCGCCAGGCTCCGCGTGGCGATTCACGACACGGTATGGCACATCACCAACAACGTGATCGTCGACAGCGCCCAGGGCCTAAAGATCATGGCCTTCCCCAACCCGTCCAGGACCGGGGTGATCTCCGTCATCCGCTCCGACGCCGGCAAGTCGCAGATCGGGTACGTGGTGTACTAGTCGCCCGCGAAGCCGTCGCGCTGTCGACGCGTGAGCTTCCCGGGCGTGCCTGAACCTCGAAAACGTCAGGCGTACTTCTGCACCATCACGCCGAGCGCGGGCAGCGCCGTCACGATGTTCTTGCTCGCGCCGCCGCGAACCATCTGGTAGGCCTTGACGATCGCGGCCCGGCCCGAGATCTCGGCCATGTTGTCGGTCACGGCGAGCAGGGACTCAGACACCTGGTCGCCATGCTTGGCCAGGTAGTCGCCGAAGTCCGCGCCGCCGGACGCCAGGAAGTCCGCCCAGTACGGCTGCAGGGCGTTGGTCATGTCCGGGAGCATGCTCGTGAGGGTCTGCAGGTAGTAGCCGGGCGCGAACGCGGTCACAACCTTGTAGGCGGCCTTGACCGCGGTCCCGGAAATTCCGCCCTTGCCGTCGACCTCGCTCTGGACAAGCGCCTGGAGGTCCGCCACTACCTTCGGCTGGACGTCGGGGGTGAGCAGCATCTCCTGCAGCGTGGCCATGGAGGAGTCTCCTTAGAGGGGGCGGGAAGAGGAAGGAAAGGGGGTTTGCCGTCGCAACGCTACTGGCCGAAACGGCCGGATCCTCGCGATTTCACGAGACGGTAACTTTCTCATTTTGTCACAGTAAACAAGACAAATGATCATATCGAACGATCCGTGGCTTCGCCCCTCCCCGCGCGCCTCCGCCTTGGCGGGGCGGCCATATGGGAGGCTAGCGGTGGGTTGTCCCCCGGGGGACAGGACTACCCCCTGGCCAACGTGCCCCCTTTTGGGCCTGTCCGATGGACAGGCGACCATCCGCTCTTCAGCCTCCTGGGAGTAAGCCGTCCATGCTTGGCAGGGATCATGCGCTGACCGGCGCGTTCGTCTTCGCGGCACTCGGACCAACGCTGCACGTGACGGGCGCGCACCTGGCGGCCGGAGTGGCGCTCACCGCCGGGGCCGGCGTGCTGCCTGACATCGATCACCCCGACTCCACGATCTCCCGGTCGTTCGGCTTCATGACCGAGGGGTTCGCCTGGCTGGTGGACCGACTGTCGGGCGGACACCGGCACGGCACGCACAGCCTGTTCGGCATCGCGGTGTTCACGCTTGGCGCGCTTGCCGCCGGCGCCTACCAGCTGTCGGGTCCGCGGATCGGCGCCGCCGGGCACCCGGCGTTCTCCTGGCACATCGTGCCAGCCGCGCTTTACCTCGCGCTGCTCTACTCGTCGGCGCTACGCGCGCTGCACGTCGGCGGGCACCACGGCGACGCGCTCGGCATCGCCTCTGCGGCGATCACCTGCTACACAGGCGCTGACCTATTCCGGCTCCCCGTGGGGCCGTGGCACGTGCCGATGCTCGCCGTGGCGACCGGGCTCGGCTGCGCCGCGCACATCGCGGGCGACGAACTGACCCACGGCGGCTGCCCGATCTTCTGGCCGGTTAGCATGCATGAGTTCCACCTGCTGCCGAGGCCGCTCCAGTTCACGACGGCGAAGCTCTGCGAGACCTGGATCGTCTTCCCGCTCCTGGTCGCCGGGCTCGGCATCGCGGTATGGCACGACACCGGCCACCCGCTCGCGCTGCCGCACCTGTCACCGTCCCGGTAGGGCGCCCCAGCGATACCTCACCGCCGACCCATGGATTGACAATCAAGATTCCTCATCGCAGGCCAGTCAGGGGAACGGGTCGAGCAATCTTCGTTGTCACGGGACACGCGGATTTGGATTGGGTTCAGCTAGGGAGGCGGCAGCGGGGCGGCATCCCTGATGGCGGCAGGGTCGAAGCCGGATGCTAGGGCGGTAAGCACGGCGTCTAGGTACCAGGGAAGGTCATTGTCCGCGCGCGCGGACCACCGATCGTAGGCGGCGCGGCACGCGGCGAGCACGGCCCTGCCGACGGCCAGGCAGTACAGCGATTCAGCGGGCTGGCCGAGGCGGCGGGCGGCGAACTCGCTGACGGCACGCTCCCAGTCCGCGTACTGCTCCGCGGCACCGAACGACAGCGCCGGCTCGGTGGCGATGAGGTTCATCCGCAGCCGCATCTCGGGGACATCCTCGGCGCGGTAGTGATTGGCCGCGACGACCGCGCCGCGAATCGCATCCATCATCGGCACGTCATCGGGCACGACGGCGAGCGCGGCACGGATCGCGGCCACCTCGGTCTCGAACTCCGACCAGAGCACGCTCGCCTTGCTGGTGAAGTAGCGGAAGAAGGTGCGCTCGCTGACCCCGGCCTCGGTGGTGACCTGCTCGATCGTGGTGGCCTCGAATCCCTGCTCGGCGAAGAGCCTGATCGCGATCGCCTGAAGTTCACGGCGGCTCGTGGCGCGGGGTCGCCCCCGTCGCCCGCCATCCGGGCCCGCCACGGCCTGCCGACTCACCCGCGCCCCTCTCGACAGGGAACCTTCGCGGAGCCCGCACGGTCGCGCCACCGCTTATGTCATCTAATGACATTAACATCTGGGTGCCGCCTTCCGCCGCCACCAGCCATAGCTATCCGATTTGCCCGGTTTCGCCATACCCGCGCCTTGAGCTGGGCACCATGTATCGCCCGCATCCTGCCCGAAAATCGATAGTGCTGAAGATTTGACCGGCTATGGGCGGTCAAATCTTCAGCACTATTTCGATCTTGGTATATTTATCTGTATAAATCCGGAGCCGACGTCTGCCGCGGATATAGCCGGGCGGTCAGCGTCAGGCGCAAGACCTGATCGCGGCCACGGATGCCGGGCGACCTTCGAAGCTGACCAGCGAGCTGAAGGGATGGGCCGGGTCGTCGTTCAAGTTCATTGACCAGAAGTAGATCCCGCGCATGTGCTCCGCGGCCACCGCGTCGCACGCCGCCGTGAACCAGTGGGCCTGGATGGTCGGGTCGGCTGTGCCCGTGAGATTGTGCCACTGCCACGGGTCGCTGTAGGAACCCGCGAGCGCGGGAATGCCGAGCTCGTCTATCGTCGTGCGGCTGAGCACCGAGGCGGGCGTGTGGGCGGTCAGGAAGTTCTTCCACGCCGTCGTCAGCGACGCGACGGACGCGTTATCCGGCAGTGCGATCGGGGGGTACGCGCTGGCACCGAGGTGGTAGACCGGCAGCACCACCCGATGCGAGCCGAAGAACCCGCTGGTGCCCGATTGGCCGCCCCAGCTCGCGTAGGACAAGGCGCCGACGTAGACCTTCGCCGCCCGACTGAAGAAATCGGCCCACAAGGGCGACTGGTCGATCGAGGCCATCTCGGTGCCCACCACGAACTCGGGCACGGCCTCCCTCTCGGCGAGCTTCAGCGCGGGGGTCTCGGTGGACAGCAGCGAGTTCAGCCAGCGGCCGAGGTTCTTGGGCGCGATCGAACTGCTCCGGTCGTCCACGTTGTCGATGGCGAACAGCGCCCGGTACTCGACCCGCAGCCCGAGGTACTTGGCGATCTTGGTGAGCGCCATCAGGTCGGCGATCCTCGGCGTCCGGGTTGGGGACGACCTAACGACGTCGGAGCCCGCGGATGGGACGTTGTAGTCCCAGTCGATCGCGACCGCCTTCAGCTTGAGCGTGTAGGCGATGTACTTCAGGTCCCGCCAGCCCCACGCCTTGACCGCGGCGAGCGGGTAGTTCTGGTCGACGTATAGGTTCACGCCGACGACCGGCTTCGCGCCGCTGGCACTGACAGTGGACGGGGATATCTTGACCGTCTGCGCGTGGGCAGACGGCACCGCCGCTACCGCGGCGCCCAGGGATATCCCCAGGGCGACGGCGGCCGAGATCATGCGGGTGCGCCTCATCGGCATTGCCTCCAGTTGATTGTCGTTGCACTGCTGCGAGCAGGACCTGTTGTCATGGCGTTGCTACGAGCAGGACCTGATAGCGGCCTCCGTTGCCGGATGGCCTTCGAAACCCTCGAGCGATGGCTGCGCGCCCGCGGGGTCAGAACTCAGCACGGCGCTCCAGAAGTAGATGGCGCGCACGTGCACTAGGTCGGCCGCCCGGCAGGCGGCCTTGTACCAGTTGGCCTGGACCGCAAGGGCGGGCTTGGGATGTCCAAGGCCGTCCCATTGGTACGGGTCGTGATAGGAGCCCGCCACCGCCGGAATGCCGATCTCGTCGATGGCGGTCAGGTGCAGCAGCGATTCGGGCGCCTGCCGCAGGAACGCCACCCACGCCTTCGTCAGCTGTGCGACCGAGGCCGTCGCGGGCAGGTCAACCGGCGGATAGGCGGACGCGCCGAAGTACCGCAGCGGCAGCAGGACGCGTCGCCGCGAGAAGAAACCCCCGATCCCGGGCTTGCCGCCCCAGCCGGCATAGGACAAGGTGCCGTGGTAGAGCCGCGCGGCCTTGGCGAAGAACCCGCCCCACAGGAGCGACTGGTCGATCGACGCCATCTCAGTGCCGGCCACGAACTCGCTCACGTGATCGCGCTGTGCGAGCTGGAGCGCCGGGGTCTCGGCAACGAGCAGCGAGCGCAGCCAGGCGTTCAGGTGCTTGGGCTGGATGGATCCGCCGCGCGAGTCCGAGTTGTTGATCGCGAACAGCGCTCGGTACTCAACTCGGAGGCCGTAGGACCTGGCGATCGAGGTGAGCGCGGCGATGTCCGCGATTGACGGCGTCCGTGGCGGCAAGGCGGTCACGATGTCGGAGACCTGGTTCGGCACGTTGTAGTCGAAGGCGATCGAGACCGCCTTGAGCTTGAGGGTCCGCGCGATGTACTTCAGGTCACGCGCGCCGAACTCTTCGGTCTGCGCCATCGAGTAGTCCTTGTTCACATACAGGTTCACGCCGACCACCGGCGGCGCGAGCTTGGGACCCTGCTGTCCGCTGAGCGCCGCCGTCGCGGTGGACGCGGCGGCGGACGCGGACGCGGCGCTAGGGTGGCCGCCGCGGGCGGCATTGCCACTGCACGCCGCCGCGCCGAGGGACAGGGCGATGGCGGCGACGGTCGCGGCGATACGGGTTGGGCTCATCGGCGAATCCTCCAGACGGTCACTGTTCCGTTGAAACCGGTCCAGGACCGCAGCGGCACCGCGCCGACCACGGCCTTCCGGTAGGCAGGGTCACCGAGTTTCCAGGTGGTCTGGAGGTAGGTGTCCCAGGTGATCGCGTAGCTGGCCACGCCCGCGCAGGCCACCGACTTCTGCTCACGGCAGTACGGTTGGCTGATCAGGTCCCCGATCGCCTCGTCGGCGATCACCACCGCGTGCGGCGGTATGGACGTCGCCGCGTAGTGCTGCACGTCGGCAAACACGTTGTCGTCGTAACCGACGATCCGACCGCAGAACGAGGCGACCCCAGCCACGCACGCCACGGCGAGCAGCGTCGCCGGGATCCGCGGCCGTACCCGCCAGCGGCTAGCTTCTGTCCAGAACCAGGCATACATCGGCACCAGAACAAGCGCGAAGTACTGCGGGTAGCGGAGCGACGAGAACCCGAAGATCAAGAGCGCCGAGGCCATCCATGACCATAGGAGCGTGTTTCCGGTCACCGGCCGCCAGTCTCGCTCGCGGTAACACCTCCAGAGCCGACGCAGCGCGAGTATCAGCGCCGCGAACGCGATCAGGAAGGACGGCGCGAAAACGTCGTACTCGGCGAGCAGAAGATGCAGCGCAGCGGTTGGCGAGCTGAGTGTCCCCCCGCTCTGCTGTATGCCGAACACCCGGCGGACCTGCACCAGCGTGTCCTGCCACCACCAGTTGTGGCCACCGGTGTCGAACGAGATGACCTCATAGAGGATCGCCGAACTGAACGAGGCCAGGGCACAGCCGAGCAGTGTCAGGTGCTTCAGGTGCGCCCGCTTGGTGATCAGCCAGCACAACAGCACGGCCCCGATGACGTAGATCCCGGTGTACTTGAATGCGCCGGCGAACCCGAGTACCACGCCCGCGACAATGAACCGCCGCCACGATGGAGTGTCGAGCGCGCGCTGGTAAAGCAGCATCCCGGCCACGACAAGGAGTAGGAGCACGTTCTCCATGTAGGAGATCCGCTGCACGTACATCAGCCAGCCGTCAAGCATGATGGGTACCATCGCGTAAAGCGCGACTGCGGGATCATGCACCCGGATTAGCAGGCGCCACAGCAACACCAGTGCCGCGAGCGCACAGAGGACCCCAAGGATCCGAGCGTGATAGATGCCCACACCCGTCAGCGCGAACCATCTGGCCAGGACGATGAAATAGAAAGGCGGCTGATACAGGTCCGGCGCCCACGCCGCCCCATAGGTGATGTGCTCGTTAACCGTCCCGTGCTCAAGCAGGTTGGCCGCAACCCCGTTGTAAACCCCCTCGTCGTACTGCCACCCAGGCCGCGAGGCCAGCGACCAGAATCGGAAGAGAGCACCGCTAAGCAGGGCAATGCCAAACGCGGCCACAAGCAGCCTCGGGCGCTTCGACGGCGCGGGAGCAGGCGTCCTATGCGAACGCGTACCTAGTGCCGTCATCGCACGATCCCCGGCTGGCCACCTAGTCGAGGCTGAGGCGAATTAGGAACCTTCTTCCAGATAACGCAAGCCGTACCGATCTCGCTGAGGTTCTTGCCATAAGGCACAACGGCCGAGATCCGGTAATCGCGATCCTGGAGCAGCACGTCCACCAAGGCGCTCAGCTCAGGGTTGCTCGCCAGCAGACGTACCACGTCCTGGCTGTAGGCACCGCTGCCGATCTGCGGAGAGGTGTTGAAAACCGTCTGGGTGAGGCTATACACGTCCGGCTGATTGAAGAACACCATGATCATGCCATAATCACCGGCCGTGAGCGCTCGCTCATACTTCTTGATGAGCGCCGCCCGCTTCGCGGCAGAGATATTTCCCGCCGCCTTCGGCAAGGAAATTCCCGTCCACTTTTTCGCCCAGATCGACCAGTTGCGGCCTGCCGATGTGTAATAGCGGAGAGGCGCTTCGCTTGAATTCTCTATGGCTATCTGCCCTTGCAAATTGCCCGATACCTTGTTGAAGGCCGCGACCACGGCACTTGCATTATTCCATCCCTGGAAGCTCCACTGAGCCGACGCATCACCAACGATGGTCGGGAATATAAAGAGAGCACAGCCAAGGGAGGCGAGCATGAGACGGGATTTCGGCGCTCGCACGAGAGAGACGATCCCGTATCCGGCGGCCATTGATGCCAGCCAGATCCCTATCGATAGATGCTTATCGAGAGAGGTGCCGGTCTGAATTCTGGCCTGCTGGAATGGGACCATCAAGCACGCCGCCGCGAGAACAGCTATGAGAATCCGTTGTTTCGATGTGGCGATGGCGACCAATGCACCCACCAAAGCGAGGCACATGACGATTCCCTGCCACGACCACGTCGAATCAACAACTAGCATGTACCCCTGAAGAATATTCACCTGCCTGTTAAGCACCGTGAGCGACAGGCCTGGCCAGAGCTTCAGCACAGTCACCGACCCGATGAAGCACATCGCGGTCACGCCCGCGAGCCATGCCGCCGATATTAGCGACCGCTTTATGCCATGCGCAGGGGCCCAGGAAATTGCCGCGATAGCGATGACAACGGGTACGTATATGAGGTAGGAGAAAGCGGTGACAGAACCAATGGCAAGGATCACAGCAGACAGCGCGATCAATTCGCCGTGGAAACGACTTCTGCCCGCACGGATGGCGAGCCACATACCCATGCAGACGAAAAAGATCGCCATTGGATCGAAGGTCGCGAATGCACCGAGCTTGAGGCATGGCTCCGTGGTAGCCCACAGGCCGCATGCGACGATGGCGACCCGCAGGTCAAACAGCCGCCGCGCCGTGGCATAGAGGAATCCCGTGGCACCGAGCATGAAGATCAGTGACAAGATCCTCGCACCGGCGAGGTGGCCCAGGCTGTCCGCGATCGCGCCCAACGGCGGATAGATCTGCGGCGCGCCTGAGAAGTAATCCCTGAAATTAAGGCTACCTGTCGCGCCCCTCGGGAACGGAACTCCACTCAGGTAATGCTGAAGCTCTATGTGTCCGGCCCAAAGGTATAGCGCTTCATCCCCGAATGCCGTATTCCGCCATACGAGCGCCAGGGATAGCCCCGCCTGGACGGCCATGATCGCGGTGATGGGCCAGGGAATCCGCTGCCACCAGCGGCGGCGCGGCAGGTCAAGGTGGGGGTCCCAGGTTGGGATCGTGTCTGTGCGCGGGGGTGAGAGGAGCAGGTTGCCGGCGATGCTGGCCGTGTAGATGCCGCCAAGCGCCAAGGCCATCGGTGGGTAAGCCAGGCCCTCGAGGGAGCGGGAGCGAGCGACCTCCCGGCCAGCCATGACGATCGCGGCCACCATGAGCAGGCCACCGACAAGCGCGCCATAGCCATCGGCCACCGCGAACCCGGCCAGTGCGAGCGCGCCCGCTGCCGCTATCGGGAGTCCGAATGCCTGCGCTGCCCTCTTCTTGGCCAGCGGCGAGTCTGGATGCTTCTTGATGAACTGCGCGCAGCCGTGCGCGGATTGCCGATACTCACGGATCAGGTGACGGAACGAGCGGCGATGGTGGTGGAACGCGGTCAGTTCGGAGGAGTAGAGGATCCGGTGGCCGTCCCTGACCAGCCGCCAGAACCACTCATAGTCCTCGTACCCGTAAGACCACACCACATCGAGGTTGCAGGCGTCATAGAGCTCACGGGTGAAAACCGCGTTGGCGGTAATAGGAGGCTTGCAACCGCGGGCGCCGAAGTTGTCCGCCGTCACCCGATAGGGCCGCGGCACCCGTGGCGTCTTCGCGGCCAGCACATTGTTATCAACGAACCTTCCCAAGAACGAGTCGTTGATCGACCGCATACCGCCCGCCACCAACCCGCTGCCCTGCCCATTCAGCAGCGCGACCGCACGCCCAAGCCAGCCGGGGTCGACCACGATGTCGGAGTCGGCGAGCGCGATCACGTCGCCGCTCGACTTCTTGATCCCCTTGTCCCGCTTCACGTTCGGGTCGCGTCGGCCGACGGTCTTCTCCTGCTCAACCAGGACAAGGCGAGGGTCTTGCAGGTCCGCAAGGGCCGACCAGGTGGAGTCGCCAACGTCGCCAACGACGATCACCTCGGTCAGCGCCGGGTAGTCCTGGGCGAGGAACGAATCGACCGTCTGGCGTATCGTCCGCTCCGAACTTTTGCACGGGATCACCACGCTGGCCGTCGGCAGTACCTCAGGCACCCGCGCCTCGACCATGTGCTCCTGTTCGGCGCGCCGCTTGCCATGGACGAACACGAGCAGGTCGGAGGCGAAGTAGTTCGCGGGCGTCAAGATCGCGGTCAGCACCACGTTCGCGACCAGGTATTGCATGCCAAGACGGACGAGCAGGGCGTACGACGCCATCGTGAAGACCGTCATGAGCAGCTTCTGCGCGTTGAACTTCCATGCGGCGGCCCACCAGCCGACCGATCTGTCTCGCCAGGTCAGGCACCGGTTGAGGAGGTACGACAGCTCGATGGAGAAGATCGCCTGCGCGGCGTAGGCGGGATCGGGCCCAAGGCCCGCGTACCGCACGAGCATGACCTGTAGGCCTAGCCCGGCGACGAAGACGCCCCCGCCGATCAGCGCGAATAGAGAAAAACGAAAGCCGTGCCGCGTCACGCGATCCACCCGTCCGTGGAGTTCCAGCGAATCCCGGTCCCCATCCCCCGTATCGCTTTGATTACGGAGAGGCACCGGTCGTGACCGAGTGTATCGATGACAGTGCGCAATCGCTTGCTTACACATCGTTAACAGTTGTGACGTGCGTCACTCTCGTTTGCTTATGTCACCCACTGACTTTAATATCGGCTCTGGAGACACATCAGCAAACACGAGAGAACCGCGAAAC